>ERZ777011.49-NODE-49-length-176134-cov-67.981179_pt1 | contig 176134 bp, 149 predicted proteins | sample MGYA00374964_ERZ777011 | MGnify/ENA primary metagenome ERZ777011 (study PRJEB29310, sample SAMD00008975) | mouse gut metagenome | study: EMG produced TPA metagenomics assembly of the Metagenome analysis of fecal microbiota from mouse which was promoted... | reverse complement strand
ACATTTTATCTCAATGCTCTTGTACTACTTGTCTATTTAAATCTGTCAATGTTCTTGTGCTTCGTTCTTGAAAGCGAGTGCAAAGTTATAGCGTTTTTTAATAACCTCCAAATATTTTTTCTGCGATTTTTTCAGCGCAAAGTGAACAATATCGCCAAAAACTATGTTATACAACATCTTACAGAGTTTTCACCGAAACCAAATTTAACCTCAATTAACACTTGTGAATTATTGTATTACATTGATTTCAAACAGTGTAGATAAATATATATGTAAAAAAACTCAGCCAACAGATTTTTTGTCGTATCTTTGAGGAAACATATATCAAGATTGATGCAACCATTTATACACCTACACGTTCATACACAATTTTCAGTACTCGACGGACAAGCGTCCGTGCCGGCTCTTGTCGACAAAGCCATTGCCGACGGAATGCCGGGTCTTGCCATTACCGACCACGGCAACATGTTTGGCATAAAAGAGTTTTATAATTATGTCAACAAAAAAAACGGCAAAATAAAAGATGAGATAAAAGCGGCAGAGAAAGCCATGAAAGAAGCGGAAGAAGCAGGAGATGCCGATACCGCAAAACGACAAAGCGAAATTATAGCCGGATTACAGAAAAAGATATTCAAGCCTATATTCGGCTGCGAGATGTATGTAGCGTTAAAATCGCTTCATGAACATGTAGACAAAAAAGACACAGGCCGACATCTGATAGTACTTGCCAAAAACGAGACAGGATACCATAATCTTATAAAAATAGTTTCACAGGCATGGACCGAGGGCTTTTACTCGCATCCTCGTACCGACAAGGAAGCTCTAGCACAACATCATGAGGGACTTATAGTATGCTCGGCATGTCTCGGAGGAGAGATACCGCGCCTGATACAAGCGGGTGAACTTGAAGAGGCGGAACGTCAGGTAAAGTGGTTTAAAGACATATTCGGCGACGACTACTACATAGAGCTTCAACGCCACAAGACCGACAAGCCCGGAGCCAACAGACAGACATACGAAGTGCAGGAATCGGTAAATCCCGAGCTGATAAGGCTCGCACGGAAATACGATATAAAGATTATAGCGACCAACGATGTGCACTTTGTCAACGAAAGCGATGCAGAAGCACACGACCGACTGATCTGTGTCAGCACAAATAAAAATCTGACCGACCCTACACGCATGCGCTATACAAAGCAAGAGTGGATGAAGACTCAGGCTGAAATGAACGAAGTATGGGCCGACCTCCCGGAAGCGCTTACAAACACGCTTGAAATACTTAACAAAGTAGTGCCCTACTCTATCGACCACAAGCCGATATTGCCCAACTTCCCCCTGCCCGACGGCTTCACCAACAACGATGACTACCTGCGTTACCTGACATACGAAGGAGCAAAACGCCGTTGGGGGACACTCGACGAAGTACACACCGAGCGTCTTGACTTCGAGCTTGACACAATCAAGAATATGGGCTTCCCCGGTTACTTCCTGATTGTACAGGACTTCATACGCGCCGGACGCGAACGCGGAGTATCAATAGGCCCCGGACGTGGCTCGGCGGCAGGTTCGGCCGTAGCCTACTGTCTTGACATAACACAGATCGACCCTATAAAATATGACCTGCTATTTGAGCGTTTCCTGAATCCCGACCGAATATCGCTGCCTGATATAGACATAGACTTCGATGATGACGGACGTGCCGACGTTCTTAAATATGTAACGGAAAAATATGGAGCCGAAAAGGTGGCCCGTATCATTACTTACGGCACAATGGCGGCAAAATCAGCCATCAAGGATGTGGCACGCATCGAACAGCTGCCTCTGTCGGAAAGCAACCGACTGACCAAACTCATACCGAAGCATATGCCGGAAGTAAACGGCAAAGAGCTGAAGATGACCCTCAAAAACTGCTACGAGCATGTGCCGGAATTCCAGCCTGAACTGTCGAGCAACAATCCGCTTGTAGTTGAAACGCTGAAATACGCCCAAGAGCTCGAAGGCAATGTACGCAATACGGGAGTCCACGCCTGCGGCGTCATAATCGGCCGCGACGACATAACAGACTGGGTGCCCGTAAGTACGGCTACCGACAAAGACGGAACTAAGCTACTGGTCACACAATATGAAGGCAGTGTCATAGAGGATACCGGACTTATAAAGATGGACTTCCTCGGACTTAAAACCCTGTCCATAATAAAAGAAGCGCTCGCCAACATAAAGCTGACCCGAGGAATAGACTTGGATATAGACTCCGTACCCATTGACGACAAGAAGACCTACGAACTTTATTGCGAGGGGCGCACCACAGGTACATTCCAGTTTGAGTCGGCAGGCATGCAGAAGTATCTGCGCGAATTGCAGCCAAGCGTGTTCGAGGACCTCATAGCCATGAACGCTTTGTATCGTCCGGGACCTATGGATTATATACCGGACTTCATCGCGCGTAAGCATGGAAAGGCTCCTATAGAATACGACATACCCATCATGGAGCAATACCTGAAAGACACTTACGGAGTCACCGTGTATCAGGAGCAGGTCATGCTCTTGTCACGATTGCTGGCAGGATTCACACGCGGCGAGAGCGACACGCTGCGAAAGGCGATGGGTAAAAAGCTAATCGACAAGATGATGGCCCTTAAGGCAAAGTTCCTGAAAGGGGGCGAGGCCAACGGCCACGAGCCAAAAGTACTTGAAAAGATATGGGCCGACTGGGAAAAATTCGCATCATACGCATTCAATAAGAGTCATGCCACATGCTATTCTTGGGTAGCATTCCAGACAGCATATCTGAAAGCGAATTATCCTGCGGAATACATGGCGGCGGTGCTTAGCCGAAACCTCGCCGACATAACCAAACTAACGGTATTCATGGACGAGTGCAAAGCCATGCATATCAACGTCAAGGGTCCGGATGTCAACGAGTCATTCACGGCATTCGGTGTTAACAAACAGGGCGATATACGCTACGGACTTGCGGCAATAAAAGGCATAGGCGTAAATGTGGTGAACGAAATCATCAGAGCACGAAATGAAGGAGGGCCGTTTAAAGACATATATGACTTTATCGAGCGCGTCGACCGCTCGGCAATCAACCGGCGCGTCATAGAAAATCTGGCGCAGACCGGAGCATTTGACTGCTTCAGTGAGGTAAAGCGTGAGGACTTTTTCGCAACCAATATAAAAGGTGAGAGTTTCGCAGAAATTCTTGTAAGGTACGGACAAAACTTCCAGAATGACAAAAGCAAGAACGAGAACTCGCTATTTGGCGGCTTTGAAGAATCGATAAATACGGCAGGCAGGCCACAGCTCATTCCGGCAGTACCATGGCTTGAGATAGAAAAACTCGAAAAAGAACGTGAACTGATAGGCCGATACCTGTCGGGAAATCCGCTTGACCCCTACTACGTGGAGCTGCATCACGGATGCAACATAACACTGAAGGAGCTTTCGGAAGAAGAGCCGGTTGAAGGGCGTGAGCTTACATGCGGCGGCAGAGTGACCGAATTTACCATAAAACAAGGCAAACGAGGCAGTTTCGGCATACTGAAAGTTGAGGACTACTCAGGCACGGCTGAATTCATGTTATTTTCCGACGACTTCGTCAACTATAATAAATTTGGCGTGGCCGGCACCACGGTATTTATCAAAGGCCGGTTCGCCAGACGCTTCAGCAACTCCGAACTGCGTTTCCAGATAACCGGAATGTCGCTGCTCGAAAAAGCCCGTGCCGAACTTGTCGACGGCATAATCATCGATATCGACGCTGACAAAGCCAACGAGAACTTCCACGGCATACTCAACGACCTCATCACGTCGTCGACCGAGGACAAAGGCAATCTCTATCTGCGAGTTCACGACCACAATCTGAACCGCTCCCTCAAATTGTCGGCCGGGGTCAAGATACCTATCAACCGCAAGTTAATCAACACCTTGGAAGATATGGACATGAAATTTGAGATTTGTAGACCGTGACAGAATTTGCCCGATACATATTTCTTCACTAAATTTGTCGCATCGAAATAACTTAATTTTAATAAAACATATAACATTTATGGCATTCCAATTTACTGACGCAAACGTCAAAGAGGTTATAGCATCCGGCAAGCCGGTGGTTATCGATTGTTGGGCCACTTGGTGCGGCCCCTGTGTACGCATGAGCCCTATTATTGATGAACTCGCGGAAGAGTTCGGTGACAAGGCCGTAATAGGTAAATACAACATAGATGAGCAGTCAGACCTTACCGGAGAGTACCGCATAATGAGCATACCCACCATACTTTTGTTCAAGGAAGGCAAACTCGTTGAACGCCTTGCCGGCTCACAGCCCAAAAGCACGCTTGACGAAAAGATCAAAGGTATGCTTTAAATAACAGGCAACAAAAAAAGAATAGCGGAGCGCCACACGGTACTCCGCTATTCTTTTTTATCAATCACATCATTTTGCCACACGCAGCACTGTAAACGAGTAGGCGGGCAACTTAACCGAAGGCAATGTCATGCTGACATCGACCGGCACGGCATCAGCTGCATCAGGCTCTCCCACAAGCATACTGCCGACGGCCTTGCAAGAAGAGGGCAATCCGAGTGAAGACAGGTCAAGATCCACATCGGCCTGAACAGGAAGCATATTGACCAGCTTCACAATATAATCTCCGGCATCCTGATCCTTTACTATCGACACCCCTATGCGGTCGACAACATCGGCATTGTCACTGTCAATCTTAACGTCCGACGGCACATAGACCGTTCCTGAATTGTTGCCATACATATGCTGCACGTAATAGTCGGTAGTCAGACGCACCTTATCATTGTCGAAATAAATAAGGTCAGGTGTCCATTGCGTATGGTTTTTCTTCGCAAGCAGAGGAGCGTAGGAAGTCATGGTCACGACATCGCCGTTGCGCTCAACACCGGTAAGATACAGGGCTATCGACAGAGCGGTCTCCATATTGTTGGGGCGTCCGGGCAGATGCGACGCATATTCGCCAAGATATACCTGTGTACCGCCGCGAGGATATTCTTCATAATACTTGTTGTTGTGTATGAGCCAGCCGGGCGACACATAGTAGTGCTCGTCCACTATAGGTATGTCAAGTTCGTTTGCAAGCTCCCAGCCGCGGTCATAGTCGGTACCCTCATAGAACGGGCCTACCGTGCCTACTACTTTGACTTCGGGATAAAGCGAGGTGACGGTGTCATATATCATGCGGAAACGCGGTTCAAACACCTCGGTAATCATATCCTCGTTGCCTATACCTATATATTTAAGGCCGAACGGCTCGGGATGACCCGCGGCGGCACGCTTGGCGCCCCACTCCGTCGTAACATCGCCGTTGGCGTACTCAATGAGGTCAAGCACATCCTGAACATAGGCGTCCATCTCCTCCATAGGTATACCGCACTGCTGTCCGAAAGTAGTAATGGCCTCATGTGAATGATGAGCCGCCGTACCGGAATTCTGACAAGGCACACCGGCTGCGAGCACCGGCAGCGGTTCGGCACCTATATCCTCGCAAAACAGGAAATACTCATGATAGCCGAGGCCTCGGGTCTGATGATAGCCCCACAGATTGCGCAACGGCTTTCTCGACTCAAGCGGTCCGATAGAGCCTTTCCAGTCATATATATTGTCCACTCCGTCGCCATGGGCCACACAGCCTCCGGGGAAACGCACAAATCGCGGCTTCAGGTCGGCAAGAGTCTGCGCAAGGTCTTTACGCAGACCGTTCTCGCGGCCCTTAAATGTCTTGGCCGGGAAAAGCGATATCATGTCGGCGTCAACCGATGCTCCGGCGGGCACCGTAATAGAGAGCGACGCATCGCTTACCGTACGCGACGGACGCAGTTCAGCCTTATAGGTGCTCCAGTCAGACGATTTCAACTTCACCTTGGCCGATGACAGGCCCTTGCCGCTCTTGTCGACCAACGCGACAGTTATTACAACAGGCTTTGGCGAACGCGCCATAATCGAGAATTTATAGCGGTCACCCTTTTTAAGAGATATACCGTCGTAGCCCTCATTGGTCAAAGTCACCTGACCTCCGGCAGCATCAAGCGCCGCATAGTGAGGATTATTGGCGTGCACGGGATTGTCGGTTTTAATCACGATATCGCCGGCACTTGACGACCATGCCTTTGTCGAATTCCAAGACTTGTCATTGCCACGGTCAGTCGGCACATACTCGAAGTCGCGGTTCTGTATAAGTTCGGCGTAAAGCCCTCCGTCGGCCCCATAATTTATATCTTCAAAAAATATGCCTATAAGCTTATCGGTAATAGGTTTGCTGCCGGCCGGCTGTGGCGTCACATCAACCTTGACCCCTTTAAGACCGGCGAAACGCTCGCCATCCTGCGCGGCCTGCTGTCCGAACAACGCATAATCGGCATATCTTTTTTTCACATAAGCGTTAATGCCCTCTATGACCTTTTCAGGCACCATCTGCACATATCCGCCCACTTTGACTCCGTTTATGTCGGCGCTGTCACGTCTTACCTTATACATTGGCCTCATGTCGCGGGGCAGGTCGACTTTCTTTTCAAAATAGCGCTGCGGAGCCCACTTTATAAGATCGGGCGATACCGACAAGGCCGTAACCCTGTTCTTGCTGTCAGCACTCCACACGCATGTCCACATATTGTCGGCCACATTGTATATCAACTCGGGAGAAAACATTTTCTTATAGCTTCCCCACGGTCCGAAATCGGACTTGACAAAATCATATCCATTGCCCACCGACTGCCACGGCGAGTCTTTATCTGCCCGCCACGCTATACGCAGTCCCGAATTACCCTCGGGCAATGAGTATGAAAACATCTCGACATCGGCTGCCGACACAGCACCCGGCAATACCATAGCCATGCCGCACAAAACACACTGCAATCTATTCATAATTCAAGGTCAATTATTTAATATCGGGTTATACCAAATCCACATCGTAAAAGGAATAATCCTGACAAAACCGCCCTCAGACAGACGGCCTTTCATTCTACAATAAACTTTGTCTATTACGACATATTTTCTCACAAAGATAAGGAATCCATAAAGTAAAAGCAATGAATCATCAGGCAATTATATGTATTATTTTTTGGTTTATGTTTAATAACATAGTAATTTTGCACTCGAAATTAAAAAAGGTTATGCAGAATATCAGAAATATTGCCATCATCGCACACGTTGACCACGGCAAGACCACACTTGTGGACAAAATGCTTCTCGCAGGCAATCTCTTTAGAGAAAACCAGAACGCAGGCGAACTCATACTTGACAACAACGACCTTGAGCGTGAACGAGGCATAACAATTCTCTCCAAAAATGTATCTATCGACTATAAAGGCTATAAGATAAACATCATCGACACTCCGGGACACGCCGACTTCGGCGGCGAGGTTGAAAGAGTGCTTAATATGGCCGACGGCTGTCTGTTGCTTGTCGACGCATTTGAAGGCCCCATGCCGCAGACCCGCTTCGTCCTTCAGAAAGCCATACAGATGGGGCTCAAGCCGGTAGTGGTGATAAATAAGGTTGACAAGCCCAACTGCCGTCCCGACGAAGTTCAGGAAATGGTGTTTGACCTTATGTTCAATCTTGACGCCACCGAGGACCAGCTCGACTTCCCCACCATATACGGCTCCGCCAAACAGGGCTGGATGTCAACCGACTGGAACAAACCCACCGACAACATACTTCCCGTACTTGACGCCATAATAGAGTACATACCGGCGCCCGAAACCCTTGAAGGCGACGCGCAGATGCTCATCACCTCGCTCGACTACTCAAGTTATGTAGGCCGTATAGCCGTAGGACGTGTACACCGCGGCACACTGAAAGAGGGCATGGACATAGCGCTTTGCAAGAAAGACGGCTCCGTTGTAAAACAACGCATCAAAGAGCTTCATACCTTTGAAGGCATGGGACGCAAACGCGTACAGGAGGTAAAGTCAGGCGACATATGCGCGTTGGTAGGCATCGAGGGCTTCGAGATCGGCGATACGGTTGCCGACATCAACAATCCCGAACCGCTGCCCCGCATAGCTATCGACGAGCCCACCATGTCAATGACCTTCACCATCAACGACTCGCCGTTCTTCGGCCGTGACGGAAAATTCGTGACATCGCGCCACATAGCCGACCGCCTCACCAAGGAGCTTGACAGGAATCTCGCCCTGCGCGTGAGCAAGGCACCCCACGAGGACGTGTGGACCGTATATGGACGCGGAGTGCTCCACCTGTCGGTGCTTATCGAGACAATGCGTCGCGAAGGCTACGAGCTTCAGGTAGGACAGCCGCAGGTAATCGTCAAGGAGATTGACGGAGTCAAGTGCGAGCCGGTCGAGCTGCTGACCATAAACGTACCCGAAGAGTATTCGAGCAAGATAATCGACATGGTCACCCGACGCAAAGGCGAGATGGTGTCGATGAACACTCAGAACGACCGCCTGCACATAGAATTCAACATACCCTCGCGAGGCATAATAGGTCTGCGCAACAATGTATTGACCGCATCGGCCGGTGAAGCGATAATGGCCCACCGTTTTCTCGAATATCAGCCGTGGAAAGGCGATATCGAACGCCGCACCAACGGCTCGCTCATAGCCATGGAAGCCGGTACAGCCTACGCTTACGCCATCGACAAGCTGCAGGACCGCGGCCGCTTCTTCATCTTCCCGCAGGAAGAGGTATACGCCGGACAGGTTGTCGGCGAGAATGCCAAAGACAACGACATAGTAGTCAACGTCACGAAATCGAAGAAGTTGACCAACATGCGTGCGTCGGGCGCCGATGACAAAGCCCGCATCATCCCCCCCGTGGTGTTCAGTCTTGAGGAAGCCCTCGAATACATAAAGGAGGATGAGTATGTGGAGGTGACGCCCCACCACCTGCGCCTGCGCAAAATAATACTCGACGAGCTGGAGCGCAAACGTGCCAACAAATCCTGAAGTTATTTGGGTATATAATAAACTTTTATAATTCTGAAGTGTCTTATAGGTGTACTGTAAGACACTTTTTTTATTATATATAATCATGAACCGATTTATCAGAAAAATCCTTCCTGCCGTAGCCGCACTGCTTATGGCCGGCAACGTACAGGTCAGCGCACAGAGGGCTGTCACGGTCGACAGCACAGACTTGCCCGTGGCTGCAAAAACATTCCTGAACAAGCACTTCGATGGCATAGCCATACATGAGTTCGAAAAGAAGTTCTGGTCCAATTCCTATGAGCTGGAACTGGCCGACGGCACCGACATTGATTTTGACTCAAAGGGACGCTGCACGGAGGTAAGCGCACCCGACTACAAGTTGCTTGACGCAGCTCTTGTAAGGGAACTGTTGCCTGCAGCGGCATGTCTCACTCTCACCAACGACAACCTCATTGAATCAGTCGAAGATATTGAGTATAATCCGTCCAAAGGTTACAAAGTCGAGGTACGCCACGGCACACTTGACGATTACCGCTTTGACATAGCCGGCAAACTCATAAAAGTCACCCACGACGACTGACCGATGTCATCGGCAAAAATAAAGGCTGCCATATTGTTTTCGTATGGCAGCCTTTATTTTGTATTTCAGTCAGTGACAGGCTATTCCTCCATAGACTCTGCGGCGCCGATGAGTTCTTTTTCAGCGTCAGAATCCACATGGTTGGGCTTTTCAAGTCCGTAGCCTTTCTTGGCATCAAGGGCTTTAAGCGCAAAACCGAGCAATAGGGCCGCAACACCGCAACTTGCAAACACGCACATCGGCACAGTGTAATTGTACTTCATCGGGTCGGTGACTCCGGGATTGGAGGCTACAAGCACGCTGCCTATTATCATCGGGAATGCGTACAGGCCTATATTCTGTATCCAGAAAATCAACGCATACGCCGAGCCTATGAGCTTCTCGTCAATCAACTTGGGCACGGAGGGCCACAGCGCCGCCGGCACGAGAGCAAACGATATACCGAGCACCACCACGGCTGTAAGGGTCACAATCACCGACTGCGTGGCAGGCACGATAAACGCGAATGTAAGATGACACAGTATCATAAGCACGGCACCGAATATAAGCATCGTGGCTCCCTTGCCGTACTTATCGAGGTAGTGACCGAGGAAAGGTGTAACCGCCGCGGCACCAAGCGGGAAAATAAAGAATACCAGACCGGCATCTTTGGCCGAGAACTGCAGATTGCACTGAAGCATATTGATGGCATACTTCTGAAACGGGAATATGGCCGAATAGTAAAGCACGCAAAGCAGGGCCACAAGCCAGAATATAGGCAACCGCAATATCTTGCCGATATCCCTTACACGGAACGGATCGTCCTTCTCCTCCTGCACACCCTGCGAGTCGAGTTTCTTGTCCATAAAACCGTAGGTTATAAAACAGATGAGTCCGATTATGAGCAGAAGCACGGCATAAGCCACGGGGCGCGACACCTCGACAGGCACTATCGACGCTATGACGGGCGCACCGACCACAACCACCGCCACTCCTACACGGGCAATAGCCATCTCGACACCCATAGCGAGAGCCATCTCCTTACCCTTGAACCACTTTACGATACCTCGTGAAACGGTTATACCGGCCATCTCGGCGCCGCACCCGAATATCATGAAACCGATAGCGGCAAGTTTGGCCGAAGCGGGCATTCCGGCATAAAAGGGTGTCACATTCCACCAAGCCGAAGGCAGGTTAAGATTTTCGGCGAGAAACGCTGCTACGGCGCTGTCCTGAAAGCCCTGAGTCACGGCGTAATAATTGAGGCTTCCGCCCAATACCATGACGGCACCCGACAGAACGGCAGTAAAGCGTACGCCCATCTTGTCGAGTATGATACCGGCAAATATCAGGAAATATACAAATACGTTAAGAAACGGCTCCGACCCGGCAAAATGCCCGTAAGCCACCGGATCCCATCCGCGCTGCTCCTGAAGCAACTCCTGAAGAGGCGACAGAATATCGACAAAAATGTAGGCGAAGAACATCGCCGAAGCAAGAAGCGCCAACGCAGTCCAGCGTGCCCACTTCTTCTCGCACAGGGCCGTGTTAAGAGGATTGGCCTTTGTTTTAGATGTAGTCATTTATACTATAGCTGTTATTATGTGATTAATTCTTTTTTACAAAAGTACACAAAACTGCATTAATGACAGAAATATTCCTTAAATTCGTAACATTATTTATATAATTGCTATGTATTCCAGAAAGCCGTTTACCTTTGACCGTGTCGTAAGACTTATTATCACATGCCTTGTCATAGCCGGCATACTCATGCTCATAAATCTGCTGAAAGGCGTGCTTCTGCCCTTCTGCGTGGCATGCCTGATAGCTTATATATTCGAGCCGTTCGTGCAGTTCAACCGCCGTCTGCTACATCTGCGCGGGCGTGTCATAGCCATATTCGTCACTCTTTTTGAAGCGACATTCATTTTCGGCATCCTGTGCTACATACTCGTGCCTATGATTGTGTCGGAGATGCAGCACATGAGCCATCTGCTGAAAGCCTACTCCGAGACAGAACTTGACATACCGTTTATGCCGGGAGAGATACATGAGCTTGTGAAAAAATACATCGACCTCGAATATCTGTCAAAAATCATGCGGAGCGAAGACCGCATGAAGCTCATAGAGAGCGTATTGTCATCGACATGGGCCATAGTGACAAGCGGCATAAGCATGATCATAGGCATATTCAGCTGGTTCATCGTGTTTCTGTACGTCATCTTCATCATGCTCGATTACGAGCGCCTCGCGTCGAGCTTCCGCCGCATGGTGCCTCCGTCCTACCGCAAGACCGTGTTCAAGATAGGCAATGACATCCAGCGGTCGATGAACCACTATTTCCGCGGTCAGGCACTCGTGGCATTCTGCGTGGGCGTTCTGTTCTGCATCGGCTTCCTGATCATCGACATGCCGCTTGCCATAGTGCTCGGGCTGTTCATAGGACTGCTCAATATGGTGCCCTATCTGCAACTCATATCGCTCGTGCCGGTCACACTGCTGTGCGTGGTATGTTCGGTCGACTCGGGAGTCGACTTCTGGGTCATATTCTGGGAGTGCATGGCCGTATATTGTATAGTACAGGCCATACAGGACCTCTTTCTTACGCCTAAAATCATGGGCAAGGCCATGGGCCTCAATCCGGCCATAATACTGCTGTCACTGTCGATATGGGGATCTCTGCTCGGCTTCCTCGGCCTTATAATAGCGCTCCCGCTGACCACACTTCTGCTCGCCTACTATGACGAATACATAACGTTTCTGCAGCGGCGACGGCATCATAACGACCGACACGCCTCAACCGCAGCCGACGACAGCGCTCAATCCTCCTCCTGACCGGGAAGCGGCTTTGACGCCATTATGCGCCGGGCAAGCTCAAGGTCGCGCCGAAACACAAGCAGCTTTATCTCACCGAGCGAAGTCACGGTTATCGGGTAGACCGACGACATTATCTCGTTGTTTATTATGCAGGGCACACCGTTGGTCTCAAGCACTCCTTTGGCTATGTAAGCGTCGGCATCGCTGTAGTAGGTGTCGAATACTACGAGGTCATTGTCATTCATCATGCAGTGTCATTTTATGTTACGTTGGTTCAAAGCCTTGTGATAACGTGCGGCATTGGCCTGATGTGTCGCATAATCGGCGGCAAAGTTGTGTCGTCCCGAAAAATCCTCCTTGGCACACATATATATATACCCGTGGGGCCGGGAGTCAAGTATGGCGTCCATCGTTCGGGCTTCCGGCATGCGTATGGGGCCCGGCGGCAGACCCTCATGTCTATATGTGTTGTAGGGCGACTCGACTCCGAGATGCCGCGATGTAATGCGACGCAATGCAAAATCACCTACGGCATATTTGACCGTAGGGTCGGCCTGCAGTTTCATGCCCCGGTCAAGACGGTTAATATACAGACGCCCCACAACGGCACGCTCGGCGCGGTCATTGGTCTCCTCCTCGGCGATCGACGCCACCGCAGCCACTTCGACCGGCGACAGGCCGAGTGCCTTGGCTTTGGCGCGCCGCTCGTCGTTCCAGAAGCCGTTACGGTGCTTGAGCAACGTCTCCACCACCTGACGCGGCGAGGCTGTCCAGTAAAATTCATAAGTGTCGGGTAAGAAGGCCGCTATGTACCCCGGTTTCTTGAATCCAGCGGCCGGTAGCACCTCATCGCATGCAGCCACAAAAGCGGCCGAGTCGGCGGCCATGCACTCACCCACCCTCGCGGCAAGCTGACCGAGCGTACGCACATTGTTAAACGTAAGTTTTACCGGTGTCTGACGGCCACGCGATATCATCTTGTATACGTCGAGCGAAGTCATGCCCGGCTCCACGCGGTAAGCTCCGGTGGCACGGGTGACGGTGCCTCCGCCCAGCCGCCACAGCGTAGCGGCCTTACGTCCGGCATTGCCAAGCTCACGCGGGAGCATATCAAGCAGCTCGTCTTCGGTCATCGCCGAGTCGACATAGACCCACCGCGGCTCTTCGCCCTGATAGGCCGCACCCGTATAGACGCGCCAAAGCACTACAGCCGCTAATACGGCCAATCCTGCCAGCGCCAGTATAAACACTACAGCTTTTCCGCCCTTATTTTTTTTCATAATACGCATCTCTGTTTAGTCACCTGCAAAGATACGGATAAGTCGAGCGCAAAACCAAATTTATTTGGGCTTTGCCGAGCGGAAGTATCTAAGACGAATGTCAAAGATACGGATAAGTCGAGCGCAAAACCAAATTTATTTGGGCTTTGCCGAGCGGAAGTATCTAAGACGAATGTCAAAGATACGGATAAGTCGAATACAAAACTAAACTTGTCTAAGTTTTGTTGAGCGTGAATTTGGTTCACATGTTTTACAACATATCCGCCCATTTGCTTTTCACACAAAAACACATTATTTTTGTAAAAATAACACGCATTAATATTAATACCACAATCTTATGAAACCTACATATTTTCATAATTGCCATGGCTGTTAAACTTGATGACATGGCACATTATTGATTTTTACAATTATATATTATCATCTATTTCATGCTATATAATTATGAAAAGAAGTATTTTTGCATTGTTTATGTTGGCTATCTTCTGCACTTCATGTCATGATGACAACAAAGACATGGGTTATGATGCTGACCCATTGATTTACTTTCTCGCTGATGAAACTACACTTGAATGCGTGACAGGTGAGAAAATTGATATGGTAATACCGAAGCAACAGCAGAGTGTTCAACTTAAATTCGTAACGACGACTGACGCACATATAGACATGCTCAACAACGCGACAGGCATTTCGGTAGAGTTTGAACCCGGCTTCACCTTTGACGACAAAGTTGTTTATGATATTGACGAGCCTTATAAAGGCATTAAGATCAAACGTTATCTGGTAATCGTAAATGTAAAATTTGATGCCGATGTTACGCCTGACGCATCAGCGCAGTTTATGCTTTCTTACTTTCTCGAGACATGGAACCCGATTATCAGAGTCACACGCGGCGATACATACTCCATGACAATAACCGAGCGAACCGACATACATCCGACTGACAATGACCCACAGCAGGACTAATGTTAAATATGCGATTTTATGTTTTATAACATAAACGTTTTATTTGTTTTAAAATGTAAAATTAAATTACTTTGCATCAGGTTTTGTTTCGCAACAAATAAATTTCAAAATAAAACTAACCTTAACTATTATGAAAATTTTTTATGTACTTCTTGCCATGATGGCAGTGTTATGCACGGCATGTGACGATGACGAAAAACTTGACCGCGACCCGCGTATCTTTACCATTGATGATTCGGGAAAACTCAACGGCATTACCCAACAATACGTAATCATAACCGTACCTGCCGACATGCAATCAATTGAAGTCAAAATGGTGTCAGACGGTAAAATAAGTTTCACCTCAGGAAAGAATGTTGCCGGAGTCAGCGCCGATTACGTTTCCGGATACACATTTGACGACGGTGTGATACAGGACTATATAGCCTATACCCGTGAAGGTAAGAAAAAGCCCCGCTTCCTGCAAGCAATCAAGGTCAACGTGGCCACTCCGCTTGTCGCCAAACAGGACACGGCTGAAATTAATATTGACTGCGTATTGCCTGACAATTCGGCAAAAGACGCAAAGGCTATCTTAGCCCTCACAGGAGGAAAAACATATAAAGTAGAGACCAAAAGCCTCACACAAAAACAACTTGACAAGCTCTACGGCAAACAGGAATAAGAAATCATCAAGTATATCACTTTATGCAGGTGCGACACAACATGTAGCACCTGCTTTTTGTATCTTCGGCTACGCCCAAGATACTTTTGCTGCTGACCCGTTATATTTCATTCGTAAACCGATGGTAATTTGATTCATATTTACTATCTTTGACTTAGTCATAAAAACACGAACTGACTATGCCTAATATATCTACACCGGCCAAAATCGACACAGACCGACGCGTGCTTGAACTGCTGTCGCAGACATTCAACAACATAAGCGCCGCAAGTACTGAAATCATCAATCTCGAAGCCATACTCAACCTACCCAAGGGCACCGAGCACTTCGTGGCCGACCTCCACGGAGAGCATGAGGCATTTCGCCACATTCTGAAAAACGCCTCGGGCAACATCAAGCGCAAGGTCACCGAGATATTCGGCACCTCGCTGCGCGGTCAGGAGATACGCGAGCTGTGCACTCTCATATATTACCCCGAACAGAAACTCGAATACATAAAGGCCTCGGAAAAGAACCTCGACGACTTCTACAACGTCACTCTGCACCAGCTGGTAAGGGTGTGTCAGACGGTATCGTCCAAGTACACACGCTCCAAAGTGCGCAAGGCCCTCCCGAGGGAGTTTGCCTACATAATAGAGGAACTTCTGCACGAATCGCCCTCCGACGATGACAAGCAGGCATACTTCAACCGCATCATCGAGACAATAATAAGCACTGGACAGGCCGACTCGTTCATAGTGGCCATGTGCAATGTCATACAGCGCCTGAGCATTGACCAGCTACACATACTGGGCGACATATTTGACCGTGGTCCCGGAGCGCACATAATAATGGACACGTTGTGCAACTACGGCAATTTCGACATACAATGGGGCAATCATGACGCGCTGTGGATGGGCGCGGCAGCAGGCAACGACTGCTGCATAGCCAATGTGCTGCGGCTGTCGCTCCGATACGGCAATATGGCCACTCTCGAAGACGGCTACGGAATAAATCTCGTGCCGCTGGCCACATTTGCCATGGAGACATACGGCGATGACACCTGCGATACTTTCGGGCCCCATCTCGACAACGACGACACGACCCACAACGAGAAAACACGGCGCCTGATAGCGCAGATGCATAAAGCCATCAGCATAATCCAGTTCAAACTTGAGGCGGCCATGATAGACCGACGCCCGGAGTGGAAGATGCAGGACCGCAAGCTCCTCGAATACATAGACTTCGACAACAAGGTATTCAGACGCGACGGCAAGGAATACGCCATGAAAGAGTGCAACTTCCCTACAGTCGACCCGTCCGATCCGTATCGGCTGACCCAAGAAGAAGCCGATCTTGTAAAGAAGCTGCATCACTCGTTTCTTGTCAGCGACAAGCTGAAGAAGCATGTACAGTGTCTGTTCACCCACGGGTGCATGTACGGAGTGTTCAACTCCAATCTGCTGTTTCATGCCTCGCTTCCGCTCAACTCCGACGGTTCACTGAAAGAGGTCGACCTCAACGGCCGGCGCTACAAAGGCCGCGAGTTGATGCACCGCATAGGCATGCTCATGCGTTCGGCCTACAATGACGACACCCCCATACAGGAACGCGACTTCGCCGTCGACTACTATTGGTATCTGTGGTGCGGCCCCGACTCTCCCCTCTTCGACAAGTCGCGTATGGCTACATTTGAACGCTATTTTATAGCCGACCCAGAAACACACCGCGAAGAGAAGGGCTATTACTACACTCTGCGCGACAACGAAGCCGTGTGCGACATGATACTTGACGAGTTTGGCGTAGGAGGCGAGCACCGCCACATAATAAACGGACATGTGCCCGTACGTATAAACAAAGGCGAAACCCCGATACGCGCCAACGGCAAACTGATGGTAATCGACGGCGGTTTTGCCAAAGCCTACCACGGTACGACCGGAATAGCCGGCTACACCCTCGTATTCCACAGCCGCGGGCTGCAGCTCGTGCAACATGAGCCGTTTACCTCCGCCGAGGAAGCTATCAGAAACGGCACTGACATCGTGAGCACCATACAGCTCGTGGAGCTTAGCCAGAAACGCATGCGCGTGCGCGACACCGACAAAGGCCGCGAGCTGCTCAGCCAGATTGACGAGCTGTCAGAGCTGCTCTATGCCTATCGCCACGGCATAATAAAAGAGCGTACAAAAAAGTGAGCATAACGGTTGTGTATATCAAGGATTTTGTCTACCTTTGCACCGCATTTTGCAATACAAAACCACTTAATTAATTATTTTTCAATGGCAACTAAAATCAGATTACAGCGTCATGGTCGCAAGAACTATGCGTTTTATCCTATTGTAATCGCCGATAGCAGGGCACCACGAGATGGTAAATTTATTGAAAGGATAGGTTCTTATAATCCGAACACTAATCCTGCTACAGTAACTTTAAACTTCGAGCGGGCTTTGTATTGGCTAAACGTAGGTGCTCAACCCACCGACACCGTTCGCACCATCCTCTCAAAAGAAGGCGTGCTCCTTATGAAGCATCTTCAGGGCGGTGTTAAGAAAGGCGCATTCAACGAAGAAGAAGCTCAGCGCCGTTTCGATGCTTGGAAGAGCAAGCGTCAGGCTGAGGTTGACGCAGCAAAGGCTTCGATAGCCGGCAAGAAAGAACTTGAGAACAAACAGCGTTTTGAGGCTGAAGCTGCCAAGAACAAGGCAAAGGCTGAGGAAGTAGCCAAGAAGAAGGCTGAACTCGCCGCAGCAAAGGCTGAAGCAGAAGCTGCCGCAGCAGCCGAGCAGGCCGCCAACGAGGCTCCCGCAGAAGAAGCTGCCGAGGCTCCCGCCGCTGAATAAGTCTTAAAGCGACTTCGCACTACAAAAAAAAGAGTTGTACCTTCGGGCACAACTCTTTTTCTTTATCTATCAGACACCTCCGGCAGAACATGGTCAATGTAAAAAACCGGTTGTATGACTGCCAATGCCGGTAGTGACTGCTGACGGCTGCATCAGAAACTGAACTGGGCCATAAGACACGCACGGTTTACCCAGCGATGCTGAAGGTCTATATCCTGACGCTTGCCGAAATTATACTCCACACCCACCTGACAGCGCGGAGTGATGTCCCAAAACAGATTGGCAGTACCGTATAATCCGTATTTATAGGTAAGATTTTCATGCAGCGGCTCATGCTTGGGCAGGAAACGCTCCTCGCTGAACATTATCGTCGAGAACAGATTAGGACGGAAATGATACTGGAGGGCCGCATACCACCCGATACTCAGCGGAGCATACATGCGTCCGTCGCGCGTCACATCGCCGACCAAGTCGGAATTGGAGTCCTGAAGATCATTGATGACACTGCTTATACCCTTAACGGTAATGAAAGCGCCATAGACGGTCAGCGGGTCTACCGGACGGAATACGGTGCTCAGATGAGCGCCCCACCCTGCGACCTTATGATTTTTGCCGGCTTTCAGGTCGCGATACTCCATACCTCTCACAAGTCCCGACAGTCTGATATGCTGTCCGTCTTTCCACTGGTACTGCACGAAAGCGGCAAAATCAGGCATATAATCGCTGCACGGCTTGTACACATCGGCGAGTTCGGGAATGTTTCCGTTGGGAGTTTCGATGGACACCGCAAATACATAATGGTTCTTCACGGTATGCATCCACCGCAGCAACAAATTAGTATCGCTTGTCTCTGAATTCGGGCCCTGAGCATCGACCGTAGGTGGCTGTGCCGCAGGGTCGGTAAACGTCGAGTGAGTATAACCGAGCGTCCAGTCGCCCACAACGGCGTAGGCTTTCTTCAGATGGAAATCGCGGTTACCGTAGCCGTTGAAATTGGCCTCGACGTACAACTGATAATTGCCATACTTCGGATTGCGTCCGAAAACAGAGAAAAACAAAGCGGTACCGGCAGGAGTCGTACCGAACCAGCGGTCGCGCGTGGGGTCATTGGGAATACTTATGTTATAAGGAATGAAAGCGCTGTTGGACATAGCGCCGTTCCAGTCATACCATCCGCGCATCCTTACCACTCCGCCCACGCCCATCGCATACTGATGGGTCTTGCTCATAAGCATGAAGTACGGTGCACGAGGATCCTGAAAATGACGGAACTGATCATAATAAAACAAACCTATCAGCTCCCTTTCAGTCAAGGAATCAAGTTCGGTATCCTTGTCTATATTGACAGTGTGGTGACTTTTTTTAAGTTCCTCCAACTGCTGTTCGGCCGGCGATACGGCAAAAGACGATAAAGCCCCCAGACCAAGCACCAACGCCAAAGTGAATCTCTTATTCATAATAATACAAGTTTATTAACAACTATTACAACAACAAGATATACGATATGTTTATAATCATTATCGATTCAAGTGCCGAGAGAGCCAAAATATGTTATATAACATTGTTTTTGGAATATTTAACAACTGCCCGAAACGCGCACCCACAAAGGGAATCAGAGCATAAAGCCCGGCAAAACCGGGGTACGGCAATCAATAAAATTGCATATTTACGGCAAAATGCACTAACTTTGCAGCGTTGAAATTGTTATTTCGAAGGTTGAAAGAGTTCAGCCTAAGCCGAAAATCGGCAACAAAAAGAGTGGCGCATCAACGTAAACACTACGTTTACATCACCTTTTTGTTAGTAGTAATTTTAATTTTAAAGAATGAAGAAAACAATGACAATCATTGTGATCTTCGCCGTTCTTTTGGGACTCGGATCAGCCGCCACAAATACTGCCGTAGACGGCAAGAATGGCTACAGAGCCCCAATGTTCAGAGTAGAGCGCAACGACTCTGTCATAGCTCTCGATGACATGAAAGGGAAATGGGTGCTTCTGCAGTTCTGGACGTCAAGCGACCCCGCTTCACGTATAGCATGCAGAGATTACTCGGACTTCGAAGAGGATCAGTCTTCGGATAACCTTCAGGAACGATTCCGTCTCTTATCGGTCAATCTCGACCGTAGTGAGCGCCTCTTTCGTGAGATAGTGCGTAGAGACGGTCTTAGCGCGAAATCACAATTCCATGTCAAGGGAAGTCAAGCCAATCAATTGATTAAAGACTATCACCTTGAGTCGGGAATGAAATCTTTCTTAATCGACCCCGAAGGCCGTATTGTAGCTAAGAACCCGACAGAGAAAATGCTTAAAGAGATCGCACTCAACTAAACCGACAGCCTGCCGCATCCAATGCCGACAGGCTTTATTATTTTCAGGGCATCAACAATACCCGGTTGAAGTATTAAAATGCAGCCCGGTCAGCTGCGGATGTCGCGGATGTCGTAAGGAGTCTCCTGATATACAAAATAATTAAGCCAGTTGCTGAAGAGCAGATTGGCGTGAGAGCGCCAACGCACTATAGGCCCTTTGGAGGGGTCATCGTCGATATAATAGTGGGCCGGCACGGCGGGATTCATGCCCTTGTCCATATCGCGGCGATACTCGAAGTCAAGCGTATACGGCGAATATTCGGAGTGTCCCGTTATAAAGAACTCACGCCCGTTGCGGGCCATCACCATATATATGCCGCTTTCGGGACTCTCGGCTATTATATCAAGTCCTTCTACCTGCTCCACCTCGTCGCGCAACACCTCGCTGAAACGGCTGTGGGGCACATAAAATTCGTCGTCAAACCCACGGAATATAGGGTTGCGCCTGTCGTTCACTCTATGAGGAAACACGCCGGAAATCTTATGGTCTATAACATGCTTAGGCACACCGTAATGATGGTACAGGCCGGCAAAAGCTGCCCAGCATATATATAGTGTGGAGGTGACGTGTGTACGCGCCCAGTCAAATATGTCGCACAACTCATCCCAATAATCGACCTCCTCGAAGTCGACTTTCTCTACCGGGGCCCCGGTTATTATAAAACCGTCATAATTACGGTCTTTTATCTCTTCAAACGTCTTGTAAAACTCCTCGACATGTTCACGCGGCGTATTGCGCGACACGTGCGACGCTGTATCGATAAGGTCAAGCTCCACCTGCAAGGGAGTATTGGAAATCAGCCGCAGAAGGTCGGTCTCCGTCATGATCTTCAGCGGCATAAGGTTAAGTATGCCTATGCGCAACGGTCGTATGTCCTGCGACGAGGCTCTCTGTTCATCGATTACAAATATATTTTCTTCCTTCAACATCTCGACGGCAGGAAGCGAAACCGGGACTCTTACAGGCATTATTTCAGTTTTTACAATTATCAATCATTTTTACAAGACGCCCTATCACGTCAGCTCGGCCGGCATCGACCTTGTCAGGATAGTGCGCGTCACTGTTAACCACGATGGTGACGCCGTTTTCAATAAGTCGCGGCAGGTATCGGAACGAAGGGAATATGCGCTGTTCACCTTCCCACACTTTCGTATTGATCTCCACAGCCACTCCCGACTCGATCACGGCATCGACGAGCCGGTCAACGCACTTAATGTACCACTCCTCATCCTCTATGCCGGGAGCGAACATCGACGCATTGTGTCCTATTTTATCAAAATGGCCTATTATGTCAAAGCCTCCGGCCTTGACCATATTTACCGACTGTCGGTAGAACGTCTCTACTACATGACGTATGTCATTGTCAAAAAAACGGTCCATCTTTGTCTTGAACGAGTCAAACCGGCCATCGACATCGACATAGCGGTCGCCACACGGGAGGAAATGCACCGAACCGATGCGGTAATCAAGCGGTATTGTGTCAAAATAGCTGTGCGAAGGGCCCCACTCATCGCCGAGATAATCAATCTCCATCGAAGTATACAGTTTGATGCGTGAGCCCAACTCGGTCTTTAACCGTTGCACCTCTCCGACATATGCGGCCACATCATCGGCCGACATGTTGCATGATGACTCTATAGGCACCGGAGAATGCGGTGAAAATCCCCAGTGAAGCATGCCGCACTTAACGGCAGCTTCCGCCATGGCCGACATATCGGCCCGGCCGTCGCAGAACTGGGTATGGCTATGAAAATTGTATCGGTCGGTAGTTGATATTATTTCTGCAAAGTCAATCATAAACTATTCTGTCGTACACACTCTTAATCTTCCGGGGCAAGAACGGGTTTTGAAAAGTACTGTTTTTTTACAAACCAAGCCAAAGCCGCGGCAGCCGTAAGCAGGCTCAACATAATCGACAGCTCGTAACCGAGACCCAGTCCTTCCGGAGCATACAATATATATGAAGTACATACACATGTCATGAACAGCGCGGGCAACATCGTAATCCAATAAAATTTACGGTGACGCGCGAGATAAACCGTAACCGCCCACAGCGTAAACACGGCAAGAGTCTGATTGCACCAAGCGAAGTATCGCCACAATACGGCAAAGTCTATCTGCATTATCACGAATGTCAAAGCAAATATCGGCACAGACACGATGAGACGCCTTACCACGGTTTTCTGCTGATAGTGCATGAAGTCGGCGGCAATAAGGCGCGCGCTGCGCAGAGCCGTATCGCCCGTAGTTATCGGAGCCGCCACCACACCGAGTATGGCAAGCACTCCGCCCAAAGCGCCGAGCCAGTCGATGGATATAGCATGCACGAGGCCGGCAGTGCCGCCGTTTTCCGACAAGAAGGTGCTGAGTTCGCTGTAACCTCCGGTAAAGGCTATGGCTGCGGCGGCCCAGATAAGGGCCACAATGCCTTCGGCCACCATGGCTCCGTAAAATACCGGGCGCGCCAGCTTCTCGTTTTTAAGGCAACGGGCCATCATGGGCGACTGCGTGGCATGGAAACCGGAGATGGCACCGCACGCTATCGATACGAACATCATCGGGAACAACGGCATCGTATCGGCCGACGGCGAGCGATTGTAAAATCCGTCAGATATGCCGTCGGGTATTGTGACGTCGCCGAATATGAGCACGCTCATTATGCCTACCGCCATAAACAGCAACGCGAAACCGAACACGGGGTATATGTTACCGATCAGTTTGTCTATAGGCAGAAGCGTAGCGAGCATATAGTAAACGAATATGGCTATTATCCAGAAGGTCGAATCCATCCATTCCGGGGTCATGCCCGCTATAAGGTCGGCTGGCGTAAGGATGAATACGGCACCGACAAGCACCATGAGCGCCAGCGAGAACACACGCATAAGTTGCTTGACATTGGTGCCGAGCTCTGACCCTACTATTTCGGGAAGCGATGCCCCGTCACGGCGTATCGATATGACACCCGACAGGAAATCATGCACGGCGCCGGCAAATATGGTGCCGAATACAATCCATAAAAATGCAGCCGGACCGTACATGACACCCATTATGGCCCCGAATATCGGCCCGAGGCCGGCTATGTTCAGGAACTGTATTAAAAACACTTTCCAAGTAGGCAACGGCATGTAATCGACACCGTCCTGCATGGAGAAACAGGGCATGACCCGCTTGGGGTCACAGCCGATGACCCTTTCCACCAAGAGTCCGTAAATAAAATATCCTCCTACCAATACGGCAAGAGACACGAGAAATAATGTCATCTCAATATGATTGGTTATTAATTTCCGTTTTTAGCTTTCGGCCGCTATCACATCGTTGGCCGCCTTCTTCAATGCCGCTCTCTCGTTATCGATCTCCACCTCCATATTGAGGATGGATGTTTTCAGCGACGTATCGCCATCGCGATACTGACGCCTCATTTTCTCAAGAGCCGCCAGCTGATTGTCAAGATGCTTCTTGCCGTCTATATAACGTTTCATGAGCTTGCGGGCGCGAGGGCTCTTAAAGTCATCCCACGAAGTATATACACGTCCCTGACCGAGAGCGAACATAAAGTCAGGCTTACGCATCTTTTTGTCAGGATCTATCTCCTTTATGGCTTCGAGCAGGTCGGAATAATCCTTGCCGCTCTCCCATGTCGACTTATAATCCGTGACACGCGCCATGTCGGCCAGCGCGGGGTAATCCACAGGATAATTGTTGCGCAGGTCCGACGGTATGAACTTATATATTGTTATATAATCGCCCAGACGGTTACGGTCGGTAGCCCACCACCCGACTCCGGTCACCTCGTCTATGGCAAGCAGATAGTCGTCATACGGCGAGTTGTACGGCATACCTATATTCTGAGGCTGCAGGAAGCCGTCCTCGTCTTTCCGCGATATGAATATGTCATATCCGCCAAGCGACTCCCCGCCGTTGTTAGCGTAATATAACGTGACTCCGTCAGACATCATGAACGGATAGTTGCTGTCGCCGTCAAGGTCAAGCACGTCGCCGAGCGGTGCGGGAGTTTCCCATGACCCGTCAAAAAGGAGGCTGGCGCCGGTCAGCACAAAATTCTCGGCCGAGTCGGGCGCGGCCCATATCATGAAATTGCGTGTCTCCGGCATATATACGGTCGACGGCTCGGCCACGGCAAACGTTTCGGGAAGCACTTCGGTAGAATTGACCGAGCCACTCTCCGGCGCGAGTCTGTAAGCCTTGAAGAACTGATCGCGGTCCACAGCCACACTGTCGATAATCACAATCTTCTCGACACGGTCAAGCATGTTCCTCGCCAGACTTATCCGGTCGCGCAGGAAGTCCATATCCTCCGGCAACTGTTTACGCGACTTTTTAAGCGACGCCTCATACTTGTCTATATACTCATCGGCCTCATCAAGATCATATTTGTAAAAAGCTATCTCGGCAAGATAGCGCGGAGCCTCCACCACCCTCTTGCTGTTGGCAAATTTAAGGTATGGCAACGCCTCGTCATGGCGTCCCTCGCGCAGCAGACACACCCCCACCCACTGGTTTAAAGCGGGGTCTTTGGGCTTTGACGACAAAGCTTCCTCAAAAGCCGGCAACGCACCGGCGAAATCGCCGGCCTGATACATCTCCTTGGCCTCATCAAGTGTATAGGCCGTCGCCGTTGAAGCCACCGCTACAGCGACGCCCAGTATGTATTTACGTAACTTTATGTGTGACATAATGACGCTTCTTTCTCAATTTAGCTTCAAAATTACACATAATTATAATTCCATCAAAACAAACGTCCACCCATTCACTCCGCCCCAAAAACTTTTAACATACTTTTCACCGCTTTCCATGATAACCCGAAAGCAATTGATGAATATAATTTTACACATGCACATAATGGATATTTTTCCTTCTATTTTACTAAAAAGGCCATGCCATTAACAAGAAAATAGCTATCTTTGTAATTATCACAACATTTCATTATGGCAACGAGTACCCAACAGAAACAAGAACTATTCAAAGCTATATGGGCCATTGCCGAGGATTTGCGAAACTCGGTCGATGGCTGGGATTTCAAGAGTTATGTACTTGGAATACTATTTTATCGCTTTATTTCAGAAAATATAACCAACTATGTCAACCGTATGCAGAACGAAGCCGGAGACTCCGACTTTGATTATGCAAAATTTTCCGACGAAGAGGCAGAATCGGCCCGCACTGATCTTGTCAAGGAAAAAGGCTTTTTTATCTTTCCGTCGCAACTCTTTTGCAATGTCAAGGCAAGAGCCAAGGATGACCCGAACCTCAATGTCACTCTTGCTGAGATTTTCAAGTCTATCGAGGCTTCAGCTATCGGCACAGATAGCGAAGACGATCTCAAAGGTCTATTTGCCGACATTGATGTAAATTCCAATAAACTTGGAAATACAGTTGAGAAGCGCTGCGAACAGCTCACCAAGATTCTCAACAATATCGGAGGCATTGACCTCGGCTGTGAATACGATGACAATCAGATTGACCTTTTCGGCGACGCTTACGAATACTTGATGGCGATGTATGCCTCAAACGCCGGGAAGAGTGGCGGCGAGTATTATACTCCTCAAGAGGTTAGTGAACTACTTGCCAAAATCGTAAGTCATGGGCGCGACCATGTGAATAAAGTATATGACCCGGCCTGCGGCTCAGGCTCGCTGCTTTTGCAATTCGCCAAGGTACTCGGCAAACACAACGTTAAAAAGGGATTTTACGGACAGGAATTGAACATCACCACTTACAACCTGTGCCGAATCAATATGTTCCTGCACAACATCAACTATGCAGATTTCGACATACACAACGGCGACACGCTTCTCGAACCTTACCACTGGGATGACGAGCCGTTCGATGCCATTGTCTCGAATCCGCCATACTCCACTAAGTGGGTCGGCGATGACAATCCTCTATTGATAAATGACCCTCGATATGCCCCTGCCGGTGTACTTGCCCCCAAGAGCAAAAGCGACCTTGCCTTTACGATGCACATGCTATCATGGCTCTCCACTGATGGTACAGCAGCCATTGTAGAGTTCCCCGGTGTGCTTTATCGCGGCGGCAAGGAGCAAAAAATTCGTCAGTATCTTGTGGACAACAACTACGTTGACACCGTGATTCAGCTACCGCCCAATCTGTTCTTCGGCGTAACTATCGCAACATGTATCATTGTATTGAAGAAATCAAAGCGCGAAAACAAGACGTTGTTTATCGATGCGTCCAATCTCTTCGTGCATGAGGGCAATAAGAACAAGCTTTCGCCCGACAACATAGCAGCCATCATAGCTGAGTATGCAGAACACAAAGAAGTGCCGCACTTCTCAGCACTCATTGATAATAAGGCTATTGCCGAGAACGGCTACAACCTGTCGGTCAGCAGCTATGTCGAAGCCGAGGACACTCGCCCGCAAACCGACATAAAGGAGCTGAATGCCCGCATAGCCCGCATCGTAGAGCACGAAAACAAACTCCGCGTTGAAATCGATGCAATTATCCGCGAACTTGAATCCGAAACAATATGAGCGCCCCGACTCTATATATAATTGCCGGGTGCAATGGAGCCGGCAAAACGACTGCCTCCATGACTGTCCTGCCTGAGGTTCTCAATTGCCGTGAATTTGTCAACGCCGACGAGATAGCCAAAGGCTTATCTCCGTTCAATCCCGATGAAGTAGCAGTAGAAGCAGGAAGATTAATGCTCAAACGCATTGAATTTTTTCTGGACAGCAAAACAACATTTGCAATAGAAACGACACTCGCCACCAAATCCTATCGCAACCTTGTTCTGAAAGCAAAATCATTAGGCTACAATGTGATTCTGTTGTTCTTTTGGCTGCCATCGCCGGAAATGGCCGAACAACGCGTTGCAAGCCGAGTCGCTTCCGGCGGACATAACATTCCTCGCGACGTGATTCATCGCAGATACCGGGCCGGCATCCGAAACCTGTTCGAGATCTTCGTGCCGATTGTGGACTCTTGGTCGCTCTACGACAATTCACTAAATCAGGAGCCGATTGTGGTGGACAACAAAATAATCAATGGTCAACAACTTATTAAAATTCAAAGACTATGTCAGAAAAAGACCGAATAGACCTCTTCAATTCCATAAAGAAAGGGCTTGCAAAAGCCACTCGTCAAATGCTTGAACGCAAGGCGATGCTGGGCGAAGATGTAGTAATCGCAGATGTAACCGGCCGCCCCGTTACTGTATCAGCGAAAGAAGCACTGAAGCTCTTAGATACTAAAAAATGAACGCACTGCGTTCTCAATTACCGAATATATGAGCAAGCTAAAAGAACTGATTGACCGCCTCTGTCGGGACGGAGTGCCGCATATGAAATTTGGCGATGTGCTTGAATTTCGCAGAGGACAAACTATAACAGAGAAAGATTCAACTCCGGGAGAATATCCGGTTATTGCAGGAGGTCAAAAACCGGCATATTCTCATAATGAATACAATCGCAGCGGCGAGACTATTGCCGTTGCCGGTTCAGGGGCATATGCAGGTTTTGTATCTTGGTGGACGACTCCAATTTTCTTATCCGATGCTTTCTCAGTTCACCCAAAGGGTGATAACCTCATACCCAAATATGTTTACTATTACATGGTAAACATTCAACAACAAATACACAACACTAAAAAAGGTAGCGGCGTTCCCCATGTACATGGTTCTTCTATCGCAAAATTTATAATTCCTATTCCGCCGATTGAGGTACAGGAGGAAATCGTAAAAATTCTCGATAGCTTCTCGGATTACGCAGCGGAGCTGCAAGCACGCAAAGAGCAATACGAGTATTACCGTAATCTCTTGCTCACCTTCAATCCCTCCGCCTGCGGCTGCGGGACCGATGATAAGCAAGAGAATAGTATAACTAGCTGGGGGGGGGCATAGTTACGAAATTACTTGGAAAACTATGGAGGAATTATTTGAAATGCGTAACGGTTATACACCATCCAAAAACAATCCTGTGTTTTGGGATGGTGGCACAATTCCTTGGTTCAGGATGGAAGATATAAGAGACTTTGGCCGTATCCTTTCAGACTCATATCAGCATATCACCCCGGCAGCCATTAAAGGCAAAGGACTTTTTGAGAAGAACTCTTTTATCCTTGCAACAACAGCAACTATCGGAGAACATGCCATGCTAATTACTGATTCGCTTGCGAATCAGCGTTTCACAAACCTTAAGGTTCGTAAATCACTGTATGATAAGCTTCTACCTAAGTTTATCTATTACTACATGTTTATCGTAGATGAATTTTGCAATAACAATACTAATATATCCGGGTTTGCATCCGTTGATATGGGAAAACTTAAAAAGATGCAATTCCCCATCCCACCTATCGAACTCCAAGAGAAGATTGTGGCAATTCTCGACCGCTTCGAGACTTTGGTCAATGACCTAACACAAGGACTGCCTGCAGAAATATCCGCTATCAAGGAACAATACGAGTATTACAGAAACAAACTTTTAACATTCAAACGTAGGGACATGCCTTCGGCATGTTGAACCGTTTAAGCACAAATGGAAACGGCCAAACAAAACTCGACATCCCCAGACTCGACATGCCAGAGGCATGTCCCTACGGATGTCAGGGATAAGGAGCAATATCGCAAAACACCACGAGCCTCTTTCTTTGATTATGAAGAAGGATGTTACTTTATTACGATATGCACCCGTGACAAAAAACATTACTTCGGAAAAATCACCGACGGGCAAATGTACTTATCCATTATTGGTAAATATGTTGATGAGCAAATAAATAATGCTGCAACTTACTTCCCCGAAATTGAAGTGGCTCTTTATGTGATAATGCCAAACCACCTCCACATGATTGTAAGTGTCAACACTCGTAGGGACATGCCTTCGGCATGTGTCCTGAATGTCAACGCTGTAGACACGAGAAATCCCAATCCTTACGAACGACCTCATGAGACATACCAAAGGCATGTCCCTACATTGAGCCGGTATATAAACTCGCTTAAAGGGACGGTGACAAAATATGCCAAGAGTATTGACTCTGAATTCGGATGGCAGTCGCGTTATCATGACCATGTGATTCGCGGCACATATGATGGAAACAGAATCGCCGAGTATATTGAAAATAATGTAGTCCAATGGGTAGATGATTGTTTTAATAAATGAATATAATTAAAGATAAATACAATATGAAATGTGACATGCCAAAGGCATGTCCCTACGAAGTGGTATCGGAGAATCCGGAATCGACCATCGTTGCCGAGTTTGAACCGGGCTACCGCAGTTCCGCCCAATATCAGAGCGAGGCTGAGATGGAAGCTGATTTTATCCGTCAGCTCGAACGCCAAGCCTACGAGCGTGTCAACATCACAAGCGAGGCCGACCTCATTGCCAATCTCCGCCGACAAATTGAACGGCTAAACGACATACAGTTCACCGATAGCGAATGGAACTCGTTCTTTGCCGAACATCTCGGAAACCCTAACCACGGCATTGTGGAGAAGACACGCACCATTCAGGAGGATAACCGCAAAGCGATTGTTCGCGAGGATGGCTCGACGGCCAACATCACCATCATTGATAAAACAAATATCCACAATAACCACCTGCAAGTCATTAACCAGTATGTGCCGGAGGGTGGGGCTTACGAGAACCGCTACGATGTAACGATTCTTGTAAACGGCCTGCCTCTCGTCCATGTGGAACTGAAACGTCGTAGCGTGAGCATCAAAGATGCATTCAACCAAATAAACCGCTACCAGCGTGACTCGTTTTGGGCCGGCTGCGGACTCTACGAGTTTGTGCAGATATTCATTATATCCAATGGCACAATCACAAAATATTACAGCAATACTACCCGCGATGCCCATATTAAGGAACAGAACAATGGGAAAGGAAAGGGCAAGAAGCAGACGTCAAACTCATTTGAGTTTACATCCTATTGGGCGCGGCTTGACAACGAGCCGATATATGACCTTGTGGACTTCACGCAGACATTTCTTGCCAAGCATACCCTGCTGAATGTACTGACAAAATATTGCATCTTCACTTCAGAGGAAATATTGATGGTTATGCGTCCCTATCAGATAGCGGCCACCGAGAAGATATTGCAACGCCTTAAAGTGTCGAGTAATGCCCGGTCATGGGGCAAACGCGAGGGTGGCGGCTATATATGGCACACCACCGGATCGGGCAAGACGCTGACCTCGTTCAAGACAGCACGGCTGGCATCACGACTGCCCGACGTTGACAAAGTGTTTTTTGTTGTCGACCGCAAAGACCTTGACTACCAGACTATGAAAGAGTATGACCGATTTGAGAAAGGTGCGGCCAACTCCAACGGCTCAACTGCGGTACTCACCAAGCAAATCAACGATGATAATGCACATATAATAATCACCACCATTCAGAAGCTCACCATCTTCATTGCCCGAAATCCACAGCACGCTGTCTACGGTCAGCATGTGGTGCTTATATTCGATGAGTGCCATCGCTCACAATTTGGCGACATGCACAAAGCCATCGTCAAGAAATTCAAGAAATATCACATGTTCGGCTTTACCGGCACACCGATATTTCCTCAGAACGCCGGCAGCGTAAAGAATGTAGAATTCACCACGACTGAAGGTGCATTCGGCGACCAGCTCCACAGCTATACCATAGTCGATGCAATACGTGACGGCAATGTGCTCCCGTTCAAGGTGGACTACATCCGCACCATGCGCGAAGAGGATGAGATTGCCAACGAGGAGGTAAACAACATCGACCGCGAGCGGGCACTACAAGCACCGGAGCGCATAGCCAAAGTGAGCAGCTACATTCTGGAACACTTCGCGCAGAAAACCCGTCGCGACTCTCGTCACTATGACTTCTCGAAACTGGTCAATGTCGGCGAAGTAGCCACCGCCCGCGACCGCTCCAAAATCAAGGAGATTAAAACAAAAATGAGGATGCAAGGCTTCAACGCAATCTTCGCTGTAGCCTCTATCCCATTTGTAAAGCTCTACTATACGGAGCTGAAAAAGCAGATGGAGCAGTTGCAGCCCGACAAGCGGCTGAAAATCGCCACTATTTTCAGCTACGCCCCCAACGTGGACATCGACGACGAAACTCCCGAAGATACCGAAGGACTCGACCAGAGCAGCCGTGAATTTCTTGATGAGTGCATCAGGGACTATAACGAAATGTTCGGCACGAGCTACGACACGAGCGCCGACAAATTTCAGAACTACTACAAAGACCTGTCGCTCCGCGTAAAGAACCGTGAGATTGATCTGCTAATAGTGGTCAATATGTTCCTCACCGGTTTCGATGCCACAACACTCAACACCCTTTGGGTTGACAAGAATCTGCGATATCATGGCTTGCTGCAAGCCTACTCGCGTACCAACCGCATACTCAACTCCATAAAGAGCCATGGCAACATCGTATGCTTCCGTAATCTTGAGAAAGCCACCAACGACTGTCTCCAGTTGTTTGGCAACAAGGATGCCGGAGGTCTTATCCTTTTGAAAACATTCGAAAACTATTATAAAGGCTATGATGATGCCGACGGCACCCATCACACCGGATGGGTTGAACTAATCAAGGAATTGCTCGAAAAGTTTCCTTTGTCGGGTGACCCTCGTGGTCTACATATCGTAGGCGAGAAAGCCGAAAAGGAGTTTATCAAACTTTTCGGCACCATACTACGCTCCCTCAACATATTGCAGACATTCGACGAGTTCGAAGGCAACGAGATAATCGATCTTAACGGCGACTTTCTCGATTATCGCGGCTTCTACAACGAGATGCACGAAAAATACCGTCCTAAAGGAGGTGAGGCAGTCAATATCAACGACGACCTCGTGTTTGAGATGGAACTGATGAAGACTGTTGAAATCAACATTGACTACATCCTGTTTCTCGTCGGGCAGCTCACCGGTGATGAAAATAATGACCGCGAAATCATTATTAAGGTAATGAAGAGCGTGGAGGCAACGCCCGACCTGCGCAACAAGGAGGAACTTATCCGCGAGTTCATCAACCGCCATACGCCGGAGAATGATGTTCACGACCAATGGCACGAGTATGTCAGACAGACCCAGCGCAAAGAAATAGAGAACATCATTTCAGAGGAAAATCTCAAACGCGACAAGGCTATCGCATTTGTCAGTCAGGCATTCCGCGACGGCGAAGTGCGTGACAGCGGCACCGCCATAGCCGACATACTGCCCCCGATGGGACTGTTTGGCAATGCCGGAGCCAAGCGAGCCGAGAAGAAGAAAAATGTATTACACCGTCTTAAAAACTTTTTTGAACGGTTCTACGACATTTCAGGAGGCACTTTTCATTATCCTAACTAATATAGCATCAGGGATTATCATTCTCGATAGTGTGACAAATTTGGAAGCATTTAATTATAATGAAACGGACAATCATATTTAAACCTGTTAATTTGATATTTTGGGTAGTGGCGGCGGTGTTGCTGTCGGTGCAGGCGGCCGCGACAGAAACGGCCGACAGCACGGCAGAGGCCGAAGCGCCGTCGGTGCAGGTGAGTCTGATCACTTGCTCGCCGGGACGCGACATCTATGAATTGTGCGGCCACACCGCACTGCGTGTCAGGAGCGGCGATGCGGACATGGCGGTCAATTACGGCATTTTCGACTTCAATGCCCCCAACTTCGTGTACCGCTTCGTGAAGGGCGAGACCGACTATATGGTGGCCGCATACCCGTTTGAATACTTCTTGGAGGACTACCGGCGTCAAGGCCGGTCGGTGACCGAACAACCGCTTAATCTGACTCCCGGGCAGGCCGACAAGCTCATAGCCTTGCTTGACAAGAATCTCCGGCCCGAAAACCGCGTGTATCGCTACAATTATGTCAAAGACAACTGCTCCACACGTCCGTTGTCAATGATCGAGCGGGCGCTGGGCGACACCGTTACGCTGAAAGCTCCCGCCGGAACCGAAGGATGGTCGTTTCGCGATGCCATGCGGTATTATCACAAAGGATACCCGTGGTACCAGTTCGGCATTGACCTCGCGTTGGGAAGCGGCATTGACTATCCGATAAGCGACCGCGAGAAAGCTTTTGCCCCGTTGATGCTCTCGGAAATGATGAAAACGGCTGTTATAAACGGCCCGGAGGCCGAAATGCCCCTTGTGGCCGACACACGCATAATAGCCGAAGGGAGCCCTGACGGAGGACCCTCCTCGCCCACTCCATGGTATCTGACCCCGATTGCCGCAGCCATGGCACTGCTGGTAATAACCATAGCCGTGACGCTCCACGACTTAAAACGCCGAAAAATCACACGGTGGTACGACTTCGTTGTCTTCACGCTCTACGGAACGGCAGGCTGCGTCATAGCATTTCTTGTATTCGTATCGGTTCACGAGGCCACATCGCCCAACATACTTCTGCTCTGGCTCAATCCGCTATGCCTTGTAGTACCGGCGTGTATATTCATAAAAAAGTGTCGTCGGTTGGTAATATTGTACGGAATTGTTAACTTTGTTGCATTAATTTTGTTAACCCTGATGTGGCCGTTGTCAGGACAGTCGATAAACCCGGCGTTTATACCGCTTATCCTGACCGACGCCATATTGACAGCACGATATTTATACATCACACGATGCGACGCAAAAACGACCCGCGACTGACCGGACGTATCATAACCGCCTTGATAGCTTCAATGGTGACTTTCACCGTTGTGGCCCAAGCCCCTGCACCACGTCCGAAGCTCGTGGTGGGAATAATGATCGACGGCCTGCGCGAGGACTACCTCGATCTTCTTAAAGGATATTTCGGAGAAAACGGCTTCAAACGTCTTATGAAAGACGGAGTCATGTTTGACAACGTCAACTACGGCACGGCAGTCGACGCCACAGCCGCCACGGCCATGATATACACAGGCTCGGCCCCGGCGGTCAACGGCATACCCGCCGCCATGGTTTATGATCCGGAAAACAAACGCAGCTACCCTATAGTGCTCGACCCGTCGAAAATAGGCAACTACACCGACGAGACCTACTCGCCGAAGCCTATCAGAGTAAGCACACTCGCCGACGAGGTGCGCATCGACGGCGGAGGTTTCGGAGCCGTACATTCGGTAGCGCCGTCCGCGCCTCAGGCCATAGTCCTGTCAGGGCATGCCGGCAACAGCGCTTTCTGGATCAACGACGCCACCGGCAAATGGGCCACTACGACCCACTACAAGGATGTGCCCCCGACCATGCAGTCGCGCAACTACTCCAAACCGCTCACGGTACGGCTCGACACCCTCACATGGCGTCCGTTGCTCGCACCGGAGCGCTATCCCGACCTCCCGGCTTATAAAAAGTTTTACCCGTTCCGCTACCTGTTTCAGCACAACGACGTAAACCGCTACCGCAATTACAAGACATCGGCCCCGGTCAACACCGAAATTACCGACATAGCCTCGGAATACCTCAAAAGCCTGCAACTCGGCGCCCATGACGCCATCGACATGCTTAACCTCGGCTACACACTCGCCCCCTTCGCCGGAGCGAAAGACGCCGACAGCCGCATAGAGACGATGGACAGCTACCTGCGTCTTGACGCCGACCTCGGACGTCTGTTCAAGGAAATAGACGGCAAAGTCGGTCTTGACAACACGTTCATCATGGTTGCCGGCACACCCGCGCCCGCCAACGACAAGCGCGACGACGAGAAATGGAGCATACCCAACGGCGAGTTTTCGGTGCGCCGTGCCATATCGCTACTGAACATGTTCTTCATCCCCCAGTACGGCAACGGAGAATGGATAGCGGGTTATCATAAAGGACAGATATATCTTAACCACAAACTCATAAAAGAAAAGGGTCTTGACCCAAAGAAACTGCGAGTTGACGCCGCCGACTTTCTCGAACGCATGAGCGGAGTGAGCCGTGCATGGACAATCGACGACATACAGGCGGGAAAAGCCGGCATCAACTCCGACGCTCTAAAACGCAACACACAGGTAGACTATGCCGGCGATATACTTATCGAGGTAAATCCCGGCTGGGAAATTGTGGAAGTAGAGCCGACATCACAGAAAGAGCACCGGTCAACCGTACGTTCGGGCCTGATGACCGCCCCCGTCTTCCTGCTGTCGCCGCAACTTACTCCGACACGCATAACAGGCGAGATCGACGCCCGGTCCATAGCTCCGACCGTGGCCCGACTGCTCCGCATACGTTCGCCCAATGCATCGCAACTCCCTCCAATGCATCTCGACAAGAAAACAAATACCGTAACATCAAAATAACAACATAATAAAAATGTCATTTACTTCTATTTTAAATAAACTTTTCGGCAACAAATCGCAACGCGACCTGAAAGAGATACAGCCTATCGTAGACAAGATAAACGCTCTCGGGCCTGAAATGAAAGCGTTGTCCAACGACGAGTTGCGCGAAACCATAACTAAAATCAAGGCCGAGCTCAAGGCGGCTACAGAGTCCGATACCACAGCCATAGCCGAACTCAAAGCAAAAATCGAGGAACTCCCGTTTGACGAACGTCAGCCGCTGTGGGATGACATAGACAACCGTGAGAAAAACATTCTCGACATATACGAAAAAGAGCTCGACCGTGTGTTGCCGACCGTATTCGCAGCCATGCGTGAGACTGCCGCCCGCTTCGCAGCCAACGAAATTGTGGAGGTAACAGCCACACAGATGGACCGCGACCTTGCCGCAGCCGGCAAAGACTTCGTAAGCATAGACGGCGACAAGGCTCTGTACAAGAACCGGTGGGTAGCCGGCGGCAACGAGATAACTTGGGACATGGTACACTACGACGTACAGCTCATAGGCGGCATTGTGCTGCATCAGGGCAAAATCGCCGAGATGGCCACCGGTGAAGGTAAGACACTTGTTGCCACACTTCCCGTATTTCTCCGTTCGCTCACAGGCCGCGGCGTACATGTAGTGACTGTCAACGACTACCTGTCGAAGCGTGACTCCGAGTGGATGGGCCCGCTGTACATGTTCCACGGACAGACCGTGGACTGCATAGACAAACATCAGCCCAACTCGGTAGAGCGCCGCAAAGCCTACGCATGCGACATCACGTTCGGTACCAACAACGAGTTCGGCTTCGACTATCTTCGCGACAACATGGCCATGTCGCCGCAGGACATGGTGCAGCGCAAGCACTACTACGCCATAGTCGACGAGGTCGACTCGGTGCTCATCGACGATGCCCGTACGCCGCTCATCATATCAGGTCCTGTGCCTAAAGGCGAAGACCAGCTGTTCAACGAATACAAGTTCAACGTCGAGAAAGTATATGAGGCACAGCGCAAGCTCGTGGCCAAACTGTTGCTCGACGCCAAGGAGAAGATAGCAAGCACCGACAAGGAGGTAAAGAAAGAGGGCGCGCTGCAGCTCTTCCGCGCCTACAAAGGTCTGCCCAAAAACGGAGCATTGATCAAATATCTGTCACAGGAAGGCATAAAGCCGCTGCTGCTTGAGACGGAGGCATTCTATCTTCAGGACAACAGCCGCGAGATGCCCAAAGCCGTAGAGCCGCTCTACTTCGTCATTGACGAGAAGAACCGTTCGGTCGAGCTTACCGACAAAGGCATCGACGAACTTACAGGCCGCAGTCAGGATCCACAATTTTTCGTACTTCCCGACATAGCGTCGCAACTCTCCGAAGTCGAAGGCAACGAGTCGTTGTCGGCCGCCGAGCGTCAGGAAAAGAAAGACGACCTCATGCAGAACTACGCCATAAAAGCGGAGCGCGTACATACAGTGACCCAGCTTCTTAAGGCTTATACTCTGTTTGAGAAAGATGTCGAATACGTAATCGACGATAACAAAATTAAAATCGTAGACGAACAGACCGGCCGTATAATGGAGGGGCGCCGCTACTCCGACGGTCTGCATCAGGCCATCGAAGCCAAAGAGGGTGTCAAGGTAGAGGCCGCCACCCAGACGTTCGCCACCATCACCCTGCAGAACTACTTCCGCATGTATCATAAACTTGCCGGTATGACAGGTACCGCCGAGACTGAAGCCGGAGAGTTCTGGGACATCTACAAACTTGACGTAGTGACAATACCGACCAACAAGCCGGTGGCACGTATTGACATGAACGACCGCGTATACCGCACCAAGAAAGAGAAGTATGCCGCTGTCATCGAAGAGATAGTAAGCCTCGTCGAGCAGGGCCGTCCGGTACTTGTGGGTACAACATCGGTCGAGATATCGGAATTGCTGTCGCGTATGTTGACTCTGCGCCGCATCCCCCACAACGTACTTAATGCCAAGCTGCATCAGAAAGAGGCCGACATTGTGGCGCAGGCAGGTAAAAAAGGCACCGTGACAATAGCCACCAACATGGCCGGCCGCGGTACCGACATCAAACTGCCGCCGGAAGTAAAAGAGGCCGGAGGTCTTGCCATCATAGGTACGGAGCGTCATGAATCACGTCGTGTCGACCGCCAGCTGCGAGGACGTTCGGGACGTCAGGGCGACCCGGGTTCGTCAGTGTTCTTCCTGTCGTTTGAAGACCAGCTGATGCGCTTGTTTGCCGGCGACCGTGTGACCAAGATGCTTGACACCCTCGGAGTCAAAGAGGGCGAGATGATCGAGGCCAAGATGGTAAACCGCGCTATCGAGAACGCACAGAAACGTGTTGAAGAAAACAACTTCGGCATACGTAAGCGTCTGCTCGAATACGATGACGTCATGAACAAACAGCGTCAGTACATATACGGACGCCGCCATCATGCTCTTATGGGCGAGCGCATAGGCATCGATATAAACAACATGCTTTATGACACGGTCGAGAACATCGTGTCGACCTACGACTCGCCAAACGACTACCCCGACCTGTCGATGGAGATGCTCAAGGTATTTGCCGTCGAGCTGCCGTTTACCGAAGAGGAGTACCGCACCATGCCGCGTCAGGAAGTATTTGACCGCACTCTTGCCGCCGTCAACGAAGCGTTCCGCCGCAAGAGCGACCGCATAATAGAGATAACCCGCCCCGGCATAACGGAGCTGGTGGAGAGCAAAGACGCCAAAGGGCGTGTGCTCGTACCTATAACCGACGGAAAGCGCGTGTTCAATCTGCCCTGCGACATACGCGAGGCATACGATACACAATGCCGTTCCATACTTAAGGAATGGCACAAGGCCATCATGCTCGTCACAATCGACGAGGTATGGAAAGAGCACCTGCGCGAACTCGACCAGCTGCGCCAGTCGGTACAGAATGCGTCATACGAGCAGAAAGACCCGCTCGTAATATATAAGGTAGAGTCATTCCACCTCTTCGAGAACGCTATGAATACCCTCAACGTGAAAGCCGTATCGGCTCTAATGAGAGGTCAGATATTCATTCCGCAACCTCAGGCCCCGCGTGCATCCGACGCCCAGCTGAGCTCCGAACGTCAGGCTCCCCGTCAGCCGCAGATGCGTGAGGCCATGCCCGACCGGCCTAACGACTACAGCCGCTACCGTGCAAGCAAGGAGCAGTACCCCGGAGCCGACGCACAACGTCAGGCCGCATCAGCACAGCAAGGCGAGCAACATCGGCCGCAACCGATCGTAAACGCCCCCAAAGTAGGCCGTAACGATCCCTGCCCCTGCGGTTCCGGAAAGAAATTCAAGAATTGCCACGGCAAGAACCTATAAATCCTTAAAACCGATCATTATGAAATTATTGCTATCATCTGTTACGGCTATGACATTATTGGCATCGTGCGCGTCGGCGGTAAAATATCCCGAAGCCCCCACGTCGCAGACAGTAGACGAATATTTCGGCATTCAAGTGGCCGACCCTTATCGGCCGCTTGAAAACGACACCTCCGCCGAGACCCTTGAATGGGTTGAGGCACAGCGTAAGCTTACTGACGACTACCTGTCGTCAATACCCTTCCGCAACAAATTGCGCGAACGCCTTACCGACCTTTTCAATTACAAGAAGAGCGGCATGCCTTACAAACAGGACGGCTGGTACTACTTTTACGAAAACGACGGGCTGCAGAATCAGTCCATCCTGTATCGTACAAAAGAGCTCGGCACTGAAGCCGAGGTATTTCTTGACCCCAATAAACTGAGCGATGACGGCACAGTGGCTCTCACCGGCATATCACCGTCCAACGACGGCAAGTATACGGCTTACACCATATCGCGAAGCGGTTCGGACTGGACCGAGATCTACGTTATGGATACCGAGACCAAGCAACTGCTGCCCGACCACATTGAATGGGCCAAGTTTACCGGCGCGGCTTGGGACGGCGACGGTTTTTACTACAGTGCATATGACCGCCCGGTTGAAGGCAAGGAATTTTCTCATGCAAATGAGAATCACCGCGTGTACTATCACCGCATAGGCACTTCACAGAGCGATGACAGACTCGTGTATGAAGATGCGGCCAATCCGCTGCATTTCCACTCGGCATACGTGCCCGACGATGAATCCGTCATATTCATCTACGGGTCAGGCGAAGGGCTCGGCAGCTCGCTGTCAATGAAAAAGCTCAACGCTCCCGACAGCTCGTGGACAGTAATAGAGCCGTCGCAGGACTACGAGATATCCGTTCTTGACGTAATCGACGGCACGATGTACATTCTCACCAACTACGGCGCGCCCCGCTACCGTCTGATGACAGCATCGGTCAATACTCCGCAGCTCAAGAACTGGAAAGAGCTGATACCCGAAGGCGAAGGTGTCATGTCCGATGTCTCTTTTGCAGGCGACAAACTGATTGTGACCAACGAGACCGACGCCTACAACCGCTCGTATCTTTACTCGCGCGACGGCAAGTTGATACGCGAGATTGAGTTCCCCGCCATAGGCTCGGCCGGTTTCTCCGCAAGCAAGAAGCATGATGAGGTATTCTACAACTTCACTTCATTCACCTACCCGTCGGCCATATATAAGTACAATCTTAACGACGGTGCTTCGGAACTCTTCAAAGCCACCGAAATCAAGGGCTTCGACATGAACGACTATGTCACCGAACAGGTATTCTACCCCTCGGCCGACGGCACCAAGATACCGATGTTCATTACCTACAAAAAGGGTATTGAGCGCAACGGTAAAAATCCGGTGTATCTTTACGGTTACGGCGGTTTCAACATATCGCTCAATCCCGGCTTCTCGGCCCAGCGCCTGCTATGGCTGGAGAACGGCGGCATATATGCACAGGCCAATCTCCGCGGTGGCGGCGAGTATGGCGAACCGTGGCACCTCGCCGGCACCAAGCAGCAGAAGCTCAACGTGTTCAACGACTTTATCGCAGCTGCCGAGTATATGATAAAGGAGGGCTGGACCAAGCCTGAATTGATGACAATAGAGGGCGGCTCAAACGGCGGACTGCTCGTAGGCGCTACCGTCAACATGCGTCCCGACCTGTTCAAGGTTGCCATACCCCGCGTAGGCGTCATGGACATGATGCGCTACCACCTGTTCACAATCGGCTGGAACTGGGCTTCAGACTACGGAACGAGCGCCGACTCACCCGAAATGGCCAAATACCTTCTTGATTATTCGCCCGTCCACAACATAAAGAACGACGGCACACCCTACCCCGCCATTCTGGTTACGACAGCCGATCATGACGACCGTGTGGTGCCCGCGCACTCATTCAAGTATGCGGCCACTCTGCAAGCCTCCAATACAGGCGATGCGCCCAAATACATACGCATCGACTCAAAGGCCGGACACGGTGCCGGCAAACCCGTATCGAAAGTTATCGACGAGTATGCCGACATCTATTCGTTCATCTTCTATAACTTGGGCATAGACCCCACCGACAAGTAAATGAAGCGCTTAGCCGCAACTATAACTACTATATTGACAGTGCTCTTGATGACCGGTTGCTTTACCGGCATCGAGAGCACTCCTAAAATTACGGCCAATGATGTAAAAAAAGAACGTGCCGTGCAGACTCCCGAGGACCGCTACTTAAACGACGTCACATACCGTCCACTTGAGTCATGGCAACCGGGAAAGCTCTTCTATGTCACTGACGACAAGATCAGCCTCACACTTGAACCGTCGGCCACCCCTGCTCCCAAAGCAGGTGAGTACATAGCGTTCAGCAGCTACAGGCCGGTGACCTCGCTTACAGGCTCGATAGATACCGAGATAGTTTTCCTGAAAGAAAACGGACAGGAAGTCGTGTATAAATCGGGCGCATCGCCCGAGGAGCTCCAACAGCGCAAAAGAGTGGAGATACCCTTTACAATCGAGACATCGATTGTCGACGCCACAAGAGAGGCTCTTACCGGCAAGACCTTTTACATCAAGACACCTATATGGTACAACGAGAACGGTGATGCCCGCAACGGCTTAAAATTCATCCCCGTCACAATAGAGGAGGTCACCCCCGGCAATGTCGTATATCCCGTGCGACTCAAATTTTCAGTCGGCAGCCCGTATGATGACACGGCTTATATATACATGTCGGTAGGCGACAGCTCCCGGTCTACCCGCAATTTCGCCGCATTGTTCAGCCTTACCGACCCGCACTTGCGATATCCGGCCATAACCGAGGAGACGTGGGAGCGCATAATACACGGTAAAGTGGCCCCCTACATGACCCGCGAGGAGTGCAGACTGTCGCTCGGAGCGCCCTCGTCGATTGACCGGCGTGCGGCCATCAGCTCACTTCAGGAGCTGTGGATGTACGAAAACGGAGTGTACCTGATATTTGACGACGGCCTTTTGCAAAGTTTCAGACGATAATCCCAACCTGACGATATGAAGCTATCACGTGATTTTGACCTTACCGCGATAACCACCTTCCATGTGCCGGCGCAGACAAGATGGTATGGTGAATTTGACAACATCGAACAACTCCATGCCCTGCTCGAAGCTCCGGAGGTGCAGGGTATGCCTCGCATGTTTATGGGCGGCGGCAGCAACCTGCTTTTCGTAAAGCCCTACGAAGGAGTCATAATAAGGCCGGTATCACGCGACATAACCCTGCTCGATACGGACGGCGATGCAGTGTCGGTAAGAGCCGATGCAGGTGTAGTATGGGATGATTTTGTGAGATTTTGCGTTGACAACGGCCTCTACGGAGCTGAAAATCTGTCTTACATTCCCGGCGAGGCAGGCGCTTCCGCCGTTCAGAATGTAGGAGCATACGGCACCGAGGCTAAAGACATAATCTCGACAGTACACGTATACGATACCGTCGACCGGCAGGAAAAACTGCTTGATGTGGCTGAGTGCGGCTACGGATACCGCGACAGCATGTTCAAGAAGTTTCCGTCACGCTACGTAGTACTTGATGTCACCTACAGGTTATCGCGTAAAGAAAGATACAATCTCGAATACGGGCCGTTGAAAGAACTGGAGAACGATTCCGACTTGTCACTAAGAAAAGTGCGCGAGCGTATAATAGATATACGCAGGTCAAAACTTCCCGACCCGGAAAGCATAGGCAGTGCCGGTTCATTTTTTAAGAATCCTGTCATAACACGTGAGCACTTCAACATTATAAAAGAGCGTTATGCCGATATACCGAGCTACCCCGCAGGCGAAGGCATGGTCAAGGTACCGGCAGGATGGCTTATAGAGAGGGCCGGGCTGAAAGGTGTCACCTCGGGAGGAGCACAGGTATACCCGCGCCAGTGTCTTGTCATAGTAAACACCGGAGAGGCCACCGCCGATGATGTAGTGACTCTGTACCGTCATGTACAAGAGGTGGTATCAGATAAATTCGGCATAATATTATCTCCGGAAGTTAACATAATCGGCTTATGATAAAAGTACGTTTTCTGGGCACCGGCACTTCGACCGGAGTACCGCAGATAGGATGTACATGTCCGGTATGTACGTCGACCGACCTTCACGACAAACGGCTTAGGGCATCGGTACTGCTGACTGTGAACGGCAAAAATCTGCTTATTGACTGCGGCCCCGACTTCCGTTCGCAGATAATATCGGCAGGCGCGCCGCCTATAGACGCCGCCCTGCTCACCCACAGCCACTACGACCATGTGGGCGGCATCGATGACCTTCGTCCATATTGCCGCGTCACTGACGGCTTCGACCTGTATTGCCGCGAGGATGTGGCCCGCGATCTGCACGCACGCGTGCCGTACTGCTTTAAAAAGCACCCCTACCCCGGAGTGCCGATATTCAATATACATGTCATTGACGACAGGAGCTTCCGCATCGGCGACATCGACATAACGCCGCTTCCCGTCATACACTACCGTCTGCACATATACGGCTTCCGCATCGGCGATTTTGCCTACATAACCGACGCGAAACATATACCCGACACCACCTTTGAACGGCTTGAAGGAGTGGACACACTTGTCATAAACGCTTTGCGCAAGGAAGAGCATCTGTCGCACATGAATCTCGAACAGGCCCTCGATGCCATAGGGCGCATACGTCCGCGTGTGGCCTATCTTACCCATATCGCCGACAAGCTGGGTCTATCCTCCGAAGTCGGGCCGACACTCCCCGACGGAGTAAAACTCGCTTATGACAACCTTGAAATATCGGTTCCGGATACAAAATATCAGAGTATCAACTAAACTTTCCATACTCTGAAGTGTCACTATTATATATGTATTATATCACAATTAAACCTACGTAATTATGAAGATGAACATTAAATCCTTAAATATCATCGCATGCTTGGCCATAGCAACGGCTTTTTCGACATCATGCAGTGTATTCAACAAAAACAAAAGTACGGCAAACACCACAGCTCCCAAGACCGAAACCGTTAAAAGTCCCGTAAGCACAGGATCGCAGGCTTCTGTCCCGGTTGAGAATCTCGGAGGAGAATGGACCATATACACAGTCGGAGGCAAAAAAGTCACCGGTGAAAATCGGCCCTACATAAATTTCAGCATGGATGACCATCGTATATACGGCTCCAACGGCTGCAACATAATCAACGGCGACTTCGCCACCCCATCGGGCACGTCACTGAAGATATCCAACGTCATATCCACGATGATGGCATGTCCTGACGCTAAATTCGAGCAGGCCATAAACAAAGGCCTTGACGCGGTATGCAGTTATTCCATAGTCAAGAAAGGGCACGAGTTTTATCTTGATTTGAAAAACAGCAACGGCGTCACGGTCATGACACTGCGCAAACACAACATGGACTTCCTCAACGGCACTTGGGAGGTCAAGTCAATCAACGGCAAGGAGTACAACAATCCTGACATGGAGATGGTAATCGACATTCAGGAGCAGAAACTGCACGGCAATTCGGGCTGCAACATCATGAACGGATCGCTGTCGATAAATCCCGACAAGTCCAACTCGATCCAGTTTCTTGACATAGCCACCACACGCATGATGTGCCCTGAAGCCAACATGAAGGCAGAGACCGCCCTTCTCGTGGCTCTCGAAAGTGTAGAGTATGCTAAGAAAGGTAAAAACGACACGGTGATTATGTCAGATAAAAACGACCAGCCTATAATAATTCTGAAAAAAGTGGATGTCAACCGCTGACCCGGAGCAGACATAACAACGACACTCAGATACAATGACAGAGGCCGCGCCATGCAAGGTGCGGCCTCATGTCGTTTATCATGTAATATCTCTGTATATTTACTTATTGTAGCGCTCCCACGTCCAATAATCATAATAGCCGAAGGCATCATGACCGTCCCATTCATCTTCCGACGGATCATAGTCTTCTGACGCAATGGCATACCTCTGCCATACTATTTTGTTCTTCGTTACAGACTTTGCCCTTAACTCTTCTTCCTGAACACCGGATATCCCGGCCTTAATCCAACCGTCCTTGTATGTCCAAGTAAAGGAAGCCCCGTCTTTCTTTTGTTCATACAGTTCCGGAGAGTCATAGATAACTCCGGTACCGTTGGCATTGACAACCAGAATGTCATTATCGCCATCTTGGGCCCACGTACCGACAATAATAGATTTCAGTTCATCGCCTGCTTCTTCATCGTCATCATCGCTGCAGCCGACAAAAGACAGTGACATAATTGCACACAGAGCGACAGCCACCAATGATTTCACATGTAAAAGTTTGTGTTTCATTATAAAACAGAATTTGTGTTTCCCAATCCCGATGAAACGATTAATAACCGTTTTATATACAAAAGGTGTGGGACTGTACTCGCTTTATCCTGTGACAGGCTTCTCGCATCGCCCAAAGATTGATAAAACAATAGCCCCACACTGTTTGAGCGATATAGATACCCCGTGAGGGGTAGGTATAAGCCGACAATGCAGGTGCTATTTGCATTTATCTTAATCTCTGTATGCTAAATTTTGCGAGAATTTATCACAGAAGATAATTCAAATAACACCTTTTCGTTTAACCGGACTGACTTTTCAGCCCTATTTTCAGTCACAAAATTACAACAATTTACATTTCAAATCAATAGACCCGGTCAAATTTATTCAACCGTTTTTTATTTGCGGCCGAAGGTCGCCGGGACTTTTATAAAAGCGGTGACGGCTATGGTGACACAGCAGCAACCCATTATCCACCAGAAGAATCCGGTGTATCCCATCTGCTCCTGAAGCCATCCGGCCGCCATTCCGGGGAGCATCATGCCGAGAGCCATGAACCCGGTGCATATCGCATAGTGTGCCGTGCGGAAAGGCCCGTCGCTGAAATATATCAGATAAAGCATGTAGGCCGTAAATCCGAATCCATAACCAAACTGCTCGACAAACACGCATATGTTTATCGACAACAGATCGGTCGGCTGCACCATCGCCAGATAAAGAAATGTACCGCATGTGAGCGATATGCTCCATGCCATCGGCTGAAGCCAGCGTCGCAGACCTCCGCGGGCGGCCACTATACCGCCTATTATACCTCCGGCAGTAAGCCCGAGTATGCCTACCGTGCCGTAGACAAGGCCCACCTCGGCAGTAGAGAGTCCGAGTCCGCCCAGCTCACGACCGTCAAGCAAAAACGGATTTATCATCTTTACCAACTGTGCTTCAGGAAAGCGGTAGAGCAACATGAAGGCTATGGCTATACCGATACGCGGCTTTTTGAAAAACGACACAAACGTGTTTATAAACTCGCGCCCGGTATCGCGCCACGTCACCTCGACGGCGGCATGATCCGACGCCGGACGGGGCAGTATCCACCAATGATATACGGTGACAGCCAGAAAAAACACCGACAAGACAGCCATTACCGTCATCCAAGCAATCGGGGTGTAGTCCATACTCTCCCCGGGGGCCTGAACGTTATTGCGGTTTTCAATATAACCGGCAAGCATGACGAGCACACCCTGCCCCACTATCGTGGCTATGCGGTAAAACGTACTGCGTATGCCTACATAAAACGACTGCTGATGTTCTGACAATGCCAGCATGTAGTAGCCGTCGGCGGCAATGTCGTGGGTCGCGCTCAGAAAAGCCACCGCCCAAAATACCGCCAGTGTCGCCTGAAAGAAAAACGTAAGCGGTATAGTAAATGCTATTCCGGCAAATCCTACGGCTATGCACAGCTCCATGATAACGATCCACCGCCGCTTGGTGCCGAACAGATCCACCACCGGACTCCAGAACGGCTTTATGACCCACGGCAGATAGAGCCATGAAGTATAAAGGGCTATATCGGTATTCGATATGCCGAGGCGTTTATACATTATGACCGATATGGTCATGACCGCCACATAGGGAAGCCCCTGCGCAAAATACAGCGTAGAGACCCACGCCCACGGCGATATGCATTTAGTAGATGCGTTTGAGTTCTGCATTTTTAAAATAATGTGCTAAAATCTGACGGTAATCATATCCCCGCTCGCTCATAACCGCCGCTCCGATCTGGCAAAGCCCCACTCCGTGTCCCCAGCCGGCTCCGTAAAGCGTGAAGCCGGAGGCATCCTTTACAGTCACAAAAGCGGAACTGTACAGATGTGTCGGCGACAGCCACCGGCGTATCTCAAGCTCCTTTCCCACGACCTTTACAGCTTTGGTCCCTACGATACGCAACCGGTCTATGCGGCCCGATACACCACGCGACAATGGCTGAAGCTCCATAATCTCGCCGAAGTCAATCCCCGAACGTCTACGCACGAGCTCCGACAACTCCTCAACCGTATAGCTGACCGACCAGCGGTAAAAATCTTTAGTGGCAAGGTCATAATCGTTGAGTACCTGCCGGAGCGTGTCAGGGCCGGCTTGCGCACAAAAAGCGTCGGGACGCCCCATAATCCAGTCATGTGCCACAGCCTCATCGCGAAGGTCGGGCAACGGTTGCTCCGGCATCAGGTCGCGGCCACGTTCAAGATAATTATGATGTACGGGTTCCCAGCAATGTTCAAACTCCTCAAACGCGCCGCCGCAGCATTTGGAGAACCGTGTGTCGCACAGCTTCCCGTCGGCCATGAGCACTTCCCCGCGTGTCGACATTACCGCACGCCGTGCCTCGTCACGCGTTATACGGGTCACCCCCTGATAACGCTGGCAATGATCATCGGCACACACATCGAAATGCTCGTGGTCATCATGGTCATACCACTTCACAATCTCATCATCGCTGCTGTCGGCCTCACGGCAGGCACAGGAGCTCTTTTTACGCTCAAGCTGCGCCATGACCCAGCTGCGCGATATGACGGCATGTGCTTTCAGCAGTTCTAGCGAGGCTTCGGCACTCATTTCCGAAGATATGACACTTGTAAGATAGTCCTCAACGGGTACGACATTGACAGCCACACGGCTGTCGGGCCGGTCAAGCAGCTGAAGCGCTCCCGCAAACACCTGTTTCTCCTTGCGCTGCCAGTGAAATCCGACACCGATGGTCACATCCTCAAGTTCAAAACGGCATGTCTCGTCCTCGGGGAAAAACGTGTCGTTCTCCTTCCGGTAATCGCCGATAAGTCTGTACCTGATATCATCGGCCGACATTATGCCGACCCTTATACTCGGCTGCCGGCTTATATAGGCTACATCTTCAAGTATCTCCACGGCCTTTTCGTCATCGAGCGCGGCGAAATCGGCCTCTGACGTAACTATAAATGTACCCGACATGTCAATGGCGCCGGGGCTCACATGCAACCGTTCATAACAGCGCGGACGGTGTGCGCGGCGCGGTATTATGGCAGCCTCCATATTGCCGTCGGGAAGCATGTGTACAGCCATGTTTACCATCGGCTCGTAATCGCCTTCCGTCACAGGCAGCGCACGAAGCGCCTCCTCCATCTGCGATACAATCCTGTCCTCCGGCTCTACCATGTATATACACTTGAATGCATACTTCCGGTCAAGCGGCATGTACTCTTCAGGCACTCCCTGAAAATGGCGGTGATCGGGTGCCGAAGCCCCGCATCGCGGTCCGTTGTAAAATACCGTGTATCCCTCAAGCGTCTGCGCGAAGTGTACCATGTCGGCCACATGTCCGGCTATCTCCTGCCTTACATGAGAACGGTTTATTATAGTGAGGTGACCCGGAAATACCGGATACGGATTTACACATATGTCATAATCGCCGTCTGCTACCGACATCTGCTCCACCGGGCGTGAGCCGCTACATAAAAAACATTTACGGGCGGCTATCGACCGGCTGTCGACGTTTGCGAGCGTACTGATACTTCGCGAACGATTGTACATGACCGACATGGATGTGCCGTTGACCGTCAACCGCTTTACCGCTACGTTGTCGAGAGCCTTGTGACGCGCCGCCGCTTCGGGCCAAGCGTCAAGCTGTCGGTTCACAAAATCCTTTATATCCTTATTTTTCATCGCGCTCTCTGTTTAATTTTATTCGGGCCGACAGCTCCCATGACCTTATACGGTCTTTGTAGAAATTATTGCGGTTGAGCGCCTCAAGCGACAGCGATGCATCGGAATTGCCCTCCCAACGGCGGCACAGATAAAGCGACTCGTATATGCGTCCCACCTTATATCCTCGCGACACGGCAAGAGCCATTGCATAATCCTCGCCGTATGACGTATCGGGAAACCGCAGTTCACGCGCTATGGGCGTGTAGAATGCCCGAGGGGCACCGAACCCGTTGATACGCAATGCATTGTTTCGGCCGTTGCCATCGGTCCACTCGTTGTGCGATATAAGTCCCGGCGATATGACATTTTTATTTATATCGGTCAGCGTGTAAGCACCGACCACCATCGCACACCGCCGCTCATAAAATTTATCGACTATGGTCTGCAATGTGTCATGCGACTCATACAGGTCATCGCTGTCGAGCTGTACGGCAAACCGTCCGCAGTGCTCCGACTCCAGCGCCATATTCCAGCATCCGCCTATGCCGAGCCCCTCGATATCGGGTACTATATGTATAATCTTGGGCTCCTGTGCCGATAACCTGGTCAAAATCTCGGTCGTACCGTCAGTCGACCGATTGTCGACTACAATGATGTTGTAGCTGAAAGCCGTCTTCTGATTCAAAGCGCTCCTTACGGCATCGGCTATGGTAGCGGCACGGTTACGTACAGGTATCACGACCGAAGCCTCCACAGGCAGGTTGTCGGAAAACTCCACCGATGCAGCGGTGGCGGCATCGATGTATGCGTCAACAGCTTTCAGATGGTCGGTACAAGCCTCCTCCATCTCAATCTGCACATCGCGGTTACGGGGATTGACGTAATCAAACTGCGACACGGCATCGTCACTCCGTTCCACCTTGTACAACGGTTCATTGATATGCACGACCGCTCCCTGACGCGACAGAGCCAGCCACAAAGCATAAAACGCCGCATACCTGTAATCGCGCCTCAGCGCTCCGAGCGCACTCTCCAATGCACGCCGTTCAATACACATCACGTGGCCGAAATCGAAGTCATCGCGGAGCGACCCCGGTTGCCGGTCAATCAGAGGATGCGCCGCTATACCGCCGTCGGCAAGAACCTCGGTATAATCGGCATACACCATTGCCGCCCCCGTCATAGCGGCCACCTGCCGCATACGGTGCAGGGCGCCGGGCATCAGAGCCACGCGGCTTCCACGCTTCTTCAATATCACATATTCGGTCGACAAGCCGTCACACAACGACAGAAGCTCGCCACCTGAGCATAAAAAATCAATTTCAATCATAATACACAAACTTACTAAATAAAATGCGACAAATCACAATATTTAACATTTATACATGCAAGATTCTCCGGGATGACGGATTATATAGACGATATAAACCTATAAAATATATATTTGACTTTATGAAAATTTTTAAACCTTTTGTTATCATTACAGGAGCATTGTTTCTTTCGGCTACACTTCAGTCGTGTCTTGACGATGATGACTCGTATGAAGTAGTACGTCCCACGGCGTTGGTGACCGTAACGCCTTATGACGACGGGTCTTTTATGATGTACCTCGATGAGAAGACCGGCCTTTACCCTTCCAACATGACAAAATCGCCTTTCGGCAATAAGGAAGTGCGCGCGCTCGTAAATTATGATGAGGTAGATACCTATTCCGGTATGAAAAGAGTACACATCAACTGGATTGACAGCATACGCACCAAGAAACCGATATTGGCCGCTGCCGACAACGAGGAGATAGGCGACGACCCGATAGAGATAGTGAAGGACTGGGTGACAATCGGCGAAGACGGCTATCTGACGCTGCGTCTGCGCACATTATGGGGCTACTCCAACATAAAGCATGAGATCAACCTGCTGTCGGATGTGAATCCGGAGAATCCGCTGGAATTTGAATTACGCCACAACGCACACGGCGATGCGGCTATACGACGCGGCGACGCGCTGATAGCATTTAATCTCAAAGAATTCGGCAACTCCGGTGATGATGTATTAAAAATAAAATTAAACTGGACCTCTTTTACGGGGAAAAAATCGGCCGAGTTTGAAGTGGGAATGCGAAACGAGATATACACGAAGCCCCAATATAATAAAGACGGAGATTTATCCGTTAATATACAGTAACATATCCAATCTGTGAAAACAGCACCGATGTCGGGAAAAAGCGGATTCCGCAACATGTGGAATCCGCATCCCGGGCAATCGGGATGCAACAGTTACCGGAATGACTTCAGAAACTGTCGACAACGAACAATTACTGGTGCGCCGGGCAAAAGAAGGCGACACAACGGCATTGAGATCAGTCTACAAGTTATATGTCAGATATCTCACTGCCGTTTGTTCGCGTTATATCACCAACTCCGAAGATGTGAAAGACATACTTCAGGACAGTTTTCTGAAAATCTTTTCTACACTTGACTCTTATGAATACCGAGGAGGAGGCACCCTTAAAAGCTGGCTTACAAAAATCGTCGTGAACGAGACCTTGAAGTTCATCAACAAAAACAACCGGCTCGAATTTACCGACCTTGCGGAGACAGCCGACGACATAGCCGACGAAGAGCCTGACCTTGACTGTATACCGTCGCAGGTCATTTTCGACATGATACGACAACTTCCCGACGGTTACCGCACGATATTCAACCTGTATGTGGTCGAGGGCAAAAGCCATAAAGAGATAGCCCGGCTTCTCAACATCGGAGAAAGCACTTCCGCATCGCAGCTGCATCGGGCCAAAAACATGCTCGCTGCCAAAATAAGACAATTTCAAAACGCTCGTGAATTATGAAAGACAATTGGCTTAAAGACATACATGACCGAATGGCCGACATCAATATCGACGAACCCGACGGACTTTGGGACGATATCGAAGCGTCAGGCGCGCTTGACCGGATTTCACGACGCAACCGGCATCGTCATGCCATAATTGCATGGACAAAGCGTATCGGCGCCGCCGCTGCCGTCATAGCCATAGTCTTGCTCACGGGCACCCTTTTTTATAAAAACACGCCCGACCTCAACATACCGCAGGACACAAGCCCGATAACCGCTTACAGCCAACCTGTTGAAGAGAAAAAGGCTGAAAAACACGAGACTGCCGAGTTAACGGCACCTGCTGAAAATAAAACGACTCCGACCAAGGCTTCCTTTACCGCAGAACCCGAAACGATAACGGCCTGCCCGGAAGAAGAAGAGGAGAAGAAAATAACGACAGCGGACAATGCCGAACGTCCAAGTCCACAGACCGATAGTGCGGCGCCGCGACAGAACGCCGACCGTAAGACATACCGCAACTTGGCACATGCCGATGCCGTCATACATACCCGCTCCCGCAGCCGTGTATCGGTAAGCGTACACTCATCGGGCATCTTAGGCAACACATCAAACCGCAAGGACTTCTTTTCCGGCACTTTGAGCGCGTTAGGCCCCTCTGACGATTACTTGGACAGCAGTCACTATTTAGACATGCTGATTCTCAATAAAAGACAGGAGGTTGATACCGAAACAGACCATCATCTGCCTGTAAGGACAGGTATATCGGTGTCATACGACATAACCGACCGACTTGCCGTAGAAAGCGGACTTACCTATACCTATCTTACGTCGGATATAAAGCAGACAGGCGACAACTACAACTGCTCGGGCAAGCAGGAGTTGCATTACATAGGCATTCCGGTCAATATCAAGTACCGCATATTTTCTTGGAAGGCCGTTGACCTTTACGCGTCAGGAGGATTCCTTGCAGAAAAATGCGTATCGGGCAAATTCAATAAAAACTGTTCACTCAACAGCAATGCGCAATCCACGTCAGAACACCTGACTGTAAAACCGCTTCAATGGTCGGCAAACGCATCGGCAGGCGTGCAGTGCAACCTCTCCGAGGCGGTAGGGCTGTACGCGGAACCCGGCATAAGCTATTATTTCGACAACGGCTCCGACGTCAGGACCATATACAGCGACAAGCCGCTTAACTTCAATATAAATGTAGGTCTGCGCTTCACTCTCGGCAACAGACGATAAAGACTCTTATGAACTCGCGTACCTGTTAAAAACATTCGGCCGTTTATGTTGTAAAACAACACTTTTGGTTTTGTAAAATCATATTATTTGGCCAAATTTGCACTTTGATAGTTGTACACAAATTCTTATAGCGTTTTTATGAGACATCTTTACTTTATGCTTTGTGCTCTGTTGACAGTGTCGTGTATGGGACTTCATGCACAGGTTGTCACCACCACACCTGCCATTATTCAAGAAAACAACGCACCGATTGTCATAACATTTCATGCCGACCAAGGCAACCGGGGACTGGCGGGACTAACCGCATCGACCCCTGTCTATGCGCACACCGGCGTCATACTAAAAGGACAGAACGAGTGGTCGCATGCTCCCGCATGGCTTGACAACAGCGCGAAATACAAGCTGACATATAAAAGCGCCGATACATGGGAATTAAAGTTGCCCGGCATAAAGGAGTATTACGGCCTCACCGCAGGTGAGAGTGTGGAGCGTCTGGCTTTCGTATTCAGAAACGCCACAGGCTCCAAAGAGGGTAAAACCGAAAACGGAGGCGACATATTTGTCAATGTATATCCGGCCGGTGAATTTGTGATGGTCATGACTCCGTCGGTGACACCCGGACTGCTGAGCGGTCCCGCTCAAGTCAATTTTACAGTCAATACGACAGAAAACTCCGACATAAGCCTTACGGTCAACGGCTCCGAGAAAAAAACAGCCGCCGCAGCCAAGTCACTCTCCTACTCCATGAACATAACCGCCACAGGCACGACCACCGTGACTGCACGGGCCACATGCCGCGGTGTGACAAAAGAGGAAACCGTAACCTACGTATGGCCCAACTCTCCGGTAGAAAAGCCGTATCCCGGCGGTACACCCCGAATGGGAGCATCAAGAGCCGCCAACGGCGACGTGACATTCTGCATAGCGGCACCCGGCAAGACAAAAGCGAGTCTGTGCGGCCAGTGGAACAGCTACGCTCCGTCGGCCGACACATATTATTGCGATTATGAAGGCAACCGCTACTTCTGGTGGACCGTAAGCGGCCTGAAAGAAAACACCGACTATATATATTATTACAACATCGACGGTAAGAATGTGGGCGACCCGTATGCCCGACTTGTACTCGACCCGTGGAACGACAAATATATACCTGCGTCGGTATTTCCCGACATGCCCGAGTATCCGTCGGCATACGTCGACAATACCTGCGTGGCGGTCTACAACTCGGCAATAGACGATTACGACTGGAAAGTAAAGAATTTCAAAGGCGTTCAGCAGGACCGCCTTGTCATATACGAGCTTCTTATACGTGACTTTACCGGCACCGAAGGCAAAGCCGACGGCAACGGCACAATAGCCGGAGTGATGGAAAAACTCGACTACCTCCAGTCGCTCGGTGTAAACGCTATCGAATTGCTGCCGATAATGGAGTTTAACGGCAACAACTCATGGGGCTACAATCCTAACTTTTATTTCGCGCCCGACAAGGCATACGGCACTCCCGACGACTACCGGCGCCTTATTGACGCCATACATGAACGCGGCATGGCCGTGATACTCGACGTGGTGTTCAATCAGACCGACGGCCAGCACCCGTGGTGGCTCATGTATACCCCGGCCAAAAATCCGTTCTACAATGCCTCGGCGCCCCACGCATACAGCGTGCTCAATGACTGGAAGCAGGAAAATCCGCTTGTACAGCAGCAGTTTAAAGATGTACTAAAATACTGGCTTGAAGCCTACAATGTCGACGGTTTCCGCTTCGACCTTGTCAAAGGACTCGGCAACGACGACAGCTACAACGCCACGTACAATTCCTCGACCAACAAGTATTCAGGCGTGACCGATGCCAAGACCAACGCCTACAACGCTTCGCGAGTGGCACGCATGAAAGAGCTTCACTCGGCCATGAAGGAGGTTAAACCCGACGCATACTTCATAAACGAGAACCTTGCCTCGGCCAAAGAAGAGAATGAAATGGCTCAGGACGGCGAGATCAACTGGGCCAACATTAACGAAGCGGCATGCCAGTTTGCCATGGGCTACAGCAGCGACTGCAACCTCAACCGCTTCTATGCGCCCGACGACAGCCGCACGGCCGGGTCGACCGTATCCTATGCCGAGAGCCACGACGAGGAGCGCATGGCCTACAAAGTGGCCCGGTACGGAGCTACGGGAGTCAAAGGCAATACGGAGATGACCATGAGGCGTCTCGGTTCGGTGGCTGCCGTAATGCTCATGACTCCGGGCGCCCACATGATATGGCAATTTCAGGAATTCGGTGCCGACGAAACGACCAAGACAAGCACCGGAGGCAACGAGACCAAGCCCAAGAAAGTGGTATGGAAATACCTTGACAACGAATATCGCGCAGGCCTGAAAGATACATACGCCCTGCTCAACGACATACGCAACAGCAATACGCAACTGTTTGGCAAGGAGGCCAAAGCCACAATGAAGTGCAACAGCGGCAACTGGTCGACAGGCTACTCGATAGCAGTCAAATCGGCCGACGGCAGCAGTGAGCTTTATTGCGTCGTAAATCCCGGTACTACAGGCACCCTATCGGTAGCCGTACCCTTTACCGGAAGCGCCACGGACTACACGATGCTGTGCGCCAGCCACGGCACCACGCCCGAACTAAACGGCAATACGGTGCGCCTCGCTCCGGGAGCTTTTGCCATATATGCGAGCAAGGATGTCACGGCTATCGACGACATACCGGACAATACGGCAAACGTAAACGTACGCGGAGGCATAGGTGAGATAACAATCGACGGGGCCTGTGAGACAGTCGAGGTATTCACTATCGACGGCCTTGTCATAAACCGTCTTGACTCACTCGCACCGGGCATATACATAGTGGTGGCCGACGGAGTAAGCCATAAAGTGTCGGTAAGATAACAGAGATTATAAACGGCGCGGAAGCATCGTCACTTGCCTTGCCGAAGCCAGTCAACGGCGGCGGCAAGAGTGCTGTGGCGCCCGATGTCAAACCAGTAATAGTCATTGTCGGGCTCATAACTCTTTATAAACATGTCACGGCACACGCTCACATAAAACGGCACGATAGAAAAAGGCCGTTGCGGGGCATACGCGCACAGCGGCTTCAGCATGGACGGCGATATGACATGTATGCCTCCGAACGCACGCTTCACAAGCCCCTCCACATCCAAGCCTGACGGAAGCACCTCGCCCGTCGATACGTTGGTCCAGCCTTTCATACGGTTCTCCCGGTCAAAAAGCAGATAACGCGACGTAGCTCTATCCGATGTCAGCAGTGTGGCGTCGGCCCCCGACTCGCAGTGGCTGCGGTAGAGCTTGCCGAGGTCAAGATCGGTAAGTATGTCGACATTATGTACCAGAAACGGCTCATCGCCGGCAAGCGACTCCGACGCGGCGGCAATGCCACCTCCCGTGTCAAGCAGCAGCTGCCGCTCGTCGCTTACGGTTATGTCAATACCGAAGTTATCGTTACGTTCAAGAAAACGCTCTATTTTGTCAGCAAAATGATGCACATTTATGACTACGTCATCAAATCCGAAACGGATAAGGTTCATGATGACACGCTGAAGCACAGGCACTCCGTCGACTTCGACAAGCGCCTTGGGCCGGTCGTCGGTCAACGGACGCAACCGAGTGCCTAAACCGGCGGCAAAGACCATGGCTTTCATTGGCGGTGGGGAGGACGTGGATTAAAAGTCTCCTTTATCCCGCGCTCAAAGTGAGTCAGCTCAACACGTACGTCGGGATAAGTCTTGCGTATATAGCGTGCCAGCCTGTCAGCGCAATAGACAGAGCGGTGCTGTCCGCCGGTACATCCGAAGCTTACCATCAGGTCGGTGAAACCTCGTTCGCGATACACTGCCACCGACCGGCCGACCATTCTGCACGCCTCGTCGACGAAGTCGGCTATGTCGCTTTTCGTTTCGAGAAATTCGATAACCTCGCTGTCGCGTCCCGACAGATTCTTGTACTCATCGTAACGTCCGGGATTGTGGAGCGCCCGGCAGTCAAAGACAAAGCCGCCCCCGTTGCCCGTTATGTCACGCGGTATACCGTGACGCTTGTAGCCGAAGCTCGCCACTTTCACCGTCAACATGTCGGCAGGCTCTACCTTGCGGTAACGCGGCGTAGCGGCCACCTCCTGCAGGAGCTGACACAGATAGCCGTAACGCGACTCGATCCTCGGCGCAAGACCTTTTACGTTCTCAAGGGCATAGGGTATACTCTGAACGAAATGCGTCTTACCCTCGAAGTTGCCCCGGTAGCCGTAGGCACCGAGCACCTGAAGCAGGCGGAAAAGCACGAAGTCATCAAGATGACGTCGGAATTCAGCCCTGTCTATATCGGCATATCGCTTGGCGCTGTCAAGATAAGCCGCTATCAGCTCCTCACGCAACCGTGAGGGGTAAGATGCCTTGGCCTGCCACAAAAAAGACGCTACGTCATAATAGCACGGGCCGCGACGTCCGCCCTGAAAATCAATAAACCACGGAGTGCCGTCCTTTATCATGACATTGCGCGACTGGAAGTCACGATACATGAATACGTCAGACTTCACCTCAAGAAGCGCCGTGGCAAGACGGTCAAACTGCTTCTCAAGAAGAGTCTCGTTATACCGCACTCCCGACGGCAACAGGAAGCAGTATTTAAAGTAATTCAGGTCCCATGTCACTGACACATAGTCCATCTCCGGCACGGGAAGGCGGTTTATATCAAGCCCGGCAATGCCGCACCACTGGAAGTCGGTCAACGAGGCAAGCGTTTTTTTAAGCATGTCGATAATCTCGTCATTCCACTCTCCCCTTTCGCGTCCGCGGTAAATGTAGTCAAACAGCGACACATCACCGAGATCCTCCACCAGATAATGCGCTCCGGAGTCACTCGATGCAAGGACTTTCGGCACAGGCAATCCCTTGGCATAAAAATCCCTGTCAAGATAAATAAACGTGTTGTTCTCGGTTAAATCCTCACTTGACACACCTACAACGTCAATGACTCCCGACAGCCTGTAATACCTGCGGTTAGAGCCTGCACCCGGCATACGCACCACCGCTTCAGGAAATATACCGGTTATACGTTCATAAAGTATCGACAATATCTGTTCGTCGTCACCGCTGTATGATATATTTTTTACTATACTGTCATACATAGTATTCCCATCATATTTTGTTGGTAAAGATAATCAATCTTAGCCAATATACATATACACCGCCGCTATTTTTTATTACAAATATAGGATTACGGCGATTCTTTTTGTCCGTGTAGACAAGAAATCCCGTTGTTTTTACTTAATTTTGTGCATTAATATATTCTGACAGATTATGCCAAATGTTTCACAACGAGGAACCGAAATGCCCGCGTCGCCTATACGCCGGTTGGTTCCGCTTGCCAATGCAGCCAAAGACAGAGGTATAAAAGTATACCACCTTAACATAGGACAGCCCGATGTGCCCACCCCCAAGGAGGGCCTCGAAGCGCTGAAACACATAGACCGCACCGTACTCGAATACAGCCCGTCGGAGGGTCTGCTGTCTTTACGCCGCAAACTGCATCAATATTACAAGACGTACAACATCGACGTGGATGTCGACGACATAATAGTCACGACCGGAGGCTCGGAAGCCGTGCTGTTTGCATTCTTGGCCTGTCTTGACCCGGGCGACGAGATAATAGTGCCCGAACCGGCATATGCCAACTATATGGCTTTCGCCATATCGGCCGGAGCAAAAATCATAACCGTGCCGTCAAGCATAGAAGAGGGCTTCGCGCTTCCTCCCGTGGAAAAATTTGAAGAGCTCATCACTCCCAAGACCAAAGGCATACTCATATGCAATCCCAACAATCCCACCGGCTATCTGTATACGATGAAAGAGATGCTGCAGATAAGGGATCTGGTGAAAAAATATGATCTGTTTCTGTTTTCCGACGAGGTTTATCGCGAATTCTGCTATACGGGAGCGCCGTACATATCGGCATTCCACTTGCCCGACATAGAAAATCAGGTGGTGCTCATCGACTCCGTGTCAAAGCGCTACAACGAGTGCGGCATACGCATAGGCGCGCTTATAACCAAGCATGCGGAGCTGAAGAAGAATATAATGAAGTTCTGTCAGGCCCGTCTCAGTCCGCCCCTTATAGGACAGATTGTGGCCGAAGCCTCGATTGACACGCCCAAGGAATACATGCTCGATACCTATAACGAGTACGTGGAGCGGCGAAAATTTCTCATCGACCAGCTCAACAAAATTCCGGGATGTTACTCCCCCATACCGATGGGAGCGTTCTACACCGTTGTAAAGCTGCCTGTCGATGATGCCGACCGCTTCTGCGAATGGTGTCTTGAGCACTTCGATTATGAGGGCCAGACAGTATTTATGGCTCCGGCTTCAGGCTTCTATACGACGCCGGGCATGGGCAAAGACGAGGTGCGTATGGCCTACATACTGCGTAAAGAGGAGCTTGCCAAAGCCATAAAGGTACTTGCCGAAGCACTGAAAGCCTACCCCGGGCGCACCATATGAGCTACGAACTCTTTATTGCCCGACGGCTGCGGCTGAACCGCGAAGGCCGGCGGGGTCTGTCGACAAGCATAGTCATAGCCATTGCGGGAATAGCGTTGGCCATCATGATCATGATGGCTTCGCTATGTATTGTGCTCGGCTTCAAAGACGAGATACGCAACAAGGTCATGGGCTTCGACTCGCATGTCACCATACACCCGGAGACTTCCGATTACGACAAAGAGGCATATCTGACTCTGACGCCGGAGCTGACCGACATAATAGAGCGTACCGGAGAGTTCAGCTCGGCATCGCTCGTGCTGCAGCAGACCGGAGTCGTAAAGACCGACAATGACTTCCAAGCGGTCATTGTCAAAGGCGTGCAAGCGGGCGACGGCTTCGACTTCGTGCGCGACAATATAGTGGAAGGCTCACTGCCTGAAGCTGATAATGAAGAGAACCGCAACAAGGTGGCTGTGTCACGGACAACTGCACGTGCGCTGCGGCTTAAACCCGGCGACCGCATGTATGCCTACTTCTTCATAGACGGAGCCGTAAAGACCCGGCGCATAGAGGTGGCGGCAATCTACGACACCCACTTCGGCGACTATGACAAGCTATACATTTTCGCCCCGTTGTCATTCACGCAGAGCATATGCGATGTCGACAGTCTTTCTGGCAATCGCTTGGAACTCAAAGCCGCCGATACCTACAGGATAAACGAGGCGGCCCTGCATCTTCAGGAAGCCATGATGGAAAGCGCTGACAACGGACAGCTCGAAGGCATGTACAGCATAAGCAGCGTGCTCGATACGGCCATGATGTACTTCAACTGGCTCGACCTGCTCGACACGAATGTGGCCGTCATTCTCGTTCTCATGATGCTTGTGGCCGGCTTCACACTGGTGTCAAGCCTGTTCATCATCATTCTCGAGAGGGTCAACATGATAGGCATACTTAAAGCACTCGGAGCCACCAACGGTGAAGTACGCCGCATATTCATATATCTGGTTCAGAAAATCGTAATACGCGGCATGATCATCGGCGACATAGTGGGCATAACACTGCTTTTGCTGCAACGCCACTACAGGATACTGCCGCTTAATCCCGACTCCTACTACCTCAACTATGTGCCGGTCGAAATCAATTGGCTCTACATCGTGCTTCTGAACATAGGGGTATTTGTCATAGCGGGCCTGACGATAATAGTGCCGAGCCACGCGGTATCATCCATCAGTCCCTGCCGCTCAATACGTTATGAATAAATAAACATGCATCCATGACCTATTTATGCGCTAAAATTGTTATTGAAATATTAAGTATAGCTAAATACCCTGTATTTTAGATTTTTTGAACTATCTTTGCAAACAATTTAACTATAAATGAGTAAGAATACGGATATTGTAAAATTCATCATCGAGGGAATTCAGGATCGCAAAGGAAAACAGATTTCCGTAGTGGATCTAAGCGCCATTGAGGGCGCAGCCGCCAACCGCTTCATAATATGTCAAGGCTCGTCGACCATGCAGGTTGCGGCGATAGCCGACAGCATCAGAGACAAAGTACGTGAGGAGTGTGGCGTCAAGCCATATAACTACGACGGATACCAGAATTCGCAATGGATAGTAATCGACTACGGCGACACATTCGTGCATGTGTTTCTGCCCGATGTGCGTCAATACTACAATCTCGAGGAATTATGGAGCGACGCCGACATCACCGAGATACCGGATCTCGATTAAAACGGCGCCCGACAACAATACCGCTAAATAATACTGAACGTATCACAACATCCATAGTCCCCATATGAAACCGGACCCGAAGAAAAAGACCATAAAATTCAGCCTGTACTGGATGTATGCCATCATACTTCTCGTACTCGGCGGGCTGTACTACCTCGATCAGAACTCCATAACCAAGGAGGTGACATACTCTGAATTTGAGAAATATGTCACCGACGGAGGCGTGGAGAAGATTGTGGTGTATACCAACAAAAACGAGGCGGAGGCATTTATCACCGACTCCCTCGCATCGAAAATATTTCCGCCCTCGCAATACACTCAGGGCGAACACCATGATGTAAAAATAACGACATCCATACCGAGTGCCGACAAACTTCAGGACAAAATCGACCAATGGCAGAAAGACGGTGTATTCACCGGCTCCGTATCTTTTGAAAAAGGGAGCGACTTTATGGCCATGTTCTGGTCATTTGCACCCATACTGCTGCTGATAGTGTTCTGGTTTGTATTCATGCGCCACATGTCGGGCAAAGGCGACGGCAGCGGCGGCGTGTTCAATGTAGGTAAATCAAAGGCCAAGGTATTTGATAAAGACGGCCCCATTCAGGTCACTTTCAAGGATGTGGCCGGATTGTCCGAGGCCAAGACCGAAGTTGAAGAGCTCGTGGAGTTCTTGAAAAATCCGCAGCGCTACACCGACCTCGGAGGCAAGATACCCAAAGGCGCGCTGCTTGTTGGCCCTCCCGGAACCGGTAAGACACTGCTTGCCAAGGCCGTGGCCGGAGAAGCCAATGTGCCCTTCTTCTCCATGTCAGGCTCCGACTTTGTGGAGATGTTTGTCGGCGTGGGTGCGTCGCGTGTGCGCGACCTCTTCCGTCAGGCCAAAGAGAAAGCTCCCTGTATTGTATTTATCGACGAGATCGACGCAGTAGGACGGGCACGAGGCCGTAATCCTAACATGGGCGCCAACGACGAGCGCGAGAACACGCTCAACCAGCTTCTTACCGAGATGGACGGTTTCGGTTCAAACAGCGGTGTCATAATACTTGCCGCAACAAACCGCGCCGACATACTTGACAAGGCACTCATGCGTGCCGGCCGTTTCGACCGGCAGATTTATGTGGATCTGCCCGATCTGAATGACCGAGTGGCTATATTCAACGTGCATCTGCGCAACATCAAGACCGACGACTCGCTTGATGTGGAGCTGCTTGCCCGTCAGACCCCGGGCTTCTCGGGCGCCGACATAGCCAATGTGTGCAACGAAGCCGCCCTCATTGCAGCACGTCACAATAAAAAATGCGTACAGAAACAGGACTTCAACGATGCTGTCGACCGTATAATCGGCGGTCTTGAGAAGAGATCCAAGATAACCACCGACGAGGAAAAGCATGCCATCGCCGTCCATGAAGCCGGCCACGCCACTATCTCATGGCATCTGCGCTATGCCAGCCCGCTGATTAAAGTCACCATAGTGCCACGCGGCAAAGCTCTTGGCGCTGCATGGTATCTGCCTGAAGAGCGTCAGATTACACCCTCGGAAGCGCTCCTCGACGAGATGTGCTCGACCCTCGGAGGCCGCGCGGCCGAAGAATTGTTCCTCGGACATATATCTACAGGCGCTGCCAACGACCTTGAGCGTGTGACCAAACTGGCCTACGCGATGGTGGCCTACTACGGAATGAGCGACCGTCTGCCCAACTTGTGCTATTACGACTCAACTGGCCAGGAATACGGCTTCTCGAAGCCCTACAGCGAGGAGCGTGCCAAGGACATCGATGCCGAGGTGTCGCGCATAATCAACGAGCAGTATGAACGCGCCAAGGAGATACTGCGCAAGCATGCCGAAGGACATAAACAGCTTGCCGAGGTACTGATAGCCCGCGAAGTCATATTTACCGAAGATGTCGAACACATATTCGGCAAACGTCAGTGGGTATCGCGTACCGATGAAATATTCGCCGGACGCCAGCTTGAAGAGGGTAAAAAAGAGGACAAAGAAGAAAAACCCGCCGACGGTGAGCAGCCGGAGGAAAAATCGGACGACGCACCGGCAGCAATTGTTCCCCCGGAAATCCCACCCATCCCTAAATCGGAATAAGCCGCTCCGTCATCAGCAGAAAGCGATAAACCGCACAGCTACCATAATACAGCGCATTGTCCGTCAACATCACGGGCAATGCGCTATTGTACTAAATTCGTACTATTTAGACAATTGGTTGAAAACGAACAGAACCGATTTATGGATAATTTGCGGTCGTTGACTTTATCTATTTGCCTTGTTTTCTTCTTTCTGTGGTCAATATGGAGATAGAGACAGGGATATCTATATATAGAACTAAACTTATTTTTGCCAAGCCTGTTGACTTGCAACACAAAAAGTCGTAACTTTACAGTTGATTGGGCGAAGTCCCATAACGACATTTTGAAATTATCAGAAGCGTTATGCTCTTCTTGTAGTCGAGAACCTGAGAAATTTAAGACTATATGCAAGAATTGGCATAATAGCTCTCACGCATAGCGTGAGCGGCTGTTGTCATATCTGCATACATAGGTTTTCTCAGGATCTTCGACTAAGACGTGGCATAGTTGGCTCACGTTTTTGTTCATTAATGTTTGGGGAGGAGCCATTTCCGAATTTAAATATTGAAGAGCAATTTGTCATGTCATATCTTATAAAAAGTGGAAATCTGACTTACTCCGAGTTTGTTGATTCAATAGGCAAAATCAATTGTGCAACAAGTATAACCGGAATAGTCTATTCCAATATTCAAGTCATCAACGACAAGGTGGTCGGAATTAGGGACACCATATTCTTAAATTCAATTTATTAGTTTGATATGAGAGCGACATTACTTATATGCGTATTGGCATTCATCATGAATATTGTATTCCCTTCTTGTCAAAATAATGCGCAAGATGTGCCAATATACAAAACAAAAGAAGAACTTACCGAATGGATTAAATCCGAAGTAATCAAAACAATAAAAGATTCAGTATCAGCAAAATCCATTGAAATTGAGGAATGGACTTATATTGCAACCGCTAACGTAGACACCATTAGGGATTTCTTTGTCGAAAAAGGTTTATTCAATAATGCTGATAAGGACAATTACTCCGAATTTATAATTAATGTCGATGAACATGAACATTGGGCATATAAGACATTGGATGGCGGTTTGTACCTATTAGGCGGTTTTTGTCATGAGCCTTATACCGTTTATCGTTTAAAAGAAATCCACATGGGAGGTGAAAACGAAAGGCCTCCGTTTTGTTTGCGCACAAACGAAGTCTATGTGGATAGCGTGCATATAGTAAAGGATCCTTATGTCAATTATTGGCAGTTAAACAATAACGGCTGTCCCGTTTCATTTAGGGCTTATTTTGGTTTATGGCATTCATTTGTTGGATGGTTGCCTCAAGGGAACTCTTATATCGCAGCCTGCAAATATAAATGTACCGGTAGCCCAAAAATTGATGGTGGATGGTCTATTTTTTTCATAAATGGAAATGGCGTGGTTTTCCATATGATCCCGATGCTTGATTTTGCTCAAATAATGCGCATTATCAACAAGGATTATTGGTGGAGTATAATAGAATCTTTCCCTACTGAATATAGTAAAAAATATATGGATCCGCTTTTGCCTGTGCATGGAGGTTTTGTAGATAAATTTGGCACGGAATATAATAGAGATGGCGAAGAATTTAGATATGGCAAGGATTTTGGAGATTGGACTGTTTCGGACTAATGAATTATCTAAATTTTATTGTTTTATCTTACATAATCCACCGTTATAGGGCATGGCGGAATTACTAAGTTGATAAGTTTTTGTGCAGAATTTTGGGTCAATGTAAAAACTCGGTTGTTAACTGTTAATGTTGGTGGATGCCGGTACCACGGCGTCCGGCAGCGACCCGTATGACCTTAAACAATTGCTGTGTAGTATACCGTTCGCATATCCGGATGGTCATAAGGAATGTGGTCGGTGAGCGATGCTCATTCAACCTGCGAGCCTGTAAAGGCTCTCGCTGTACCGGCGTTTTTTAGTTCGTTCAGTAAAAGATTAGAATACAGATTGGTAGAGACGCCGGTACCAATCCGTTATATTTTAGCACTTCAACCGGGTTTTGCTACTGACCCTGTATTTTTCTTTTACTATGTCAAATGAGCGTTTGACAAGCTCACGAATCTTGTCATCAGGGATATCCCCGTTGAAATCGAGCTGAATCCAATAGCGTTCGCTCAGGTTTACAGGTTTGCTGACCGATGAATATGTGAGTTTCAGCTCATCAATCTCTTCAGGAGTGGACTTGACATTGACAGAATTGAAGTAATCCATGTCGATCAGGCAAAACATGTGGCCAAGGACATAGAACACCAATATGGAGTCGAAACGCCGGGCAAATTTGCCGAAAGGCGTTTTCTCCGTTACATCACCCAGCGACAAGCAGTATTCACGAAACTCTTCGATGTTCATAAAAACGTTCAATTATCGGTCACACTCCGTTTAAACTCAAACCGTGCACCCGCCGGAAGATACTCCCATGTAGAACTGGTAAATGTCACCGAGGCTTTGTCACCGTCAAGAGTGACCGCGGCCGAAAAGAGTTTAATTCCGTTCATCATTTTTTTTCTCACATATTCAATCATCCAAAGGATAAAGTGGACAAAAATGCCATATACCAATGTCACGGCCAACGCCATGCCCACATTAACAAGTATCAGCCGGTACAACGGCACGGGAAACTCAGGCCGCGCCTGCTCTATGGCCGCGATAACGGCACATCCACAAAGCACCGTCATGACGGCTATCACTGACAGCGGAGCGAAGCCAAGCCGATATTTCCCTATCTGAATCATAATTGAAGAATTATCTACAAAAGTACACTTTTTTAGTCAAACTATTGAATAACGAGCAATAATTGTATTTTAAGGGAGTAAACTTAAAAACGCTATGTTGTATAACATAAAGTCAATTTCAGAATAATTCATTATATTTGCAACGAGAGTCCAAAAGAGGATTCCAATTACATTCGTATCTCATAGCGTTTAATGCTATTGTACTCGATTCAGAAAACTGCCAATTTTCAACACAACGAGGACAATACACTAAACGCCTATCAATTAGCCATACCCATTGGGGTGTGGTTGCTTGGTGGGCTTAGTGTCTTTGTATGTTGTGTGGGCATGGCAGTGCCTCTGAATCGTACAGGATACGGAAGCCCACCACTATTTTTATGTGGTGGCGTATTATTAGGCAATATTGCACAACAACCAATTAAACTAAAAAAAATGGATGGTATCATTAGACAAACTAAGTTGCTCTTACGAAGAATTGCTGTCTCGCCCCGAGTGGAAACAAAAACGAAAACGGATATTATTAAGAGATAATTACACTTGCCAATTTTGCGGAGCAACAAGTAAATCAGAATTGCAAGTGCATCATAGACAGTATCATTACATCGCTCGTTTAGGCATTTTTAAACAGCCGTGGGACTATCCCGATGAGTGTTTGATTACGATTTGCAAGAAATGTCATAACCGAGGACATTCGCTATACAATGTTCCAAAAATAAAAATATAAGAATATGTGGTGGTTTAAAAAGAAGATAAAAACACCTGAAGCAAATACGTCTGACTCTATCTTATCCGCGAGTCAAGACGAAAGTGTTAACACGCAAATTCCGAAAGAGAAGTTTATATTGGAAGAAACTCCATCTGTCATTAATTCAGAGCTGCCAATTTATGAAATTTACAAACGATTTCAAGAGGATTGGGAAACTAAAGGATATAACGACGCTGTGTGTTTTCCTGATACTACATACCGAGATAATCAAAAGAATGTGATTATAGACCAGTTGCGTCTTGCTATAAAAGAGGCAATCTTACGATATGATGACAAGCTGGTTGATATCGAAGTACTTATAGGGCAGATTCAAAGAAACGGTTTAATGGAGACTTATGACAAATATATTCAAGAAAGAAAAAAATTAGTTGCTCATCGTGATGAACTAGCAATATTAGATAAAGACGTAGAAGATATTGGAGAAAAGACCAAGCCTATCTTTATATCCTACGACATGGGATTTACTCGTGGTATTGTGTCGTTAAGCGATGAAAAAATAAGTAAAATAATGAATAAGTAGATAATGTATGAAAAATATATGGACTAAGAGCCTATGTTGTTTTATTGGATGGGATTATAATCTTTTAAAAGAATGTTCTGTTGCCAGCAGGAAAGTCTTGCACCGTTACGTTGGTGCAATTATTTTATTAATGCTTATATGGGCATATATCGGATATGGGATGGCAACAAGATATTTTGAGGTTGAACAAAGTTATATTAAGATAATTGTCTCAATTGTTTTTGCGTTTTTTATTTGGATGATTGAACGTCAGATAGTACTTTTGGTCGGAAAAAGTCAAATAGTCACATGGTCAAGAATTGGGATAGCCATTGTTATGGCATTAATTGGCGCAACAATCATAGACCAAACAATTTTTAGCAAGGACATTCATGCTCATATGTCCGACAAAATAGACGAATTTGCTAAAACCGAATTTGAATCGAGGAAAAGGGAGATCGATTATAGTAAGAATCAAACTCAGATTGAATTAGATTCGCTTGAAATAAAATCATTACAACTTACAAATGACATTAACAAACATCCATATATTCAGACTCATTCAAGAAAGGCAATGGGAATAGATTCACTTGGCAATCCTATTTATGCGACAAATCAAGAACAAATGTTAAACCCAAAATTCCAAGATAGGGAAAGAATCGATGAAAGAATTAATGCGCTTAGGACAACAATTGAGGATTATGATGCCGAGAAACAAAATTTATGGAAAAAATGTTACGACAATGCTACAAATAACATAGGTTTACTCACCGAATTAGATGTCATTTTCTCAAAAGATGTGATATTTTCAAGTTGGACAACGGGGATATTCTATCTATTAGTCTTTTTCTTTTTTCTTTTAGTTGAACTACTCGTAGTTTCGGGTAAGATTGGAGCTAAAAAATGTGATTATGAGATTTTGGTAGAACGTCAACAACAAAGGAAAATAAGTCAGATTGAGTCTATTCTTTCAATTCAATAACGAAAATAAGAGGGCGAGGATATTGAGGTCTCGCCCTTTTTGTATCTTTGTGTGGACTGAAAAGCCTATGTTTAAATCACCAGAACTCGATTTACGGGCGGTTACGCTTCAGTTTTTCGACAAAGGCGTCGATGCGGGCCATATTGCCGGGTATGTTTATGCCTTGCGGACAATGCGGTTTACAAACTCCGCAGCCAATGCAGTGCGATGCCTGACGCAACTTCGGCACCGAGCGGTCATAACCGACCAGAAACGCCTTGCGCGCTTTGGCATAGTCGGGGTCCTGAAGCCCTTCGGGGACATTGCCCTCGTTGACACACTTATTGTAATGGGCGAATATAGCGGGTATGTCAAGTCCGTAGGGGCACGGCATGCAGTATTTGCAGTCGGTACACGGCACCGTGGGATAGTCAAGAATGAGGCGGGCCGATGTCTCGAGCAAGGCCAGCTCCTCGGCGGTACACGGTTCAAGCGGAGAGTAAGTGTGTATGTTATCCTGCAGATGCTCCATGTAGGTCATGCCGCTAAGCACCGTAAGTATGCCTTCGGGAGTGCCGGCAAAGCGGAACGCCCACGACGCCACGCTGTCGTCGGGACGACGACGCTTGTACTCCTCCATTATATGGTTGTTGACCTGCGCCAGACGTCCGCCGAGCAGCGGCTCCATGATAACGGCTGGAATGCCGCGTCGGTGAAGCTCGTTATACAGATACTCCGCGTCGGTATTCCGTTCATTTATCTCCTTGGCGTGCTTCCAGTCGATGTAGTTCATCTGTATCTGCGCGAACTCCCAGTGCACCTCTCCCCTGTCGTGCATTGACAAAAGATTGTCAAACACCTCGACATCGCCGTGATAGGAGAAACCGAGATTGCGTATGCGGCCTGCCTCCTTCTCCTTACAGAGGAAGTCAAGCACTCCGTTGTCAATATAACGTCCGTTGAAAGCCTCCATACCGCCCATGCCTATGCCGTGCAGCAAAAGATAGTCTATATAGTCGACCTGAAGCTCCTTCATGGAGTTGCGGTACATGGCTATCGACTTTTCCCGAGGCCACGTATCGGGCGAGAAGTTGGACAACTTAGTAGCTATATAATAAGAGTCACGGGGATGGCGGCTCAATGCTATGCCCATCGCTTGCTCGCTCTTGCCCTTGCAGTATGCGGGCGACGTGTCAAAATAATTCACTCCGTGGGCCAGCGCATAGTCGACCTGACGGTTCACGGCATCCTGATCTATCACATCCTCCCCGTTTTCATTCTTGGTCGGCAGCCTCATGCAACCGTAACCGAGTATCGACACCTTGTCGCCGGTGGAAGGATTGGTACGGTAAGTCATCGTACCGGAGGAGGGCTTGCCCGACGCTATGCCGGGAGCATCACCGTTTTCATTCTTTTTGACACCGCAACGCGACAATACCACGCCCGCGCTTCCGGCGCCCAGCACCTGAAGAAATCGGCGGCGATCTATCTTTATATTTTTATCCATAAATCTTATTCGTTTTTCTATCAGACCATACGGTGTATCTCGTGACCTTCAACATAAATGGCGCTGAACGGACGCACCGGACAAAGATTCTCACACGCGCCGCAACCGATGCAACGCTCCGTATTGACCGACGGCACCTTCGGCGACGCCGGGTCTTCAGGGTTCAGAGCTATCATGGTTATGGCGCCGACAGGACAATGACGGGCGCAGTTGCCGCAGGATGTACCATTGACGGCGGGAAGACAGTTCTCGCGTATCCACACCGCATGGCCCACCTGCACGGCGCTTTTCTCCGCAGCATCGAGCGGCAGGATGGCACCGACAGGACATACCTGCGAACAGTCGGTACACTCCGGACGGCAATACCCCCGCTCGTAGCTCACTTCAGGCTGCATGAACGTACCGGCCTCGACAGATGGCCTCAGCACCCCTTCGGGACACTTGCTGACACACAGCTGACACGATGTGCAGTGACGGTAAAAATTGTCATGGCTCTTACTGCCCGGAGGCGTTATGCGTGTACGTCTTTCCGGCTTTTTCTTGTCTATAATCTCGGCAAGACCTCCGTCGACCGTTTTCTCCTGAGCCTTTACGGCTGCCGTCGCAGCAAGCAGCGCACCTACGGTCAGGAAACTACGGCGTCCGCTGTCATGGGCGCCACCGTCGTCCTTGCCTTTGATGACTTTCACCCTTGAAGGAAGAGTATATGATATGGCGCCGGTGCTGCAATTGCCTATACAGTCCATGCAGGCCACACACCGTGTATAGTCGATACGCTCGTTTTTGGCATCGATGCACGAGGCCTTGCACTCACGGGCACACTTGCCGCACTTGACACATTTAGACGAGTCGATTACAGGCTTGAGCAGAGAGAATTGCGACATATATCCGAGTATCGTACCCACCGGACATATCGTGTTGCAGTATATACGTCCGTTCCACCAAGCCAATCCGCCGACGACGAGCAGCGTCACCACGCCCACTACCACCATCGACAGAGTCTCATAATAATCCACATTATAAAATGTGTAACTGTCGGGAGCTTCATTGGCAGCGATGATATTGTTGACCTCGATATATGCAGGCCTTAACACGGACGATACGATGCGGCCATATTCGCTGTAAGGCTCGATAAAGGCGGCAAGTCTCGACAGTCCGAGCATAAGCGCCACGACAAAAAGCAGAAGCACCACACAGCGCAAGAGGGTCAACGGGCGGCAGTAGCCGAACTTATGGCGACGGCTCAGCTTACAATGAACCCACGAGATGACATCCTGCATGACGCCGAGCGGACACAATACCGAGCAATACACACGCCCGAATATAAACGGCAGAATAATAAGCACCGCCAACGGCACCACGGCGGTTGAAAGCAGGGCCGGGATGAACTGCCACTTGGCAAGCCATCCTAAATACCGTGCTCCTATGCCTGTAAAATCCAGAAACAGAAACGTGACAGCCAACAGGCATATCACTGCGAGAATTACACGAATTACTTTTAACATTGCACTTTAATGATGATTTTGCACTGAATTACAAATTTAAAAAATTATTTCCGTAACGTGCCAAATGCGAGAAAAAGTTTTTTGCCGTTAAACGGATTTTACGTATATTCGCACATATATTAATATATTGTTTCAACACATCCTTCAGCGTGAGAAAGTTTAAGACGTTTTCAATCAATCGACAAGGCGAGCTGATAACATACGAACGGCCCGTCATAGCCGGAATAATTAACGTCACTCCCGACTCATTTTACAGCGGCTCGCGGGTAGCGGGACGCGATGCCATAGTCAGGCGTGTCTCCGAGATGATAAACGACGGAGCCGACTGGATCGACATAGGTGCATACTCCTCACGCCCGTCGGCCGACGACGTGTCGCCGCAAGAAGAGCTCGACCGCCTTGCAGAGGGCATAAAAGCCGTAAGAGAAGCGGCTACCGACGTCATACTGAGTGTCGATACATTTCGCGCCGAAGTGGCACGTCATGCCGTGACCCAGCTCGGTGCCGACATAATAAACGACATATCGGGCGGTGACCTTGACCCGGACATGGCCGATACGGTGGCATGCCTGAACGTGCCATACATACTTATGCACATGCGCGGCACACCGGCCACCATGAGCACCCTTACCGACTACAACGACGTCACCGCCGACGTTCTTGCCGAGATTGCCGCGAAAATCAACCGGTTGGCTCTTCTCGGCGTAAATGACATAATAGTCGACCCGGGATTCGGCTTCGCAAAAACAGTATCGCAAAACTACCGGCTGCTCCACGACCTTGAACTGTTTCATGTATTTGAACGTCCTCTTCTGGTAGGCATGTCGCGCAAGTCGATGATCTACAAGCCCCTCGGCGTTGAACCGGCCGACGCTCTGTCCGGCACCGTTGCCGCCAACACCATAGCACTGATGAAAGGCGCCTCGATACTGCGCGTACACGACGTGAAAGCGGCTGCCGACACAATAAAAACAGTTTCTCTAACCCTTAATCCGCAATCAGGTCTATGACTCCATTCGGCATAAAAGACGCTCTCGACATAATCATAGTGGCCCTGCTGCTCTTCTACCTGTACCGCATAATGAAAGAGTCGGGCACAATCAATATATTTTTCGGCGTACTCGCATTCATCATAGTATGGGTAGTGGCGTCGGAGATTTTCGAGATGAGACTGATAGGCACAATTCTCGACAAGGTCATGTCGATAGGGCTTATAATACTCGTCATACTGTTTCAGGACCAGATAAGGCGCTTTCTCGTGGAACTCGGCAACCACAAGCGGTGGCACTTCCTGCGCAACATACTGCGGCATCACCGCGGCCATAAGGACCACAGCACCGACGCCCGCCGCTGGGTAATGCCCATAGTCTATGCCTGTATGTCCATGTCCAAATCCAAAACCGGAGCATTGATTGTGATAGAACAGTCCATTCCTCTTGAGAACTATGAAAAGACCGGCGATGTCATCGACGCAACCATCAACTCGCGGCTTATCGAAAACATATTTTTCAAAAATTCGCCACTCCATGACGGAGCGCTCATCATAGCCCATGACCGCATAAAAGCGGCGGGATGCATACTGCCGGTAAGTCATGATACAAACATACCGCGTTCGATGGGTCTGCGACACCGCTCGGCGCTCGGCATCAGTCAGGCCACTGACGCAGCCGCGGTAGTGGTCAGCGAAGAGACGGGAGGAATATCGTTTGCCTACAAAGGCAAAATCACAAGCCGCATGTCGTCGACCGATCTCGAACACCGGCTGTCACAGCTTGTGCAGGACGAATAGCGCAGATCAGGTCAGCTACCGCAGCAGCCACTGCCGCCATTGTCGTTCTTTGCCGCACACTCCGACAGGCGCGCATCATCTTTCTCACACGATTCTGACAGAGGACAGCCCGCACATTGCGGAGCCTTGCCGCTATGCGCGCGTCGCCATGATTTACGCAGATGCCTTACCGCCAATATAACGGCACATACCACAATCAATGCCACCCACATCCATTGCAGCAAAAAGTCGGTCGAAGTCCAGCAAACAGTCACTTTATATAATCTTTTATAAGTTCAAACTCGTTTTCAAAATTAGGAGTGAACACTCCTTGCCCCACTCCGGCCTTTATCTCGTCGATGTGCCAGAAGCGTCCTTCGGTTATCTCTCCCGGATCGGGTGTGAGTACCTCGTCCTCATCCACCATGACATAGTACGGATTTACCAGCTCCCGCTCCCTATCGGACTTAAAGACATAAGGAGGCAGCTTTGAGGGTACGAAACCACGCAGACCGAGCTCCTCCGAAGCCTCACGGAAAAGAGCATCGGTTATCGACTCGCCGAAGTCCACATGTCCGCCGACAGCCGTGTCCCATTTTCCGGGCTGTATATCCTTGTCCATGGCACGCTTCTGCAGATACAGGAAGCCGCCCTTGCGCATAACATGCAGGTGCACTACAGGATGCAGCAGCATAGAGCCGCCGTGACAATCCCGCCTCGTGGCGCTTCCGATGACGTTACCGTGTTCATCCACAATGGGAAACAATTCTTCACTGCTCATGTCTATATTTTTTCTTTATGTAAGCCGCTACCTTTGCCGGAGTAAGGCCGGCGCCGCACTCCGAGAAATCTATACGCAATCCGCAACCGCCGCGAAACTCGCTGCATCCGTAAGCCGCGCGTCCCTTAAGCAGGTGGCCCTTGCCGCATAACGGACACTGTATATCGTCAAGACTCTTTACCGAGGGCGCACGAGTGCGCTTTTTCTTCGGCTTGTCAGGCTGCTCTTTTTCCTCGGCTTTAACCTCTATCTGGCGCGAGGAGTTGTCGCTCAACACATTTATCACTATGTCGCCTATAAGCGTCTTCAGTTCCGAGATGAACTCGGCGGCCGAGAACTCGCCTCGTTCTATGCGCCGCAGCTTGTTCTCCCACAGTCCGGTAAGCTTGGCGCTTTTCAGCAGTTCCTCGTTTATTGTGGCTATAAGGTCGATTCCGGCCTGCGAAGCCTGAATGTTTTTACGCTCGCGGTATATATAGCGGCGCTTGAAGAGGGTCTCGATGATTGATGCACGTGTAGAAGGCCGGCCAATGCCGTTCTCCTTCATGGCCTCGCGCAACTCCTCGTCATCGACGGTCTTTCCGGCCGACTCCATGGCCCGCAACAGGGTACCTTCAGTGTACAGCTTGGGCGGCTGTGTCTGTTTTTTCAGAAGAGAGGGCTCGTGCGGGCCGCTCTCCCCGACTTCGAAGGGGGGCAATATCCTGTTGTCGTCATCCTTGTCGGCGCCCTCCTGCTCAGCACCGTCCTTGCCGGCGTAGACCGCACGCCATCCGGGCGCTACAATAACCTTTCCGCTCGCCTTGAAGCCGACATCGCCGGCCACACCGTTGACTGTCGTCGAACGGAACGTGCAGTCGGGATAGAACGCCGATATGAAACGTAGAGCTATGAGGTGATAAAGCTTGCGTTCGTCGCCTACAAGCGACGACGGCGACTGCCCCGTAGGTATTATGGCATGGTGGTCGGTCACCTTCGAGTTATCGAAAACTTTCTTCGATTTAGGCAGTTTCTTATCGACAATCGGAGCCGTAAGTCCGGCATAGGGAGTCATCTGCTTCAATATGCCGGGAACCTTTGGGTATATGTCATCGCTAAGATATGTCGTATCGACACGCGGATATGTAGTGACTTTCTTTTCATAAAGCGACTGTATGAGCCTCAGCGTATCGTCGGCTGTCCATCCCCACTTTTTGTTGCACTCCACCTGAAGCGACGTGAGGTCGAAAAGGCGCGGAGGCGCCTCGCGCCCCTGCTTGTCAGCCACGTCAACTATGGCAAACGGTTTATCGGAAATCTTTTCGAGCGCCTCCTCGGCAGCCTCCTGAGTCTTGAAGCGTCCCGATACGGCATTGAATGTAACGTCGCGGTATAGGGTTTTCAACTCCCAGTAATCCTCCGGCTTGAAGTTGGCTATCTCGTGATGGCGCTGCACGATAAGCGCAAGCGTGGGGGTCTGCACACGGCCTATCGAGAGCACATTGCCCGGAGCGGAATACTTGAGCGAATACAGGCGGGTGGCGTTCATGCCGAGTATCCAGTCGCCTATGGCCCGCGAGAGTCCGGCATGATACAGCCGGTCATAGTCCTTTTCAGGCTTAAGCGACTTGAAGCCTTCGCGTATCGACTCGTCGGTAAGCGAACTTATCCACAGACGCTTCACCGGACATTTTATCTCGGCTTTCTGCATGACCCAGCGTTGTATCAGCTCACCCTCCTGCCCGGCATCGCCGCAGTTTATCACCTCGTCGGCTTCACCTATAAGATTTTTAATAATGCCGAACTGCTTCTCTATGCCCTTGTCGGCTATGAGCTTTATGCCGAACCGTCCGGGTATCATGGGCAACGCGCCCAGTGACCACCGCTTCCACAAGTCGGTATAATCGGCCGGCTCCTTGAGGGTACACAGGTGGCCGAAAGTCCAAGTGACCTTATAGTCACCCCCCTCGTAATAACCGTCGCAACGATGATCGGCGCCCAGTATGGCGGCAATGTCCTTGGCGACACTCGGTTTCTCGGTAATACACAGTTTCACCGGCGGTGCAGTTATTGTTTGGTCATTGTACAGCTGTCAGTGCCGCGGGGCGTCACTATGACAAGCCGGCCCGTTTTTACTTCCGGCATCTTGTCAAAATCGATCTCGACGGGAATCACGCCGTCATCCTCCCACTGAAACCACCGGTTAAAGTCCACGCCGTCAATGTCGGTGGCCGCATAGCTGCGCGCACCGTTATGAAGCGTTATCGACTTCACTTGTTGCGATGTATGGGGACGGCCCACAAACTTACCGTACATACGGGTAAGGTCGGCACGATAATCTATGCTGTCTATAACAAGAGTCAGGTGCTGTCCGTCGCTAAGACTATAGCGGGGCTTGCGCTCACTCCGGGCATATGACACGAATGCGGTGACAAGCAAAAACGCCACAGCAAACCCGAAAATCCACACTCTGTTATTTTTCTTGCTGTCCATAATGGCTATATCATTTTATTGTACCTAAGTGTTTAGCTTCATTCCACAAACGGTCCATCTCTTCAAGAGTCATCTCCTTAAGCTGACGCCCCGACTCCTTAGCCTTGGCCTCGACATAGTTAAAACGCGATATGAACTTGCGGTTGGTCTTCTCCAGAGCATTCTCCGGATTTATTTTATAAAGGCGGGCGGCATTGATCATGCTGAAGAGCACGTCGCCAAACTCCTCCTCCATCTTCTCGCGGTCCATGCGGTCAATCTCGCAGTCAAATTCCGCTACCTCCTCCTTGACCTTATCCCACACCTGACGCGGCTCCTCCCAGTCAAAACCGACGTTGGCGGCCTTCTCCTGTATGCGGTCAGCCTTTATCATGGCGGGGAGCGATGCCGGCACACCCGACAGCACCGTCTTATTGCCGTCTTTCTCCTTCAGTTTTATCTGCTCCCAGTTCAGCTCCACGTCATGAGCGCCGTCGACATGCACGGAGCCAAACACATGGGGATGGCGAAATATCAGTTTCTTATTCAGGCGGTCGGCCACTTCGGCTATGTCAAACTCATCTTTTTCCTCACCGATTTTGGCATAAAACAGCACGTGAAGCAGCACATCGCCCAACTCTTTGCATATATTGGGATTGTCATCGTTCAACAAAGCGTCACAAAGCTCATAGACCTCCTCTATCGTATTGGTACGCAACGATTCGTTGGTCTGTTTACGGTCCCACGGGCACTCCACTCTAAGACGGTCGAGCGTATCGATCACGCGCCCCAACGCCTCTATTTTTTCCTGACGGGAATGTTTCATATCCTATAATTTATTGACACAAATTTACACATAAAAATCCAAAAACCGAAATTCCCGCCCTATTTCAATCCTCCTTTATAATATGATTGCATCCTATAAAGCAAGCTCTGTTTAATACTTCGGGCTATGCATATACATTATGGAGCGCTACGGCAATGTCCGTAGGATGTTAATATAGCTGAAAGGGAGGACCCGGTTTTGGCTTGTCCGAGTAAATGGCTTACCTTTGCAAGGTAATTTTCATTCAGGATGAAATCATGAACCACGTACTGTTTTTCGACATCGACGGGACACTCGTCAGCTTCGAGACGCACAAAGTGCCGCAATCAGCTGTAGAGGGGCTGCAAAAAGCCCATGACCGGGGCAATAAAATCATAATATCCACAGGACGTCCTTACTGCATCATAAACAATCTGACGGAACTTCAGGACCGCAATCTTATAGACGGATACATAACCATGAACGGCTCATACTGCTTCGCCGGCGACAAGGTGCTGTACAAGAGTCCCATACCGGCCGAGGATGTGGCTACGCTCTGCCGCATATGCGCCGAACACGGCTACCCCTGCATCGTTGTGACGGAGAAAGAGCTGAAAGTCGTGAATCCAGACTCGCAGGTGCGCATGATTTTCAATGAATTTCTAAATGTAGACGAAATAGACGAAACTACTTTTGAAGAGGCGCAGAAAAGCGAAGTCTATCAGATGACACCGTTCTTCGATGCCGAAGCGGAGACCGCAATAGCTCCCCTGATGCCGGGATGTGAGTTCAACCGCTGGTATCCGGCCTTTGTCGACGTTACGGCAAAGGGCAACACAAAAGCCCGCGGAGTCATGACAATGCTTGACAGCCTCGGACTGCCCCTGTCGGCATCGATAGCCTTCGGCGACGGCGGCAACGATGTGCCTATGCTCAAAGAGGCCGCAGTAGGCGTAGCCATGGGCAACTCCGCTCCCGATGTACAAAAAGAGGCCGACATGGTCACCGACAGCGTCGATAATGACGGCATACTCAATGCGCTCAAGCGTCTTGATATTATAGATTAATGCTCAATTACTACAAAAATGGCGCTATTGTCAGATTTTTTTTGTAACTTTGCATTTATTATATAGCAATTATCAGTTTAATGGACATTAATAAAGTTCTTTACATTTCGCAAGAAATATCCCCTTATCTGCCTGAAACCCCAATGGCTGAGCTTAGTCAGAAACTGCCGCAGGGCATTCAGGAAAAAGGCATAGAAGTGCGTACTTTCATGCCTAAGTACGGGTGTATAAAGGAACGTCGCAACCAACTGCATGAAGTAATACGCCTGTCGGGGCTCAACATCATAATCGATGACGCCGACCACCCCCTTATAATAAAGGTGGCGACTCTGCAGCCCACACGCATGCAGGTATACTTTATCGACAACGAGGACTTCTTTCTGCGCGGCCAGACCGCCAAGGACCTCGAGATAAATTTAATGCCGGAAGACAATGACGAACGCATCATGTTTTACGTACGCGGAGTCGTCGAAACGGTAAAAAAACTGCGCTGGGACCCCAATCTTATCCACTGCTCGGGATGGGTGTCGGCTCTGGCCCCGATATATCTCAAGCGCATATACGCCGACGATCCATCGTTTAAAAACGCAAAAGTAGTTTATTCGGTATTCAATGATAAGTTTGACGGGACTCTCGACCCGCGTTTTGTAGAAAAGCTGAAGATGGAGGGACTGACTGACGAGGATCTGTCATCGATAGCATCGGCTCCGGTCGACGCCATAGCTCTCAACAAGCTCGCCATCGACTATTCCGACGCGGTCATACAGGCATCGCCCGAGATAGAACCGGAACTTCTCGAATACATAAAGGCGTCAGGCAAGCCGTTTATGCCCTACCCCGGCGACACGGACTACACCGACCGTTACGCAGAGTTTTACCACTCCTTATAATTCATCACTTTGTTGTTACAGCAATGAAATTTTTAAGATTGATCCCTGCCGCATGTCTGCTTCTGTCGGCGGTGGCTTGTGAGGAAAACAGCACCATAGGCTCGTCAATCATACAGGATAAGGTCGACATTATCATCGACTCCACATTTACTATAACCGGATATTCCGTAGCCAATCCTGTTATCCAGTCACGCACCGACAACCAGCTTCTCGGCAACATAGACGCAAAAGGCTTCGGCAAGCTGTCGAGCGACTTCATAACCCAGTTCATGCCCGCGACCTCGCTTGACACCGTAGGCGTGACCGTGGAGAGCATCGACTCGATAAAGCTGCGCATGTTCATGAACGAAGGCGCCCTCATAGGCGACTCGATTATCCCGATGGGCCTTGAAGTATACAAACTCAACCGCGGACTTCCGTCGCCCATATACAGCGACTTCGACCCGTCATCATACTACTCGGAGCAAGACAAGGTGGCCTCAGCCACATATTCCGCTACCGTGATAGGACTTCCCGACAGTATAGCCGGCATATATGCCGGAGCCAAAGCGCGCGTGGTCGACGTGAAACTGCCTAAGGAGATGGGCCGCGAATTTTACCTCAAGTACAAGAGCGACCCCGAGTTATACAACGACCCGGTAAAGTTCTCGCAATGGTTCCCCGGCCTGTACATCAAAAACAGCTTCGGCTCGGGACGCGTGATGCGCTTCTACTCCACGCTCATGTATCTTTACTACAAAAAAGACACCAAAGTCAACGACAAGGACACGACCATCAACTCATTGAAAGCATTTCTTGCCGTAACGCCCGAGGTTATCAACAACAACAACATAAACATGGCCCTGAGTCAGGAGGTAAAGACTATGGCCGCCTCATCGCCCATGCTGGTTGCGCCTACCGGATATGACGTGGAGGTAAATCTGCCCATACGCGCCATGGTGGAAAAATACCGCAAACAGGCCAACAGCTTTACCGTCATCAACAGCATGACCCTTGAAGTGCCGGTTGAAGAGGTGACAAACAACTACGAAATCGCGCCGCCGGCCTACGCACTGCTTGTGAGAAAAGACAAGAAAGACGAGTTCTTCGCCGACCAACAGATAAACGACAACGTAAGCTCATTCTACGCAGCTTACGACCCCGCCAAGAAAAGCTACAACTTCAGCGCCATGCGCCAGTACTTCTTGGAGATGAGCAAGAAAGAGAATGTCACGGCTGCCGACGGCGAGTTTGTGATTGTACCGGTGTCATTGGTCACGGAGAGCACCCAGACCGGCTATTACCAGTATGAGACGGTTGTAGTGGCCATAGTGCCCTACGTCGATACTCCGGCAATGGCCAAAGTCAATGTCGACAAGGCAAAAATAAAATTGACTTTCAGCCGCCAGACGATGTGATATTTAGTAAATAATTACTATCTTTGCACTCGCAACCAGCCACAATAGCTCAGTCGGTAGAGCATTTCATTCGTAACGAAAAGGTCAGGGGTTCGAGCCCCCTTTGTGGCTCAAAACACAATCGCAGGAAGTCATCCGCTTAACACGGTCTCTTTCTGCGATTTACGTTAAAAACACGTTTAATACATATTAATACCGAAATTTAACAGATGGCTAAGATTGGTTCAGTAATGACCCCCGTCGGCCGAAAGGCATTGCTTCTCGGCAGTGGAGAATTAGGAAAAGAGGTGGCGATAGAGTTGCAGCGCTACGGAGTGGAAGTAATAGCATGCGACCGGTATGCCAACGCGCCGGCAATGCAGATAGCCCATAGAAGCTATGTGTTCAACATGCTTGATCCGCAAGCATTGCGCGACGTCATAGAACGAGAGAAACCCGATCACATCATCCCCGAAGTGGAGGCTATAGCCACCGACATGCTTCGCACTCTTGAGAGCGAGGGCTACCATGTGACCCCGACAGCCCGCGCCGCTTGGCTCACCATGAACCGCGAAGGCATCAGACGTCTTGCTGCCGAAGAGCTCGGCATACCCACGTCGCGCTACAGATTTGCATCGGACTACGAAGAGTTTAAAGCAGCCATAGAAGAGATAGGCCTGCCATGCGTAATAAAGCCGATCATGAGTTCGTCGGGCCACGGACAAAGTGTGGCACGCACAGCCGATGACATCGAGCGCTCTTGGGCCATATCGCAGGAGGGCGGACGCGCCGGTGCAGGACGTGTCATCGTGGAAGGCTTCGTAAACTTCGACTACGAAATAACCCTGCTCACCGTAAGAAGCTGCGACGGCACAACATACTGCCAGCCGATAGGCCACATACAGATTGACGGCGACTACCGCTACTCTTGGCAGCCCCAGCCCATGAGCACCACGGCACTTGAAAAAGCGCAGCAGATAGCAAAAAAAGTTACCGACGCTCTGGGCGGCTACGGCATATTCGGCGTCGAGCTGTTCATCAAGGGCGACGATGTCATATTCAGCGAGGTATCACCGCGTCCGCATGACACAGGCATGGTGACGATGATATCGCAGGATCTGAGTGAATTCGGACTTCATGCCCGCGCGCTCCTCGGACTTCCCGTACCGGCCATACGCTTCTACGGCCCCTCGGCATCACGCGCCATAGTGGTTGAAGGCGACAGCGACAAAGTGGTTTTCGACAATCTCGAAGAGGTACTGAAGGAGCCCGGCGTGCAGATACGCATATTCGGCAAGCCCGAAGTCAAGGGCCATCGCCGCATGGGAGTGATACTCGCCACCGCCGACACTGTCGACGCAGCCCGTGAAAAAGCGGAACGCGCCTACAACTCGCTTAAAGTGGAAGTGCTTCCCCGCTAACACAAGAACAGTCGCCGCTTGACAAACGGTTTTCAGGGTCAGCAGCAAAAGTCGGTTGAACTGTTAAAATATAACGGATTGGTACCGGCATCCATACCGGCATTATCGCCGTTTAACAACCACGTTTTTACATTGACCCGTTTTTCACATTGGTTACTTATGAAACAAACGCCGCAGGTGTGTCAACGCTTGCGGCGTCCTTGTTTTTTACGCAGCTTCGCGGCTTCCGACCTGTGGTACGAAGCCGCCTCCTCATCGCCGACCTTTTCGTAAAGCGCGGCCATACGTTCATGAAGCAATACCGACCGGTCATCTATGTCAAGCGCTATGAGATACCAGTTGAGAGCCTCGGACAAGTCACCGGCGGCATAATAGAGGTGTCCGAGCTCGCACGGAGCCATAATGCGCTCACGGTCTACATCATAAGCATTTTTAAATGCCGCTATGGCTTCATTAAAATCATTTATCTCCGCATATGTATATCCTTTGCCTGTCCAAGCCTCGTAACAATCGGCGCATATAGACAAGGCTTTGTCGTAATTGGCTATAGCGGGCGTAGGCTCCATGCCCTCACTACGGCACTCATCGCCCATGGCCACATATTCGGCGGCAAGACGCCGAAACCTGACACGGTCCTCCTCCAGACGCTCTTCCAGCTCACGGCAACGTCGGCTGAAGCCGCCCAGCTCCGAAAGCTTACGCCTTATCAGACGACGCACCGCCGGATTTTGCCACTCGTCGCGATACTCCAATGCCTCGACGAACAGGTCAAAGGCCCGCTCCACGTCGCCTGCGCCGACAGCATCCAACGCCTCGGTATAAAGGTCGTCGGCCTTTGCCTTGTCAAGAGCCTCCTCGATTAGGGAGCTGTCATTGAACATACGGCTGAAATCGACAACCGACGGATTAACGAATATGTCGCGCTCGTTAAGCGTGCTGAGCAGCGACAGCCCCTCAAGACTGCGGCAGCGGCTGAGCGCCACGTAGGTCTGTCCGCCCGCAAAGGTGCCGTGGCCCACATCGACCACCACATCCTTAAACGTCAGTCCTTGGCTCTTGTGTATGGTCAGCGCCCATGCAAGCTTCACCGGAAACTGTGTAAACGAACCGAGTTCCTTTTCTGTGACCTTGCGGTTCTTGTCGTCATACTCGTATTTTATATTGTGCCATACCGAAAGCTCCACGCTGTGACACTCGCCCGAGTCAAGCTCGACCATAAGTCTGTCGGGCTGCGCGTCATACACACGTCCTATCGTGCCGTTAACCCAACGTTTGTCAGGGTCGTTCTTTATAAACACCACCTGCGCCCCCACTTTCAGCACGAGGTCGACCGACGTAGGCAGCGAGTTCATGGGAAAATCGCCCTTCACCATGCCGGTATACACGATTTCCGAAGCAGGCAGTTCGTCAAGACGGCGCGAGTTTATATTGTCGACAATGTCGCGAGTAGTGGCGAGCGTCATCACCATACGTCCGTCATCGTGTCGTGCCGTATCGCGCCGTATGACCTTGGCGTTAAGCCTCGATATGTCGTCGCTCAACGGACGCCCTACCCTCACGCGGTCGAGCATCTCAACAAAGTCGCGGTCGGTCTGTCGGTATACTTTCAGCAGCTCGACCGGCACGATCTTCATGTCGGCAAATACTCTGGCATTGAAGAAATAGGGCTGCGGGTAATAACGTGCAAGCACGTCGCGCATGTCACCCGTCACGACCGGTTCAAGCTGAAATATATCACCGACAAAAAGCATCTGCTTGCCTCCGAACGGCTCACGGAAATTTCCCGTATACACCTTAAGTATTTTGTCGACGAAGTCTATTATGTCGGCTCTCACCATCGATATCTCATCGATCACGATAAGCTCCACGTTTTTAATCAGGTTGATGAGTTCCTTAGGATACTTCATCCTGTCGCGCATACGCTTCATGTCAAACTCCGGATCATCGGGCAGCAGCGGCTTGAATGGTATTCTGAAAAACGAGTGCAGCGTCACACCACCTACATTTACAGCGGCTATACCTGTAGGAGCGAGCACAACATGCTCCTTGTGCACATTATCGCATATGTACTTCAAGAATGTCGACTTACCGGTACCGGCCTTCCCAGTAAGAAATACCGACTGACGGGTAAACCTGACAAGTTTCCATACATTCTGAAATTCGGGGTTCTCAAGATCGATGCTGACTTCCTTTTCCATGCCTGTAGATATGACAAACCGAGGGTGCCGTCGCAAACTCGGGCGGCACCCTCGGGCACAAAGTTATAAAATAATTTTTAAAATTTATATCCCAGACTCAATATGACCTGATTGTTGTTGTCGGTGACTTTGGCCGACGGCGAGCCTTGCAGCAGAGCCGTGTCCTCGATTACAGGCGAGAATGCGTGATAGGTCGACTCACGGTTTTTGTGCACATAAGCGAGATCGGCATAGAAGCCTTTGTAGCGGTAGCCGAGTCCGGCGGTTATGTACTGTGTGGTCTTGTCAAACGTATAGCTCGGTATGGTACCGGCAGTCCATATGACTTCACCGCCATTGGCGGCTTCCTTCTTCACAGGCGACGACTCCCAGCTGTAACCGGCACGCAGGCTGAACTGCGGTGTCACGCGGTATTCGGCTCCGAGACGCAGTATGTTGGTGCCCTTGAAGTAGGTCTTCATGTCGTCATTTATATAACCCTCGCCCTGAACATCCGATATGTGGGTCGATGATGTGCCGCGATACTCATAATCAAGGCTCAATATGCCCTGTCCGGCTATGACACCGGCTACACCGAACATCATACGCCACGGAGTGCGCATGTTGTAGTCATTCCAGCTGTCCATGCCGTCATTGGTTTCCGGAGCCGGGTTCTGACGGTCGGTCATGTTGTCGTAGAACGAGTTCTGGTCTTGCGGAGTATAGCGGTAAGTCACGGTACCCCAATAGGTGTCGGTCATGCTGTACCAAGTAGGAGTATGTATGGCAAAACCGAAGCGAAGCTCATTGATAGGCTTCACAATGACACCGAGTTTCAGGTTGAAGCCGCTGCCGTTGGAGTTAAGGTAATTCGACAGGCGGTAGTCAGCCTTGCCGTTGACTATATTGTAGTTGCCGTCAACCTTTGACTCGGCCGCTATGTAAGCGTTGTCGAGATTCTCCTGATAGTAGCTGAGCTGCGTATAGTTTATATCGGTTATACCGAGGCCGATACCCCAGTAAACCGTATTATACAGGTTACCACCGAAGTTGATCGAGTATTCATCGACATACCCCTTCTCGCGCACTTGGAATGCGGCGCTACCCGTTGTACCGTCGCCCATAAGTCCCGAGAAATTGGCTCTGCCGTCAACTTCACTGTCGTTTATCATATAACCCTGAAAAGCCAGCGTGCTGAGCCACGGGGCGTTTCCGTCAAGCCACGGATTATAGTTATCGCCCGAGAGCATCTCACCGGGCTCTACACCTTCGCTGTTGGTGAGCGCGGCTACATAGTTGCTGAGCGACGCACCCTTCAGGTTTCCGATGCCGCCGGTAAATATGCGGTCAAACGATGCGGTGCGCGCATAAGTGGCACCCCACGAGAATGTCGGCATGACCTCGCTCATGGTACCGATTGTACCTATATACCCGAAGTTGTTGAAATTGAAGCGCGTCTGCGAGTCTGACACCTTGTCACCCTGCGCCTCGGTCGATGTCGACTGGAAGTCGAGGTTAAGCGTCATGCCTATCTCGCTGCTGCGGTATATGCCTATACCTGCGGGATTCTGGTTAAGCGACGATATATCGCCGCCGAGTGCGGTAAATGCACCGCCCATCGACATAAAACGGGCGGTACCGCGTAAATCGGGCCTTGACATATTGTACAGGTCGACAGCCGCCTGCGACATACCTGCTACAGGAATCAATCCTACTGCGGCTACTATAAATAATTGCTTGATATTTCTCATATACTATATAGTGTTGAAAAATGATTACGCTGTTTTCAATAACACTGCAGGCCTATCGGCGGCCGCCACGGTGTGAACCGCCTCCTCCACCGCCGCCGGAGTAACCGCCGCGTGAACCGCCGCCGTAGCTCGGTGTAGAGTAAGAGCGGTTGTTGTTGTAGTTATTGCTGCGGTTATAGTTGTAGTTGTTGTTATTGCTGCGGTTGTAGCTGTTGCGGTTGCCGGTTGTAGTACCGTAGCTGCCGTTGTTTGACGGACGGCTGTTGTTTGACGGACGACCGTAATTACCGCGATTGCCCGATGTCGAGCCGGGACGGAAATTGCCTGTCGAACCGGTGGCGAAACCACGGTGATTGCCTCCGTTGTATGACGGACGGTAATGATTGCTCGTCACTCCGGTATATCCGTTGCGCACACCCACCGGACGACGTCCGTTAGGAGTATAGCTTCCGGGATTGTATGCCCATCCGGGACGCCATGCCGGGCCACCCCAGCCCCATGACCATGAAGGGCCCCATGCAGGACCGCCCCAGCCCCAAGACCACGACGGACCCCACCATGATGAGTAGTAAGGCCACGACCACGACGGACCCCAGTACCAGTCATAATAGTTCCATGCCCACGGCGAATACCATCCGGGGCTGTTGATTATGATATTGACCTCAGGCTGAGTCGAATAATAATACTCGACCAGTGCCGGGTCGTTTATATCCGATATAATGTCGCTGTTATGATACTTCTCTATGCGGCGTGTGTAGGCGAAGTCATCGGTCATGGCCTGACGGCCGGCGGTAGTATCGGCCTGAGCATACTTGCCGCGACGGTTATACTCGTCCACGTCGCGGGAGGAAGTACCAGTAACGGCATAGGTGTCAGCACCGGCATAATCGTGTCCTCCGAGAGTGGGGTCATAATTATTCTGGTTGTAGTATTGGCGGGCGGCAGCGGCAGCCTGCTTGCGCTTGGCAAGCTCAAGCTTCTCCTGCTTAGCCTTGGTATCTTTTGCCGGATCGTAGTAAATGTCGTCGTCATAGTATCCTTGTGCTGAAACCGACATGATGCCCGCACCCAGCATAGCGATTGATAATAATAGTTTTTTACCTACCATAAGACTTGGTTCCTTAATTTAAAAAATTCAATAATTATACACTTTTGTAATTATTGGACTCGCATCTTAATGCGTAGTTTAATCCAATAACACATAAAGATACATTATTTATTAGCCCAAGTCAAAATATTCGCTATTTTTTACTCTCTTCTAAGATTATTTAACAGATTGTCGATGTCGATTTGGTGTTTATATAACAAGAGGGCTACGGATTTTTCCGTATGTTTGTGAATGTAAAAGATTATAAATCGACTAAAGACATTACGTTATGACACGCTTCACACTAATCATCGGCTTACTCGCATCGCTGTTGTGCTCATGTGCATCGACAGCCAATCTGACTCCGGAACAAAGAGAAGCACGCGAGCAGGAAAAACGCATCAACGCCATCCGCGACTCGATAGCCCACGAACTGGCCGTACAGTCGCTCGACAGCCTCGACTTCGTACTTGAGGCCGACAAAATCGTATTCAAGCGCGGCCGGTCGGCCTACGTATCGTCAGCTACCAATTTCATATCGGTGGTCGACGGAAGAGCCACCGTGCAGATAGCGCTGCTGAAGTCACGGCCGGGCATCAACGGCATAGGCGGCATCACCGTCGAGGGTGCCCCGTCGTCGGTAAAGCGATCGATTGACAAGAAGGGCAACTACCGGCTGTCCATGAGCGTATCGGGCATAGGCATATCGGCTACGGTATTCATAACCTTGCCGGCGGGAGGCACCTACGCCACAGCGGTGATAACGCCCAACTTCAACTCCTACACCACAACCCTGCAAGGCAATATCTTGCCGGTATCGGCCAGTAACGTCTACAAAGCCCGCCCGCTATAACCGCGTCAATGCCGGTAGCGACGCCGGTCCCACGGCGTCCGGCTGCGACCCGCATGGCCACCCGACTACATGATATAGCCTTTACAGGCTCGCAAACCAGATAAAAGAAAAGACGCGGTTGTACAACCGCGTCTTTTCTTTTATCTCTATACACAGATGTGTCAGAAGAGTTTTTCGGGATATGTGCCGTTCTTGTGCAGTTCGGCAAACTTGGCCACCACGCCGGGACGGTCGCCCGCATAAGTGACACCAAACCACTTAGAGTCGGTGTCAAGTACTTTTACGGTAGCCTCGCCGGAGTTGATGAGTGTATCGATGACAATAGGTATAAAGAACTCCGCTTTGGGAGTGTTTATGTCCTTTTTCAGGAAGTTTACAAACTCGCGGTCGCTGTACTCGAAATAATCGGGAGTAAAGCCCCAGAGATTCATTGACACCGGAGTCTTGGGATCGAGCTTGCATACCTCACCCTTCTCGTCATGGAAGGTTATGTCGTGGTTCTCGTCGTAAGCTATGTCGGTGCGCTCGGTGACAGTTGTCAGAAGACCGTTCTCGGTATTGCAAACGCCACGAGCCACAGAACCGTTTTCCGACATGGTATTGCCCACACGGAAGCCGACCATGCAATAGTCGCCTTTACGGTCACGCGGACGGCTTAGTTCCTTGGCAATCACCTCAAAAGCGTCGCGGCCATAAAAATCGTCGGCATTTATGACGGCAAACGGCTCCTTGATGACATCCTTGCCCATAAGCACAGCATGGTTGGTGCCCCACGGCTTGGTACGGTCAGCCGGACAGGTAAATCCTTCGGGCAGAGCGTCGGTAGACTGGAATACAACCTCCACGGGCACATGGCCCTCATATTTGGATATGATTTTTTCGCGGAAATCCTGCTCGAAATCCTTTCTTATGACAAACACTATTTTTCCGAATCCTGATTTTACGGCATCATAAATCGAATAGTCCATGATGGTTTCTCCATTGGGGCCGAGCGAGTCAAGCTGCTTAAGGCCTCCATACCGGCTTCCCATGCCGGCGGCTAAAACGAATAATGTAGGTTTCATTTTGTTGTAAATCTATATACTATGGTTTGATTATACTCTTCACCCGGACACAGAAGCTGGCACGGAAAATTGCGATGATTGGGAGCGTCGGGAAATCCCTGACACTCTATGGCCACACCGTCGTAGTCATTGTACGGGCGGCCGCTCTTGTTCTCGGGACTTCCTCCGAGCCAGTTGCCCGAATACACCTGAGCCCCCGGCTGTGTGGTGAACACCTCAAGCACTCGTCCGCTCTTGGCCGCGGTAAGCACCGCCGCCTTTCCGAGGGTGTGTTTGTGCCAGTTGTCAAGCACCCAGCAGTGGTCATAGCCCTTGCCTATCTTCAACGCCTCGAAGTCGGCGTTGATGTCACGTCCTATAGTCTTGGCCTGAAGGAAGTCCATGGGTGTGCCCTTGACGTCGGCAAGTTCGCCGGTAGGTATCTGCGTGGAGTCGGTGGGCAGATACTTGGAGGCGAGCAACTGAAGCTCATGGTCGAGCACTGAGCCGCTGTTTTCGCCGTCAAGATTGAAGTAGGCGTGATTGGTGAGGTTGACTACCGTCTTGGCGTCGCTCTCGGCCTTCAGGTCGATAGTAAGTTCGTTTTTATCGTTCCATGAATATATGACCGTAGCTTTTACCGCTCCCGGATAGCCCTCCTCGCCGTCGGCGGCCTCATATGTGAATTTCACGTGGCTGCCGACCGCTTCCGACTTCCATATACGGTTCATGAAGCCCTCGGGGCCTCCGTGAAGAGCATTGGGGCCGTTATTTATGGCAAGGCTGTATTCCTTGCCGTCGATAGAGAATTTACCTTTACATATACGGTTGGCGTAGCGTCCGGGGGTCTTTCCCGCACAAGGGCCGTCGCCGAAATAATCGGCCGGATTTTTATATCCGAGCACCACGTCGTCCAACTTGCCCTCCTTGTCGGGAACCACAATGCCCACTATACCGGCACCGAGGCTTGACAGTGTCACCGAAGCGCCCGATGCATTGGTCAATGTATAAAGAGTTATGTCACCCTTGGGCGACATAACTCTCTCAGTCTGTATTTTCATATCCGTTGCGTTTCAAATTAATCCAACTTACGTGCTCCGTCAGAAACAATCACCTCATATACCTGAGGTTCGTGTCCGTACTTGGCCTCAAACTTACTCTTGGCCGTAGCGATGAAGTTGTCATACAGCTCGTCTTTAACAAGATTGATCGTGCAGCCGCCGAAACCGCCGCCCATGATGCGCGAACCGGTGACGCCGCACTCCTTGGCGATGTCATTGAGGTAATCGAGCTCTACACAGCTTACCTCGTAGAGCTTCGACATGCCTTCATGGGTCTTGTACATGCGGTCGCCCACTGTAGCGTAGTCGCCCTTCTGCAGTGCGTCGCACACATCAAGCACACGCTGCTTCTCTTCGATGACGTACTTGGCGCGGTTGTAATCCTCCTCCGATATGCGGTCCTTGATTTTGTCAAGGTCCTCAAGTTCGGCGTCACGCAAAGTCTCTACTCCGAGCTCCTTGGCCACGTGCTCGCATGAAGCGCGGCGCTTGTTGTAAGGAGAGTCGACCAATTCATGCTTTACCTTGGAGTCGACAAGCACCAGCTTGTAGCCGTCGAGCTTGAACGGGAAGTACTCATACTCAAGCGAACGGCAGTCAAGACGAATCAGATGGTCTTTCTTACCGAATACCGATGCAAACTGGTCCATGATACCGCAATTCACACCGCAATAGTTGTGCTCTGTCGACTGACCTATCTTGGCAAGCTCAAACTTGTCGATTTTATTGTCGTTGAACATATCGTTCATAGCGTAGGCAAAGCAGCTCTCAAGAGCGGCCGACGATGACAGTCCGGCACCGAGAGGCACATTTCCGGCAAACACGGCATCGAAGCCTTTTACCGTACCGCCACGCTTGATGACCTCGCGGCATACTCCGAATATATAGCGCGCCCACTGCTGCGAAGGAGCATCCTCTTCATTAAGGCCAAACTCGGCATACTCGTCGATGTCTACCGAATAGACACGTACTTTATCAGTGCCGTTAGGCTTGATTTCGGCCATGATGACTTTGTCGATGGCTCCCGGAAACACGAAGCCGCCGTTATAATCGGTGTGCTCGCCTATCAGGTTTATACGACCTGCCGATGCATAAAATACTCCGTTACCTCCAAAACGCTGGCTGAACTGCTCGCGTATTGTCTCTTTCATTTTCATAATGGTATCTTTAAATGTTGTTCAGGTTAATTATCTGTTTGCAAATTTAGCAAAATAATTCTAATAACCTTATTGTAAATCGGTCAATTTACCATTATGAATCCGACAAAATACAACGGTTTTTAATTCAGTTCGGTGCTCATGCCGGGATTGTGGAGACAATGGCAGGCCGTGACACTCTCGTCGACATAAGCCGAAAAGTCACAGGCATCCTTAAAGTCGCCATGTATGTGCATCGGGAAAAAGTCGGTCACTTTTATCTTCTCGAGAAACAGACGCGCCCCACGCTCGAAGTCAGAACCCTGACGTGAGTCGACAGGAAACATGGCTATGTCTATCGACTGATTTTCGGAAGCTATGCGGTTAAGTATGACATTGAAATGCTCGTCGGCCTTGCGCACCTCACGCTCCGAAGAGTCATCCTGCCAGTGCCAGTCGTTGAGGTCGCCCGCATGAAATATCTTGCGACCGTCAGAAGCGGTGACAAGAAAACTTACTCCGGCGTCGGTAGAACCGTAAGCCTTCACTTTGATGTCGCCCGGCAGATTTTCAAGCACATCGCCCGCGCTCATGCCCGCTATCCGTTCCGATCCGGGAATATCCTGCCCGTAAACGTCATTGGAGAGCACGTAGACCCTCTTATGGTTCTGCGCGAGGTCAAATATGCATTTGTTGTAATGGTCATGGTGATGATGGCTTACAAAAAACACTACCGGCAGTTGTGGATTAGCCTCAAGAGCCTTATGCAGAGCGTGAGCCGGATCACGGTAATAGTCAAAAACGAGGATGACATCGGACAGAGTCAGGATAAATCCGCTGTTGTCCATATAGGTAACTTTAGTCATAGTAATATACATTTAGTTTCAATACAATATAAACATACGTTATCGACAATAGTTCGGGCCTGCACGCCATGGCGCGGCATGGTAAAAACACGATATAATCGTAGGGCGGCCCAACTATAGGAACAATAAAATGGAGTTTTTGCGAAAAATGCCTTAAATTTGCACTCTAAAATAAACTATACAATTTATACATATGGCACAGAAACCTTCCATACCCAAAGGTACACGCGACTTCTCACCCACCGAGATGGCGCGCCGCAATTACATATTCAATACCATTCGCGAAGTCTTCAACCTGTTTGGCTTCAACCAGATCGAGACTCCGGCTATGGAAAACCTGTCTACCCTTATGGGAAAATACGGAGAGGAAGGCGATAAACTTCTGTTCAAGATACTTAACTCCGGCGACTACCTGCGGGGAGCCGACCGACAGTTGCTCGACTCGGGGGAGGCATCGGGAAAACTAACTACGCAGCTCTGTGAAAAGGGTCTGCGTTATGACCTTACCGTACCCTTTGCCCGCTACGTCGTGCAGCACCGCGCCGAACTGCAGTTTCCCTTCAAGCGCTTCCAGATACAGCCTGTTTGGCGTGCCGACCGTCCCCAGAAAGGCCGCTACCGCGAGTTTTACCAGTGCGACGCCGACATAATAGGCTCCGACTCTCTTGTCAACGAGGTAGAGTTGCTCCAGCTTATCGACGAAGTATTCAACCGCCTGAAAATCAACATCACCATCAAGCTCAACAACCGCAAGGTACTTGCCGGAATAGCCGAGCTGATAGGCGCGCCTGAAAAGATAGTCGATATAACGGTGGCCATCGACAAAATCGACAAAATAGGCATGGAGAACGTAAAAGCCGAGCTTGCCGAGCGAGGTCTGTCAACTGAGGCCATAGCCGCACTCGAACCCATATTGTCAATCGACGGCACTGTCAATCAGCGCCTCGAACGCCTTGCCGAGGTATTGTCGGCATCGCCCGTAGGACTTCGCGGAGTCGAGGAGCTGAAAGAAGTCGTAAGACACACCGAAGCGCTCGGCCTGCGTGCCGTGCTTGATCTTGACGTGTCGCTCGCCCGAGGCCTGAATTACTACACCGGCACCATAATCGAGGTAAAAGCCCGCGACGTCGAGATAGGCTCAATAACCGGCGGAGGCCGTTACGACAACCTCACGGGAGTGTTCGGCATGCCCGATGTGTCGGGAGTCGGAATATCGTTTGGCGCCGACCGCATATACGATGTGCTCAACACGCTCGACCTCTATCCCGAAGATACGTCACGCTCTACAAAAGTGCTGTTCATGAACTTCGGCGAGGCTGAAAAGGCCGAATCGCTCAAGGTCATCAAGCAACTGCGCGGCCACGGCATCTCGGCCGAAATATATCCCGAGACTTCCAAGATGAAAAAGCAGATGGCCTATGCCAACTCCAAGTCCGTGCCCTTTGTGGCCATGATAGGCGAAAGCGAACTTCAGGAGGGTAAAGTGACTCTCAAGGACATGACCACCGGCGAGCAGGCCTCACTCGACATCACCGCCCTTATCGACAGACTGAAGTAACAGACACGTCATACAGTCATAAAGCGTGTATAATCGACCGGTTAATCGTTTTACACGCTTTATTCATATACTTTCATCTGTGTCACGTTAAAAACCGAATATCACCATACCGAACTGATGACAAAATCGCGTAATGACTTGGAGCTGTATGGAGTGGACAATGGATCGTCCATGCCCTTGCCGTATGCCGACGGGGGCATAAAGGCCGGTTTTACCTCACCGGGACAGTCGTCGATGAACGAGTCGATAGACCTGAACGCGGAGATAGTGACACATCCGGCCTCGACATTTTACGGCCGCGTGACCGGCGACTCAATGTGCGAGGAGGGTATCGACGACGGCGACATACTGGTCATTGACCGCTCGCTTGAGCCGGCCAACGGCGACCTTGCCGTGTGCTGTATTGACGGCGAGTTTACTGTCAAGCGCCTTAAAGTAGAGCGGCACCGCATACTTCTCTTGCCCTCCAACCGCCACTATGCGCCGATCGAGGTCACCGAAGATGACGACTTCACCGTATGGGGCATAGTCACCTACACAATAAAGAAAAACCGCCGCAAGCGGTGAGCGCCTATCCTCCCATGACAGGCCTTATAGACTGCAATAACTTTTTCGTATCGTGCGAGCGGGTGTTTCATCCCGAGTTGCGCGACAGACCGGTCATAGTGTTAGGCAACAATGACGGGTGCGTGGTGGCCATGTCCAACGAGGCAAAAGCGCTCGGCATAACAAGAGGCATACCTCTGTTCAAGATCCGCGACATTGTATCGCGGCATAACATAGCCGTCCTGTCGGGCAATCATCGGCTTTACAGCGACATGTCGTCACGTGTCATGATGACATTGGCCTCACTCGCCGACGGGCTTGAGATAAGCTCGATCGATGAGGCATACATAAATCTTGATGCTGTCGACGACAATGAATTGCCGGCCTACGGACAATCGATAGTAAAAACCATAAAGAAAAATGTAGGCATACCGGTATCGCTCGGCATAGCCTCTACACGCACGCTGGCCAAAGCGGCGGCACGGTTTGCAAAAAAGTATCCCGGCTACAAAGGCGCATGCATCATAGACACCCCCGACAAGAGGGCCAAGGCGCTCGAACTCACAGGCATAGGCGATGTATGGGGCATAGGACGCAGGCTTTCGGAGCGGCTTAAGACACAAGGTATATACACGGCACTCGACTTCGCACGGCTGCCAAAAGAGACTATACGCGACCGCTATAACATAAACCTTGAAAGAGTGTGGCGCGAACTCAACGGCGAGGCATGCATAGGGACCGAAGAGAGCATCGAGGGGCCGCAGAAGTCGCTCACCTGCTCGCGCACTTTCGCCACGGAGATCTATTCACTCGAAGAGCTTAACGATGCGGTGGCGCAACATGCGGCATACGTAGCCGAACGGCTGCGACGACACGGCTGCCACTGCTCGGCGATATCGGTATATATAGCCACCAACCGTTTCAAGGAGTCATACTACTCCAACATAGCCCAACACCGCATGCCGGAAGCGACCAACGACACCTCGATACTGTGCAAGGAGGCAAAGGCGGCACTTGCCGGAATATTCAGGCCCGGATACGGATACAAACGCGCAGGCGTGACAGCCACACAGATCATTGACGGCAACGGCCTTCAACAGAGCCTTTTCTGTGACCATGACGACTTGATGAAACGCCGGCGTCTTATGTCGGCGCTCGACAAAATCAACCGGGAGAACGCCGGCCATGACAAAGTACACTTAGCATCGATACCGTCAAAATCGGTGGCGTCGAAAGAGCACACGTCGCGCCTGTACACCACGCGCATGAGCGACATCATCGATATAAAATGCGTCGACCCGTCAGATAACCCCGAGGCCGGAAAGAAAGACTAAGGCTATACCTGCGGGGGCCACATAACGCAGACAGAACACGATTACCTTCAGTATCCACTCCTTTATAGTACCCGTGCCGCACAACTGGGCGCGCAATACTCCGCGGTCAACAAACCAGCCCACAAATATCGATATCATCATACCGCCAAGAGGCAAGAGGATGTTGCTCGACACATAGTCAAACAAGTCAAACACCGTAAGTCCGAACACAGTCATATCCCGGAGCGGCCCGAACGACAGGGCGCACAGGGTGCCCAACGCCATAGCTATGCCACAGTTGAGCAATGTAGCCTTCTTGCGGCTCAGTCCCAACTGCTCGCAGAAGAAAGCTATGCATATCTCGCTCATGGATATGGTTGAGGTCAGTGAGGCAAGAAACAGGAGGAAGAAGAACAGCGATGACCATAAAGCGCCCCACGGCAGGCGGTGGAAAATGTCGGGGAGCACCTCAAAAACGAGTTTCGGTCCGGCGGAAGGCTCCGCGCCGAATGTAAAGACAGCCGGGAATATGATGATACCCGCAAGAATGGCCACACAGGTGTCAAGCACTGATGTGACAGTGGCGCTTTTAACAAGCGGAGTGCGGTCAGAGAAATAGCTCGCGTAAGTCAGCATAGTGCCGAGGCCCAGCGACAGCGAGAAGAAAGCCTGTCCGAGCGCTCCGAGAAGCACCCCCGAGTCAACCTTGGAGAAATCGGGACGGAACAGGAAGGCGAGGCCCTCCGACGCTCCCGGCATAAGCAGCGAGTTTACGCAGAATATGATCAGGATGACAAACAGCACCGGCATAAGTACATTGGAGGCCCGTTCGATGCCGCCCTTGACGCCGCGCAGAAGAATGACCGCGTTCACGGCAAGAAACAGCAGTGTCCACATAACCGGCTTCCACCCTGTGCAGAACATGTCGAAAACCTCATGACGGCTGCCTGCATCGAGCGAGTCGAGAGTGCCGGTAACCGACTGCACGAAGTACTCGACAGTCCACCCCGCCACAACGGAGTAAAACGACAGTATCAGTATCGAGGCCAATATGCCCATATAGCCTATCCACGCCCACTGGGGACGGCCGTGCAACGCCCGGAACGCGCCGAATATATTGCTGCGCGTGCTGCGCCCCATGATAAACTCGGCACATATGACCGGTACGCCTATCAGAAATATAAATCCTATATAGATAATAAGAAACGCCCCTCCGCCGTGTACACCGGCTTCATAAGGGAAACGCCATATATTGCCGAGTCCTACAGCCGAGCCGACCGTGGTGGCTATGACTCCGAGACGGGTTGCAAACTGTGCTCTGTTCTCTTTCATGACATGGATAGTTTAAAATATTTTCGCCAGCAGTATCACGGCTATCAACACGGGAGCCACGAAACGCACCACAAACAGTACCGGGCCGTAAAAACGGCGCGATACCGTATTGCCGTTGGTTAGCTCGTTACGGAAATACTTCTTGGGCGCGAACCAGCCCATATATATACATGTCGATATAGCCACCACGGGCAACATTATATTGGTAGCGGTATTGTCAAGAAAATCAAACAGTGTCAGGCCCGCTATGGTAAAGGACGAGAGCGAACCCAATGACAGCGAGCAGAGGGCGCTTAGCACGAAAAGCGGCAACATAACCACAAGACAGGCGGTGGAACGCCTGAGGCCAAACCTCGACTGCATGAACGCTATGGATACCTCGCCCAATGATATGGTGGAGGTAAGAGCGGCCACGAGCAACAGCGTGAAAAACAGGATGGACCAGAACTGCGTCCACGGCATCTGCGCAAACACCTCGGGCAAAGTCACGAAAACAAGAGCCGTGCCCGCAAGATTATGATTGTCGAGGCCGAAAGTCTTTACTGCGGGAAATATGATGATACCCATCATTATGGCCACAAACAGATCGAGAAGCGACACGGTGACGGCCGTCTTGGTAAGCTTGGTCTCTTTAGGGAAATAACTTGAGTAAGTGACAAGTATGCCCATGCCGAGCGAGAGGGAGAAGAATGCCTGCCCGAGTGCATTGACCACAACGGTAGGCGTAATCTTGGAGAAGTCGGGGTTAAGGAAAAATTCAAGTCCTTCGGAAGCCTTGGGCAACGACAGGGATACACCCGCGAAGACCAGCAGCAGTACAAACAGCACCGGCATAAGTATATTGGACATCTTCTCTATGCCTTTCTGCACCCCCATAAGAAGTATGCCGAGATTCACCAGCAGCATGGCATATGTCATGACAATAGGCCTTGTATCGGTAAGGATATACTCCTGCATCTTGCCTTCAAACTGGGCGTCAAGGGCAGCCGTACCGGCCGACGCCACACCGGCCTTCACCTCATACAGCGCTCCCGTGATCGACTGCCACAGATACTCGGCCGTCCACCCGGCAACCACCATATAAAACGACAATATCAGATAAGAGGCAAGTATGGCGAGGGCCCCCACTATCCACCACTTTTTGCCGGGCGACAGATGTCGGAACACCCCTACCGCATCGCTGCGGCACCCTCTGCCGAGCGAAAACTCGGCGAGCATAACCGGAATGCCGAGTATAAATACACACGCTATATAGAGCAACAAAAACGCAGCGCCTCCGTTGCTCTGCGTCTCTGCCGGAAAACGCCATATATTTCCAAGCCCCACAGCCGAACCGACCGTGGCTGCAATCAAACCTATCTTACTGCCAAATTGTGCTTTAGTGGCCATCTTATTTACTATTTAGTCTGCAAAATTAATCAAAAAGCGACAAACTGTCGCACAATACATTTTCAAATAATACTTTTTGTGATTAATTTTGCAAAAATTTTAAGAAAATGTCAATAACTAACATAATAAAACGTCTGCCGCCCTATATATTGACAATAGCGGTAGTTCTGGCAGTACTTTATCTGACCTTGATGCCCGACCCTCTTCCCGACAATGACATAAGCCTGTTTCCGGGCGCCGACAAAGTGGTCCATGCCATAATGATGCTCGGAGTCATGGATTGTCTTGCACTTGACTATTTACGCAAGAACCCCGGACGCACAAAGGCACCCGGGGTACTGCTGATAATATTCTGTATAGCCACAATAATTTTCGGCGGAGCCATAGAGCTTATACAGGGAGCCATGGACATGGGGCGAGGCCAAGACATATATGACTTCTATGCCGATGCCGGCGGAGCGCTGACAGGTCTTTTTATCGCCTGTGTCCTGTGGACCAAAGTCAATTGCCGGATTTTTGGAGACCGGCGGTCATAGTCTCACGCACTACGCGGCGCAGCGAGTCGCCCTGCATGCCACGTGCCACGATTACGCCCTCCGGGTCGATAAGCATGATATGAGGTATGCCCGATATACCGTAGAGGTCGGTAGGCACACTCTTCGCGTTCAGTATCTGCGGCCAAGGCAGCTCGAGCTGCTCCACGGCTTTTTCAGAGTCCTCAGGCTCATCCCATACGGCTACACCCACCACGTCGAGGCCTTTTGAGTTAAACTCGTCATAAAGCTCTTTTATGACAGGCATCTCGCGACGGCACGGTCCACACCAGCTGGCCCAGAAATCGACAAGCGTATAACGGCCGCGGCCTACGTAATCGCTCAGTTTCTGAACGGAATCGCCCTCGACGGTAAAATCGACGAACTTGTTGCCGGCAGCTGTGGCGGCCGCACGTTTGTGCTTCTCCACAAGCTCCTTGACACGCTGATACTCCCCGTAGGAAGGATAGAGGGCCAGTACACTGTCAAGCTGAGCGGCGTTATACTCGTAAGCCACATTGACAAAAGCGAAATATCCTACCGGATTAGTGCTGTTCTCGGCAATAGCGCGGTCATTGGCGGCATTGTAGGCCTCCTCTATGGCATTGCGCGCTGAATCGCTTTCCGCAGTCTGATATGCCTTTACAAGCGAGTCAAGCGAGGCCGTATACTTGACAAACAGCTCATTGCCTGACGTACCCACTGGCATGCGGTCGTCATTAAACGATATATCGCCCGGTTCAAGTACAAAAGTGCCGTTGCGCTGATTGCCTACGAGCAGACGTGCGAGAACAGGGGTCTCCACCGTTCCGGAAATCGTTATTACGCTGTCAGCTACAAGCACACTGTCGATACGCTCTCCATTGTCGTAGTTAACTACATAAGCCCACTTGCCGTTGTCATCGGCCGATACTTTGGCAGTCACGGTATAGGGCTCGCCCTGTGACTGACTGCGGGCACACGATACTGTCATCAGTGTCGCAGCACCCAATAGCAAAATTGAAAATCTCATAAATATAATTTAGTTTCGGAATTGCAGTTTACCGGATTTGGCCATCTCGAGAATCAGAATGTCGGGTACGATATAAATCTCCACCCTGCGGTTTTTGGCCCTGTTCTCGCGTGAATCATTGGGCACCGAAGGCTCGGAGGCACCGAGGGCATATGACAGCAGGTCCACGTTCTCCAGCTGTTTTTTAAACAGAAAGTCATACACGGCCGAAGACCTCGCCTCGCTTAGATGGTCGGTGTATGCCTCGGAACCGGTGTCGTCGGTATGACATACGACAATCATCTTGTACATGCCCATCTGCTTCAACAGATCGGCATACGGGCGCAGAAACTCCTGCGCGTTGTCGCGCAACACGGTGTCATTGGGAGCAAAGAGCTGGTCGGTGCCGATAGTGGCCACAATAACCTCGCCTCCGCGGGTAAGCTCTATGCGCGCCAGTTTGCGCGACGCAAGCTTCTTGGCGAGGTGTCCCATATAATCGGCCACCGCCGCATGCTGCTTGTCGCCGACACGCGGTAACATCACATTCTCGTCAAGCGACAGCTCGGCAGGGTCGACAACAGCGGCCGACTTGCCGCTCTTCTTCTTTTTCGCGACATCGCCGTCAGTCGATTTCCCCGACAGCTTGTCTTTCAGACGTCCGAAAATATTCTGTGCATCGGCCGGAGGCGCCGAACAAGCCAACAGGCTCACCACGACGAGCAGATATATGTAACGGCTTATACGCATCATGTCATGCTTTGTCAATCCTCAAGACCTATCGATTTCTCGTAAGCCAGCTCGCCCTCCACGATATAATGCACGTCGTCACTGTCGACAACCGCAAGTTTATCCTTGGCAAGCATCTTCTTCACATACTTGAGCAGGTCGTCGGCGGCAGGCGAAGCGTCAACGTCGCCAGCGCTGTCGTCAGAGGGTATTTCGAGATAACCGTTGTCTTCATAGTAATCCCATATCATATCAAGCACGTTGAGTATCTCGTCATCGGTATAATTGTCCCGGATGTTCTCGGGCATATAATCGCGGATAAACTTTATCGCTTCATTTTCATCATATTGCAGGTCATTATCGGCAGCCATGATTTTTCGGATTATGATTAATAATATCGCTAAGTTAATGAAAAGTATTCACACGGTGCCACGCCATAAATAAAATTTCATAAAATTTAGCATTAAATAAAAAGGCGCACCCGTTAAGGATGCGCCTTTCAAGTTATAGCTTAAATCAAGATTATACGCCTTGAAGTTTGAAAGTGATGGGGAGTGTGTACCACACGTTAACCGACTGTCCGTTCATCTTACCCGGTATGAAATCGGGCAGAGTCTTTACGACGCGAACGGCTTCCTTGTCAAGGTCGGGGTCTTTGCTTCGTGCCACCTTAACCTCACCGATCTTACCGGTCTTCGTTACGACGAACTGTATCACGACACGACCCTGAATATTATTCTCCATAGCTACAGGAGGATATTTGAGGTGGTCGGAGATATACTTCATCAACGCAGCTTCACCACCGGGGAACTGAGGCATCTGCTCAACAGCGGTAAACACTTTGTTGTCTTCAACCGGTTTCTTTGCTTCAACTACGATCTCGTCCTTATGTTCACTCACTACGTTGCGGTCGTCGGTACCTTTGTCGAAGTCGCTCTGACCGAATGCGGTAGTGGTTTCCTTAAGTTCGTCCTGAGTCTTGATCTCGTCCTCGGCTTTCACCTGATCGTCCTCCACGATGGCAAGCTCGGTCACCTTAACGGTGTTGAGCACCTCTTCGGGGAGCACTTCGGGCTTCTCCTCCTCGTAACGCTGCTGCTCTTCTTCAGGCTCCGGCTCCTCCTCGGCAGCATCGCCGAGGTTTACCATAGCCTGCTCGGTAACGTCCTCGGGACGCTCGTCAGCCTTAGGCAACACAGTGTTTACAATAAGCGGAAGCAAGAAAGCTATCGCGATAATGATGACGACAACGATCATCGCTTTATTGTGACGTGCGTCAGACTCCTTACGCAATTCATATGCGCCGAATTCTTTGTTTTTACCTTCAAAGACTATATCGCGCCATTCTTTTGATGAAAGATCTACATCTTTTGCCATTTTCTTCTGTCATTTAATAGTTAAACATATAGACACTCATCATCAATTGCGAGGATGTTTAGCAAGATAATCGAAAATCATCAAAGAGTCAACGTCGTTGATATTATCGATCTGGTAGCGAGAGATCTGGTTGATCTGCATCTCGTCGAGAGCACCGATCAAGCTTTCCCACGATGCGTTGGGGCCGGCCTTGATGATGACCACGGGACGGTCGGTAATGAGTGAGTCATTACGGATCTCCTTGGCGCGGGCCTGATACTCATCGTCGGTAATCTTCTTATCCTTCCAGTCAGCTTTCAGGACTGCGATCTTTTCGAGCACGGTCTTGTTCTTGTCATGAAGGATTTTACGTATACCTTGAGTCTCGCCGTTTACATTACCTATAAACTTCTCAACCTTAAGATTGGAGTTGTCGATACGACCGTCGTGGTCTTCGTCGGCAATCTCGGGTTTACCGAAGTAATAGTAGATAAGGTGGGCGGGCTTGCCGGTTTCGGGATCAAACTTTACGTTTCCATCTGCGTCACGTTCGGTGTCGAGGATGAGTGTTACAGCCTGCGACTCCTTGGCTTTGTTTTGCTGTTCCTGCTCCACTTTCTCGTTAGAAGGGAGTGAAATCTGCAAAGTCTGCGATTTGATCATCGTGGTACAAAGCATGAAGAACGTGATCAAAAGCATGTTCATATCCACCATAGGCGTGAAGTCCACGTGGATCGACATCTTCTTTTGGGCGCCTTTTTTCTTTTTGCCGTTATCGGATTGTTCTATCTGTGCCATAATGATTAATCGTTTTCAGTTTTCAACGCAGTCAAGAGACTGAATTTGTTCATCTTCAATGTCTGCAGGTTGTCAAGTACGTCATGGACAGTGTTGTAGGGAGTGTCCTTGTCGGCCTTGACTGCAATACCTTCCCCGCTCTTGATAGCACTCTCGAGGTTGGGGTTGGAAGAATTGTAGATGGCACGCATCCAGATCTGGAACTCATTAGGTTTCGTAAGGTCCTTGTTGTCATCGATGGGTATACCGACCGCAGGGTCATTGAGGTTGGCAATGACTTCATCCTGCTTGGCCTGAGGCAGGTCAAGGAAGGCGGGAAGGTCAGCTATACGCACACCGAACATGTTCATCTTGGAGAATTTTGAAACCTGTTCTTGAGTGAGCTGTACTTGTTTACTATGGGTCTTGTTATACTCGGCCACGGCAGTCTGGATAAGCTCGGCACGCACCTTTTCGCTTGAATAGGTGGAGTCGGCGTCACCGGAAACCGAAAGGAACACCTTGCCCTCGGGAGATATGAGCACTGTAGTACAGTTGGTAAACGGCACCTTGATTTCCGACACTGAGGACGGAGTCATAACCGTTACCGGCTCCTTCTGGAGGAAGGTCGAAGTCAACATGAAGAAAGTAAGCAAAAGAACAGTCACGTCACTCATCGCGGTCATGTCGATGAGGGTACTCTTTTTCTTTATTTTTACTTTACCCATTGTGTTTCGTTGAGTTGATTAATAAAATCGTTTATTTTCCGAAAGACAACGGATTAGTGAGTAGCAGCAAAAGTCTGAACGATTGAGAAACCGATCTCGTCGATTGCGTAAGTAAGGTTATCGATCTTGTTGGTGTAGAAGTTGTAAGAGATTACAGCAAATGCACCGGTTGCGATACCGAATGCGGTATTGATAAGGGCCTCGGAGATACCGGTAGAAAGCTCGGTAGCATCAGGAGCACCGGAAGCGGAAAGAGCTTGGAATGATTTGATCATACCCATTACAGTACCGAGAAGACCGACGAGAGTACCGAGAGTGGTAAGAGTTGCGACGATCGGAAGGTTCTGCTGAAGAGCGGGCATTTCGAGAGCAGTAGCCTCTTCAACTTCTTTCTGAAGAGTGGCGATCTTCTGCTCCTTGGAAAGAACGGTGTTCTTGTCCATTTCTTCGTAACGAACCAAAGCGGCTGAAACAACGGCTGCCACACTACCCTTCTGCTTTGCGCAGAGAGCCTGTGCACCGGCGATGTCGTTTTTCTTGAGGCAAGCTTTCACGTTAGCAACAAACTTGGAGATGCTGCCTTTACCCTTGGCGCTTGAAAGAGCGATCCAACGTTCAACAGAAAGAACGATAACGGTAAGGAACAGAGTCTGAAGGATAGGCACGATGAAACCGCCCTTGTAGATTGTACCCCAAAGATCCTGAGGATGGCCGGCTTCGTCGAAGTGCATGTCGTGACCGAACCAGAAGATGAACAACAATAATGCTACGATAAAGCACACTACGATAACCAAGAATGCGTTCTTGATACCACGTACGTTAGAACCTTCGTTCTTGGGTTGTTTAGCCGGAGCGGCTCCAACATTGGGTTTTTGAGTTTCCATAATTTTTGAATAGAATGAATAATGTTATTAATATGAATTATTTTGATTTATGGTTAAATGCCGTATTCATCATGCCGGTGCAATCGGTGTACACATAAAGCCGGAGCGTACATGCGGCCGGTACATTACCGGCGCGAAGCGCCTCGTACTTACTATATCGGGCCGTGTTGTCCAAGGCCATAAAGCTGTGATTCATGCTCAAGCTGTAACCGGTATCGATTTATTAAACATTTGCTCCAACAACGGCTTTTGCCGTGATTGGATATGCAAATTTATTATTATATTTTTTACAAACCAAATTTTTTTACCGTGATTTTTATTAATTTATCCTTTACACATGCCGTGTTAAATTTTTACTATGTTCCAAAGCATAATTTAACAAAATACGCCGCAGAATATCTGAATTTATCGTTACTATAGGGCCATTCCGTAAAATTTTCACAATCAAAGTTAAGCCAAACCAAAATTATCAGTTAACTTTGCATTATTAAATATATCTATAGTATAATCCTCATGGCAAAAGCTATAAAACTAAAAAAAGGGCTTGACATAAGAATACGCGGAGCCGCTCCTGCCGAGATATTGAAGCAGCTGACGCCCGCTTCATGTGCCGTCGTGCCTGACGATTATCAGGGCATAACCCCGAAAATCGATGTAAAGGAGGGCGACACCGTGCTCGCAGGCTCGGTGCTGTTTCACGACAAGCAGTACCCCGACATAAAGGTAGTATCGCCCGTGGCGGGCACCGTACAGAGTGTTGTAAGAGGCGAGCGCCGCAAGCTTGAGCGTATAGTCATCGCTCCGTCGCAGACTCCCGGCGAATCAATACATTTTGACACATCGGGCATAGATGACGACGTACTGGCCCGGCGTCTGCTCCTTGACTCCGGACTATGGGCATGGATGCGACAGCGTCCCTACAATGTAGTGCCGAGCCCCGGCGCCGAACCGCGCGACATAATGATAACGGGGTTTGACTCCGCACCTCTCGCGCCCGACTACGAGATGCTTCTCAAGGGCCGTGAAAAGGACGTAAACGCCGCATTAAAACTACTCGGCAAGCTGACGAAGGGCAATATATATATAGGTGTACGCCGCGGCAGCTGCCTTACCGACGCGGAAGGCGCTGAAACGGTAATATTCGAAGGCCCCCACCCCGCCGGCAACGCAGGCATACAGCTGGCCAACATCAGTCCGGTCAACAAGGGCGACGTCGTATGGACACTCGACGCGGTGACTCTCATGCGCATCGGACACCTCGTAAACACAGGCACACTCGACATGAGCGTGACCGTGGCCGTGACAGGATGTGAGGTAAAGACTCCCGGATACATAACGACAATAGCCGGAGCCGACATAGCATCGCTGACCGAGGGCAACATCTATGACGACAATGTACATCACCGCATAATATCGGGCAATGTGCTGACAGGCCGTCCCGTAGGCAAGGAGGGCTACCTGCACTTCCCCTACAGCCAGATAACCGTGATACCCGAAGGCGACGACTACGCCGAATTCATGGGCTGGGCATCCCTGTCGCCGCAGAAGATGAGCGTATACCGCTCGTTCCCGGGCCACTTCACCAAGCGCCTGTTCTGTCCCGACGCCCGCATACTCGGCGGACGCCGCGCCATGATCATGTCGGGTGTATATGACAAAGTATTGCCCATGGACATCATGGCCGAATTTCTGATAAAAGCCGTCTTATCGCGCAACATAGACCGCATGGAGCAGCTCGGCATCTACGAGGTGGCTCCCGAAGACTTTGCATTGTGCGAATACGTCGACCCGTCGAAGCTGGAGCTTCAGAGGATACTTCAGGAGGGTCTTGACTACATACGCAAGGAACTCAATTAGAATCACAATAACATTTCCACAAAAGTGAAATCGCTAAGAAAATATCTTGACAGGATAAAGCCCCAGTTTGAACCCGGCGGACGCTTGCATGCGTTTCAGTCGGTCTTTGACGGCTTTGAGACATTCCTGTTCACTCCCACCACCACCTCACGGTCGGGAGTAAACATCCACGACAGCCTCGACTCGAAGCGTGTGATGATCATAGTAGTGCTCGCCCTTGTGCCGTGTCTGCTGTTCGGCATGTACAACGTAGGTTACCAGCACTGGCTTGCCATAGGCGAGACCCAGTTCCCGTTCTGGCAGCTCATGGCCTACGGTTTTCTCGCTCTGCTGCCCCGCCTGCTCGTATCGTACATCGTCGGCCTCGGCATAGAGTTTGTAGTGGCACAATGGCGCAAGGAGGAGATACAGGAGGGCTTCCTCGTATCGGGTATTCTCATACCGCTCATATGCCCCATAGAGATACCGCTGTGGATGCTCGCCGTAGCCACGGCATTCTCTGTCATCTTCGTTAAAGAGATATTCGGCGGCACCGGCTACAACATATTCAACGTAGCCCTCGTGACCCGTGCGGTGCTGTTCTTCGGCTACCCGTCAAAGATGAGCGGCGACGGCGTGTTTGTGTCCACCGGCAGCATATGCGGCTTGGGTGAAGGCGCTGTTGTCGACGGCTTCTCCGGAGCCACTCCGCTGGGACAGATAGCTTCAAGCACCGGCGAAACCCTCACGCTGACCAACGTCGTGGGAGAGCCCCTGTCGTTATGGGACATGTTTGTCGGGTTCATACCCGGTTCGGTCGGCGAGACATCGACCCTCTGCATACTTATCGGCGCGGCCATACTTCTTGTGACCGGCATAGCAAGCTGGCGCATAATGCTGTCGGTATTCGCCGGCGGCTTCATCATGGCGGCCATAGCCCATGCGTGCCCCTCGGCATCATATCCGGCATCCATGCTGACTCCGCTCCAGCAGCTTACTCTCGGAGGCTTCGCCTTTGCCGCCGTGTACATGGCTACCGACCCTGTCACCGCCTCGCGTACCAATCCGGGCAAGTACATCTACGGCTTCCTCATCGGAGTCATCGCAGTGCTTATACGCACCTACAACAACGGCTATCCCGAAGGAGCCATGCTCGCCGTGCTGCTGATGAACGCATTTGCCCCGCTTATAGATTACACAGTCGTTCAATCCAACATCAGACGCCGCCTGCGCCGCCTGAAATCCAAAGCATAAAGAGATATGAACAAGCAAAGCAACACTTATACCATCATATATATTGTCGCGCTCGTCATAATAGTAGGCACGGCTCTGGCATTTACGGCTCTGTCGCTTAAACCGCTGCAGACCGCCAACGCCGACGCCGACAAGATGAAGCAGATACTGGCATCGGTACACGTAGCGCCCGCCAAAAGCGACATAATAACCGACTTCGACAAGTACATCACCGACAGCTTTGTCATCGATGCCGACGGCAAGCGCATCGAGGGCGACGCATTCGCCATAAACGTATCGGCACAGAGCAAGCTCCCGCAGGCCGAGCGCAAGCTCCCCGTCTACGAGTGCACGCTGGCTCCCGGCGACGTGAAATACATACTGCCCGTGTACGGAGCGGGTCTGTGGGGTCCCATTTGGGGCTACGTAGCTGTAAACTCCGACGGCTCGTCGATATACGGAGCATACTTCGCCCATCAGGGCGAGACCCCCGGTCTGGGCGCGGAGATAGAAAAGCCGGCGTTCAGCGACCAGTTCACAGGCCTCAACCTGTTCAAGGAGGGAGTATTCAAGCCTGTCAACGTGATAAAGGCCGGACAAGCCCCCGTGAACGGCGAGGACTACGTCGACGCCATATCGGGCGGCACCATAACATCCAAAGGAGTGGCCTCAATGCTTGACAACTGCCTGTCAGGATATAAGACCTTTCTTGAAAGTCTCACCAATAAAGGACAATGACAATCATGGCATCACAAAATAAAAACCTCGTCACTCTGCTCAATCCGCTGTCGAAGGACAATCCCGTAATAGTACAGATACTCGGTATATGCTCATGTCTTGCTGTCACGGCCAAGCTCGAGCCGGCATTTGTAATGGGCATATCGGTCATAGCCGTTCTGGCCTTCTCCAATGTCATAATATCGCTTCTGCGCAACACCATCCCCACCAACATACGCATCATCGTGCAGCTTGTGGTGGTGGCCGGTCTTGTGGTTATCGTGAACCAGCTGCTCATGGCATACCAGTATGACGTGAGCAAGCAGCTTTCGGTATTCATCGGCCTCATCGTCACCAACTGTATACTCATGGGCCGCCTTGAGGCTTTCGCCATGGGCAACAAGCCGTGGCCGTCGTTTCTTGACGGAATAGGCAACGGTCTGGGCTATGCGCTTATACTCGTCATCGTGGCCTTCGTGCGCGAACTGCTCGGCAGCGGCACCATATGGGGATTTCAGGTCATACCCGACAGCTGGTACGAACACGGCTACGCCAACAACGGCCTCATGATATTGCCGCCCATGGCTCTTGTGGTGGTGGGCTGCATAATATGGATACACCGCAGCTACAACAAGGAGCTTCAAGAGTAATAACCACAACACATACAGAATATAATGGAAAATCTGAATATATTCATCAGGTCGATATTTGTCGACAACATGATATTTGCCTACTTCCTCGGCATGTGTTCGTTTCTCGCCGTATCGAAAAACGTCAAGACGGCACTCGGACTCGGAGCGGCCGTGACATTCATGCTCGTGATATCGCTGCCGATAAACTATCTGCTCGAAACGTACGTGTTGCGTGCCGGAGCATTGCAGTGGCTCGGACCCGAATATGCCGACGTCGATCTGAGCTTCCTGTCGCTCATCATGTTCATAGCCGTGATAGCGTCGCTGACCCAGCTTGTAGAGATGGCGGTAGAGAAGTTCAGCCCCTCGCTTTACTCTTCGTTAGGTATATTTCTGCCGCTTATAGCCGTGAACTGCGCCATACTCGGCGGCTCGCTGTTCATGCAGCAGCGCGATTTTCCCGACGTGTGGACGGCGTGCTGCGCCGGAGCCGGCTGGGGCATCGGATGGCTTCTCGCCATTGTGGCCATAGCCGCCATACGCGAGCGTCTGCAGGAGTACAGCAACATACCCAAACCCTTGCGCGGAGTAGGCATAACATTCATCTTAACCGGCCTTATGGGAATAGCCTTCATGAGCTTCCTCGGCATTAAACTGTAACGGATATGGATACATTTGCAATGATAGCTCTTGCCGACACCGGCACACTCACATTGTTGTCGGGAGTCGCCATATTTCTGGCAATAACACTTATACTCGTAATCGTACTTCTCATAGCCAAAAAATTTCTTGTACACTCGGGCGAAGTACGCATAAACATCAACAAAGACAAGGATGTGTTCGCCATGTCGGGCAAGACCCTGCTGTCGACTCTCGCCGACCAGAACATATTTCTGTCATCGGCGTGCGGCGGCAAAGGCAGCTGCGGACAATGCAAGGTTCAGGTCTTCGAGGGCGGAGGCGACATACTCCCCACCGAGACCGTACACTTCTCGCGCAAGCAGATGAAAGACCACTGGCGCCTCGGATGTCAGGTCAAGGTTAAGGAAGATATGTCAATAGGCGTTCCCGCTTCGGTGCTCGACGTAAAGGAATGGGAGTGCGAGGTCATATCAAACAAAAATGTGGCTACATTCATCAAGGAATTCATCGTGGCTTTGCCCCCGGGCGAGCACATGAACTTCATACCCGGCTCGTATGCGCAGATAAAGATACCCGCTTACGAGATGGACTACAACGTCGACATAGACAAGTCGCTCATCGGCGACGAGTATCTGCCGTCATGGGAAAAATTCGGTCTGTTCACCCTCAGGTGCAAGAACACCGAGCCCACCATACGCGCCTACTCCATGGCCAACTATCCCGCCGAAGGCGACCGCATAATGCTGACAGTGCGCATAGCCACCCCGCCGTTCAAGCCGAAACCTCAGGTAGGATTTCAGGATGTCATGCCGGGCATAGCGTCATCCTACATCTTCACCCTCAAACCCGGCGACAAGGTGAGGATGAGCGGCCCTTACGGCGACTTCCACCCCATATTCGACTCCAAGGCGGAGATGATGTGGATAGGCGGCGGTGCCGGCATGGCTCCTCTGAGAGCGCAGATAATGCACATGACACGCACGCTCAACTGCACCGACCGTGTAATGAACTACTTCTACGGCGCACGCGCACTCAACGAGGTGTTCTACCTTCAGGACTTCCTCCAGCTCGAAAAGGACTTCCCCAACTTCAAGTTCCACCTCGCGCTTGACCGTCCCGATCCGGCGGCCGACGCAGCCGGCGTCAAGTATACCCCGGGCTTCGTGCATCAGGTCATCTACGAGACCTATCTTAAGGATCATCCGTCGCCCGAGGACATCGAGTATTACATGTGCGGCCCCGGCCCCATGAGCAAAGCCGTAGAAAACATGCTCTGGGATCTTGGCGTTCCCTCTGAAAATCTTATGTACGACAACTTCGGAGGATAAACATCATGAACGGATACGTGATATTCCGGGCTGTGTGCCTTGCCCTGCTCTGGCTGGCTCTGTGTTGGCTCATGCTCTCCACAAGAGGGTTCAACGCTTGGACCCTGTTTGTGGTGATCGTGTCGGGGGTTCTCGTATTCGTACCCGTGTATAAAAAGTACTTTCGTGACAGGAATGGAAAAAACTGACAATAGCATTGACAGTGTTTCCGCGCATTATCCGCTGCTTGAAACGATAGACTCCCCCGCCGACCTTAGAAAACTGCCGGCGGAGAAACTGACGCAGGTGTGTGCGGAGATTCGTCAATTTCTTATAAACTCACTCTCCACCAATCCCGGCCACTTTGCTTCGAGCATGGGGGCTGTAGAGCTTACCGTGGCTCTGCATTACGTGTTCAACACGCCCTACGACCGCATAGTGTGGGACGTCGGACATCAGGCTTACGGCCACAAACTGCTTACGGGACGGCGCGACAAATTCCCGACCAATCGCAAACTCGGGGGCCTGAGCGGCTTCCCGAATCCGGACGAGAGCGAGTATGACACCTTCACGGCCGGACACGCCTCCAACTCCATCTCGGCGGCGCTCGGCATGGCTGTGGCGTCGGCGCTGCAGCACGAGTCGCCCAAGCGCAATGTCGTGGCTGTCATAGGCGACGCGTCGATAAGCGGCGGACTTGCGTTCGAGGGGCTCAACAACGCCACTATGACCCGCAACAACCTGCTTATCATACTGAACGACAACGACATGTCGATTGACCGCAATGTCGGGGCGCTCAACTCATACCTCGCCCACCTCACGACCTCGAAGGCCTACAACACCTTCCGCTACAGGCTCTACCGGTTGCTGAAAAAGATGCACCTTGTCAATGACAGCACCAAAGACTTCATACTGCGGTTCAACAACAGCATAAAATCGCTCGTAACACGTCAGCAGAACATATTCGAGGGGCTGAATATCAGATACTTCGGCCCGTTCGACGGTCATGACGTAGAACGCATAGTACGTGTGCTCGGCGACATAAAGGACATGGACGGCCCGCGCCTTCTGCACCTGCGCACCACCAAAGGCAAAGGCTACACGCCGGCGGAGAATGACCCGGCGTCGTGGCATGCCCCCGGCAAGTTTGACCCCCGGACCGGAAACCGCCAGTCGGAGCCGCACGAAGGCGTAGCGCCCAAGTATCAGGACGTATTCGGCGAGACTCTGCTTGAACTTGCACGCCGCAATCCCAAGATAGTGGGCATAACGGCAGCCATGCCTTCAGGCACGTCGATGAGCATAATGCAGCATGAGATACCCGGAAGAGTCTTTGACGTAGGCATATCGGAAGGCCATGCAGTGACATTTGCCGGCGGACTCGCCAAAGACGGCATGCGCCCTTACTGCGCCATATACTCCTCGTTCATGCAGAGGGCGTATGACCATATAATTCACGACGTGGCCATACAACGGCTGCCCGTGACCCTCTGTCTTGACCGCGCAGGCATAGTAGGCGAAGACGGAGTCACCCATCACGGAGTCTTCGACCTCAGCTATCTGCGCACCATACCGGGCATGACGGTGGCCGCCCCGCGCGACGAAATAACCCTGCGCAATCTTCTGTATACGTCGCAGGATGCCGACCATGGCCCGATGGCCATACGTTATCCGCGAGGCAAAGGCAAAAATCCCGACTGGAAAGTGCCCATGAAGGCTATAGCCATAGGCAAAGGCGAACGGCTTCAGGACGGCGGCGATGTGGCAGTATTGTCAATCGGCCCCATGGCTAACTTAGTGAAGTCGGCCATAACAAAAGCCGAGGCCGACGGCATATCGGTAGCCCACTACGACATGATATTCCTCAAGCCTCTTGACGAGGAGCTTCTTGCCGAAGTCGCAGCCAAAGGATGCCCGGTGATTACCGTCGAGGACGGCGTGAAAGAGGGCGGCCTCGGCTCGGCAGTGACTGAATGGTTCAACGACCACGGCCATAAGGTGCAGGTGACGAGAATAGGCGTTCCCGACTCGTTTGTACCTCACGGCAAAGTGCCTGAACTGATGAAAATGTGCGGTATGGATGCCGATGCCATACATGCAGCCATTGTTAACGTTCATAAATCTGACAGAAAATGAAGATTGTCATAGCAGGAGCGGGAGAAGTAGGCTCACATCTGGCGAAACTGCTCTCAAGCGAGGAGCAGGATATAATGCTGCTTGACATGGATCAGGCGCGTCTTGCCATGATGGACGCCAACTACAACATCATGACCCTGCGCGGAAATCCCATATCCTTTGATGCGCTGCGCATGGCGGGAGTGGAGAAGTGCGACCTGTTCATAGCCGTTACCCCCGACGAGACCCGCAACGTAGTGGCATGCTCCATGGCCAAAAGCATAGGGGCACAGCGCACCGTAGCCCGCATAGACAATTACGAGTTCATGACCCCGGAAAACCGGGAGTATTTCATTCGTCTCGGCGTAAATGCGCTCATATACCCCGAACTGCTTGCCGCACAGGAGATAATAACCGCACTGCGCCGCTCATGGGTGCGCCACTGGTTTGAACTGCACGACGGCGAAATCATAATCGTAGGCGTGAAGTTGCGCGACAACGCCCGCATAATAGGCATGCAGCTCAAAGAGTTCGCCAAGACCGAACACAACTTCCACGTAGCGGCCATAAAGCGTCATCATGACACCATCATACCGCGAGGCGATGACAGCATACTCGCCGGCGACATACTCTACTTCGCCGTTACCCGCGAGCATGTCAACGAACTCCTCGACCTCTGCGGCAAGACAAGCAAGAAGATAAAAAAAGTGCTCATAATGGGCGCGAGCCGTATTGCCATCAGGCTTGCAGCGCTCGCCGGCGACGAATTCAAGATAAAGATCATAGAGAACGATATGGGCGCGTGCCGTCTGCTGCCGGAGAAGTGTCCGGAGTGCGACATCGTATACGGCGACGGACGCGACATCGACGTACTGCGCGAGGAAGGCATAGCCGATACCGACGCCTTCATAGCGCTGAGCAACAGCTCCGAGACCAACATACTGTCGTGTCTTACCGCCAAGGAATTCGGAGTCCACAAGACCATAGCCGAAGTAGAGGACATACAGTTCATATCGGAAGCCGAGAGCCTGAACATAGGCACGGTGGTCAACAAAAAACTGCTCGCATCGAGCAAGATATTCCAGTTGTTGCTCGACCTTGATGTATCGTCATCCAAGTGCTTGGCCCTTACCGACGCGGAGGTGGCGGAAATCGAGGCCAAACCCGACAGCAAGATAACACGCGATGCGGTAAAAAACCTCAGTCTGCCCCACGGCATGACCATAGCCGCACTTATACGCGACGGCCGGGGCATGCTCGTAAACGGTAATACCCGCATCTGCGCCGGCGACCATGTGGTGGTATTCTGCCTTGCCGGAACAATACATAAGATCGAACGCCTGTTCAATAGATAGCGATGGCCATATTCAACAATACCCGGCATATCAACTTCCCCATGCTTCTGCGTGTGCTCGGCTGGCTTCTTATCATCGAGTCGATTTTCATGCTGTGTCCGCTCGTCACCTGTCTGATATGCTCTGAAAACGACTGGCTTGCATTTTTCATAAGCACGGTCGTCACGCTCGTCACCGGCATACTGATGACATTCTGCATACGTCCGTCCAACACCTCCATGGCCAAACGCGAAGGATTTCTGCTTACAGCGCTCGTGTGGGTGGTGTTTTCTCTGTTCGGTATGCTCCCGTTCATTTTATGCTCGACACCGCTGAGTGTGACCGACGCATTTTTCGAGACCATGTCGGGGTTCTCAACCACGGGAGCCACGGTATATCCTTCGGTTGACATTCTGTCACACGGCATCAACCTGTGGCGCTGTCTGACCCAGTGGCTCGGTGGTATGGGTATCATACTTTTCACCCTCGCGGTTCTGCCCATGCTCAACCATTCGGGAGGCATGCAGATGTTCAATGCCGAGGTTACCGGCATAACTCACGAAAAACTCCGTCCTCGCATCAGCCAGACAGCCAAAAGCCTGTGGGCCATTTACTTCGTACTGACCGCCATGGTATTCGTACTGCTGTGGATTGGTCCGATGAATTTTTTCGACAGCCTGTGTCATGCATTTTCCACGATGTCGACCGGAGGCTTCTCGACACGCAACAATAGTATAGCCGATTGGGACTCCAACTATGTCAAGGTCATAGTCACCATATTCATGTTTCTCGGAGGTGTCAACTTCGCCCTCATATTCAAAGCCATACATGGCGACATAAAGAGCCTTTACCGTAATGACACGTTCATGACCTACGTGAAAATCGTCGTAGCCGCCTACGTGACATTTGTCATCGCCATAATAGTCAACGGGCAGGCCCATACGATTGAGGACGTGACAATCGACCCGCTCTTCCAGATTATAACCACGATGTCGTCAACGGGTCTTACGGCCAGCAATTTCCTGAACTGGGGTCCGTTTGTCATGGCACTTCTGTTCATACTGATGTTTTTCGGTGCATGCGCCGGCTCCACCAGTGGAGGTGCGAAAATAGACCGGTTGCTGTTTCTGCTTAAAAACACGGGCAACGAGCTTTATAGGTCAGTGCACCCCAATGCCATCAGGTCGGTGCGCATCAACGGCAATATCGTTTCGCCCGACGTGGTCGATAAGGTCATCGCTTTCCTGTGTATCTACGTCATGATCATATCGGTCGGCGGCATAGTGCTTACGGCGTTCGGACTTCCGATTGTGGACTCGTTTTTCAACTCGTTCTCATGCGTATCCAACATAGGACTCGGAGCCGACACAACCGGTATGGGCGGATTTGCCGGCATGCCTGACATAGCCAAATGGGTTCTGTCGTTCCTTATGCTTACCGGACGTCTTGAGATATTTACAGTCCTGATACTGTTTACCCCCGCATTCTGGTCAAAATAATACCAGATTGATCTCATAAGTACGATAACAAAGACATACGCTTCCTTTTTGCTACAAACCGAGGCTATTTATGGCACTTTGCAAGCAAAACACCCGTTTGGAGGCGCATAAGTTTAATAATTGTTAAACTGACACTAATTTTTCTCGAAATATTTTGCAGGTATTACGGAAAGCCTTACCTTTGCAATGTGTTTTTCATGGTATTAGATTTAAGGTTAACTAAGATTGGTTGTCGGGATGACAATCAATTTTTTTATACCCCTACCCCAACCTCCATCCCCGCTCAATCGATACAGCAGCAAAAACGGGTCAGAAGCAAAAGCCGTTTGAAGTGTTAAAATATAACGGATTGGTAGGGGCGCCGGTAGTACGGCGCCCGCGAATCCGAATGTCCATATGGCAGAGCAATTGTATAAGACCATACGGGGCGCAGCCTGATGCCGTGGTACCGGTGTCCCTACCAACATTGGCCGTTTAACAACCGAGTTTTTACATTGGCCCTTCATTTTGCTGACCAGATATTTTAAATTATTTCATCGGATAACGTGCAGTAAGACAATAGGTTAGGCATACGGAGAAATTGTTAACGCCCGATTGTGCATAAAAACTGGTCATCGGTGTATTATATTTGCAGAAGTTTAACCGCAATATCATAACAATATTATGAATAACAGAATCACAATTGATCAGGAGTGGCTCGATATAATGGAACCGCTACCGGAGGAAAACCGTCTGCTTCTTATAGGAGCGATAACAAGTTATCAGCTTACAGGCATCACACCCGAATTGCCTCCTACGGCAATGATGCTGTTTCTTTTCATATGCCCCGAGCTGAACCGTCGCCGGCGCGCCAAGCAGAACAGACACAAGAGAAGCATCAGCAAGACGACAGGTGTGGAAAAAAGCCCGCAAAAGAAGCCGGAGGCACAACCCGTATGCACGCCAGCCGTATGCGCTACACCGGAGAAACCGCAACGTCGAAATGATACGGTTACGCCGGAAACGATGCTCGAAAGGATAATGAATGATACGGCATACGTGAACGAGATGCATATCCAATTCAATGTACCCCGGGCGAAAATACGCCGATACATACATGAAATGCTCGTGGCGGAGTATGAGAAAGGAACCAAGCTGGACAATATAACGGTCATGGAAGGTCTTGGCCGCATCTATGCGCTTCAGGAGGAGGCAAAAATAAAGAGACCGCCTGAGAGCGACATTGCTCCCCCGAGGCGGTCCCTGCAAGCTGATGATTCGGGTTTATATCATTAACGCTTCTCGTGCTCGTATTTCAGAGTGAGAGAAGGCTGGTCGCATACCGAAGCCGGGCCGAAGTACTGGATAGGACCGGGATAAACGAAGTCGGTATTGACAGCCCATGCGTCGCGGCAAGCGGCAAACTTCTTGAAGGGTGCACCTTCGAGGCTTACAAGCGCTTTCTGTATTACAGGCTTCATGGCACCGTGACGGCGCTCCATGTTCATCATCATAGTGATAGGTATACCGCCGGTGGTCCACTGTACAGAAGGCTTGGTAAGACCGCGCACACTCGACATGTAGCCGGTAACGCCCGCGTTGATCAGGCAAGCAGCATTGAAGCCGAGAGCATAGCAGTAATCGGCGTCGAAGTTGGAGGGATCGGCGCAACGGCCTTCGTAACCGAAGAAGTGATACAGTGAAGCGAATTTGCCTACATAACGGCCCTCGGCCTTCATATCGTTAAGACGGCGTGCAACCATCTCGCCGAGCAGCTTCTCGGTCTCGATAAGCGATACCTGTACGTTGCCGTGGGGGTCGCGGTCAAGACAGAGCTGACGGGCAACACCTTCGGGCAGGCTGTTGAATATAGCGGCGTTCTCATCGCTTAGACGGTCAACGATCCAGCTCAACTGGTTGGCGCGGTCGATAGCGGCGAATTCCTCGGCGTTAACGGCAAGCAGCTCGTTAAGCTCGGCGATAAGAGCCTTCATAGCCGGTATAAACTCGATAAGACCTTCGGGAATAAGGACAGTACCGAAATTGTTACCGTTGGCGGCACGTGCAGCCACGGTGTCGGCGATAGAATTCACGATGTCGTTGAGGGTCTGCTTCTTGGCCTCCACTTCCTCGGAGATGATGCAGACATTGGGCTGACACTGGAGAGCGCACTCAAGAGCGATGTGGCTGGCCGAACGGCCCATGAGCTTGATGAAGTGCCAGTATTTTTTTGAGGAGTTGCAGTCACGCTGTATGTTGCCGATAACCTCGCTGTAAACCTTAGTGGCGGTGTCGAAGCCGAATGAGGTCTCGATGACTTCATTCTTGAGGTCGCCGTCGATAGTCTTGGGGCAGCCTATGACCTGAACACCGGCATTGATTGACTTATAGTATTCGGCAAGAATGGCAGCATTCGTATTTGAGTCATCGCCGCCGATTATAACGAGCGCCTTTATGTCGAGCTGCTTAAGTATCTCAAGGCCTTTGTCAAACTGAGCTTTGGTCTCAAGTTTGGTACGTCCGGAGCCGATTATGTCGAAACCGCCGGTATTACGGAACTCATCGATAATATCAGCCGTAAGTTCCATGTACTGATGGTCAACGAAGCCGCCGGGGCCCATAAGGAAGCCGTAGAGACGGCTGTCGCGATGAACTTTCTTTATACCGTCGAAAAGTCCGCTGATAACGTTGTGACCGCCGGGAGCCTGACCGCCTGACAATATGACACCCACATTCAGGGGCGCGCCCTTGACGGGATTGGCATCCTTTTCAAAGTGTATTTCGGGAAGGCCGTAGGTGTTGGGAAACAAGTTCTTGATCTCGTCCTGATCGGCCACTGATTGAGTGGCGTGGCCCTCAACCGCCTTTACCGCACCTGTGAGTACGATGGGCAACTTGGGCTGATAAGCGGCACGCGCTTGCTGAAGAGCACTCTTTTTCATGAGCTAAATTATTACAGATTAGTACAATATATTCCTATACAAATTGGCTGCAAATTTCGTAAAAATTTATCAAAAAATCAACATATTATCATCAAAAATGCTTAACGAAGCACATATTGACAATATTATCGCACCATAGTACCAAATGGCTGCCAAAAGCGGCCTACAGGTCAGCGGCAAAACCCGTTCGAGTCCGACAAGACCCGTGCTTATTTCGGCTGTATGACATGAGCATGAGTCTTTGCAGACTCAAAAACGGGGTTGTACTACTTACCGGAGACTGCGTCATCCTGCGGATGCCTTGTCCCCGGCTAACGTTTGGCGAGAGCCTTTGCAGGCTCACGATATAATGGTGCAGTCAGGAGGCGTCACCTGATAAGCCTCGAACTATATCAGCCGTTACCAATCAGGTTATCATCAATCCGCTTCTCGTCAGGAAGTTTTTTGCCGAAAAACTTATCGACAATCAGCGCAATAAAGCCGTCGCCGGTGACGTTGCAGGCAGTGCCGAAGCTGTCCATAGCTATATAGAGAGCTATCATAAGCGCTTGGTCCTGCTCGGAAAAACCGAGCATCGAAGCAAGCAGGCCAAGCGAAGCCATGATAGCCCCGCCCGGGATGCCCGGAGCGGCGATTATAGTCACGGCAAGCATGGCGATAAATCCGGCAAACATAGGCAGGCTGAACGGCAGGCCGTGCATGATCATGAGCGCCAATGCACACATGACTATCTTCAGCGTACTGCCCGACATATGGATCGTGGCACACAGCGGCACCACGAAGCCGGCTATCTCTTCGCTTACGCCCATCTTTATAGCCTGACGCAGAGTGACCGGGATAGTCGCCGCCGATGACTGGGTGCCCAGCGCAGTAAAATAGGCCGGCAGCATCGTATAGAGCAATTTAAACGGATTGCGCCTCACAAACAGCGCCGCCACACAATATTGCAATATCAATATCACAGCCGCCATAAGAAAGATTATGCCGATAATCTTGATGAAAGCCATCAGCACACTGCCCACCTGCCCCGACACGGTCATGTTGAGAAATATACAGAATATGTAAAGCGGCAAAAGCGGTATGATGACAGTACGTATGGTGGCGCTGACTATATCGCGGAACTCCTCGGCCCCGCGTCGGAGCACGGTGCCTTTGCTGCAGGCTATACCCAACCCGGTCATAAAAGCAAACACCAACGCGGTCATCACACCGAACATGGCGGGTATCTCCACCTTAAAATACGGCGTCACGCCCACAGCTTCAGCCACATGGCTGTCAAGTGTACGCGGGGTTATGAGTGAAGGGAAAGTCAGTTCGCCGACAAAATATGCCAGCAATCCGGATGACACAGTGGCGGCATAAGCTATGACGGCGGTAAGCAGCAGCACCTTGCCGGCCCGGTGGCCTATATCGGCAATAGCGGGAGTGACAAAGCCGACAATAATAAACGGCACAAGAAAGCCCAAGAAGCTGCCAAACAGACAACTGAACGTTTCGAACAACCTCGCGCCCCACATGGGCATGACGTATCCGACCCCTATGCCGAGCGCTATGCCAATAAGTATGCGAGGGAGCAGTCCTATGCAAAATCTTTTTTTATCCATAGTATTTTTTAGTCAGTGCCGCAGCACATTATAGATTGTAAACACAAATTTAGGCTAAAATCGTGATATTTCAACCACGGCAAGAGAAAATATAGTGATTTTTACCTAATTTTGACTACGCGGTCAGAGTATGTTTTGATTTAAACGAAATAATTCATGATATCATAAAAATATAGTTAATTTTGTACCATGAATTATTTACTTCCAAAATTGTTCTGCTATTTATTTTTAGCATCGTGCTGCCTACCCGGATTCGCCCGTACAGTAGTATCGGAATCTACCGGAAAGCCAATAACTTATGCCAGTGTAGGTGTAATTAACCGAAACTTCGGCACAGACATTCGCTGTCAAAGACATACATAATATACCCGACACCATCAGGCTCGCGGATAATGCCGTAATGTTAAGTGAGGTTGTAGTAAAACCACAAAGGATAAAGGGGAAAACAGCAGGACGAAAAGGTGGAGGCGGCTTTATTTTTATTAATGTCGAAGGGTATAAAGCCGCAGGACAAGGATTGGCGATACCAATTAATGTAAAAGACCGCGCATGGCTGAAAAACATCGGTTTTACCATAATTACCGACAACAGACCTCTCTCCCATATGAAATTCAGAGTGAATATATATCGCAAGGAAGATGGCAGATATATGTTGAATATGACAGTGCTGAATAAGCCCGTTTTCTATCTCCCGGCATGTTTCACATAAAAGTAAACTTTTTGGACAGTCAGGCATTTAATTAATAAGACATTATTGCACTGAAAATGCAAGCAATTCATTTTTAATCAATGAAAAATAAAGCGGACATAGGTATTGCACTGGTTGTGGCATTTGCCGTAACACTAATAGCGGGCATCATCCTGCATCTCAAAATCCACGGCATACTGATACAACCACGAGGCGTAATAAAATCCATACACTGGATATTCGGGTATGCCATGACCGTGCTTCTCATTATTCATTCGCTTCAATTCAGCAAAGCGCTGACTGCCGTGAAAAACAGGTTCATGTGGTTTTACGCCGACACATGGCTGCTTATCATTATGTTTACCGCCACGTTACTGACCGGAACGGTAAAATTGCTTTCACCCGTTAAAATACCTCATCTTGGCTTGTGGCATTACAGCATCGGCATCGCCATGAGCATTACCGTGCTCATACACCTAATAAAAGACCTCCCGATGTGGAATAAATTACGGAAATCGCGCAATTGACTTCACGGATTTAGATACTTTCGCTCGGCAAAACTCAAAAATATTTGGTTTTGCGCTCGACTTATTCGTATCTTTGACATCCGTCTTAGATACTTTCGCTCGGCAAAACTCAAATAAATTTGGTTTTGCGCTCGACTTATTCGTATCTTTGACATCCGTCTTAGATACTTTCGCTCGGCAAAACTCAAATAAATTTGGTTTTGCGCTCGACTTATTCGTATCTTTGCATCTTGATATATAAAACTATATGCTAAGACCTATAATAGCCGAGTCCGATGTAAAGGCTGTGCGTGAGCTTCTTGAAGAAAGCGAGCGCATAGTCATCACGTGCCATATGGCTCCCGACGGCGACGCCGTAGGGTCATCGCTCGGTCTGTCACACACTCTCGCCAACATAGGCAAAGAGGCCCGTATCGTAACTCCCGACCGCATACCGGAGACACTCCGTTTTCTGCCGGGGGCCAAAGATATCGTGCCCTACTCCAAGTACACCGATTTCGCAACAAAATTGCTCGAAGACGCCGACTTAATATTCTGTCTTGACTTCAATGCCCTCTACCGCGTAGACCGCATGGCCGACGCATTAGCTGCCGCCCAAGCCAAGAAAATACTTGTCGACCACCACGAGAGTCCGCAGGATTTCACCGACGTCGTCATATCGCACACCGACCAGTCATCGACATCAGCGCTAATATTCAGGCTATTGTGCCGCCTTGAGCTGTTTAACATGATCGACCGCAAGGCCGCCACATGTATATACACGGGCATGATGACCGACACCGGCAACTTCTCGTACAACTCCAACGACCCGGACCTGTATACAATCATAGCCGAACTTGTACGCAAAGGCATCAACAAAGATGACATATACAAGCGCGTCATGAACACAAAGAAAGCCAATGTGCTGAAGTTGAACGGTTATGCAGTGTCGCGTATGGAGATATTTGAAGAGCACAAAGCCGCACTGCTCGTGCTCTCGGCCGATGACCTGAAACGCTTCGACTACGAGCGCGGTGACACCGAAGGCCTTGTCAACGAACCGCTTGCCATCGAGGATGTCATCTACTCCGTATTTCTGCGCGAGGACGAGCGCCACATAAAGGTGTCGACCCGAAGCAAAGGCGATTTTCCGGTGAACCGTGTGTGTGAACGTTACTTCAACGGCGGCGGACATGTAAACGCCGCAGGAGGAGAACTGCCCTGCACCCTTGACGAAGCGATAGAAATATTCAAGTCGACGCTGACGTTCATGGACGAATATTTAAAAGAGGAAAACCATAGATAAAACTTAACGAATTTATTTTCAGAACAATAAAAGATGAAATCATTACGCAACCTATTCATTTCACTTTGCACGATTACCGCGGTATCAATCCTCGCAACCGGCTGCAACGACTCAAAGAGCTATGCAGACCTGCTCAGTGCGGAGACCAAATCCATAAATAACTATCTTGCCGACCAGAAAGTCATCAATGAAGTACCCAAAGACTCGGTATTCATAACCCGTCAGGAGATTGCGGAAAAGATGCTTCAGCAACAGTCGGTAAGCCCGAATTCACCCGACTACGGCGTCAAACTCGGCGAAGCGCTCCAATATCTTGAAGAGCATCCGGGCGAAGACGCACCCTTCTATCGCATGGACGGCGACGGCAACGTATACATGAGGGTCATCAACAACGGCAACATGGACAAACGCCCCAAAGTCAACGACCTCGTGTATCTACGCTTTACACGCTATAATCTGAGCTACTACAAGGACAAGACGCTGCCTTCAGGCGACGGCAACGCGGAAGACGTGTCAATAAGCGAGTCGATACGCTATCAGAACTTCTCGTCGACCAACACGTCGGCTTGGGGCGAAGGCATACAGGTGCCGCTCGGCTACTTGGGCTACAACTGCGAGGTGCAGATAGTGGTACGCTCACAGGCCGGACGCTCCGACGAAATAGCGGTGGTAATACCCTATCTTTATACCATACGCTACTACAAGAGCCAGATTTAACGAATACAGAACAATTATAACAGCATTATCATGTCACTCATAAAATCCATATCAGGTATACGCGGCACCATCGGAGGTGCTGCCGGAGAAGGTCTTAGCCCGGTGGACGTAGTGAAGTTCACCGCCGCATATGCCCACTTTATAGGCAAAAACACCGACACAAAATCGCGGACTATAGTGGTAGGACGCGATGCCCGCATATCGGGCCCCATGGTCAGCAAGCTCGTGGAAGCCACCCTTACCGGCATGGGATTTGACGTGATAAACATAGGCTTGGCCTCGACCCCCACCACGGAGATAGCCGTGGTTATGGAAAAAGCATGCGGCGGCATCATCATAACCGCATCGCACAATCCCAAACAGTGGAACGCCCTGAAGCTGCTGAACAGCGACGGCGAATTTCTCAACGACGCGCAGGGCAAGGAGGTACTCCGCATAGCCGAAAACGACGAGTACACATTTGCCGACGTTGACTCGCTTGGCCATGTGTATATAAACGATACATACAACCGCAAGCACATTGACTCCGTACTTGCGCTTGACCTTGTGGACACCGAAGCCATAGCCAAAGCCGATTTCACGGTGGCTGTCGACGCGGTAAACTCCGTAGGCGGAATTGTAATACCCCAGTTGCTGCGTGCACTCGGCGTAAAAAATATAATAGAGCTAAACTGCGAGTCCACAGGAAAATTTGCCCATACTCCGGAGCCTATTCCTGAAAATCTCACCCAGATATCGGATCTGATGCGCAACGGCAAGGCCGACGTAGGCTTTGTCGTAGACCCCGACGTAGACCGTCTGGCTATAGTAATGGAAAACGGAGATATGTTTGTCGAGGAGTACACGCTTGTAGCCGTAGCCGACTATGTGCTCAGCCACACCCCCGGCTCCACGGTGTCCAACCTAAGCTCGTCGCGCGCACTACGTGATGTGACCGCCGCCCACGGATGCAGCTACGCTGCCGCCGCCGTAGGTGAAGTCAACGTAGTCACCAAAATGAAAGAGACCGGAGCCGTGATAGGCGGCGAAGGCAATGGCGGAGTCATATATCCGGCATCGCACTACGGCCGCGACGCTCTCGTAGGTGTGGCACTGTTCTTAACTTTACTCGCCAAGAGCGGCAAGAGGGTGAGCGAACTAAAGGCAGGCTATCCGGCATATGCCATAGCAAAAAACAAGATAGAGCTTACGCCCGACATTGACGTTGACGCCATACTCGAAGCCGTAAAGGAGCGCTATTCATCGGAAAAGATCACCGATATAGACGGCGTGAAGATAGACTTCCCCGACTGCTGGGTACATCTGCGCAAGTCCAATACTGAACCCATAATACGCATCTATTCCGAAGCGCCCACCGTAGAGCAGGCCAACGCCCTCGCACAAGACATAAAAAAGGTCATAGCCTCGCTGTCATAAGCACTTTTTAACAGCCCGACAAAGGGATGTTAATATTCGGTTACACGGGAAACATTTCACACCGCCTACAGGTTATTAAGGTGATTTTATCAACTTAATAATACGTTTTAATTATGAAATGCAGTACCCAAACCTTTTTCGTAGGACTCGTATTAGGAGCTCTTACAGGAATGTATGCCGAGAGATATTCACGCACCACCATGCGCGGACGTAAAATAAGAAGAGAGGTGGACCGTACAATACGTGATATTTACGGAAATGTGGAACAGCAGATAGGCCGACTTCGCGAAAAGGCCCACCATACCGTAGACGAGGCAAAGGAATTGATCGACAAATAGACATACAATCCGTTGATACGAAAAATAAAGCCGGTTGACAATGCTTTCAGTTGTCAACCGGCTTTTACATTGCCCGTTCATTACGACACAGCATCAGCTAAGCTCCGTTGGACTGTTAAAATGCAAAAATCGGTGTTTTTACGGCAATTCAGAACAGCTCCAACTGCTGTGTGGGGGTGTCGGCATCATACGGAGCGGCGCTTTGAAAAAGCTCGATGTTGCCGAACTGCTTATCTGTTATACACAGTATTCCGACTTTTCCATGCGGGGGCAAGAAGCTCTTGACCCTGCGTATATGAACATCGGCATTTTCTTTCGACGGACAGTGACGCAAATATATTGAAAACTGAAACATAGTGAAGCCGTCGCATATCAACAGCTTACGGAATTTGGCATATTCCTTGCGCTGACGTTTCGTCTCGGTAGGCAGATCAAAAAACACCAATACCCACATGATGCGATATTCACTAAGACGGTCCACAATCAACGTTCTGGATAAGATATCTTACGGCATTCACCGCTAAAACACTTATATAATGAAGCCGTTGTTTCGGTGACTGCTATCATCAACGGCCTGCGGCGCCCTCCTATTACAACATCCAGCGCGGGTACCGACAGCAACCGGGCTTTTGCCTCTTTATCAAGAAAGTCGTTATAACCCGATTTAAGCATGTCAAGGACAAGCTCGTCCACATAAGGCCGATACGGCTCCATAATGTCATCGGCAAGGCAATAGGCATTGTAGCGGTTATGATGATGAATGCCTAGTGTAGGAAGCATGCCGCTTGACACCAATGCACGCGCCACGACGGCACGCAGTATGGCATACCCGTAATTGAGCAAGGCATTAGGAGGCGGCCCCTCACGCCCTCGGGTAAAGTCGGGATATTCCGGAAATATGTTGCGCCAATAATATGCCGCCGCCCGACCTTCCAGATTGTCGGTATCGCCGCTTTTCACCGAACGTGACCATGCCATCATATTGCCACATTCGATGCCGATGTGCTTTAATATAGCCGCCTGATTGGCTATTTTCTGCGATATAGTCTGCTGCCACAGCTGCTTCTTCAACGGGAGGCTCGCATCAAGCTGGTCTCTGAAACGCTCGTTTTGGGTCGAGTTACCGTACAATGGCAACATCAGCCCTACCGGCATATGGCTTTTATCACACGTTATGACAGCGCAGTTATTTTCCAACAGGGCTTCCATCAATCCCGAGGTTATAGTCACCATAGGGCTGTCGATAACGACAACTCCAATGTCCTCAATCGGGCGCGTCACCTTCACGGGCTTATTGTCATCATCAAGTTTAGAGATAACCATCTGCCGGTTCTCCAACGACAGGTAAGCCCTGTTGCCGAAATATAACGTACGCTTTATCATAATATCATATAGGTATAATTTCGCCCAAGTAGTTAACTCTTACCTTTATAGGGTTTAATAGCGACAGTGTCTTCATACTGGTTACGACATACAACATTCCGGATTCTTTATCAACTAATTCATTTTTAGCATCAACAGTAGTCTGCGTATGAAGGCGGAAGTAATACTCTGATGCACGAAGCTTCTGCACCCGGTATAAATTGGCTGTAAGCAACGCTTTATTATCCTCTGATATGGCTTCCATGAACTCATCATCGGATAGTCCAAGCACAAACATCTCATTTAACTGCATAGTCATAAACAACTTCCAACCGGGCTGCGGCGTAGTGGCAAGAACCTCTTCAGGTATCTCGTCACTACGCCCTGCAATGTCATCCCATACATCATCCGGGGTCTCAATGACTATAGGCAAGTTGTAACGGCACCGCAATACAGCATCCCAAAACGGCACAACGATTTCGTGAATCTCTCCACCGGAAGACTTATACAGGGCCACATGGTGGTTATTTCGCTTCGCGGCATAACCGATAGGACGGCCCGACGGATCTTTTCTTACCGGAGCAACAGCATCGGCTCTCCAACTGTCAAACAATCTCACCGCATACACCGGATATCTGTTGTTTTTATCTACACATACAGGCCGGTCGACAAGACTTTTCTGAAATGCGGAGTCATTGTTGCCACACTCCTCCATGCGTCGGCGCACGGCACGCTTAACTCCTTCATCGACTATCGACTCTACATCCTTGCATTTAAGAGTCTTTATATCGGTCTTTATAACAAAACGTTCGGTATAACAATCAGCAGCCTTAACTTCCCGGCCATTGACCACGACAGGATGCTTCCGAATATATGCAAGAGCCTTTTTCGCATCATTGCCATAAAGCCCAAGCACTTCCATGACCTTTTCGCGTACAGCTGTATCCGCAATTTCCTCCGGCGACAGGAGCAACTGCTTCAATGGCCTGTTTCGTTCAAGCACCTTTATTTTACCATACACGCTCTCTTTTGTCAACGGACCACGCGGCACAAGAATACCGGTCTGCTTTACCACGCGTTTACCGTTTTTATAAACCAACCGCTTGCCCGGCGTGACGACTTTCTTACCTGCCTTTAACGACACAGCTATGCGCTTGACCGCTTCCACAACTTCTCTTACCGTGAAATGAGGCTGCCGCGCGCTCCAGTCCTCGAGTAGCGAATGTTTACGCTGATACTCTGGCGACTGTTTTTTCAGTTCCTCATACATCCTGTCACGTTCAGTATTAAGACGGTTCAGCCGATTTATATAGGCAGGCTTCATCAAAGCCACAGTCAACGCGTCAATGGCATGATGACGATGATCAAGACGCTTTGACCAATCAGTTATACGCTCCTCGACATGTCGCTGACCGTTGTGGATATATTCCATCATCTGAGTGCGATCGCTCATTTTGTATATTTTCAGATTGAGATCATGCAGTATTTCATCATATCCCCATACATGTCTGAAAAAGTCGGTAACCGAACCGGTGGTTACGCTGACATCGCGCACAACCGAAAGCAGCAATTCCTTAGCCTTCTTGGATATGTATTGTGTCTCTCGCAGGTCACGGTTAAGGAAATCCTCAGGTATGTCGGTCTGCGACATAAGCAGACGGTCGTGCTTCGTCTTGGATATTTTATGATTTTCATACAGTTCCTCGACTCTCGCCACGTAACTGTCGAACTTATCGGGCAGCATCTTCTTTACGTAATCAAATGCAGTCATGTTGCCTTTGTCCTGATTGCACTTGCGGCACGCACACACTACATTGGAGAAACTGTTGTCGAAAAATACCGACTTCGGCAATATATGCTCGATCTCGGCGCCATTGCCCTCTCCAAACTCCTTGAAGTTGACAGTTTTGCCGCAATACATACACAGCTTGCCCGACTCCTCCCACATGCGATACTTCTTGATCCTGTTCTTCGAGGGAGCGATACTATTTTCCAATATCCGTTCAGCATACTGTTTGTTTTCACGCTCTCGCTTGGTGTTATCAGACCACATTTTGTTTCGCTCATCCTTGCTTCGCTTCAGCTCGCGAGCGAGTTCCACCCTTACTTCATCGACATGTCCGTAACGGTCAAACACGGCATTGACCAGATTTATCATCTGGTTCAATATCTTTTCCACAACAGGCTGACGAAGTTCATTCTTCTTCAGCGGCTCAAGACGGTTTTTAAGCTCGCGTCGCAGCTTCTCCTCCGATGTAAGGCTATTGGAGTGATTCACATTAATATATGTACATGCCTCGCTGTACATAAGTCCCTGCTGAAGATAAGGCAACAACCTGCGCATGAATCGCGCCGACTTATTGGCAAAGCCGTCTTTGGTAAAGTCAATGGCATACAACCGCTCCACCACCTCATCGTCATCTATGCCAAACTTCTTGGCAAGTGCAGCACGCAACTCCTCCTTGTCGTTGATTGAATATACCGTATGCCACAGTTTATACAGCGGCTGCTCCATGAGGTCATTGCTCGTCTCAAGTATTATCTCGCCGGTTTCCTCATCGACCTTGCCCGAATCGACATTATGCACATCAAACCTCAGCAAGTCTTCAGCACCGCTATAATTGCCGAGCGCTTTCTTAAGCCGGCAGTAAGTAGTATTGCCTTTGAGCCCTTTCCCTACCGCCTCGCCGGCCGAGTAGCCATGTTTTTTACTCAATCCGAGTATTTTCAACAGCTCGGTCACGGTCAACTTTTCATGAGTGTTCATAAACGCCACGATATCGCGTTTTTCGTCAATCGACAGTTCATAGCGTCCCTCAGCAGCTGTATCAAACAGCGTACCGGTCGATGTATTACGACGGCTTTTCAGAACGATATTATTGACCGACTCCCATATGGCACAAAGCTGCGCCAACGGAGAGGTGCGCGGCGCAACTTTAGGACCGGAATAAACGATATCGCCCTGTGCGTTTACATAAGGCCGCTTCTCAAAATCGCACATAGACACAAGATGCTTGCACGACTTCAGCGGCCGCTGATAGAAGATAATATTGCGCAACCGCGCTATCGCCTCATCGGTCAGCACATCTTTATAAAACGGCTGCTGTGCTTTCATCACAGCATCGAACTCCGCTTCATAAGCTGCGCGCGGAAATACCTCGCCTTTGGCCCGATAAGTACATTGAACCTTACCGTTCTCACCCGTCACAGCCGATGCCTCAAGACGTGCATATATAGCCTGCCCCACAGTCATCCCGGCATCCTGTATGTCTTTATACCGCTTATTAACGGAAGTCACATATTCAGTCTGCTTGCGGTCGCCCAAGTCTGACTTGGCATGTTTATACCCTCTTTTCTGATTTATGTGCATCAACACTCGCCCAATTTCAGACAAGGCGAGACGGCATCCCGGTGTTGCCGCATCAGCTCTTAACTTCCATAATGTCAACGGAGGCAAGGCTACAAGTTCGGGACCATAGTCCATACCCAATCCGGAAATAGCCTCTTTTAAATCAGCACGCCGCAACTGATAGCGGTCATAGCCTTTGCGTATTGTCCGGCACTCGGTACGGCCCTGATTCACGCTTTTACCGTTGCCTTTGACAAAACCGTCGGATTGATCGGTAGTCAACGGTACGATTCTTACTCCTGCATCGACTATACGCACAGGCTTGTCGGATTCATCCACTTCGATAAGTGCCCAACCTATCGACCCTACTCCGAGATCCAATCCCAAAATAACTCTTATATTGTCATTCAGCGCTTTTTCCATATGAAAAAATTTGCAAGTTTGTATATTTACGTCTATATTTGCACCATAAAAGTAAGCAAATCACAATAAGGAGTATTCCGTTGTGAAAACATCTGGAACGGGGGCCTCAAGCCCTCTTTCTTTTTATGGTTTTTGCAAATATATGCAAGCATTACTATTTATCCAAATTCAACCGGCATTAATTTATATGTGTAAAATATTTCGCTAAATTTTGCACAGTCTTTGGGTTTTATTTGAATTGTATGTATATTTGCATTAAGAACATCTATCGCTTAAGCTGTAATGTCTCCGTTGTTTTCCATAATAACCGTCACGTACAATGCCGAGTCGACATTGCCCCCGACGCTCGCAAGCGTACGGGAGCAGACGTTTGACCTGTATGAGTACATTGTTATGGACGGGGTGTCAAAAGACAGGACACTGAAACTTGCCATCGATGCCGGAATACCGCAGGCCAAGATATTCTCAAGCAAGGACACCGGCATTTATGACGCCATGAACAAGGCCATCGACATTGCCACCGGCGAGTATCTGATATTTCTTAACGCGGGCGACACCTTTCACTCCGCCGACACTCTCGACAAGATAGCGAGTGCCGTGATGGACAACGACTTTCCCGGCATTGTATACGGCCAGACCGACCTTGTGGACAGCGAACGGCGCTATATAGCCCCGCGCCACCTCACCGCACCCGACCGGCTTACACTCAAAAGTTTTGCCGAAGGCATGGTAGTGTGTCATCAGGCATTCATCGTAAACCGCAAGCTGGCACAGCATTACGATTTGAAATACCGGTACTCGGCCGACTACGAATGGTGCATCAGATGCCTGCAGCGTTCACGCCGCAACGTATACATACCCGCCACCATTATCGACTACCTCAACGAGGGCACCACCACGGCCAACCGCCGCGCCTCGCTGCTGGAGCGCATGCGCATCATGGGCTACTACTACGGCTGGGTGCCTACCATAGCGCGGCATTTAGCCTTCATTCCCCGCTTCATCAGACAGCGCCGCAAGGAGCGCTCCGCACTTGACCGGCTCGACCGGCAGACATCAGTTAAATGACATTTATACAAATTAAACAATACCTTACATTATGAAATTTTACGTAGCAGAAAACGAAAAGCCGGTTGGCCCGTTTGAGGTAAGCCAGCTCGTGGCCCGCGGTCTTAAAGGCTCCGATCTCGTATGGGCCGAGGGATACGAAACTTGGGTTCGCGCCGACAGCGTGGATGAGATAAAAGAGGCACTTGCGGCACCCTCCGTGGCCTCCGCCGAGGCTTACCGCGAGACCGCCATACCTCAGCTGCCTAACGAGAATACGGTTCCGGGATGCCCTCCCCCTCCGTATCAGCAGCCCTATCAGCAGCAGCCCAACCAGCCGCAGCAGCAGAGCTATGTGGCTCCCCCCAAGAGCTGGCTTGTAGAGTCGATTCTCGTCACCCTGCTGTGCTGTCTGCCCTTCGGCATAGTCGGCATCGTAAATGCCGCCAATGTCAACAGCCAGTGGAGCGCCGGACGTTATGAAGAGGCTGAAAAATCGTCGGCCAACGCCAAGCGCTGGACCATAATAGGAGCGATAACAGGCTTCGTTGTCAGCGTACTTTACATAATACTGATAGTTTTCGCCGGCGTACTGGGTAATCTGGAATGATTATAAACACTACCTTTCATGTGGCCCCTGAAGCTGAAGCCGGCTTCAAGAAGTGGGTACTGGACACATACATACCCTACGCCACTGACGACTGCGGACTATCCGCCCCTCTTTTCATGCGCATACTCGCCGACATGGAGGGAGGGACGGGCTATGCCGTACAGCTTCGAAGCGCTTCAGTACAGGCTACCGAACAATGGCTTGAATGTCAGCAACCCGTCAAGCTGGCCGAGATGGCCTCCATGTGGGCCGACAAAGTCATGTACTTCACCACAGTCATGGAGGAGGTGGCCCCGTGAGCACCTCGCGCAACGAAGCGCTGCGTGACTGGGAACGAATAATAATCGGCATCGATCCCGGCACCAATGTCATGGGCTACGGCGTGCTCGGAGTGAAGCGCGGCAAGCCGGCCATGATAGCCATGGGAGTAATAAAACTGAACAAATTCGAGTCGCACTACCTGCGGCTGGGCCATATATTCAAGCGGGTCACAGGCATACTGGAGCAATATCTTCCCGATGAGATGGCTATCGAAGCCCCCTTCTTCGGCAAGAACGTGCAGTCGATGCTCAAACTCGGACGCGCGCAAGGGGTGGCCATGGCCGCCGCCATAAGCCGTGACATATCGATAACCGAATACGAACCCCGCAAGATAAAGATGGCAATAACAGGCAACGGAGGAGCCGCCAAGGAGCAGGTGCAGGAGATGCTGCGCCGCATACTCGACATACCCCGCGAAAACCTGTTGCCGGAACTTGATGCCACCGACGCCCTCGGTGCCGCATTATGTCACTTCTACGAGTCGGCCAAGCCCGACATAGCCAAAGGGCCCCGTTCATGGAAAGAATTTATCGCAAAAAATCCCGACCGGGTAAAGTAGGCCGGTCTGTCGACCGGGCCCGTACGGAAGCCGGTCATATCGCAAAAAATCTCTATCGGCATTGTGCCGTTTAGTACCCGTTTTTGCTTTGGCACCGTTTAACAACGGGCACGGTAATACCTAATACCTATTAGAAATATCACTGTTTAAACACACTTTTTACCCAATCGATGCGATTGTCGCCGCTGCGGCTAGTTTCTAATTTTGCATATCGCTATTCGGTGACAAATTAATGACAAATAATACAGTATATCGGACATAAGGTATATGTGTTAAGTTAATTGCGCCTTTTAATGTTAAAAAAGTATAAATTAGGGGGGGTAAGTTAATTATTATTAATACAAATGATATATCTTTACGTCAGAATACCTAATATTTTGTTAGCAAAAGTCGCCAAACCACGACAAATTGCAAAAGATTTATCAACCATTCACATTTCATTAACGTATGAAAAAGCTGTTTTCATTACTAATTGTAATTGCTTTTTCCGTGTTGACAGTGACAGCGCAACATCAGCACGCCCACCACAACACGGTCAAGCTGTCGGGAACAATCTTCGAAAGAGAGAATTCCGACTCCATACCCTTAGAGTATGCAGTCATAGCACTGCCCGACTACGGCATGTCCACCGCATCGCGCATAGGCGGTTACTATGAGCTAAGCGGTGTGCCCAAAGGCAAGACCCGCCTTACTATAACCTACGTAGGCAAACTTCCCGTAGAGCAGACAGTCAACATTACCGCCAACACGGTCCTTAACTTCACGCTCGAAAACGAGAACTTCCGCATCAAGGAGGTGACCGTGACGGCACAGGCATCGCAGGCGGGCCAGTCGACATCGTCGATCATAGGCCGCACAGCCATGGACCACATGCAGGCCACGAGCCTGAGCGACGTAATGTCGCTGCTGCCGGGCGGTCTTACCACCGAGCCCAACCTTAGCGCGGCCAAGACCGCCACTATACGAGGTTCAGGTTCGATGAACTCGCTCGGTACCGCCATTATACGCGACGGAGCGCCCATATCCAACAATGCCAACCTGTCGACAATAAACCCGACAATAGTAGGAAAGACTACGGCTGTAGGCGGTGGAGCCTCGGCAGCTACCGGTATTGACATGCGTACGGTATCGACCGACAACATCGAGTCTATCGAAGTAATACGAGGCATACCCTCGGTAGAGCACGGCGACCTTACTTCCGGCGCGGTGATAATCAACTCGAAGGCCGGACGCGAACCGCTGCGCATCACGGCCAAAGCCAATCCGAAAGTGTACATGGGTTCGATAGGCACAGGCTTCATTCTCGGTCAAAACCGCGGAGCGCTCAACGTAAACGCCGACTATGCCCACAACACCAACAATCCCGTAGAGTCATACAGAACGTATCAGCGTCTGTCGGCCAGAGTAATGTACTCCAAGGAATTGTGGCGCAACTTCAACAGCAACACATCGTTTAATTTCTACTACGGAAAGGACTCCCGCGACCTCAATCCTGACGACGTAGACAACAAACGTGCATCGCGAGGCGAGGAGTACAACTTCAACCTCAACACCAACGGCACGTGGAACATCAACAAAGGCTGGCTTAAGTCACTGCGCTATGTAGTGTCAGGCACCTATGCCTCAAAGAAGTCGTTCTATCAGGAAATGGCCGTATCAAACAATACGCCGTACTCAACAACAGTAACCGACGGAACAATCCTGTCCAATTTTGCCGGTCAGGACATATTTGATGCCGAGGGCAACAAGATAACCAACTTCACGGAAGCCGACCGCAATAACTACGCTTACATCATGCCGGCCAATTATTTCTCGCGCTACGATATAGACTCACGTGAAGTAAATGTATTTGCGAAAGTCGTCGGTACACTGTTCAAGCAGACAGGCATGATCAACAACCGCATACTTTTCGGCGCCGACTTCCGTACCGACGGCAATGTAGGCCACGGCAAGACTTGGGACCCTCTGACTCCGCCACAACGTGAAGTGACTTCCGCCAACGGATCTTATCGTCCGCGCGACTACAGCGACATACCGTTTATAAATCAAGTCGGTGTATTTGCCGAAGAAAACTTCACATGGCAGCTCGGTCTGCGCGAGCTGCGCCTTCAGGCCGGTGTGCGTTACGACCACGCATCGGAGGTAGGCGGCACGGTATCGCCCCGTTTCAACGGTTCATTCGAGCTTATCCCCTCCAAAGTGTGGATACGCGGAGGCTACGGCGTAACGGCAAAGATGCCCACCCTGCTCTATCTGCATCCCGAACAGGCCTACTTCGAATATAAGAATATCGATGAATCCACAAGCTCAAAAGTTCCGGATGACCAGAAAACAATCATCACCACGACCAAAGTATATGACTCTTCAAACAAAAATCTGAAGATAGCCACCAACAGAAAAGCGGAAGCCGGCATCGACATGAAATTCGGCCAGATGACATTCTCCGTAACCGCCTTCCGTGAGCAGCTTAAAAACGGCTACTCGCTCAACAAGACATTCGATACATTCATGCCGTTTGTATGGAACGAATACAAGCGTAACGCCGACGGCAAACTCGAACTCAAATCGAGCAATTCAGTCCTGTCTTCGTGGTACACGCCTGACAACTGCATAAACTATACTTCCAAAGGTATAGAATTTGACTTCAACTTCGGCCGTATCGAAAAAATCAATACCAGCATATCGCTTAACGGTTTATACATACACAATAAGAGCAACAACAGCTCCTATACATTCTATGAACCCAATAATGATAAAACAGCTGACAAGCGCACCGATGTAGCCATCTATGCACCGGGCACGCTCCACTCTTACAGCGACCGCCTGTCAACAGCGCTGCGCATTACCCACAACCTTCCAAGCATCGGTTTTGTCGTGACTCTTACCGCCCAGACCGTATGGAAAGACTCCGACTGGGGTAAATACGGCAACGACACAATTCCTATCGGATACATACCGCTGAATGACGCCAAGCCCGTATTCTTTGAAGAGGGACAATTCAACACCGTTCAGGATGTAAAGGATGCCGGTCTCAACCATCTGCTTAAGACCAATGTGGCACATCCTCTCGAAGTAAAAGAGAGTTACAGCCCCTACTTCTGCTTCAACATCAACGTGACTAAGGAAATCGGCGACATGATGCGCGTGTCGTTCTTCGCCAACAACATGTTCCGCAGCTATCCGCGACGTGAATCGAAGCGTTATCCCGGCTCATTCACCCTGCTCAACAACCGCTTCTATTTCGGTATAGAACTTGCACTGACTCTTTAACACATATTGAATCATGAAAATTATAAATTATATAACATCAGCATTTCTGACATTGACGCTTGCTGCCTGCGGGCAGTTCAACGAGGCATCAGACGCCCCCACTGTAGCCGGACTGACCATAGACCTCGACCTCAACTCACTTATAGAGACCGGAGGCCGTGCTGACGGCGACATAACATTCGGCGACATGACCGTCAAGATGGACAACTATATTGAAGGGCTTCATTACGAAAAATCATTCACCGGAGCCTCAACGACGATAGAAAACATAGTGCCCGGCATATACACCATACTTATTTCGGGTGTAGGATATGATGCCGACGGACAGGAGTTTATCGTGGCCGGCAACATGGTCAACAAGTCACTTATAGAAAGCGCGCCCCTCACCGTCGACATGAAAGGCTCGGTAAAGGGCAGCCTCGTGTTTTCCGAAATATATTACTGCGGCTCCAAGCCGGTCAACGCATTCTCATACTTCCGCGACCAGTTCTACGAAATAGCCAACAACACCACCGAGGTGCAGTATCTTGACGGACTCCACTTCGCCCACCTCGAGACTATCGACTTCGACAAGGTACGTCCCGTATGGCCGAGCGAGGACGGCGACAAGTACATCTATGTAGAGCGTGTATGGAAAGTGCCCGGCAACGGCACCGACTACCCGCTGCAGCCGGGCGAATCATGTGTCATAGCCCAGTTTGCCGCCAACCACAAGCTGGAGATCTACAACCCCACTTCACCGGTAGACTGCTCGGCAGCCGAGTTTGAGTTCAACATGAACAACGTCAACTATCCCGACCAGCCGGCCGAAGACATGATCCACGTATTCTACGACGGCAACTCAACGATGACAGGCATGCAGTACCTGACCTCGGTATTCGGTACGGGCTATGTCATATTCCGTATTCCCGACGACGAAGTATGGGATCCGGTCAACAACCTGTCGCTTCAGGCCAAGAACGCGGCCAACGAATGGGCCGGCATAGCGGCAAAAGTGCCTGTAACCTACGTGGTCGATGCCGTAGAGTGCATACGCAACGCATCTTATGTCGACGCCAAAAACATCCCCGCCATACTTGACGCAGGGTTTGCCACCATGGGCGGAGCCTACCTCAACAAGGGCATAACCCGCAAACTCGAAGGTGACGGCCACGGAGCCAACGGCGCCATCCTGTATCAGGACAGCAACAACACAACCGACGACTTTGAAGTAGGCGTAACTCCGGTGCTTCACCGCCACTCCAAGATGCCGGCATGGAATCATACTCTAAAATAAACAACTTGGTTTAAATCAATGAATAAAATGAGTAACTTCATATATAAAGCGGGCGCGCTCGCTATACTGATAGGCGCGACTTCGGCACATGTATCGGCACAAGGCTACACCTCGGCCTCGCTTGAACTGCTGAAAGAACAGAAATTGTGGTTTCACTCGTCAAACGCGGCCGGAGCGGCTCTCGACAATCTGCAGAACTACTCGCTCGTCAACATAGGCTACGACATGACGAAAGGCGACTTCCACCGTCCGCAGCAGGGCGCCGAGGAGAAGAGCATCTTGGTAGGCTGCGAGGGCTTCCTCAACCTGAATAGCGCTTATGCATGGGGCGAGTTCAACTTCGAGCAGCGCAACATCTACGACGCATCGTTCAACGCATCGATCACCGACCCCTACCGCGGCATGCCCTTCTTCATGGCCGACACCCATCAGAGCGAATGGCGCAACCAGTACTACGACATGAAATTCCGTGTAGGCACCCCGTTTTATTGGGACCGCCTCGCCATAGGTGTAGAAGGCAAATACAAGGCCTCGCTTGCCGCCAAGCAGCTTGACCCGCGTGTCGACACCCGCTACTTCCAGCTCGACATCAATCCCGGCGTGGTCTACAAGATAGATGACCGCAACAGCATAGGCGCCGACTTCCAGTTCTGCTCGCTCAAAGAGGACTCGCGTATGGAGAACATCAATGTCACCGTAGCTCAGACCTATTACATACTGTATGGTCTCGGAGTGGCTTCGGAGCAGATAGGCGACGGCGAGCGCCTCGACTATCACGGCACGAAACTCGGCGGCGGCCTGCAGTACAACTACCGCTCGCAAGGCTTCAACCTGCTCGCGAGCGTCGACTACTCGCGCCGTGTGGAGAACTTTGACCGCAGCCCCGACGTACCCAAGAAGGAAGCCTCGGTCAACGACCACATCTGGGAAGCGGCCCTGACCGCTCACCTGACCGGCAAAAACTGGAGCAACTTCCTGACGCTGAAAGGCAAATTCCGCGATATGGACGGCATACAGTATGTGAGCACATACGACAACACCGACTCGTTTCAGGGATGGGTCGACATATACCATTCGGTACGCTCCACCTACAAGACTACCCGCCTGTCGGCCGACTACTCGCTGCTGCGCAACCGCGACGCCGAGTATGCTTGGCGCGTGGATGCCGGAGTAGACTATGTGAAGCAGGATGACAAATACATACTGCCCGCGTCATCGATGGACTCCGAGAATCTGTACATGCACCTCACGGCCCGCTACAACGCCAAACTCGGCAATCAATTGCGCCGCCGTCTGCTCGTAAGCCTCAACGGAGGATACAACAACAATCTGTCGGGCGAATATGTATACGGAGGAGCCAATCCCGAGTATCCGACCGTGACCGGCCTCACCGAAATGGATGAAGCCTACCTGACAACCGACTACTACCGTCTCGGGGCATCGGCCGAATATTCACAGCAGTTCAGCAGAACGCAGAAGATGAATTTCTTCGCACGCGCGTCGTTCGGCTACACAAAAGCATCGGGCGACATATTCAATCACCGTAACAACGTACTATTCTCTGTAGGAGTAAATTTCTAACCACATAAATCATAAATTACCGTTAATGAACTTACGATTATTAATCGGTGGTGTGGCTTTAAGCGGTCTGTGTCTGGGTGTTCAGGCACAGACCGTTGTCAAGCCGGCCGCCAAAATCACCAATACGTCATTTGCAGTAATCACCGACACCCCCACATGGCGGGCGTGTGCCGGCGAACTGCAGAACTATTGCGACGTACTTGCCGGAGAACAACTCCCGACCTTCATCGTACACCATGACTGGAAGTCGCCTGAAGAAGTAAAGAAAGTAATCAAAAACCTGTATAAAAAGCATAAACTGGAGGGCGTGGTATTTGTAGGCGACATACCGGTGCCCATGATACGCAAGGCCCAGCACATGACCTCGGCGTTCAAGATGGATGAGGAAAAGTATCCTTTCCGCGACTCTTCGGTACCCTCCGACCGCTTCTACGACGACTTCGACCTGAAATTTGACTTTCTGAAGCAGGATAAGGAAGAGCCGGCATTCTTCTACTACGACCTCGCAGCCGACTCTCCGCAACAGATAAAATGCGAGATCTACTCCGCCCGCGTAAAACCCATAGAAAACGGCGAGGCACCTCATGAACAGATCAAGAAATTTTTCAACAAAGCCGTAAAGGAGCACAAGTCAGGCAACAGACTCGACCAGTTCTTCTCCTATACGGGCGAGGGCTCTTACTCCAATTCTCTTACAGCGTGGACGCAGGAGGCACTGACCATACGCCAGCAGATGCCGGGTACGTTTGACTCCCCCACCGCTCCCGGCCGCGCACGCTTCATGCGCTACAACTTCAGCGACTATCCAAAGGAAGATGTCATGAGCATGCTGCGCCGCGAGGACCTCGACCTGTCGATATTCCACGAGCACGGCATGCCTGAACGTCAGTATCTGTCAGGCACACCCGAAGTTGAATATGCCGACGATGCCATAGACCTTATCAAGGAGTATCTGCGCTACATGGCACGGCGTTGCAAAGGCGACTCCGCCAAATTCGCCAATTTCAGCAGCAAGTATGCCGGCATGGGTCTTGACTCCACTTGGTGGGCCGGATACGACAAACCCGAGACGATAAAAGCCGACTCGCTGAGCGACCTGCGCCGCGGCCTTGTGCTGACCGACATAACCGAGACCGCCCCCAACAGCCGCATGGTCATATTTGACGCATGCTACAACGGCGACTTCCGCGAACCCGACAACATAGCCGCCCGCTACATATTCTCTGACGGAAAATGCGTGGCCACATTCGCCAACAGCGTCAATGTACTTCAGGACAAACAGGCCAACGAACTGCTCGGGCTGCTCTGGCTCGGAGGCCGCGTGGGCAACTGGGCACAGGAGACCAACATACTCGAAAGCCACATCATAGGCGACCCGACATTCCGCTTCGCGCCCTCGTACGACGACATCGACATAACCGCAATACTCAGCCGGCCCTATAACGAGAAGGCCGAGCTCGAACTGCTCAAAGCCGCTCACCCCGACGTACGCAGCCTCGCCATGCACCGTCTGTGGCGTCACGGCTACAAGGGCCTGTCGCCCATACTGCTTGAAGTATACCGCACCTCGCCCGCGGCCATGGAGCGTTACACCGCCATAAGCCTGCTTGAGAAGCTGGGCGATGCCAACTTTGACCAAGTGCTTGCCGAAGCCGTCAACGACCCCAACGAGTTCATACGACGCAAAGCGGCCAACTGGATGGGCCGCGTGGGTCACGACGAATATGTGCCGGTTCTTGTCGACGCATACTTCGCCGACAACCAGTCGGCGCGCGTGGCCTTCAACATCGAGATGATACTGCGGGCCTTCAGCTCCGAAGCCGTGGACAAGACACTGGCCGGAAAGTCGGGAGAACTTGCCGACAAACTGCGCAAAGCCTACGCCTACCGCGCCGAGAGCGACTCCACCGTACTCGACAAAAACGCGAGCAAGACATGGCGCATAGCATTCACCAACAGTCTGCGCAACAATAACATCCATGCCTCGCTGCCCGAGTACATAGCACTTATGGAAGACTCCGCCGAGGACGAGGAGCTGCGCATAGCCATGATCAAGGCCCTTGCATGGTACGACAAGTCATACCGCCGCAACGAGATAATGGCCGCCTGCGACCGCCTGCGTAAATCGTCAGGCTCGTCCAAAGCCATAAAGGAAGAGGCCCGACGTACTTATTTCCGACTTAAATAAAACCGCATTTAACGATATGAAACTCTTATATACACTGCTGCTCGGATGTGCCGCATTGGGCGCAACTGCCGCTCCCGTGGTGGAAAAGCCGACCCGACAGGACATACCCGTGTCGTTTGCCATAATAACCGACAACGCCACATACCAAGCCACAAAGCCCGCTATGCTACGCTACTGCGATGCCGTACAGAACGACGGCCTCGCTACCTATATAGTACGCGATGACTGGAAGTCGCCGCAGGATGTCAGGGACGCCATAAAGAAAGTATACGACGAGGCTCCCGGTCTTGAGGGCATTGTGCTCGTGGGCGATGTGCCCGTGGCCATGGTAAGAAACGCCCAGCACATGACCACCGCATTCAAGATGAACGAGGACAAATTCCCGTTCATAGAATCATCGGTGCCTTCCGACCGCTTCTATGACTGTCTTGACATGAACTTCCGGTTTCTCAAGCAGGACGAAGAGCAGCCCCATCTGTTCTATTACGAACTTACCGAGGACTCTCCCCAACGGTTGAACCCGACCTTTTACTCGGCACGCATACGCTATCCGAAACTGCGCGGCGGTGACAAATATCAGGCTGTAAGCCGCTTCCTCGACAAAGCCGCCAAAGCCAAAGAAGCGATGAAGGATGACCGTCTTGACCATGTGGTGTCGTTTAACGGCCACGGCTACAACTCCGACTGCCTCATAGCATGGATGGACGAGGAGAAGGCTTATCGCGAGAACTTCCCCCTCGCATTCAACTCCGCCACCGACTTCAAGCACTGGAACTTCAGGATGAAACACCCCATGAAGTACAAACTCTTTGACGAACTACAGCGTCCGGAAGTCGACCTGTTCATGTTTCATGAACACGGAGCGCCCACGACCCAGTACATAAACGGCAGCAAACCGGCCATAGGCGACAACGACCGTTACGAGCTGCTTAAGAATTCGATATATTCGCGAGTGCGCCGCGCCATAAAGAAGGGCAATCCCGAAAACGAGGTCATCGAGGCCTTTGCCAAAGAGTATGCACTTAACAATGACTTTTTCAAGGACCTTAACGACCCCGAATACTGGCGCAAGGACTCCATAGAGAGCAGCGAGATCAACATCGAGGCCGAGGACTTCCACAACCGCACCACATGGCCCAAGGTTGTCATGTTTGACGCATGCTACAACGGCTCCTTCCACGAGGACGACTATATAGCCGGCGAATATCTGTTCAATGACGGAGGCACACTCGCCGCGCAGGGCAACACCCGCAACGTACTGCAGGACCGCTGGACGATTGAAATGATAGGTCTGCTCTCTCACGGCATGCGCGTAGGACAGTACAACCGCCTCGTAGCCACACTTGAAGGACACCTGATGGGCGACCCCACCCTACGCTTCGCCCCGGTGGAAGCCAACACGATGTCGGCCGACGCCACGCTGCGCAAGAACGACACCGCCTATTGGAAAGGCCTGCTCGACTCGCCCTATGCCGATGTACAGTCACTGGCACTGCGCATGCTTGCCGATGCCGACACGGACCGCACCATGTCGCCCATGCTGCTGGAAGTATACCGCACATCGCCTTTCAACACCGTGCGCATGGAGGCTGTAAAACTACTTAGCCGCTACAACAATGCCGACTTCACGGAGGCTGTAAAACTCGGAGTCAACGACCCGTATGAGCTGGTGGCCCGTCTATGCGCCGACCATGCAGGCAACATAGGCGACAAGTCGCTGCTGCCCGCGCTCATATTCCTGTACATCGACGGAAACGAGCGTGCACGTGCCGCTTACAACGCCAGCAACTCACTGTCGTTATTCCCCCTCGATGATGTAGTTGCCGCAGTCAATGACTACTACGCGTCAGCCAACCGCTACAACGCCGAGGCTGAAAAAGAACGGGTGATAAAAGGACTCAGAAGAACCCATGAAAATTTTGTCAAACGTACTAACGACGAGATAGCCGACACGACGCTCAGCGACGACAAACGCATGTCATCCATACGCTTTGTGCGCAACAACCCCTACCATCCTCATCTTGACCTATATCTGAATATAATCGAAGACCCGACAAATTCAGATGCCGTACGCGTGACTATGGCCGAGGCTCTCGGATGGTTCAACCACTCCGTACGCCGACAGGAAATCATAGACTTCTGCCGGCGCATGCTCAAGCGCGACGACCTCCCCGCCGCCCTGAGCGCCGAACTGCTGCAGACCCTCAACCGTATGCAGAGCTGACAACCGATTGACATGTCACATAACAAAAACGGAGCTGCACAATGTAAGTGCGGCTCCGTTTTTTATACATCAGAAAAATCATTGACGCCCAAAGTCCATATGGCAAGTGAGCCAACGGGCGAATCGGTCGAGTCCCGAAGCGAGAACACTGCGCGGACAGGCAAAATTTATGCGTACAAAGCCCTCGCCGGCCTCACCGTAATGAGTGCCGCCGTTTATCCACAGATGCACTTCGCTCTTCAGGCTCTCCTCAATGCAGGATGACGCGACTTTGAGCGCCCGGCAGTCGATCCATGCGAGGTATGTTCCCTCAAGCCGAGTGACAGTAAGCTCCGGAAATCGGCTCTCCATATAATCCTTAAGATACCTGTAATTGCCGTACAGGTACTCCACCAGCCGGTCAAGCCACTCACCGCCCTCGTTATATGCCGCCATGAGCGCCTCCACGCCGAAAGGATTGACATCGCACACCTCATTGACGTTTATGGCTTTGTCTATCAACGCACGCCTCGCTGCATCGGACACTATGATGTTGGCTATCTGAAGTCCGGCTATATTGAACGCTTTGCTCGGCGACACACAGGTCACCGAATTGTCACGATACTCCGGTCCTAAAGAAGCGAAAGGCACGTAGCGATAGCCGGGAAACACAAGCTCGCAGTGTATCTCGTCGGCCACGACGATGACTCCGTGACGCCGGCATATGTCGCCGAGACGGCGCAATTCACCGGCACTCCACACCCTGCCTCCGGGATTATGAGGATTGCACAACAAAAACAGCTTTACATCATTGCCGGCAGCCTTGCGCTCGAAGTCATCGAAGTCTATCGTATACGTTCCGTCATCATACAGAAGTGCGCTCTCCACTGCATGACAGCCATTGTTTCTTATCGACGAGAAGAAGCAATTATATACGGGAGTCAACAGAAGCACGCCGGCGCCCGGCGAAGCCAGCGCCTTTATGATGGCCGATACAGCCGGCACCACTCCCGACGTATATATGAACCACTCACGCTCCAACTCCAACCCATGTCGCCGGCCAAACCAGTCAATGACAGCCTTGTAGTACCCGTCAGGCACCAGCGTATAGCCGAAAACGCCATGCTCCACCCTGCGGCGGAGCGCGTCGATGACAGCCGGAGCCGTACGGAAGTCCATGTCGGCCACCCACATGGGCAGCATATCGCGATCGGCCGCGCTATCCCATTTGTATGAGCCTGAACCGCGCCGTACTATCGGTTTGTCAAAGTCATAGCGCATAGTTACTTTCTTGTATCGATTACACAGTCGGCGGGTGCCTTTATGTTGCTGTCAAGGATGATTTCGCCTATGCTGTCGGCTACAATATGTCCCGAAGCGGGATTTTTCACACTTGTCACATGACCGGCAATACGTGCATCGACGGTGCTGTACTCGAAACAGAGGTCGGCATCGGCATACATAGTGCAGTTCTCCATGACGAGTCCGCTCGTATAGCACAATGCCTGCGTGCCTGATATGCGGCAGTTTACAAGATGCAGGTTGCGCGAATGCCAGCCGAGATACTCTCCGTGTATCTCCGAGTCTATGACAGTGACATTCTCGGTGCCCCAGAAGGCATCTTTGGAGTTTATGACCGCATTGCGTATGATGACATTGCGGCAGTACTGAAATGAGTAATTGCCGTTCTGCACATAACGGTCTATGTCGATATTCTCGCTGTGCATGAACAGGTAGTCGGCATTGTCGACACGCACGTCGCGCAACTTCACGTTGCGGCAGTGCCACAATGTCTCCTGCGCATCAGGTATAGTCACGTTTTCGAGACTTATGCCGTCCATCTCGCGAAACATTTTCGGTGCTTCTACAAGAGTGTCGCTCATCTGAAGCCCGCGCGAATACCACAGCGCCGCACGCGCTCCCGAAGTGAACAGACAGTTTTTTATAACAAAACCGTCGACATGCCAAAACGGGTACTTGCCCTCAAACCGGCAGTTGACAGCCGTAATGTCGCTGCACTCCTTGACAGCCGACTCGCCGGCATGTACAGTGACATTCTCAAGTATCAGGCCGTGTGATGCGAACAACGGACGTTCGCCGCCAAACTCTCTATCCTTTATAAGTTCCATATCATTTAGTATTGTATATTTTTTCGTAGGGTACAAAATTACAAGTTCCGGTCCTATGTACGATTACCATTTTTACCCGAGTACATACCATTTTCGCATGGTTACGCCGGGTCATAAACGCTTCATCCAGTTTCCGTAGCGCAGGCGCACAAGAAATATGGCACCGCGGAAGCACAATTCGATACACATAGCCAGCCATACGCCCTGAAGCCCCATGACAGGAGCAAGCAGAGCTGCCAGAGTGATGCGCACGACCCACATGCTGCCGAGGTTCATGACACTCGGCACAAGAGTGTCACCCGCTCCCACAAAAACGCCGTAAGCCACTATCGACGCCGCAAACATAGGCTCGGCGAACGCCTCGATCCTCAATGCGGCGGCGCCGAGTTCACTTATCGGCTCCACGGCAGTCATTATGCCCATTATCAACGGAGCGGCCACATACATAATTATGCCCATGACAGTCATGACCCCGATGCCGAGCCACACCGATATCCAAGCGAAACTGCGGGTAAGCTCGCGGCGTCCCGCTCCGAGGCTCTGCCCCACAAGCGTGGTGGCGGCGTCGGCTATGCCGTAGCCCGGCATATAGCACAGACTCTCGGCTGTTATGGCAAAGGCATTGGCGGCTATGGCGAAGGTGCCGAGCGGGGCCACGATGACCGTAAGAAATATCTGTGCGCCGCACAGCACGGCATGCTCCGCTCCCATGGGAAGCGATATACGCGCCGCCTTCCGCAGACAGTCGCGCCGGGGACGGAATACGCCCTTCTCTCCCGCTATGGCGAGCTCTTTGGAACACGCACAGGCATACCACATCATAAGCACGGCCGTCACTGTCTCGGCAAGAACGGTGCCGAGCGCGGCTCCGAGCACTCCGAGACCGGCGCCGGGCATGAACATGCCCACACCGAATATGTCGATATCGCGTGCCGGAAATATCAGAAAGAAATTAAACACCACATCCATGACACACATGAACATGTTGAGCAGACTCGGCACGTGCATGTTGCCGCTGCAACGCAGCATGGCCCCGCCCAAGAAGTTGAGCTGCAGAGCGGGAAGAAACAGTGCAAACACAAAGAAGTACAGACTCGCGTCGTGACATATGTCATCGGCGCCCCCGAGCCATCGCGGCAGACCGCCGCTTATGCCGCATCCTACGGCGGCCAGCAACAGGCTGAACACAACCGTCGAGGTTATGGCCTGACGAAATATGGAGCGCGCGCGTGAAAGCTCGCCGGCTCCTATGGCATGGGCCACCTGAACCGAAAATCCGGTGGCAAGCGCAGTGAGCATGCCCCAGAAGAGCCATGTGGTGGTTGACACGATACCTATCGAAGCCGATGCCTCGGCACCGAGATGCCCCACCATCGATGCGTCGATAAACTGCATGACTATCGACGACAGCTGCGCCACAATAGCGGGAGCGCTCAGCTTCACGGTAAGGAGCAGCTTACGGCGGCCGTCAAGTTCACCACCCGACCTTATAAGCCCTAACAGTTCGGTGCCTTCAGTAAGTTTCATAGGTCACACCTGCATGACTGACATCATAACAGTCCGTTGCCGGCCTTGATGATGTCAACCATTATAGGCTTCAGGCCTCCCACGAAGCACTCCACGGCTATCACCATAAGTATCAGTCCCATAAGACGCATCATGACGTTGTTGCCCGTCTCGCCGAGTATAGGCACAAGCCGTGTCGACGCCCGAAGTATGAGGTATGTAAGCAGATATATGATGGCGATGCTGCCTATAAGCGTGGCCTTCATCTCCCATGTGGCGGCATTCTCCATGAGCATGATGCCGTTGGCTATGGCCCCGGGGCCGCACAGCATCGGTATCGACAGCGGAGTTATCGATATGTCGTTGGCATACACTTTCACCTCGTCATCCTTCAGCTTCGTATGTGAATACTTGGCCTGAAGCATGTCAAAGCCGATCTTCATGATAATGAAGCCGGCGGCAATGCGGAAGCCGTTGGTCGAAATGCCGAAAAGGCTGAACAGCACCTGACCGCACACGGTAAAACTGATGAGAATGACAAACGACACTATGGTGGCACGCTTGACAATGCGCGCACGTTGTTCATTGTCAATGCCTTTGGTCATCGAAAGGAATACCGGCATGGTGCCGAGCGGATTGGTCAATGTAAAAAACGACGTCAAGCAAATAAATGCGAACGGAAGCAGACTGTCCATATAATAATCGGTTTATAGTCGCCGCAAAGTTACTACTTATTTTTCACAATGTCACTTTTATAGATATTTAATCAAATCCTTACTTAGGGACTAAGATACAACTATATCATACGCAAATGCCTGATATTTCCCTTGAATAAATTATCTTTGCGAAAACAATAACTTTATCCTGAATATGACCATAATATCGGTTAAAAACATAGCATTGCCACAATACGAAATTTTGTATCTATCTTTAGATATAACGCCGTCAGAATTCAGAATAATGGCAGGAATATAAATCCTATATTACCTTAAATTCATAAAAATATATGTTATATCGAATCAGAAAATCGATTCTACAGGATTTGTCAACACTCTACGCTTATTTAGCAAACGACAATATCATACCTGATAGAATCAATAAAATAGATATATCTGTTATGGAACCTGATTGCGGGTGGCTTACTCTCAATATAAAGTCGACAGACAATCAAGAGATAAATATCGATATGAGTGATGTGTACAATCCGCTTAATGATGTCCGAAAATTCATGGAAACTGCCATAATTGACAATGAGGCTTCATTAGTGATTGATTGTGAATTATACAAAGTTTATATTTGGTTACATATTATTGCTATGGATATATCAAATAACTATGACCCAATCGGATTATTAGCCATCTACGATGATATCGAATCAGAAAAAAGCGGAGGTCAGCAACTTATTACACCGGTTAAAATAAATCAATTCATATCGAACCTTTATATCTCGCTAAAACAAATGGCTCTTAACAGCACGAGTATTGTAGACAATTGGGACATATATCCGGGTAGTAATAATGATTGGTCACTTGATGAATGTCGCAATCGGCTGTTTAACGACTTTATTTATTCAAAGTGTATTGAAGACTATTTAATAGATAGTCATGACATAATCGGCATTAATAAAAACCCGTAAGTATGAAAAAGACAGGCGCCCCGGAAAGCAGGGCGCCCGATCAGGTTTATTTGTCGAGGATGACGGGCCAGCCGTCATCCCAGCGTATCTCGCGGAGGAAGAGCTTGCTCGCACCGTGGCGGCTCTTGTCGTAGGCGTGGGCGGCAATGTACCATTTGCCGTCGAATTCATAGACGCTGCAGTGCCCTACTCCACTGTATTTGTCGCTTTCGCCGACAAGCAGTGTGCCGCCTGTAGCGGCCATGTCCTTCCCCTCCTTGTCAAGATAAGGGCCGGTAACGTTTTTGCTTCGGCCGACAACAGTCTTGTAGTTACTGCTCAACCCCTTGCAGCAGAAGTCGTGGCTGGCAAAAAGGTAATAGTAACCGTCATGATACGTGATAAAGGGCGCTTCGATGGCATTGTTGTTGGCCGTAGGCTGCAAGTGCGCCACCGATGCGGGATTGCGTCGGCGTGCTATAGTCTTGGGCTCTCCGACGGGAGTCTTCATGTCTTTTTTAAGCTGCACGAGCTGTATGCCGTCCCAGAAAGAGCCGAATGTAAGCCACGGACGGCCTTTTTTGTCTATGATGACGTTGGGGTCGATGGCATTCCAGTCATTTACTCCGGGCTGCGACATGATGACCATGCCGAGATCCTCCCATCTGTAATCGGGCGAATCGGGATTGAGGGTGCTGTTGACGGCCACTCCTATAGCCGATATATTTTTGTAGAATGTGGAGCAGCTGTAATACAGGTACCACTTGTCGCCTACCTTAATTATATCGGGCGCCCATGTGTGACCTCCATAGGCCGGTACCGGCTTTTTAGGCCATTCGGGTATAGGGTCGAGCGGAGCTTTCTCCGGCTTCCACTCGATCATGTCGGGCGACGACATCATGCCCACGCCATATCCGGTAGTAAACATATAGTACTTACCGTCCTCATAAGCCATGACCGGGTCATGGACATCGGGGTACTTCGGGTCAAAGACATAGCGTCCACGCTCCCGGGGCTTGGCAAGCACGCGAGTAAGGAAATCGGCGATGCCTCCGCATGCCTGCTCATGATGCTCATACGAAGGGAAGCCGTGGGTGCCGTCTTTTACAGTCATCGTCTCGCAGTCGGCGTAGCGCGACTTGGCCTTATCCATAGTACCGCCTGCGGCTATCATGTCCTTGTCACCGTAGACAATAAACACCTTTCCCTTGAACGCGCCTATCGTATCAAGCATGTCGAGGCCGTTGATCTTCTCATAGTATATGCGGCCGAGCTTCATGCCCATAACATCCTGCGGACGTCCGCCGTCGGCATCAAAGCGCTTGAGCATCATGGGAGCGGTGTCGGGGATTGTCAATGCCGGATAGACCAGCACAAGGGCTTTGAAAAGGTCGGGATTGGCAGCCGCCGTAAGTCCTGCCACAAGTCCGCCCTGACTGCATCCGAGCAGTGCCATGCGGGTAGTGTCGACAAAGTCCCAAGTCTTGGCCTGACGTGCTATGTCCTCGACATTTTCCTGCTCGGCAAACACCGTCATTTCGGTAGTCTTGCCATCGCTACGGCTATTATTGCCGCCACCGCAGAAATCAAAGACATAACTTGCCACTCCGCGCATGGCCAGAGTAGCTGCGTAGTCCTGCGGCTCATAATGGCTGCTGTTGTACCCGTGGGCCATTATCACCAACGGTTTTTTGGCCTCGGCTGTATTGGGAATATATGCCTTTCCCCATATGTTTTTACCGTCGCGGCTCTTGCAGCTTGTTTCCTTGACTGTAAACGGGTCGTTACTGTCAGGGAAATTCTTGGCCTTCATCGTATAGTCGGGGAAGTCATTGAGACGATTGCGCAGAAACACCTCTATATTAGCACGCTGATCTTTAAACTGCCAGCTCAGCCACGCCCTCAGCATGCGGGAGAATGAGCCGCCGTAAGGTTCATGGAATGTGCCTCCGTGTCCGGCACGGAGATGATTGGCAAACGCTACCGGCACATTGTCGATGCGCTCATAGTCGACCAACGCATTGCGGTAGGCTATATCGCTCTCCCCACCTATGAGATAGAGTATCGGGCAGTGAAGATTTTTCAGCGACCCGGCGCTTGCGCCGGCCATCTCCATGTCGCCCATGCCGGCATTGAACATAATACAGCTTTTCACCCGGCTGTCAGCACAGTTGGCAAGAGTCTGCGCACCTCCGCAACTATGACCGCCGAGTGCCACAAACTCCATGTCGATCTTACCGTAATACGGACTTTTTTTATCACCGTTCTGCGCTTCGGCCCAATCCATAGCCAACTTCATGTCCTCGGTAGGCGACTTACGGAGTTCCCGGTCATTTATACTGTCCTGCATCTCTCCGAGGGCTACCACCATGTATCCGTAGGACGCGAGGTCATTGAGCATACGCTCATATGGCAACGATGTGTCGTTGCACGCTCCGTTGGCAAATACAAAAAGCGGCAGAGGGCCTTCATGAGTCACAGCGGCAGACATGTCGCAAGGACGATATACGACAAAACCGGGCAGAGATGCCTCGGAAACAGCTTCGGCCTTGTAGGGGCCGCTGCCACCGTCGTCGATGACTTTTCTTGACGGCGCCGCCGACACTGTCACAGCCAACAGCATCAGCATAAATGTTACAAATAATCGATTCATATTGATTGGTTTATACAATTATCATTAAAGTGCCGTCGGCATACAACGGCCCAACTAATTTAGTCAATAAATCGCAATAATAGCCCGTTTGCCCGCTAAAAAATATTCCGACCGCAAAAACGCTCTTACCTTAGCGTTAAATATTTAGGTATTCAACCCGAACCCGGCAAATAACAGGGCCGATATTTCAGTCTGACAAAGAATATTTTGTATTTTTGCCATATATAAAACAATCAAAATTATGGCACACTGGAAAAAAGTATTATTACTTGTTGTAATTCTGCTTTCGGGATATCAGCCGGTCAAACCGGATTCCAAAAACATCATTTTGATGGAGTCAGATATACCTTACAGAAATCAGACATGGTTTTCATGCGGCGAGGGCAACGAATTGCAACAAGACCAGATACGGGAGAATTGGGACGACGACCTGTACATACACTCCGTGGCTTATGGAGCGTCAGGGTGGATTGTATCTATGGCAAAAGGCTTCGGATTCACCGCACAGTCCTACAGCTATGACAGAGCGTGGCCAAAGGACTGGATTTCACAAAAGGAGAACGCGGGATACGCAATAACATCAGCGGCAAACGGCAACGGCAAGTGGCTCATTGTAATGTCAAAAGGCTCCGGCATTACATCGCAGGTGTGGACCAGCGGCACAATATCGGAAGTAAAGTCAAAAATTACGGAGTGGTGGGACAAAGATTACTATATAACCGGAGCCACACATTACTCCAACGGCAAATGGCTTATAATTTCATCAAAAGGCACACCATACTCCACCCAGTCATGGGCAAGCCGATCAAATTATGACGACATCACTTCATGGATAAAACAAAAATGGAACGACGGCTATCATCTGCAGTTGCTTGAATATGGCAATGGCACATACTTCGCGGTAGCATGCAAATACACCGACGGCCGAGACCACAGCCAGAATTACAAAGTGCTGAGTTCTTCTCCCAAAGAATACATTAAAGAAAAATGGGACAAGGATATGCATATCGCCTATATAGGCGGAGGCCACAGCGAGTCCGCGTCATCATCAGGGAGCAGACGTTCCGGCACCGGGCGACTGCCTAATGAAGGAGAGAGCATATACATGCAGGCAAGCGGCGGAGGACTTTCATATGCATCGATAAGGTGTTTCCGCAGTCAGGAAGGCGAACTCCGTTACAACGTATACCCCGACCAGATGGCAACCGAAGGCATTTACGTATATAAGCACGACTATAACAGCAACGGCAACTATGTGTTACGCCGTTATCACCTGAAACTGACCGGCTCCATGTTTAACATGAGATGGGACGGAGGGCCCGACGGCACGGAAGTCCTTGTTTCACAAAGCACCGGCAGCATAACACTGCCTAACGGCACAGTCTATGACAAGCCTATAACCGTCGATCAGGCAAATGCGATATCAGCGAAGCAACAGCAGATAATGTCGGGAACCTACAGCGGAGGATATTATTCCGGTGGCGGATATACGGGCGGTGGCGGCACTACCTCCGGCTCATCGGGCGGTTCGGCCTACACTACATGCCGCATATGCAGCGGCAGCGGAGTATGCACGAGTTGTCACGGGTCGAAAGGGTCATGGCACGATACCGGCTACTATACTGGCAGCGGCTCCAAGAGCTGGATAGACTGTCCGTCATGCCACGGCACCGGACGTTGCTTCAATTGCCACGGCTCCGGACGCCAATAAAAGCTTGGCCGGTTAAAATCGGCTTAGACATCCTCGACAGCAAAATAATTTCATGGAATTTTATTCCATATAGCGGCTATATGGAATATTTTTTGTAACTTTGTGGGCAATTTTTTCCGCACAGGCATGAAGAAGCAGCGGCCCGAGCCGCTCGCCTGACGGAGTTAACAAGTAACATTATCAAATAAAATGTACGCTATTGTAGAAATCCAAGGACAGCAGTTCAAGGCAGAAGCCGGCAAGTTCTTGTATGTTCACTTTCTCGGCGAGGACAAAAAAGCGGGCGACGCAGTAGAATTTGACCGCGTGCTCCTCCTTGATGCCGACGGTAACGTTAAAGTTGGCGCTCCTACCGTTGAAGGAGCCAAAGTAGTATGCGAAGTGGCCGAGCCGCTCGTAAAAGGTGACAAAGTAATCGTCTTCAAGAAGAAAAGACGTAAAGGCTATCGCCGCAAAAACGGCCATCGCCAGTACTTCACCAAGATAGTGATTAAAGATTTGGTAGCTTAACCCATTAAAATCTTAAAGAAATGGCACATAAGAAAGGTGTAGGTAGTTCGAAGAACGGACGTGAGTCGGAAAGCAAACGACTCGGTGTTAAGATTTTTGGTGGCCAGCACGCTAAAGCAGGCAACATCATCAAGCGCCAGCGCGGTACAGTGCACCATCCGGGTGAAAACGTAGGCATGGGCAAGGATCATACCATCTACGCTCTTGTTGACGGTGTAGTGCTCTTTACCGAGGGTAAAGGCGGCCGCCAGTACATCAATGTCACTCCCGACGCAAAGGCTTAACGCCCACGCGCTCAACAAAGACAAAAAAAAGCTGTGTCCCTAACCGGATGCAGCTTTTTTATGTTTACTCACAGCGTCTGCCCCCGGAGTGCACCCCGCTCGCACACCCGGAGGGCCATACCAACAGGGCGAGATGAAGCCATACGGGTCGTAGCCGGACGCCGTAGTACCGGCGTCCGACCGCAGCCCGTAGGCCATACAAATACACCACGATGACAGCATATCCACATGCCCTATGGGGAAGTCCACAGAAATTACGTACCCGGATGGCCATGCGGACATGCAGACGCCGTGATACTGCCGATCGTAATATACCATTGAGCCGGAAAACTTTCCATCCAATAACATTATATCTATATCTAAACTATCATTTTTGTCTATCTACAATTTTATTTCCCTTTCACTTGAATAAATACAAGGAAGTACTAAATTACCTTTTTTATCAATGACTCCCCAATTCCCAATATCGTACCATCTTAAAGTTATTGCAACTTTAGCTAAGCCATCTACAAAATCCCTTGCATACTTATAATTGAATGGGATAACAGCTTTACCTGTTTTATCTATATAACCCCATTTGCCCGTAGAGTCTTTGACACAAGCCAAGCCTTCGCTGAAAGGGCCGCCATACTCATAAATGCACGGAATGACAGTTATGCCATTTTTGTCAATATACCCACATTTACCAAAATCATTTTCAACCATAGCCAAACCTTCGCTAAAATCAGTTGCAGCTCCATAAATACACGCAATAACAACTTTGCCTGTTTTATCTATATACCCACATTTATCGGTAGAGTCCTTAATAAGAGCCAAACCATCACTAAAACTCCATACTGAATTGTAAATGCAAGGAATCACAACTTTACCGGTTTTATCAATAACACCCCATTTGCCGGTAGAGTCTTGAACACAAGCCAAGCCCTCGCTGAAATCACAATTACACTTGTAAATGCATGGTACAACAACTTTGCCCGTCTTATCTATATACCCATATTTACCGGTAGAGTCTTGAACACGAGCCAAACCCTCGCTGAAATCACAATTACACTTGTAAATGCATGGTACGACAACTTTGCCCATCTTATCAAGATATTCTTCTTTAGACGGGCCTTTACGAACATGAGCCAAACCATCACTAAAACTCCATGCAGCATTGTAAATACAAGGAATCGCAACTTTACCCGCTTTATCTATATAACCATATTTGCCCGTGGAGTCTTTGACACAAGCCAAACCTTCTCTGAAAGGACCTGCATAATCATAAATGCACGGGATGATGACGTTTCCGTTGGTGTCCACAAAGCCCCATCTGCCGGATGCATCTTGGACCGCTATCAGGCGGAGCGATTCCAGCCGTTTCTCCTCGACGCGCGCTTTGAGGTTTACTTCGATGAAGTCGCTGTAGTCGTTGTCGGGGACATTGTATTTGCGGGTGTCTTTTATTTCGGGGTATTCTTTGCTGACAAATTCGAGCAGATGGTTGCCTTTGACAAGGCGGATAAAAGTCTCGGTATCGGCATGAGCGACAGCCAGACGCTTGCGGAAGCGGAGCACGTCGCAGTCGGCATCGGAGAGGATTGCTATCTCCGCTCCGACTTCCTGCTTTGAGGCCGACTCACGTGGCGTAATTATGGGCGCTATGCGGTCATTTATGAGCATTTCGACCGAGGCGTTTAGCAGAGTCTCGCTGTCGATTTTCGTAAATTGATGCTGACCGAGAGCCTCACGCACCTGCTCAGGCACTGTGGGCGGAAACTCCTTGAAGAGGCCGTCGAAATTGACCGGAATTATATGGCGCTCGTGCTCTATGGCATGGATTATCTCCTGACGCACCCAGTCGTCTTCATTCTTACAGCGGTCAAGCGAGCCGGGCGAAAGGATGAAAATAAACACCGGCGCCGACTCGATAGCGCTCTTGATGCGGCTGTCGAAACGGCCGTCCTTAAGCTCATCGTAGTCAAGAAACACACGGTCGCGGTAACCGCGCTTCTCAAGTTCGGCCTTAAGAATTCGGGCATATTGCGCACCGCCTACGCGACGGTAGCTGATGAAAATATCGTAATCCATTTTTTGATGTGATATGATTGACAATTAAATTGAGCGAGCTTATTGCAAATTTAATAAAACCCGCTCAATAAATCAAATAACCTACAGCAGCCTCACACGGCAAAGCCTACCCGTCGGTATCCGCGGAGGTATGTAGGCTGTGGCTCGCAGTCGGGTATGTCGGCCGGCAATATAGTGGTGAGCTGCTCCCGGTCAGGGTCAGACAACTGCGACACACGCGAGGCCATGGCAGGGATAATCGACGTCGTGATCAGATTTATGACATGACGTGCGTTGCCGAAATCGGCATCGCGATTGGCATAGTCGGCGGCAAGGCGGCGGCACAGCCTATGACGCGCCTGCTCGTCAAGCGTGAAGTGGTTGCGCCGCAGATAGCCCTCGGCAATCTCCATAAGCTCCGCTTCATTAAAATCTTCGAAGGTAAAGATATTGCTCTGCGGGATACGTGAACGCAGTCCGGGATTGATGTCAAACAACCGCTGCATCGGCTCTGTATAGCCGGCCAATATAAGCATCCAGTCGCGTTTCGACTCGTCGGCAAGAGCCGTCATAAGAGTCTCGATGACGAAGCGCCCCGGGTCTTTCGGGTCATCGGGCTGGCACAGCTGATAGGCCTCGTCGATAAACAATATGCCGCCTTCAGCCTCCTCAAGGGCAGCCAGAGTATTCTCTGACTCGGAACTGTAGTATTTACCTATAAGAGTAGCCCGTTCGCGCACCACGACATGGCCCTTTGACAGCACGCCAAGCTCCCGGAGCTTGCCGCCGAGTATCTTGGCTACGGTAGTCTTGCCTGTTCCCGGCGATCCGAGAAACATGGAGTGAAGCGGGAGTGACAGACTTGAAAATCCGGCATCCTCGCGCAGCCTGTTGAAACGCACGAGAGCCGTGTACTGCGCCATGCGCTGCTTGAGCGATGCGAGTCCTACAAGGTCGTCAAGTCCCGGAGCCTTATTATCATCGGGCGCTTCATCAATAGTGTCGGGCACTTCATCAGAAAGGGAACCGTGCTGCTCGACCATATCGTCAAACGCCCTCCCGAACATTGAGGCATCGGTCACGGTGCGCTGCTTCAGCTCTTCCGCAGTCCACGGATTCTCTACAACGGCCCCTTCATTGGAAAACAGGAAAGTGGCAAAGACATAAGTCATACAACGAAGACACGCACAATAGACGCCTTTCACGTCAGGATTTATGTCAAAGCTCCACCTCACCGACAATAACTTCCTGTCGTCATCATCGGCCGACAGCCGCGAAGGCACGAGCAGCTGCCTCTCTTCCACTCCGTCAGGCCGTATCACAGCCATCTCCACTTCAGGAAGGCTATGGATCTCGGCCGGCAGCATGTTTTCGAGCTGAAACTCGACAACGGCCTCATTGCCGAGTCTGGCGCCGGGAGAAGCGACACTATAGTACTCGGGCCAACCGAGAAGCACGCTGCCCTTCAACGGCGAGTACCACTTGGTGGGCAGACGCAACTCCTTCAGGGCGAAGAAGCGTATCTCGCGCGACTCCAATTCCATGCCGCCGGCTTCTACCGTCACCCGATAGCGATGATAGGGATTGACATCGGCAGCGGGCACATAAACATCGAGGCGCTCATAGCGCATGAACTCCGAGCGTGACATGGCGAAATTAAAGATATTGCGTGCTCCCACCGCGCGGTCATCGTCATCAATATCGCGGAGAGTCACCGCAAGTATGCCTACCTTTACGCCACGGGGAGTACTCTTCAACGCCAATTTATTGATAATCGACATATAGACGGCCACATGGGTCTGGTGAGCAAAGAGAATAAAGTGATTGCGGTTGTCAAACAGTTCGGCTCCCGGTATTTCAGAAGCGATTTTACTTGTTGAATCGTAGGGACGTATCTTGAGGTCACCTACTGAGATTTTATCATTTATATCCATAATTGTTTCTTTTTAGATTAATATATATGAGCTGTGACACGCATGACATGTCACAGTCGGTTAACATACACATACCGGAGTCCTGCCGCGATGCCTGCATCGCCGTTTGCCGCAGACCCCGAGTCCACAATGTCAAAGTACTCCCTTGAGGCTGACCATGCGCCGTCATCTGCAACCGTGCAGACACAGCACACCCTGTCGGCCTTGATCTCGGTGATTAAAAATGCTAAGGGAGTTGTCAACGCAACGCCCTTCCACGACCTGCCTCAGGAGGCGGATCCTGCACCTTAAGATGTTGTAGGGAGTTACATGTCATTGTGTTGACCTTGTGTTTTTAGTTAATCTAAAAAGAATTAAAACCGGTCATTCCATATCATGAAATAACGATTATGCGGCAAATATAACCAATGCCTGATAAATTTCCAAATTTTCTTTATCATCTCTACATAAAAAGTCCTGACGGAAATACATGTAACCGGTATTTCCGTCAGGACTAAAAATGCAATGAGATATGTCTATTCCGAAGCTTTGGCGTTCCAGACAGTAAGCACACACAGAACCGACAGGACGGCCGACCCTATCCAGAACCATGTCACGGCCGAAAAGTCATAAACCGCGAATCCGTCAACGACCGACTTGCCGCTGCCTATGGTAAGTCCGCTGACAAAGTCCTGAAGAGCGGCGCCTATGTAAGAAGCTATACCCACTACTCCAAGAGCGGCACCCGAAGCCTTCTTCGACGCGATGTCGACAGCCATCAGACCGCCGAGGAAGCATATAAGAGCCCCTATGGCAAGTCCGAAAATAACCATACTGGCGGCGTCAAGCCAGAAATTATCAGACGGGCCGAGCAAAAACAGGCACAGGCCCAATATATTCATAAGACCGAATATCAGGGCCGGCATGTTGCGGCGTCCGCCGAAAAAGCGGTCGGAAATCCATCCTGAAAGTACCGTACCGACAATGCCGCAAACAGAGCTTATCGAAATCACCGAGCTGGCCTCAAGATTGGTATAACCCTTTTCAGCCTCAAGGAAGAAAATGCCCCAACTGTTGACAGCGTAACGTGAAATGTACATAAACGCGCTGCCGAGTGCAAGCATCCATATGGCCGGATTGCGTAACACCTGCTTCTGATACTCTGCGACAGACGTCTTTTCCATAGACTTCTCCTTGGTCTCCGACACCTCACCGCTGTATACATCGACAGGCGGCAGTCCGCACGACTGCGGAGTATCGCGCATAAACACGGCTACAATAACGAAGCCGAGAAGTCCGAGGAGTCCGGCACCGCGGAAGCCCCACTGCCAGCCAAAGGATGCCACTATCACGGCTGTGGCTATGAATGTGATAGCCTCGCCTATGTTATGGCTCGATGACCAGAAACCGTAAAACGATCCGCGGTCCTTATTGCTGTACCAGCGCGAAAGGGCAACCACACATGGAGCCGCGCCCATAGACTGCATCCAGCCGTTTATAGCCCACAGAACCATGAACACGCCGAATGAGGCCACAAAACCGAGCGCGAGGTTTATAAGAGCCGACACCAGAAGTCCGGCGGCGAGAAAACGGCGCACATTGCTGCGGTCGGCAAGGAATCCGTTGGTAAACTTACCTATAGCATAGGTCACGAAAAGTCCCGACCCGATTATTCCCAATTCGGTCTCCGAAAGCACTCCAGCATCCACGATAGGCTTTTTTATGACATTAAGGCTCAGACGGCACACATAAAACAAGCCGTAACCGAGTGTGGCTGAAAGAAATACCTGCCAGCGCAGACGACTGTAACGCTTGCGCGTGGCCTCGGGCGAGAGTACCTCGCCCGAAGGACGCGACATAGCAAAGAAACTTAGCAAACTACTCATAACACAAGCATATTAATCATGAAGCCCGCGCTGACGCAGATATTTAAGAAGATGTTCGGCACGGTCGGTCTGTATGATAGTGGCGCCGAGAGTGTCGATAAGGTAACCGAACGAAGCGTCGGTATCAGACAAAGAGAGGTCATCGTCATGTCCGCCGCAAAGGGTGTCCCATAGCGTGTTGTACCATATCAGCGCTTTGCCGTCAAGCGACTTGCGGAGTTGCAACGGCATGCTGTTGGAGTCATCTGCATACACAAGCTCATAAGCTACAGGACGCAAGCGCTCCATAAATCCGGTCATCAGCTCGCCGGCGGCAGGTTTGTCGAGATTCACGACAGGCATGTATATGACCTCGTCAAGATACGGCCCGTACAATGACAGGACCTCATCGGCCGGCTTGGCTCCTTTCATAATCACCTGACGTGCGGTGCCGGTCTTCTCCAGCACAGGCATCAGCAGGTCAAAGTAGCGGTCGGCCTTGTCGAGATTGATAAGCACGCGGCCTTTGGCTTCAAGAAGAGCCTCCTCAAGTGTAGGCACATTGTGCATGGTCTTTATGCCGCATCCGTTATTCAGTTTCAGAGTCTTTATGGAGTCAACCGTCCACTCCTTTACGAGCCCCTTGCCCGTTGTAGTACGCTCAAGGCGTCCGTCGTGCATCACTATGAGCACACTGTCTTTTGTAAGCTGCAGGTCAAGCTCCACGACATCGACACCCACGGCAATCGAATGGCGTATGGCGGCAATGGAGTTTTCGGGAGCATACCGCCAGTCGCCACGGTGTGCCACAACCATCACTGACGACTTGTCGCCCGACATGAGTTTCTCGCGCAGGGCTTCGGCCCTGTCGGCCGACGATGCGGCATTCAGCGGCAATATGGCCGCCAGCAGCAGTATGATAAACGAAATTTTTTTCATATTCACTATTATCTTAAAGTCTGAATAAAATCATAATCCCAATAAACCGGATCTAATCATGCAGCCCCCGCCCGCGCAGATATTCAAGAAGATGCTCGGCACGGTCGGTCTGTATTATAGACGCTCCAAGAGTGTCGATAAGATAGCCATACGATGCGTCGGCATCAACCAGCGACACCTCATCGTCATGACCGCCACACTGAGTGTCCCAAAGCGTATTGTACCATATCAGCGCTTTACCGTCGAGCATGTCTTTTAACTCCACGGCATAACTTACGGCATGGTCGGCCGAATATGACAGTTCGTAAACCACCGGCTTGAGCACATTAAAAAATCCGGTCATGAGTTCTCGCGCCTCGGGCCTGTCAAGCTTCAGCTTAGGCATATAGATTATCTTATCGATATATGCGCCATAAAGGCTGTGGACCTCGGCAGCCGGCTTTGGACCCTTGACGATAACCTGACGTGCGGTGCCGGTCTTCTCCAGCACAGGCATCAGCAGGTCAAAGTAGCGGTCGGCCTTGTCAAGATTGACAAGCACGCGGTCTTTGGCTTCAAGAAGAGCCTCTTCGAGAGTAGGCACACCGTGCATGGTCTTTATACCGCAGCCGTTTTTCAGTCTCAGGGTCTTTATCGAGTCCAAAGGCCAGTCCCTTACGAGTCCTTTCCCCGTAGTAGTACGGTCAAGACGGCTGTCGTGCATGACAACCAGCACACTGTCCTTTGTAAGCTGAAGGTCAAGCTCCACCACATCGACACCCACGTCAATCGAATGGCGAATGGCGGCAATGGAGTTTTCAGGGGCATACCGCCAGTCGCCGCGATGAGCCACAACCATCACCGATGACTTGTCGGCCGACATGAGCCTTTCGCGCAAGGTATCGACGCGTGTAGCCGCGCCTGCGGCAGGCTGACACATGACCGCGAGCAAAAGTAGCGCACATGACAGCCATTTCGTAGCCCGCAGTATCATCATCGCAGATTACCGTTACTCCATATCAAACGCTCGCCCCAGAAAGGCATGTACGTATTCTCGCAGTTCAGCTTGGAAGCGCGTTCAAGACCGAGGGCAAGCGACCAGCGCGAAGAAGCCACATCCTTGTGTGTAAGTTCAAGGATATGCGACAACAGCACGTAGTCGGGAGCGAATACGGCGCCGATGACATTGTTTTCGGTAAGCGCATTGGGAGCATACCGGGGTATGTAGATGTCTATATTGGCATTCCGGACTGTCTCATATCGGGAAGCGCCGAAGTTGGAGTCGCCCGAGTGCATTATGACACAGTGGCCGGCATCGCTTCCGCAGTCTATCTTAAATACGGTGACAGGCACATTCGTGTCGCCGTTATTGTGGTCGGTGATAAAACTGTGTATAGCGAACGCGCCTATCGAATAGTCCTTGTTTTCAGCGGTGATATACTGAGAGTCGCATCCTTCTATGTCAAAATTGGCGAGAACAGGCTTGCCGAGTTTTGCCATGGCCTGAGCGAGCGGCAACGACTTGTGGTCATTGTGCACATGGGTTATGGCATAGAAGTCAAGATAGGGAGCAAGCTCCTCGGCACGGCGGTGAAAAATATCGATACCGAAAGCGCCCGAAGCGGTCTTCACCACATATCCCATGTTGTAAAGCTGATAGACATGCACCTCACCGGCAGCGGGAGTGTCTTTATCAAGACCGTCGAGCACACGGTCCATGGCTTTGTTGTAGTTGTATATTATCGGTATTGTCTTCTCCATGGCGGTAGCCAGAGGAGCGTCGCCGTCAAGATAAGCCTTGAATATGACGTCGATACATTCATCGGCCTGTTTCTGCAGGTCAACGAATATGTCGTTACGCTGCGTAAGGTCGTGCGAAGCGGCCGATGTGGCCCACAACCGTACAAGAGCGTCATTTTCGGCAGAAGGCAGTACGGAGCCTTCGGGACGCCAGTCGTTTTTATCATCATCGCAGGCCGACACGCCGACGGCGCCGATGAATACAATCACCGCAACCGCGGGCTTTGACAATGTAGTCAAAACCCTGTTTGCGGCACCGCATAAAGCGGCAGAAATTGAACCTATAAATTGCATGAATAATGATTTTAATGATATTGGATTCTGTACCGAATATTATTTCAGAGAATTTGTACCGAAGTGATTGCCGCCGCGCATAGGCCATCCGCTCGCAGCAAGCGGAGTCTTGATGTCAAATGCCGCTACCGAACCGTTCAGTCCGTAATATACACGGCAGTCGGGACCTATAGACACCGCCGACATAGTCTGCTTGCCTATATTGAGTATGGCTTCGGCATTTCCGGCACGGTCAATCGCCAGAAGATTGAACGGCGAGGCGTACTCCGATATATAAGCCTTATCGTCGGCTCCGAGAGCGAATCCGGAGTAAATGTAATTTTTCTCGGCGGTATAATGCCACTTCTGAGCACCGTTGCGGTCAACGGCATACAGGCCACCCGACTTCTCGCAGAAATACACTGTGCCGTCGGTGTCAACTACCGGATGATAGCAGTCATTGGTAGCCGAAGGACTTGTCCACAGGGTGCGTCCGGTGTTCATGTCGACCGCGGCCACACCACCCTTGCTCTTCAATGTCGCATAAAGTACTCCGTTGTGGAGCGCGAGCGAACCGCCTCGCTCCGTAACCTTGTGACCCGCGTCGCATGTCCAGCGAAGCGATCCTGAGGCGGTGTACGACCACAATCCGGCAGAAGTGCCGATATATACGTTGCCGTCGGCATCAACTACCACTCCTCCGGCGTTGCCGCTCTGCACGGCGTCCCACTTCTTTGAACCTGTTTCGGCATCAAGAGCGGTAAGCTTGCCTCCGTCGACAAGTACATACACAACTCCGTCCGATGTCACGGCGGGAGCGGCTTTAACAGCGTTGCCGAGCGATACCTTCCACTTCTCTATACCGTTGGGCGTAATAGCATAGAACGTGCCGGCGCCATCCTCGGTACCGAAATATATTTTACCGTCGGGGCCCACAGCCGGACCTGCGCCGTAAGTGGCGGCTGCCGTAGCGAACTGCCATTTAACTGTACCAGCCACCGCATCTACCGCAAACAACGTCTTGGTGCTCTGCGACACGGTATAGAATGTCTGTCCGTCGCGTGCAAACACGATGTTGCTCGACTTCTGATAACCGGTACCGGCAACCTGCGTCCAAGCAAACGGAAGCACGTCGACCGTTATCGAGGCTGACTCTGTCAATAGATTGTCATAAACCACATGTACAGTCACCGTATTGGATCCGGCAAGAGCGAAGTAGCAGTCGGTCGAAGGCTCGGAAGATATGTCGGTGCCGTTGACACTCCATTTCACAGATACGACTTCACCTGATATGAAATAAGCCGGATTATACTCAAGCTTGCACAGCTCATACTGGTGAGGTGTTTCGGGAAGAGCCGATATGGGGCTTATCTCACCCGGCACCGCCGTAGCCGACACAACGGGAGAGTTGCCGTGGCCATACACACAGGTCAGTGCAAATGTATATTCCTTGCCGTTTTCAAGTCCGTTGACAAGATATGACACAGCGTCGGGTTCGGGATTGCCGGCCGATACGGCCGCTCCGTCAGCGGAAGTCACCGTGAGGCTATAGCTATATGACAGCTCTGTAGCCGGAGCCACCCATGATATGAACGCACGTCCGTCGCCAGCCATGGCTTTGAAATCGGTCACGGGCAGACGTGTTGACTTAGGCGTGCATGAAGCCGTTATCTTGCGGGCGAGTCCGCTCTCATAACGGGCCTGCACGGCAAATGTATATGCACAGTCATTGACAAGCGGAGATATGACAGCCGATGACTCTTTGCCGTCGACAAAAATCTCGCCGTTCTCACCCGCCTGCGAGGTGGTCCATGTTATATAATAGTCGACAGGTGTCGGTTTGCCCTCCTGCGGCTTCCACTGCAGGGTGACCGATTCGTCGCCCGACAATGCCGTAACTTCATCGACTTCGTATCGGTCAAACGAAGCTCGGTAATCGTTTTCATCTTCACAACCGGCCAGAACAAGAACGGCTGCGGCTGCCAATAATGTATGTCTAAATAATCGTTTCATAATCGGTATAGATATTTATAGGATTAATAACCGGGATTCTGCCACAAAACGGTCTTGTCGTTGATGCGCTCGATTTCGGTCGAAGGTATGGGATATAGCATCTGATAATCCTGTATGGTAAGTCCTTCGTTGGCCGCGGCCTCCTTGGCACCGCCCAAACGCACGGAGTCAAACCACCGATGTCCCTCGTAAGGAAACTCTTTCTGACGCTCAAGCATGACTGCCTTACGGAAGGCGTCACGGTCGGGCAGATCGGCTATGTCTACGGGCGACAGTCCGGCACGCGTATGCACTGCGTTCAGAGCATTTAGAGCAGGCGAGTCCTGACGGTTGCTGTAGCCTACCTCGTTCAGCGCCTCGGCATACATAAGCAGCACATCGGCATATCTGAGGAGTATGTTGTCAGCACCGTACTGGCGTGTGGTGGCATCGCGGGTGTCATAAAACTTACGCATCAGATGTGTGTTGACATCGGGCACCTTTACATACTCAAGCAACAGCGAACGGCGGTCATCGGAAGTGTAAAGTTCATTCAGAGTGCGTGTACGGTTGTTGTCGTCGGTAAGGTTGGTGAGCCCATACCAAGCGCCGTGTCCCTCACCCACTACAGTCTTGTTGTAGCGTACGGCAAATATTATCTCGGCGTTCATCTTTTTGTCCACATCAAATACATCGAGCACATCAGGCAGAAGCGTATATGAACCGATCATGCCTTCGAGCAACGGAGCGGCTTTCTCGGGGAAACCGAATGTGAGATACACTTTGGCGAGCAACGCCTTGGCTGCCCCGCTTGTGGCACGTCCTACATCAGACTTGGGGTACGATGCGGGAAGCATGTTTTCATTTACTATCATCTCAAGGTCGCCGGCTATGTAGGTGTACATCTCGCTCTCGGAAGGGCGTGCAAGCTTAAGAGCCTCGTCGACCGATACAACCTTGCGGGCTACGGGCACGGTGCCCCAAGCACGATACATGTTGAAGTAGGTCAGGGCACGGATAAACATGGCTTCAGCCTTGAACTGGTTGCGTTTTACAGCATCGAACTGCGCGTCATCTATGCGGTCGAGCACCATATTGCAGCGGTACACGCCGTTATTGAAGTTAGCCCACAGGTCATCGAGTATGCCGTTGGCCGGAGTCTCGTTGAACTTGTCTATGTCATATCGGTCCTGCGTACCCGCCGTGGGTGCGTTAAGAGTAAGGTTGTCGCTGCGGTACTCGCACATCTCGATGTAAAAGTTCATCTGAGTCTGCAATTTGGCATAACAACCGTTTACAGCGATTTCGAAGTCGCTTTCGGTCTTGTATATCTTATCTACCGTCACCTGATCGTCGGGCTGCAGGTCAAAGAAGCTGTCGCTGCACGATGTCAGCACCAATAAGGAGGCTGCGGTAATTGCCGTCAATAGTTTTTTCATTGTTGTGATTTTAATAAAATTAGAAAGTGGTTAAGTTAAGGCCTATCATAAACGTACGGGCCAAAGGATAGGTACCGTAGTCCTCACCGGGTGTCAGCGCATTGCTGTTGCGCAGACTCACTTCGGGGTTGTAGCCCGAGTAATTGGTCCAAGTATACAGATTGTTGGCCGAGAAGTATATGCGGCACTTTTCGATATAAAGTTTCTTGGTCCAGTTAGAAGGCAGCGTATAGCCTACGGTTATATTCTGCAGACGCAGGTATGAGCCGTCCTCAAGATGCCAAGTCGACGTACGGGCGTTGTATCCGGTCTGCTTGCGGTTGGCGCGGTTTGTAAATCCGTCGCCTATATTTGTCGCGCTCTGCCAGCGGTTGAGGCTTGCCACGGTGCCGTTGACGTTGCCCTCCATGTTGTCAAGATAACGGCGGTTGAGGTTCAGGATTTCGTTGCCGTACACACCCTGAAAGGCAACGGCGAAGTCAAGGCCCTTGTAAGCGAGAGTACCGTTGAAACCGTAAGTGAAGTCAGGCATATAGTTGCCTACGATAGCACGGTCTTTATTTACGTCGAGTACTCCGTCACCGTCAACATCGACAAAACGGAAGTCACCGGGACGTGCATTGTCAAAGTGAGGATAAGCCTTCAGGTCCTCTTCATTACGGAATATGCCGTCCTGCACAAGCAGATAATATGAACCGATAGGCTTGCCTACCTGAGTTATGTAATAAGCGTGCTCGACACTGCCCGACGAGATTATCGGAGCATTCTGTTGTCCGAGAGCCTTTACCTCGTTGGTGTTTTTCGACCAAGTGGCATTGAACGAGTAGCTCAGTCCGTTTTTATATGAGTGCGACGAGCCCAGCGAGAGTTCCCAACCGCGGTTATTGACCTTACCTATGTTCATAAGCGTCGTGCTGTAACCGGTAGGACGCGGAACGGGCACATTAAGAAGCATGTCGTAAGTATCGGCATAGTAGTATTCAGCGGTAAGTTTCAGATATCCGTTGAGCGCAAACAGGTCAAGACCGGCATTGATCATCGAGGTCTTCTCCCAAGTCAGGTCGGGGTTGTCGATACCCGTAGGCTTGTAGCCGCTGTTCAACGAACCGCTTCCCGAACCGAGTATATAATCATCCTGATCCATAGTGGACAAATGGCGGTAATTGCCTATCTGGAAGTTACCGGTCTTACCGTAGCTAAAACGCAACTTACCGTCATCCAGCCAATTCATGGCGCTTATATTACGGAAGAAATCCTCGCCGGTAAAACGCCAAGCGGCCGATGCCGAGGGGAAGTAGCCCCAGCGGTTATTCTTGCCGAAACGTGAAGAGCCGTCGGCACGTATGGCGGCGGAAAGCATGTATAAGCCGCGATAGCTATACTGGGCGCGTGCGAGATACGAGGCAAGCGACCACTCGGTGGTCTGTGAATTTCCGTCTGACACCGTACCTCCGGTTATAGTCTGTATATAATCGTTGGGATAGTCGGTGGCTTTTACATAAACGCCCTTGTATGTCTCTTTCTGGGCCGACTGTACGACCACGGCATTGATTGTATGGTCGCCGAAATCGGCATTATAGTTAAGCTGGTTCTCAAACAGCCAGTTATAGTAGCTTCCGTTGGATGCCTCACCTACAGGATTGGACGGTTTGTCATAATAGTCCTTGCCGAGCAGAGGAAGCGCACCGGAGCGATACTTCTCGTTATTGGCTCCGTAATAGTTTCCGCCAAACGATGTCTGGAATGAGAATCCGCGGCCGAAGTCGAAGCCGACAAAAGCACGTCCGGTGAAAGCGAAACGGGTGACGTTGTCTTTCTGCAACGTGGCGAGAGCCACCGGATTAAGCACTTCATTGTGCTGGTAGTCATCGCCTATACGCCAGTATCCGTTGCCCTTGTAGTTGAACGAGCCGTCGGCATTATACACAGGCCATATAGGACATGAGGCGAGGGCCGACTGTACAACACCGCCGCTTCCGTAAGAGCCTGACGCGTTAACTCGCTTGGACTTTGAATATGAAGGCGACATATTGACACCATAACGGAAACGCTGGTATTTGCCGTCAAGATTCATGCGGAGCGAGTACTTCTCGAAATCAGAATTGATGATTATACCCTCTTTGCTCAGGTAATTGCCCGAAAAGAAGTAGTTTACGGTCTCGGTCTTGCCCGATACAGTGACATTATGGCTTGTGGAGAAACCGGTGCGGAATATCTCGTCCTGCCAGTCGGTATCGGTAAGATTGGGCTCGCCGGTAAGATAAGGCAACAGCTCTATAGGATAGTTGCTGAACGACTCGGGGCGGCTGCCGTTAGGATCGGTACCTCCGGGATGAAGATCCCAGTAAGCGTTGTCGTGAGCCTCTTTTGACAGCTGTGCATACTGATAGGCATTCATCATGTCGATCTTCTTTGACACCTTGTCCCATGCGGCATATCCGTCATAAGTAACCTTCACGTGCTCCGACACACCCTTTTTGGTGGTTATTATGATGACACCGTTTGATCCGCGCGAGCCATAGATGGCTGCGGCTGAAGCATCCTTGAGCACTTCAAGCGACTCGATATCGTTAGGGTTGATGTTGCCGAGGCCGTTGTCCATAGGCACACCGTCAACAATGTAGAGCGGGTCATTGCCGGCAGTGGCAGAACTTACACCGCGCACACGTACCATAATATTGTTGCCTTCAGGATCGCCCGAAGTCTGCATGACCTGCACACCGGGCATTTTACCGGCCATCGACTGCCTGAAATCGGAGTTAGGCAGGTTGGCTATGTCTTCCGACTTTATCTGTGATATAGCTGTCGATACATCGCGCTTCTTGACGGTACCGTAGCCGATGACCACGACCTCATCGAGCACTTCGGAGTTTTCAGCAAGCGTGAAGTCATATACATCTTTGTCACCGACAGTAAAGGCGATAGGCTGATAACCGATATACGACACATTGACTGTAGATCCTTCCGGTACTTTATCTATAGTAAAGTTACCGTCAAAGTCGGTCGACACACCGTTAGAGGTACCGTCGACAATGACCGAAGCACCTATTACCGGCTCACCTTCGGGATCGATTATCGTTCCCGAAATCTTTTTTGTCTTTACATTTGCCGGAACGGCAGCCTGCGAGGCCTTGCGTGAAGCCTCGACTATGGCTATGGACTTGTCGGAGACGATGTCATAGGTAAGGCCGCTCCCTTTAAGAGCCATCTCGAGAGCCGTTGTTACAGGAGTATTCTCACATGACAGCGTTATGCCGACTTTATCGGCAACCGACGAGTCTTTGTAAGAAAAACGATAGTTTGTTTGGTGCTCTATGGCACTCAGCACTTGTGTTAGCGTCGCGTCCTTGAATTTGAGCGTAACATGCTGGATGTCGTTTGCCATGGCATTGATGCATCCGGTTATTACGACCAAAAGGGTAAGGAGGCATTTACGCAGTCTACTCTTTTGAATCATGGATTAAGTTTTGGATGGTTTAATAATTACTATAATCTACCACGGTAGACAATAATAATCAGACGGGGGTACCATCCTCAATCCATGTTTTAAAACATATTAACCTATTAATTTAAGAATTCACCAAATATGCCGTTTACATCCGGTCATACTACATTCTATCAAAGCCGAATATACGCGAGAGTATAGCGTAAGCCTCGTCAAGATCATCGGAAGGAAGTGTGCCGGTAAAGGTATCGGTCAACGCATTCTTCACGTCAGATGACACCCTGATTCCGTAAGCATCCTCAAGGCGCGAGACGAGTTCATCGGGAGTGGCATTGACAAAAATCAATTCATGGCGCAACCATGCCGAACGGGCGGCTATGTCATCGTCCTTCGTAACGCTTATGTCGCCGGTCGACCGGTCGACAAGAGCCACATGTCCCGGCGTAAGCGACACGGTATCGGATTTTTTCCCGGACTTCAGCTCTACACTGCCGCTCTCGAGAGCCACCTCGGTAAACCCGTCATCAGGACGAGCCAGCAGATTGAATGATGTGCCCTTGACCATTATCTGAAGATCATGAACCGTTATGTGAAACGGATGATCGGCATCTTTGCTCACATTGAAGTAGGCCTCGCCGGCAAACTCGACCAGTCGCTTGCCGTCGACATAGTCGGCATAGTACCCTATATCGCTGTTTGAGTTCAGACAGACTTCGCTGCCGTCAGGCAACATGACTTTCGCTCTTTCGCCTTCGGCGGTGACCACATGGCTCTGTCGCGGAGCCACCCCCGAATAATTGCCGTTTAAATACAGATATACGGTAGCAAAAACAAATAAGGGCAATAATATTGTGGCGGCGATAGAAACGACTCTCATCCATGCCGGGCGGCTTGACCGGTGACATTCATTTATTCTGCGGTCTATGTCGACTTTCATTCTCATCAATGACTCATTCATGTCACGCGATTGAGAATCCATGAATTTGTCCCAGTCTTTTGAGATTGCATCGCCTATCTCTTCGTCAGACAACGCGTTGACCCGCTCACGAAGTTCTTTTAATTCTTCGGGAGTAAGTTTGTCGTCTATATATTTTCGGTTTAAATCATCCATTGTACACTGTGAAAAGGTTGGCTATATTATATTGACAATATATATACGAAAAAGTACCGACAGCAGTAATGGAATTGCAATAAAAATGTCATTATGTCGCTTGCTCAATTCGTCTTTAAGCTTTCTCATGCCCTCCGTCACCGCATTTTTAACAGTCTGCAGGCTTAGCCCCGTTTTCTCGGATATCTCTTTGTGGGAGAGTCCGTCGATACGCGATAGCCTAAGCACCCGGCTCTGTGTAGGCGGCAGAGAGTCCATTATGCCGTAAACCGACTTTTCAAACTCATCGTACTCTATGGCAGGAGTGCCGTCGACTCCCACCGAATAGGCCTCGTCAGACACATAGTCCTCATATACGGGCGAATTAATCCTCGATTTATAGGCATTCACCAGACGGTTGCGGGCAATAGTGAATATCAGTGCCTTCAGCGAGTCGCTCTTTATGGACTCACGGCTGTTCCATAACGCGACAAATGTATCCTGAACTATCTCCTCGGCATCCTCGCGCGATTTCACATAACGCATGCAAAATCCGAGCAACTTGGATGCATACAGCTGATATATCGTGTCAAAGGCACGTATATCGCCTTGTTTTAAATGTTTTATGAGGGTTGGTTCCATTTGCCGAATGTTATTGTCGCCGCAAATTTAAACATAAATTTTGTAACGCCATATGAAATCGTGACAAAGATGCGGCGGTTACCGGAGATTGCGGTACCGGAGCTGCCAGAACGCTACGGCGGCTGCAGCGGCCACATTGAGCGAGTCGACATTATGGGCCATAGGTATACGCACTACATAATCGGTCGAGGCAATGGTACGGGCCGCAAGGCCGTCGCCCTCGGTACCCATGACTATGGCAAGCCGAGGCTCGGCCATCAGCGCGGGGTCATCGAGCGGTACGGAGTCATCGGACAGAGCCATTGCGGCAGTACGCAGTCCAAGGCTGCCGAGGTCGGCAACGGACCGGTCAAGCCACGTCCATGGCACAAGAAACACCGAACCCATCGATACCCTGACGGCCCTGCGGTTAAGAGGGTCGCACGATGACGGGGTCAGCAACACTCCGTCAATGCCGAGAGCGGCAGCCGAGCGGAATATGGCTCCGATATTGGTCGTATCGACCACGCCGTCTATGACGACGATGCGCCGTGCATCGCGACACACTTCCTCTACGGAAGGGAGCCGGGGTCTGCGCATGGCACACAATACTCCACGGGTAAGTTTATAACCGGTCAACGAGGCGAGCAGTTGACGGTCGCCGGTATAGACAGGTATGTCACCACACCGGTCAATGATGGAGGCGGCATCGCCGGCTATGTGGCGACGTTCGCAGAGCAATGACACCGGCACATAGCCGGCATTGAGCGCCACATCTATTACTTTAGGACTTTCAGCGACAAACAGCCCCTGCTCGCTATGGAGTCGGTTGCGCAGCTGCGCCTCGGTAAGTGTCGAGAAAACCTCCACACCGTCGTGCGACAATGATGATATCTCTATGACCGGCATAATTGATGTATATATATTACTGTTGAGGCTGCAAAGATAGCGATTTTATCCGGCACAAAGCAACCGGCTTGCCTAAGGCTTGGATTGTATATGTTAATTTAGTAAATTTGTAACTATACATTTTAATCATCACATATAAATATTATGAATCCAAACTGTAAATTAAAAACGGCGGCACTCGCAGTAATACTGGTCAGTGCCTCGGGCGCTATCATGGAAACACAGGCGGCCAACCCTATTCTGCCCATGTGGGAGTACATACCCGACGGAGAGCCTTATGTATTTGAAGATCCTGACAATCCCGGTAAGTTCAGAGTGTATCTATACGGATCGCATGATAATCTCGTTACCGAATATTGCGGGCGCGACCAAATAGTATGGTCGGCTCCGATCGAGGATCTGAACAACTGGCGCTGCGACGGCATAATATTTGAATCGCGCAGAGATGCGAACGGCAAACCGTTGTATGCCAACGGACAGGGCGATGTGCTCTATGCGCCCGACGTAACGATGAAAACCGACGCGGACGGCAACAAGACATATTATCTATACCCCAACAATCAGGCCGGCGGACGACAAGGCATGATAGCCAAGTCATCGCGCCCTGACGGACCGTTTGAGGTATGCAACTGGAGCGGCGATGATCCGAAGCTCGCAACGGGCGACCTGAGGTTTGACCCGGCCGTGTTTGTCGACGATGACGGCAAAGTGTACGGTTACTGGGGCTTCGAGCAGTCATGGGGCGCCGAGATGGACCCCGACAATATGGCCACGGTAAAAGCCGGCACCCAAGCGGTCAAAGACATGATACCGAGCAACAAGCAGGATGAGCTCTTCCGCTTCTTCGAAGCATCGTCGATGCGTAAGATAAAAGACAAATATGTGCTCGTCTACAGCCGCTGGACCAACGACGGCGAATTCGGGCTGCCGCAATCCAACTACACACTCGCCTACGCATACTCCGACAACCCGCTCGGACCATTCACTTATGGCGGCACAATAATAGACGGACGAGGACGGCTCACGACCCCTGACGGAAAGACCATAGCCACAGCTACGCCGGGAGGCAACACACACGGCAGCATAGTCGAAATAAACGGACAATGGTATGTATTCTATCATCGTCAGACCGGCACAAATGAATTCTCACGTCAGGCCATGGTGGCACCCATAGAGGTCAAAGTCACGGAAGGACCGGGCGGCAAGGTGGAGATATCGGAAGGTGAATATACGTCGGAAGGTTTTGAGCTCAACGGCCTGAACCCGCTTGAGCGCCACTCGGCAGGTATAGCGTGCTACTACACCGGTCCCGAGCCCGCGCGTGCGTCGTTCCCCAACTTCCTGTTCACAGGCTCGTATGTCGACGCATTGCGTCCTAAAATAGAGGGCTATGACAAACCTTATGACCTGCGTGTCAACCATGCTCCTGTTGTAAATAACACGGCCGGTTCAACGGTAGGATACAAATACTTCAATTTCGACAATCTGGCGGGCGACAGCAATGCCAAACTGTGTGTGAACCTCGTGCCGGGAGGCATCGACTCTACAGTCAGAATCATGATTGACAATCCTGTAAAGGGTAGGGAAATAGGCCGACTTGACATTTCCGGCTCACTTGCCCAAGAACCGGTAGAATTAAGCACTCCGGTAAAAATCGGCAAAGACAGCAAAGGCAAGCATGCTCTGTTCTTTGTATTTGACTCTCCGACAAAAGGCAAGTCGACATGCACACTCAACAACTTTGTATTCTCACATTGATTCAATAATAACCGCATAAATAAAGAGGATGGCCGCGCGGCCATCCTCTTTATTTATATATCCTTAAATCCGGAATCAGAACGGTTCTTCTTCCTCGGCAAGGGGGTCGACGGCTACTTCATGCTTTTCGGCATAAGTCTCCTTGATAAAGAACACACACACCGCGCCTACCAGCAGCAACACTCCTGCAAGTACTATCATATTGAGCTGCGAATGTCCGCCAAGCAGTCCGAACACCACACCGCCGAGAGCGGCTGCCACAATCTGCGGTATGGTTATGGTGCCGTTGAACAGGCCGAGATAAGCGCCCATGTGCTTGCCGCTGATCGAGTTGGTAAGTATGGTGAATGGCATTGCCAGCATAGCGGCCCACGCGGTACCCACCAAGAAGTAGCTTATGAACAGCAACCACTTGTCATGGAAGAACATGGTAGATATGAATCCGATGCCGCCTATCACAAGACTAAGACAATAAGCAAAACGGCGGTTCTTGAAATTAGGCAATATGGCGGCCCATACGACCGAGCCTATGGCCTGCACGGCAAATAGTATACCGTTCCAGTTGGCGGCCTCCTGATAATTGGCGGTCTGAGTGCCTTGCGATGCATCCCAGCCGTAAGCCTGCTCTGCCACACCGCCCGTATTGTAAGTCCACATGTACATGAACGCGGCCCAGCAGAAAAACTGCACAAGCCCCACCGTCCAGAATACTTTGGGGGCCTTGATGAGCAGATGTATGAAGTCACTCTTCTCATTATCGTCGGCTTGGGTTATGCCATGATATTCGGCATACTCTTTGGGAGGCATCTCCTTAACCTTACAGAACGTGTAGATGACGCAGGCTATAAGTATGGCGGCACCGCCGTAAAACGAGAATGTCACCGAGTCGGGCACCTTATTGCCCTCGGCCACATTGCTTATGCCGATCCATGCAAGCACAAACGGGAATATGAATCCGACCACAGAGCCGGCATTGCACAGGAAGCTTTGTATCGAATAGGCAAGACCCTTCTGCCGCTCGTTGACCATGTCGCCGACAAGCATCTTGAACGGCTGCATTGATATGTTGATCGACAGGTCGAGAAACATCAGGGCAAACGCACCGAATATAAGTGCCGCGCCTACGGCAAAATGAAAGCTGCCGGCATTGGGCAGCAGCGCCATGACGATAACCGCCAGTATCGAGCCGAAAAGCAGATAAGGCAAGCGGCGGCCGAAGCGGTTCCAAGTACGGTCGCTTAGTGTACCTACGATAGGCTGGATTACAAGTCCGGCAAGCGGCGGCAAAATCCAGAAATAGCTAAGTTCGTGAGGATCTGCACCGAGAGTGGCAAAAATACGCGAAATGTTGGCGCTCTGTAGCGCATAGGCTATCTGAACGCCGAAAAATCCGAAACTCAAGTTCCAGAGCTTCCAGAAACTCAAGTCAGGCTTAACTTTTGCTTTCATGAGTAGACAAAGTGGTTTTAGTTGACAATATCTTTAGAATTATAACGACAAATATAACACTTTTTTGTTTATTACCGTAATTTTCTAATTCAAAATCCATTATATCGCCATTTTTTACCACTAAAAAGGCACTCCAAGCTTAAACCAGATATTTAATGCTATTGTGTATTCATTTATCGCTAATAATTTATGCTTGCTGCGGATAGAAACTACTCCAATTCAGAGTGTCGGTTGTATTCACGATAGGGAGCGGCGAGTACAGCCAGTTAGAGCCTTGCTGCAAGATGACACCGCCTGCGAGTGGTTGCTCGGTTGTGCTGTTAGTCTTGATGTATTCCAACAAAGCGTTATGCTTTTCAGCAGCAAACATATCGCTGTCTGCACTCTTTGTATCGAAGAGATATATGTGCCCGTTCTTCATGCGAATAACAAAGTCCACATAGAAAAGTGCCTTTTCACCGCCCTCTCCCCTATTGTATTCAATAGCATAGTTGGCTTTGCCATTATCGCCGTTTTTATACCACCAGTCAATGTATTGCGAATTGGCTTCAAGGAATTTGACAAACTCCTTTTCAGGAGTCGAGGCGGTGTTAAGCTGAATGAAAGGCAACAGAGCATGGTTTTCAGCCCGGGCAACACTGTTAGTTTCGGCATTATAGACTCTCTGTTCAGGTACTTCCCAATCGTATTCTTTATAAAAACGGTTAGCGGCAGCTCGTACGGCAGCTAAATATATTTATTGCAAATTCATATCTATACATACAAGTATTTGCTCTATTTTATGTACTTTTGTAGTCAAAAACTGACAATTCTTCATTGAAAAGGTCACTAAAGAAATAATAGTCGTTTTGTATTGATTTTTTTTTGCAATGGGAGGACTTTTAGCATTCAGAGTCGGAAACTTTGATACAACAGCAGAACGTGAACAGTTTCGGTTTCTCTGTGAGCAACTCAAGGCTCACTATGAGGATTCGAATGAGTTCTGTGTGTTCGCAGGCAACTATAATATTGGATGCGAGTTAGATGCTCTCTCATTAGTGTCCACTGAAAAATCATAAGAGTACTTTGAAATTGTTGAAATTCA
>ERZ777011.46-NODE-46-length-179533-cov-11.885145_pt1 | contig 179533 bp, 163 predicted proteins | sample MGYA00374964_ERZ777011 | MGnify/ENA primary metagenome ERZ777011 (study PRJEB29310, sample SAMD00008975) | mouse gut metagenome | study: EMG produced TPA metagenomics assembly of the Metagenome analysis of fecal microbiota from mouse which was promoted... | reverse complement strand
TTGTGACAAAAAGAATCCCATATTTATGCGGGGTCTGGCGTTTCGCAAACGCCTATTATGGAATAGTTCGAGAGGAGGAGTAAGATGTACAGGATTACGAAAGCGGAAAAACTTGCGGAGAATATTTATCTCATGGATGTAGAGGCAAAGCGGGTGGCAAAAGCCTGTGAACCCGGGCAGTTCGTGATCGTCAGAATGGACGAGGCGGGCGAGCGGATTCCTTTGACGATTTGTGATTATGACAGGGAAAAAGGTACGGTAACCATCGTATTTCAGGTGGTGGGCGCGGCTACGGAACTGATGCGTGGTTTAAAGGCAGGCGATGCGTTTCACGATTTTGTGGGACCGCTTGGCTGTCCCTCCGAATTGATTCACGAAAAGAAAGAAACTTTGAAACAGAAAAGGATTCTCTTTGTAGCAGGGGGACTCGGTACGGCGCCGGTCTATCCGCAGGTGAAATGGCTGCATGAGCAGGGAATCGCGGCGGATGTGATCGTGGGCGCGAAGACCAAGGATCTGCTCATCATGGAGAAGGAGATGGAAGCGGTCGCAGGCAATCTCTATGTGACCACCGACGACGGCTCCTATGGCAGAAGCGGCATGGTGACAAAGGTAATCGAGGATTTGATCGAACAGGAAGGAAAACAGTATGATCTCTGCGTTGCTATTGGCCCGATGATCATGATGAAATTTGTCTGCCTGACCACGAAAAAATATGACCTTCCCACGATCGTCAGCATGAATCCCATCATGGTGGACGGCACGGGAATGTGCGGTGCCTGCCGCCTGACAGTGGACGGCGAGGTGAAGTTTGCCTGTGTGGACGGTCCGGAGTTTGACGGCCATAAGGTGGATTTCGATCAGGCCATGAAGCGCCAGCAGATGTATAAGACAAAAGAGGGCAGGGACTTCTTAAAGGCCAAGGAGGGGGATACCCACCACGGCGGCTGCGGAAACTGCGCATCATAAGAGGGGATAAAGAGGGAGGATTAACGATAACTATGACGACAGATGTATTGAAGAAGGTCCCCGTCAGGGAACAGGACGCGAAACAGCGCGCGGCAAACTTCGAGGAGGTTTGTCTTGGTTATAATAAAGAGGAAGCCATGTGCGAGGCGACCCGCTGCATCAACTGCAAGAATGCACAGTGCATCAAGGGCTGTCCCGTGGCAATCAATATCCCTGGTTTTATCGAGAAGGTGAAGGAGGGCGATATCGCGGCAGCTTATCAGGTCATCAGCGAAGCATCCGCGCTTCCTGCAGTCTGCGGCCGTGTCTGCCCGCAGGAGAGCCAGTGCGAAGGCAAGTGTATCCGCGGTATCAAGGGAGAGCCTGTCTCCATCGGTAAGTTGGAGCGTTTCGTGGCGGATTGGGCCAGAGAGAACGGCATCAAGCCCGAAGGCGCAAAGGAGAAAAAGGGCAAGAAAGTGGCTGTCATCGGTTCCGGTCCCGCAGGACTGACCTGTGCGGGCGATTTGGCAAAGATGGGCTATGAGGTGACGATCTTTGAGGCGCTGCATGAGCCGGGCGGTGTGCTCGTTTACGGGATTCCCGAGTTCCGTCTGCCAAAGGAAGCAGTCGTTGCCAAGGAGATCGAGAACGTAAAAAGCCTTGGCGTCAAGATCGAGACCAATGTGGTGGTCGGCAAGTCCGTCACCATTGACGAATTGATGGAGGAGGAAGGCTTCGACGCCGTATTTATCGGTTCCGGCGCGGGTCTCCCGAAATTCATGGGCATTCCCGGAGAGCAGGCGCTCGGCGTCTTCTCCGCGAACGAATATCTGACCAGAAGTAACCTGATGAAGGCCTTTGACGAGAGTTCCAACACTCCGATCATGCACGGAAAGAAAGTTGCCGTGGTGGGCGGCGGAAATGTGGCCATGGATGCGGCGAGAACGGCGTTGCGTCTGGGCGCGGAAGTGCACATCGTCTACCGCAGGAGTGAGGAGGAGCTGCCTGCCCGTGTGGAGGAGGTACACCATGCGAAGGAGGAGGGCATCATCTTTGACCTTCTGACCAATCCCACGGAGATCCTGGCAGATGAAAATGGCTGGGTATCCGGCATCAAATGTGTGCGGATGGAGCTGGGTGAGCCGGATGCTTCCGGCAGACGCCGTCCGGTAGTGATCGAGGGCTCCGAGTTTACGATGGAAGTGGACACGGTGATCATGTCGCTGGGCACTTCGCCGAATCCGCTGATTTCCTCTACCACCAAGGGGTTAGAGGTCAACAAATACAAATGTATCGTAGCCGAGGAGGATTTTGGCGCGACCACGAAGGAAGGCGTTTATGCGGGCGGCGATGCGGTGACGGGCGCGGCTACCGTGATTCTGGCCATGGGTGCGGGAAAGGCTGCGGCAAAGGGCATCGACCAATATCTGTCCGGAAAATAGAAAAATGCTGCCTGTCGGAAATCGGCGGGCAGTTTTCTTTTTATGTAGTATTTCACTAAATAAGAAATTCTTAATAAAGAATGTGTACAATCTTCAAAAATATCCTGTATGCTGAGAGTGTAATTGGTTTGGAAGGCATTTATTTCTGACAAAAGGATTACACGGTGTGCAAAACAGTTGAAAATATAAGAAAGGTATGGGTATCTTATGAAGTTAGATGAGTATGAAAACGAAAACGATCGGGAAGACAGCAGGGAGAGCGGGGAAACTTTTTTACAGAGCAAGGTGACGACAAAGTTTCTTCTCTGGATCATTGCGCTTCTTCTCATCTGTATCGTGATTCTTTTGGGGGCAATTTTTCTGCGCGGCAAAAAAGACGATGTGGTAAATAGAGATCTCCAGCAGTCCATTACGGACTATGCCAAAGAACAGCAGGAGTTGGAGCAGCAGACGATTCAGGACAGCGATGTTTTAACCAACCGGGAAGAAGATGCGGCTGAGAAGGAAGAATCCGTGCAGACGACGCTTACAAAGGAACCTGTGAAAGAAACAGTTGAGGAAACGGAGGAGCCCGTCTCCGAGGCGGAGGAGATGAAGGCGGTCGTGGTGGATATCGAGAATGAGGACGACGAGGCCTATACCAAGGAATTTATTTTAAAGGAGGCTTATCCCCACTTTGAGGCAAACAATCAGGACGCCATTTGGGATCTGGCGCACCTAAAACGCTATGTAAAACTTTCCAGAGGGCTGCTTGGCACTGGGGAATATTATTATCAGGGGGATGTGGATAGCGACGGGAAACCGCACGGAACAGGGCTGGCCATCTATGAGAAGAACAGCTATTACTTTGGAGAATGGAGCCACGGAAAGAGGAGCGGCAAAGGTGCCTGGTTCCGCTTCTACATCGGTCAAAAGAATAAACAAAACGCCATGGGTGCCTATGTCTCCCACAGCTATTCCGGCGAGTGGGCAGACGATTTGCCAAATGGAGAGGGTGCGGAGCACTATGAGGTAGATATCTCATTGCTGCAAAAGTCCGGGAAATTGATGATACAAAACGTAGTCGGAAATTTTACGAATGGGCTTTATGACGGTAATCTGTTTGCCAATACCGTGGATTATACCGGAACGATCCAGGAGTGGGACGGTATCGCCAAAAATGGAATGTTTACGCTGTGGCGGGATATAAGCGCGATCGGGGAGTGTTCTGTTTGGCGCAATAAGGACGATCATGACTGGTGCCTGGACATCGATAAATCAGAGAATAAAAACCAGGGTCTGCGGGAACTGCTAAAATAGTTGCAATTTAGGAGGAATAAAGCTAAAATAAAAGCGTGAGTGAATACGTCAGATAAGGAGGGTATGCGTATGCCCCGATATCAAAGCAGCGCAGAGAAGGCGGAGAATCATCGTTCGTCTGCTTACACGCTTTTGGCAATTGGCGGAATCGGTTTTATTGCGGTCGTGCTGGTCTTTTGCAATGTGATACCCGTTTATCGAAATGCCGGGATCAACCGCTATCTGGTTTGCGGCGTCATGGGCGCCATGTTCATTCTCTTTATCGTTTTTGGAATCGTGTCCGTGCGGGATTCCAACCGCTTCCTTGTGAAGGCGAAATCGGAATCGTCTCTGGTTTCGGAGATTACCAGATGGTGCGCGGAAAATCTGCATACGGATACCATTGACAGTCTGCTCGCTTCGGAAGATGAGGTCTTTGAGGAACTGTCTGACGAGGAAATGTATTACCGCCGCACAGAAAAGATGAAGGCTCTGATCGAAGATAAGTTTATGAATCTGGACGAGGCTTTCGTAGAAGATTTTGTAGAAAGATATTATCAGGAATTGTATGAAGATAACAGTGATCGCAGTCGGTAAAATAAAAGAGAGTTTCTATCGGGAGGCGCTTTTGGAATATCAAAAACGCCTTTCCCGTTATTGCAGTCTGAAAATCAGGGAAGTGGAAGACGAACGCACACCTGATAAGATCTCCGATACAGAAAAGGAAAATATCCTTAAAAAAGAGGGCGCCCGAATCGAAAAATTCCTGCCTGAGGGCGTTTATGTCGTCACGCTGGAAATCGGAGGCAAAGGTTTTACGTCCGAGGCATTTGCGCAGGAGATCACGGATTTGGGTCTGCGCGGGCAAAGCCACATCGTCTTTGTGATCGGCGGCTCACTTGGTTTACATAACACTATAAAGAAGCGGGCTGACCTGGCAATCAGTTTTTCAAAGATGACATTCCCACACCAGTTGATGCGGGTTTTTTTGTTGGAGCAGATTTACAGGGCCTTCCGCATTATTAACGGGGAACCCTATCATAAATAGCGGGTGAAAGTCACAGGCATCAAATCATTACGGATAGAAAAGGTGTGGATAGAAAGATGATAACACAGGAAGACATCGGCCGGCATGCGAAAGCCCTTCTTGCATTCTGCGGGTATCCTGCCGTTCATTACAAGGTAAAATTCTTTATCTTAGGTGTTCCTTACGAGGATAAGGAACTGTCTTTGTTGCGGGGCGATTTTTTGAAAAGCGATATCGTGGAAGAACTGTATCAGACGCAGGATGAGCGCGGCGGCTGGGGGAATTTCCAGTCAAAGGATTATTCCGTGAAAACAGTGATTCCGACTTCTGCTGTGGGGATCGAACGCTGCCTCTATATCGGGTTGACAGTGGAGGATCGGGATATTTTGTTTATGGCGGAGGAATATCTGAAAGAGCTGCTTTTGGATCCCAGTCATAAAGAGGTGCGGGAGAAAAACGAGCGGGCGATTCCCTGGCATATGGCAAGTGTCTGTAATCTGCTGGAAGCCATTGCGCCGCATTCCCCGTTATGTGATGAGACGTGGCAGCAATGGCTGTTTATAGCGGGAAGGGCCTATGAAGACGGGGAATACTCCCATGAGAAGGATCAGGCGGCGCAGCATGAAGTGTTCCTGACCAAAGAAAGCAGGCTGGTGCCCATGCAGAGCGAACTGCTGTTGAAGCGGCGAGAGGAACTGTCCGATTTTCTCGAAGGCGCCATGCTGCGACATTTGGGGCGTCATGCCGCCGAAAACGGACATTTTTGGGATAAAACGCCGGAGAGACTGCCGGAACGTTTCACAGATCCCCAGACCAGAAGATGGTTTAAGACCTTCAATTATATCAATCAGTTCAGAGGTTCCGCGCTGTATCTGCATAACGCAGCGGAGTGGCTTATGGAAAACGCGCGGGAGGACGGCTTGTGGGACTGGGGGACCCAGACCAAAGATCCTTGGGGGTATTTTGGCTATTTTTCCTGCAATAGAAATTATAAGCATAATCGGGTGGTTGACTGCACGATTGAAATACTGAATTTCCTAAAACAATATATTGACAATAATCAGCCTCTGGCATAAATAGTGCCCCGACCGCATATCGTGTACTATGAGAAGAGATGCAAAACGCCCCTTTATGCGGTCCAGAGAACTGATCGTGGAATCCTTAAAGCTCCCCAAGGACAGTATGCTGGGGGCAGCCATAGTCACCGTCACGGGAAATCGGGAAGCCTTTGTGGAAAATTATAAGGGAATCCTGGAATATACCACCGAGTCCATCGTCCTGCAAGGGAAAAATGCAAGGATCTGTTTTGAAGGGAAAAATCTCTCCATCGACTACTACACCAATGAGGATATGAAAATCAGCGGAAAGATCGATGCGCTCCGCTATCTTTAGAGCGTGCAGAGGAGATCATATGCTTCATTGGATCCAGTATATCAGAGGATATGTGGTCATAAAAGTGTGGGGCTATTCTGTGGAGCGTCTCTTAAATCTCTGCGGAAACCATGATATTTTGGTGTGGGACATCGAGGACCACGGAGACTACCACACGATGCGTATCAGCATAGAGGGGTTTTTTGCCTTAAAGCCGCTCTTAAAAAAGACGGGTACGCGGGTAGCCATCCTGCATCGGTACGGGCTGCCTTTTTTTATGTCAAAAATGTTAGCCAGAAAGATTTTTGTGGCAGGGCTTCTTTGCTGCATCCTATTTTGGTCTCTCACTTCCCGCTTTATTTGGGATATCAGGATCGAGGGGAACTACGCACTGACTGAGGATGTGCTTCTTGATTATCTGGAGGAGCGGGGCATCCATACGGCGATGAAAAAGAGTGAGTTGGAGATCGAACCGTTAGAGCAGGCATTGCGGGAGGATTATGATCTTATCACCTGGACGTCTGCCCGGCTTAAGGGCACCACACTGATCATTCACATCAAAGAGAATGATATGCCCGTCTATGAGAACGAGGCGTCAAAAGAAAAAGAGCAGGGGATGGATCTGACGGCAACACGGGACGGGGTCGTAACCTACATCATTACCAGGAAAGGTGTGCCTCTGGTGGCAAAGGGACAGAGCGTGAAGGCCGGGGATGTGCTGGTGAGCGGCGCCGTTCCTGTCTACAATGAGGATACCACCGTCCGCAAATATCAGTTTGTGGAAGCAGATGCTGATATTACCCTGCAATATGGCAAGAATATCACCATAGAGGAAGCGGTCACTTACGAGGAAAAACTTTATACCGGGGAGACGATGGGGATCCCGGTGTTTGGTGTTGGTGAGAGAACGATTTCCCTGCGCTTTTTGGGAATCCCTTACGATTACTATGATATCAGTGAGGAAAAAAAGCAGGTTCAGCTTTTAGACCATTTGTATCTGCCGTTCTATTATGGAAAAAGGACGGTACAGGAGTATGAGATCGCCATCAAAAAACATACGGATGACGAGATGAAAGCGCTGCTTCAGGAGCGATGGAGCAAAATTATCACAACTTTAGAAGAAAAGGGGGTTCAAATTGCCAAAAAAAATGTTACAATAAAAAAGAATGATGAAAAATGGGTTTTAACTGCCAGTCTGCAGCTTGAAGAAGCGGCTGTAAAACAACGTCCCTCCCGCACAACACAGATACCGCAGGAGGAAACGGCTGAGCATGCCCAAGAATAAATGTAGTTATTTGGAAAGGCGTGGCATGGAGGCATTTACTGTCAGCATAGATGTGCCGGTAGAGCATATGCGGAATCTGTTCGGAGAATTTGATTCCCATATCAAAAAAATTGAGGAGCAGCTCCTTGTGACGATCGTCGATCGGGACGGTGCGGTCCGTATCTCTGGAGAGCGCAAGGCAGCGGATCATGCGGCGCGCATCGTGCGGGAACTCTTGGCACTGTCAAAGAGAGGTACGGTTTTGGAGGATCAGAGTGTGGAATATGCGATAGAGCTTGGGCGAGAGCATAAAGAGGACATGCTCCTGGCTATGGATAGTGACTGCATCTGTCATACAGTGAACGGCAAGCCCATCAAACCCAAGACCCTTGGTCAAAAACAGTATGTGGATGCCATGCGGGATTACATGATCGTGTTCGGAGTCGGTCCGGCTGGAACGGGTAAGACTTATCTGGCGATGGCGATGGCAGTGACTGCTTTTAAAAATAACGAGGTGAGCCGTATCATTCTTACAAGACCGGCGATCGAGGCAGGAGAGAAGCTGGGCTTTCTCCCCGGAGACCTGCAAAGTAAGGTGGATCCTTATCTGAGGCCGCTCTATGATGCGCTCTATCAAATCATGGGGGCGGAGAGTTTTGCCAGAAATACGGAAAAAGGACTGATCGAAGTGGCGCCCTTGGCCTATATGCGAGGCAGGACGCTTGACAATGCTTATATTATTTTGGATGAAGCGCAGAATACAACGCCTGCCCAGATGAAGATGTTTCTCACCAGAATCGGGTTTGGCTCTAAAGTGGTGGTCACGGGGGACGCTTCCCAAAAGGATCTGGCACCGGACATGAAATCGGGGCTTGATGTGGCATCCAGGGTGTTGTCGAAAATAGACGACATTGCGTTTTGCACATTAAACAGTAGCGATGTGGTACGTCACCCGCTGGTGCAGAAGATCGTGAAAGCATATGATGATTACGAGGCGAGAGAAAAACGACGCAGCGGACAAAAAACAGGAAACAGGAATCAGGAACGTGGAAAAAGATAACAATATGCAAAAAAATATCAATGTTATTCGAAGGATCATTGTCTTTATGCTGATGTTTCCGGCTGCAGGTTTGATTGCCTGGCTGGGGAGTATGCTGTATCAATGCCGGACAGAAATGATGATCCGTAATATCGTTATGGTTTTGGCGGGGACGGGGATCGTGATTTTTTCCTTTGCCTTTGGCGAGACCTGCGGATTTTTCAACTATCGAAATGAAGGCCGCTACGGCAGATTTGCATTGACTTATTTGGTTAGCCTGATAGCATCGGTCTTTCTGCCTTATCTGCCGGTTGCGGGATGGCCCTTTCTGGTATTCTTTGTCATGCTGGGGATGTTCAGCAACGCGATGACGGGACTTGCGGCAGGAAGTTTGGGCCTGCTTCTCTCCGTTAATTTTGCAGGCTGTGATTACGCCATTTTCTGGCTTTACTTTATCAGCGGGATGGCAGGTGTTCTGTTATTTTCCACCTTAGACGAGGATTTTAATGTGGGGATCCCCATGGCGATTTCCCTGCTGGTTCTCACATTATGTCTGACTGCGAACGTGATCCTCTTTTCCAGAGACAAGCTTTCGATCGGCCAGTTTATGATCCTGGCAATCAATCTGATGGTCTGCTGCATTCTGCTTCTTATCTGTCTTAAATTGGTGAGCTCTACGGTGATCCATCGATACCGTGACCGCTATATGGAGATCAACGATCCGGAATGTCCGCTGTTGGTTCAGCTCAAAGAGCTCTCAAAGGACGAGTATTATCACGCGATCCATACCGCTTATCTGGGAGATAAGATCGCAAGGAACCTAGGCATCGACGATGCGGCGGTGAAGGCCTGCGGCTATTATCACAGGATCGGGAAACTGAAAGGGGAAAATACCTGGGAGAATGTCTCAGAAATCTGCGATAAGTATCACTTTCCGCCGAAAACAAAGCAGATATTGCGGGAATATGTGGATCCGGATGCAAAGATGGTATCCAGGGAGACGGTTGTCGTGCTGTTTGCGGACTGCATCGTATCCTCGATTTTGTACCTGTTTGCCAAAGACCCCAAAGCGGAGCTTGACTACGCCAAACTGATCGACACGGTGTTTCAGAAAAAATTTGAAACGGAAGAACTTTGGGGCAATGAGATTTCTTTGGCACAGATTCATCAGATGAAAAAGATCTTCATTCAGGAGAAGCTTTACTATGACTTTTTACGTTGAGAATGAGACGGAAAAAGAACTGCCCTTTTCGGCGGAGGAGATACTCGCTAACGTCATGGAGAGCGTTCTTACGGCGGAAGCCTGCCCCTATGAGGCGTCGGTCAATCTCCTTTTAACAGACGGCGCGGGAATCTGGGAATATAATAAAAATTTCAGGCAGACGGATGCGGAGACGGATGTATTGTCCTTTCCCAATCTGGATTTTGAGAAACCGGGCGATTTCTCCGGCGCGGAGGTGTGCGAGGCGGACTGCTTCGATCCGGACAGCGGCGAACTGCTTCTGGGGGATATCATCCTCAATCTTGAGCGGGTGGAAGTACAGGCGGAAGAATATGGCCACAGCACAAAGCGGGAATTTGCCTTTCTCCTTGCACACAGCCTCTATCATCTGTGCGGATATGATCACATGGAGATAGAGGAGGCACAGTTAATGGAGGAAAAGCAGGAAGCAGTGCTACAGCGTCTTGGCATTACCAGAAACTGACTCTGCGAAAAAGTTCGTAACAGCAGCGAAAAGATAAGTTACCTTAGATAATGGAATGGGTCAAAAATGAGTGTACAATGGATGGCTGGAAATCTGAAAAACAGAATGGTCTTCTCGGCAGAGCTTGTGTCCTACATCCTGCTTTTCTTTCTGCGGATTCCGCTTTCACGGGTCATCGGGGATGCGGGAGTAGGGCTGTTTGCACCTGCATTTGAAGTTTTCATATTGACTACATTGGTCATTACTTTTGCCATGTCACGCGCGATATCGGGCATCATTCGTTACCGTGTAAAAAGGGAGCGTTTCCGTAACGCGCGCAAGGCGTTTCGCACCGCTTTTCTCATGAATCTGACGCTGGGCGGTATATTGGCGCTCTTTTCGCTGTTTCTTTCCTTCTGGATCGCAGATATCCTGGTTTTAGAGCAGCTTAGCCGTATGGCGATCCTGGCGGCGGTACCCTCGATTTTTCTGGCGGCGATTGTGGGGATTTTCAGGGGATATTTCAATGGGTATGGGATGACTGTTATTGTCGCGCATTCTCAATATTTTGAAAAAATAGCCATGATCATTGGCGCGGTGTTTGTCGGCCGGGTTTTTTACGCTTACGGGGAAAAGGTGGCTGCTTTAAAGCATCTGGAGGCGCACGCCTATGCCTACGGTGCCCTCGGCGCTATGCTGGGCGTGATGATTTCACAGGTCATTGCCATATTGCATCTGCTATTGTGTTATATCATATATGCCGGCGCGCTGAACGGACGGCACGGACAGGACAACAGCAGACGGGCCGAGACCCGCTTTGAGCTACAGCGCCTGTTGCTTGTAAATCTGCTCCCGCTTGCTTTGGTTGCAGTGCTCTCGAATCTGTTCATGCTGATCGACCAGCGTTTTTTCAATTACAGCCTGAATGTGAGCGGACAGGGAGAGGTGCGAACCGCGCAGTGGGGCTGTTATTACGGTAAGTTTGCCGCCCTTCTGGGAATGGGAGCGGCGTTTGCCTGCCTGTTTGTGCACGGCCATATTGGTAAGATCGGCAGAGCTTATGAACACGAGGAATACCGCAGTATGCGGGAACAGATCGGCAGGGCAGTGCGAAACACTTCCATTGCGGCGTTTCCGATCGCTGTCTTTCTGGCGGCGCTGGCAAAGCCGCTTGCGGGCTGCTGCTACGGCAGGGCAACAGCCCAGATCACGGTTCTTGCAGGCTGGCTGCAAAAGGGCGTAGCGCTGATTATTTTGTTTGCATTTAGTTTTCTGTTTGGGCAGCTTTTATATCAGCTTAGGTTTGTGCGGGAGCTTTTTTTGACGGTGGCGGCGTCTCTTTTGATCCATCTGCTCTTTGTCTGGGTTTTTATGCGGCAGATGCACATGGGAGTGGATGGGCTGCTCTGCGCCCTGATCCTCTTTTATGGGATCTATATGGTCTGCGGCTTCCTGCTCATGAATCGACACATCAAATACCGAATAGACTGGTTTTCAGGGGTTTTGTTCCCCTTTGCTGCGGCTGCGGTTTCCGGTGTGGCGGTGTATCTGATTGCTATAGCGGTCGTGGATCTGGTGGGAAATGTGGTCACACTTTTGATCGCGCTGTTTGTGGGACTGCTTTTCTATATCTTTTTGCTAATGCTTTTGCGGGTGATCGGGGAGACAGAACTGCACGAAATTCCCCTTGGTTTTCTTTTTATCTTACTTGGCAGAAACATAGGGATTTTATAGGGATAGCTGCATAAAAATTCGGAATCGGCTGATACTGATTACAGGGAAATCCGACAAGAGAGGTTTAAAACGGAATGAAGCTTGTAAAACGTATCAGTTTTTTTATGGCGCTGTCTGCCTTTATGTTGGGGCTTGGAGGCTATGGCGCGTTAAAAGCGGAGGATTTTTTTTATCCGAACCGCTATCATAATGAGCAGGAAAGGACGCCGGCAGCCGACGCTTACAGCCTGCGCGAAGAAAGCCCGGAGGAACCGCAGCAGGTGCGCTTGACAGGCCAAACAGAGCTGGAAGAAATCCCCGGTCAGGTGATCGAGGCGGCGGCAACGCCGGAGCCGGTTGTGACGGCGGATACGCTCTATCTGGTGGAGAATGTGAACCTGACAAAGGGAACGGCGACACAGACGCAGGAGACGATGCCAGTCAAATATATCGGTTTGAACCGCGAAGAACTGCTGGAGGAGCTTTCTTTTTATTGCGAAAATCCGCCGCTGACGGAGCTGGAGCAGGGCTTTGAGACTGCGGAACTGACGGCTTTTTCCAAAGACAGGGTGGCGGTCTGTAAGTATTATCGGGAGGAGACGCCCAAGCAATTCTTTTTGAAAGTGTCGGATCACTTCATCATCGTCTGCGAGGAGGATGGCCAGACCCTCTACATGAACACGGATATTTTACTCGAGCGGCTGCCTGATTCCCTGCAGCAGGAGATCATGATGGGCAAGCCTGTTGCCAGCGAGGAGGAGCTGTACCTGTTTTTGGAGTCGTATTCCAGTTAGGATAAGCAGTTAAATAAAGAATCATGCGAAACGAAAGGTTTTGACAGAAAGGGAAATGATGGGGAGAGAGATCGCGGTGATCGGCGGCGGCCCGGCGGGTATAACGGCGGCTATCAAAGCTGCTGAGGCGGGGGCCTTTGTGACGCTCTACGAGGGAAACGACAGAGTAGGAAAGAAAATCCTCTCTACGGGAAACGGCAGATGCAATTTTTCCAATGAAAGGATGGGGGCACAGTATTATTACGGAAGCGGCAGGGAGCTGGTGGAGCATATTCTGGAACGCTTTGGAGCCGACTGGACGGCAGCCTTTTTTGAGGAGCTTGGCATGCGTATCAAATCCAGGGATGGTTATCTATATCCCGCGAGCGATCAGGCTTCTACAGTCCTCGATCTTTTACGCTATGAGCTTACCCGAAAAGAAATCAAGGTACATACGGGTGAGTGCATCACAAAGATTTGTTCACAGAACGGGAAATGGATCCTTCTGCCCAAACAGGCATCCTACGATGCGGTCATTCTTGCCTGCGGCGGCTGCGCCGCGCCGGAGACGGGTTCTGACGGAAACGGCTTTGCGCTGGCGGAAAAGCTCAGACATCGAATCATCCCGCCCGTGCCGGCCCTGTGCGCGCTGCGTTGTCGGGAAAAATTTTATAAACAGGTGGCGGGAGTGCGCTGTGACGCGGAAGTAACGCTTTTTGTGGAAGGACAGGCCGTCGCTTCCGAGCGGGGCGAGCTGCAGCTTACCGACTATGGACTTTCCGGGATTCCTGTTTTTCAGCTAAGCCGCCATGCCGCCAAAGCCCTGCGGGAGAAAAAGCATGTGACGGCCCGCGTGTCTTTTTTGCCTGATCTTGATGAGGAAGCGTGCAAAGCCTTTTTTGAAAAAAGGCTGGCTGTACAGGCAGAGGATGAGATGACAGCATTCTTGACCGGAATAGTCAACAAGAAGATCAACATTCTGCTGTTGAAACTGGCAGGCATCCGTGAGAGTGAGCGGGCAGGAATGGTGAATGCCGCTGCTTTTGCGCGTCTGATACGGCTTTACGGTGGGCTGGAGACGGAGATCATGGATACGAACGGCTTTGACAGGGCGCAAGTGTGTGCCGGCGGTGTGGATTGTAGTGAGGTGACGCAGCGCCTTATGAGTAAAAAGCTGCCGGGGCTTTATTTTGCGGGAGAGATTCTTGATGTGGACGGAATCTGCGGCGGCTATAATCTGCAGTGGGCTTTCGCAAGCGGCGCGGCGGCTGGAGAGGCGGCGGCGCTTGATACATGGTAGACGGTGCCGAAAACTTGCGGGAGCGGGAGATGGTATGCACAGTGAAAGGAAAGGGGCAGGCGGTTAGATGATTCGCATCGGTCAGATCAAAATACCCGTCACGGGAAAAGAGACAGATGCAGCAGTGGAAAAGCAGCTTACAGAACGGGCTGCTAAGTTGTTGCGGATCGATCCTGTTGCTATTTTGTCGTTATCTATCGTCAGGCGTTCCATCGATGCCAGGAAAAAGCCCGACCTCTATTATGTGTATACCGTGGATGTGTCGGCAAAAAACGAGGCACAGCTGTTGAAACGGTTGAAGGGCAGAGATGGAAAGATTCAGGCAGTCGAAAAAAAGACCTATCAGTTTGTGCGGCCTGGTGAGAATCCGCTTACGGCGCCGCCCATCATTGTCGGAACGGGGCCGGCAGGGTTGTTTTGTGGCTATATGCTGGCAAAGGCAGGCTATTGCCCTATTCTGTTGGAACGTGGAAAAGAGGTACATAAACGGCTGGCGGATGTGGAACGTTTCTGGCAGGATGGAATTCTCGATCCTGCTTCTAACGTGCAGTTCGGCGAGGGCGGTGCAGGAACCTTTTCCGACGGTAAGTTGACCACTACAGTCAAAGACCCCTGCGGCAGACAACGGGAGGTTTTACGCATCTTTGTGGAGGCAGGAGCGCCCAAAGATATCCTCTATGACGCAAAACCCCACATCGGCACGGATATTTTAGTGAAAGTGGTGGAACATCTGCGCAGGCAGATTCTTGCCTGGGGTGGGGATATCCGTTTTGAGACGCAGGCTGAGTCGCTTTTGCTGGAAACCGGGCGCGCTGTGGGCGTGGTGGCAAACGGCCAGCCTCTTTACGGCGGGGCGGTGATCCTTGCCATCGGACACAGCGCAAGAGATACCTTTCAAACGCTGTTTTCCCAGCAGGTGCCCATGGAAGCCAAAGCATTTGCGGTAGGGCTGCGCATGGAACACCCAAGAGAGATGGTCGATCGGCTGCAGTATGGAAAAAATGCGGCTTTTCTGCCGGCTGCGCCCTATAAAGTAACGGCGAAGACGGCTTCCGGCAGGGGCGTCTATTCTTTTTGTATGTGTCCGGGCGGCTATGTGGTGAATGCTTCCTCGGAAGCGGGACGGACAGCCGTAAATGGCATGAGCTACAGTGGGCGGGACGGCAAAAACAGCAACAGCGCGATCATAGTCACTGTTTCCCCGGCGGATTTTGAGAGATACGGCGGAACAGGTCCCCTTGCGGGCATTGCCTTTCAGAGGCAGTTAGAAGAAAAGGCATATGAAATTGGCAAAGGAGCGGTGCCTGTGGAGCGCTACGGAGATTTTCGCGTGGCGGTCTGTGCCGGGCAGTCTGCGACTGCGCAGACAATTCCCGGGGCGGGAGAGGCAGTCTGCGCCGGGATGCAGAAAGGGGCGGCAGCGGAAGTGCAGGTGACTGGCGGAGCGGAAGGTTCCCTGCGGGAGCGTTACCCTGATTTTGCACCCGCGATCAAAGGTGCATGGCAGTTTGCTCCGGTACACGAAATTCTTCCCGATACGCTGAATCAGGCGCTTATGGAAGGGATTGACTCAATTGGTCAGTCTGCATCAGGCTTTGACGACGCGGATGCTTTTCTCTCCGGCGTGGAGAGCCGAACTTCCTCCCCGGTACGCATTTTGCGGGACGAAACGGGGCAATCTGCCATCCGCGGGCTCTATCCCTGCGGGGAAGGCGCGGGCTACGCAGGCGGCATCACCTCGGCAGCCATGGACGGTATCCTGATTGCGGAGAAGGTTGCGTCGTTGTATCATCCTGTGGTATGATGTGGAAAGCAATGAGCAGTGCGCAGACGAGACATAAATGCGTGGAGAGCTTGCTCGCTAAGGCATTTATGTCGAAGGATGCATAGGGCGAAAGCCCGACAGCGAGGAAAACCGAAGGTTTTTCAAGCTTGCACTGCGGCAGTACAAAGACGAGACATAAATGCGTGGAGAGCTTGCTTGCTAAGGCATTTATGTCGAAGGATGCATAGGGCGAAAGCCCGACAGCGAGGAAAACCGAAGGTTTTTCAAGCTTGCACTGCGGCAGTGTGCAGACACTGCGAAAATAAAACGTGAGGACAGTATAGAATGATTGACAGAAAAGCCCTGCTTGAAAATAAAAAAAGAATCGTGGTAAAGATCGGTTCCTCCTCCCTACAGCACAAAGAGACGGGAGATTTAGATTACACGAAGCTGGACGTACTGGTGCGCGAGCTCTGTAACTTAAGAAACATGGGAAAAGATGTGGTGCTTGTGACCTCAGGCGCAATCGCCGTGGGAGAGAAGGCCATCCTGCCAAACCGTGAGGAGGACAATCCCATTGCAGTCAAGCAGGCGTGCGCTGCGGTAGGCCAGGCCAGACTGATGATGGTCTACCAGAAGATCTTTGCCGAGTACAATCAGGTGGCAGCGCAGATCCTGATGACGAAAAACACCATTGTAGACAACCTGAACCGCTACAATGCCCGCAACACCTTTGCGGAGCTGTTTAAGCTGGGTGTAATTCCGATCGTGAACGAGAACGATACCATAGCGACCTATGAGATTGAAATCGGCGATAACGATACCCTTTCGGCAATCGTTGCCGCACTGGTGGAAGCGGACGCGCTTCTTTTGCTGTCGGATATTGACGGGCTATACACCGACGATCCCCGCACCAACCCAAACGTCAAGTATATCGAAGTGGTGGAGGAATTAACGGACGAGTTGATGAATATGGGCAAGGCGTCCACGGGAAGCAGCGTCGGCACGGGCGGTATGACCACGAAACTGCAGGCAGCTAAGATTGCCGGCAACACGGGGGTAGATATGGTGATTGCCAACAGTAAGGATATTAAAGTGATACACAGGATTTTAAGCGGACAGAATATCGGGACGCTGTTTTTGGCGCGAAAAGACGAGCAGTTTGATCTGCCGCTCTATGTGCAGCAAATGCACGCGCATTAGGATGCTAGGAGAATTGACCAATGAACATAGCAGAAATGACGGCCCGGATCAACGAATTATACCATAAATCCCAGAATGAAGGGCTTTCGCCCGAAGAAAAGGAAGAACAGGCGGCGCTGCGACAGGCTTATGTTGCCAATGTGCGCGCGAATCTTAAGGGGCAGCTTGACAATATCTCCATTGTGGAGAAGGACGGCAGCATCACGAATCTGGGTGAGAAGAAGCGCCATGGATCATGAAAAGAAACGCTTCCGCACAGAAGCACTTGCCGCGCGGGACAGTCTGACACCCGAACAGCGTAAACGTTACAGTGACAGGATCATCAGGAATCTGATCGGTCTGCCCTGTTATCAGGAAGCGGACGCGATTCTCACCTATATCAGTTTCCGCAGTGAAGTGGACACCTTTCCTTTGCTGGAACGGGCTTTTGCAGACGGGAAGGCGGTATTTGCGCCGAAGGTTTCAGGAAAAGAGATGGCATTTTACCGCATTTTTTCAAAGAATGACCTGGCGGTGGGCTATCAGGGAATTCCGGAGCCTATAGGCGGTCAGTTATTTGAACCGCGGAGAAATGACCAGATAAGTCAACGCATTCTGGTTTGTCTGCCCGGCGCGGCATTTGACAGATCGTGCCACAGGATCGGTTACGGCGGCGGGTTTTACGACAGATATCTAGGGGATACAGCGTGCTCACAGATGAGATATGTGACAGCGGCATTGTCATTCAACTGTCAGATTTTTGAAGAAATTCCATGGGAGACACACGATATCCGTCCTGAACAAATCATCACACAGACAGAGATCATAAGTCGGTAACAAATGGCAAAACCGCCTTTTATGGCATTGAATCAACCGTTTGAGACAAAGTGATTGTTTTCAAAGGAAAGGAATGCTAACATGAGAATCGTCATATAAGGCGGAAAGGGGAAGTGCAATGTCAGAATCTTTCAGTAAATTGATCCCGATTTTTGCAGGATTGTTTCTGATCGTACGAGGCGTACTTTGGATCGCCGACGGAAAATGCGGAAACAGGAAAAGTTATTTTTGGGGATCGGCGGCTGTCGTAATCGGAATGATGATGCTCGTGACCCTGTTTTTTTGAGGTGTTGCAAACAAGTGCACAGGAATTCAAATTCAGAAAGGACAAGACACATGGAAACTGCAGGCGTAACAGAAATCAATGAATATTTAGCATCCCTGGGCACGAGGGCGCAGGCCGCCAAGACGGTTTTGCAGGGACTTACCACAGCGCAGAAAAATCAGGCGCTTACCTGTGCAGCGGAAGCGCTCGTCAAAGCCACTGACCGACTCCTTGCGGCGAATGACAAAGATTACCAAAACGCAGTGGAAAACGGGATGGCGGAAGGGCTCCTAGACCGCCTCAAACTGACGTCACAAAGAATAGAAGCCATGGCGGAAGGCCTTCGGCAGATCGCGGATCTTCCCGATCCCGTGGGGGAGGTCATGGAGGCCTTTGACAGACCGAACGGCCTCCACATCGAGAAAGTGCGTGTCCCCATGGGTGTGATCGGCATCATCTATGAAGCCAGACCCAATGTGACGGCGGATGCGTTCGGACTCTGCTTTAAGACGGGAAACGCTGTGATCTTAAAGGGCGGAAAAGACGCTTTTTATTCCAATCAGGCCGTCACGACAGTGATCGGTGAGGCACTGGAACAGAAAGGCATTGATAAAAACGCCATACAGTTGATCGAAAACAATGACAGAGCGGTGACCACCGCGTTTATGAAGCTCAAAGAGTACGTGGATGTACTGATTCCCAGAGGCGGCGCGGGCCTGATCCGTTCCGTGGTGGAGAACAGCACCGTACCCGTGATCGAGACCGGAACGGGCAACTGTCATATCTTCGTGGATGAAACGGCGGATCTTGACAAGGCGGTCCCCATTATCATCAATGCCAAGACGCAGCGCATCGGTGTCTGCAATGCCTGCGAATCCTTGCTGATCCATGAAAAAATCGCAGAGCGGTTTCTTCCGATACTGGGTAAAGCACTTTTAGAAAAGCAGGTGGAAATCCGGGGTGATAAGACGGTAAGGGAAGCGATAGCGGAAGCGGTTCCCGCCACTGAGGAAGATTATGGTCGGGAATATCTGGATCTGATCATTTCCGCCAAGACCGTTGCTTCTTTGGAGGAAGCAATCGCCCATATCAACAAATATAATACCGGGCATTCTGATGCCATTTTGACAGAAGACAAAGCGCATGCAGAGCAATTTTTGAAAGAGGTGGATGCGGCCTGTGTCTATGTGAATGCTTCCACCCGCTTTACCGACGGATTTGAATTTGGATTCGGCGCGGAAATCGGCATCAGCACGCAGAAACTCCATGCCAGAGGCCCGATGGGACTTAAAGAACTGACTTCTTACAAATATCAGATCACAGGGAATAGTCAAGTGAGATCATAGCCGAAAATCGTTGTTTGTTACCCAAGAAAAGCAAAAAAATTAGCAAATTTTAATATTTTTTTGCTTTTTACCTTTTCTATTTTGGCATTTTATGCTACAATCAATGCAGACTCGTCCTTTTTTAATGGGGGTAAAACGGATAGGAGAAGGAAACTATGGAAAAGCAGAAAAAGATTAGCGTTAAAACACAGCTTGTGTTGTTGTGCGCAATTCCCATGGTGATTATGGTCGTGGCTGTGGCCGTGTACTCGATTAGTACCATGAGAAAGATGACGCATGACGCAACGATGGAAGGTCTTGAAAATCTGTGCCAGAGTGTGTTTGCCGCGTATGATGCACTGGATAGCGGGGCCTACCGTATGGAGGGGGATACGCTCTATAAGGGAGATTATTGTATCTCGGAAAATGTGGACGTCATTGACAGCTTTGTGAATGGAAGTGCTGCTGACGTAACCATATTCTACGGCGATACCAGACGGGCTACTTCCCTGCGGGACAAGTCCACGGGAGAGAGGATCCTTGGCACAAAGGCATCCGATGAGGTGATCAAAACCGTCTTAAACGAGGGAAAGACCTATGAGACGGACAGCGTCGTTATCAACGGCGAGATCTATTATGCGTTTTATATGCCGGCGAAGGACAGTTCCGGAAAGGTTGTCGGTATGGTCTTTGCAGGGCAGCCGGCTACCGAAGCAACTGCTAAGATCAATCAGAGTTCTCTGATGATTCTCGGCATTGCGGTGTTCATTCTGATCGTGGCATTGATCGTCTGCATCAAGATTGCCAGTGCGCTTGCAAGAGTGATCGTTCAGACAGAGAATTTACTGTCCTCTTTGGCAGAAGGTGACCTGAATCTTGAAGTAAACGAGCGGATCTTAAAGAGGACCGATGAGATCGGTGTGATGGGACACGCCGTGCAGCGACTGCTGGATGAGTTAAAGAGTATTATCGGCAGCATTAAAAAGAATACCGATACGCTGATGCAGCAGGGTGATACTCTGGAGGGGATGGCGTCTCAGACTTCGTCTACGGCAGATGAGATCAGCACGGCAGTGGAAGATATCTCCAAGGGTGCCGTTTCCATGGCGGAAGATATTGAGGCCGCTACGGGACAGGTCGCAAACATGGGCGCTATCATTGAAAAGATCGTTGAAAGCGTTAAAGAACTTGATGGCCTTTCCGGTCAGATGCATATTGCAGATACGGAATCTTCCCGTATCATTAATGAGCTGAGCGAATCCAATGATAAGACAACGGAAGCAATCAAAAAGATCGAGGTTTCCGTACATACCACAAATGAGTCCGTAACCCGGATTCAGGATGCTGTTAATCTGATTGCATCTATTGCCAGTGAGACCAGCCTTCTGGCGCTGAATGCCAGCATCGAGGCGGCCAGAGCGGGTGAAGCGGGCAGAGGCTTTGCTGTCGTGGCAACGCAGATTTCCAAGCTGTCTGAGGATTCTGCGGCTTCTACAAAGACCATCGAGGATATCATTCATCAGTTGACGGCAGATTCCGAGGCATCTGTCCAGATCATGAACGAGGTAAACGAGATCATACTGGAACAGCAGAAGAAGCTGGTACAGACCAAGGAAAAATTTGGCGATGTGAGCCGCGGTATCGAAGATTCCAGAAAGGAATCCAATTTGATCAACACGCAGGCTGGCGAGTGCGACAGCGAGAGAGGCAGAGTTGTGGATGTCATCCAGAATCTGTCCGCCGTTTCACAGGAGAATGCAGCTTCCACCGAGGAGACGACTGCATCTATGGAAGAACTGAATGCGACCATCAATCTGCTGGCAGAGGCTGCCGGAGAACTCAAGCAGATGGCACAGATTTTGGAAGAAGAAGTTTCTTTCTTCAAGCTGTAAAAGCGAAATAGTAAAAGAAAACCCCATGGACTGTCAGAAGGCAGTTCGTGGGATTTTTTATGGACAGGCTCTGGATATTGTTTTTTAGGGTTGACGAAACGCTTCGAACTCATTACTATGGTTAAATGAGGGGCTTAGTCATAAGATTCGGAGGAGATCGGTTGATGAAACACAAGATTATAGGCATATGTCTGCTGCTGGTTTCTTTATTAACGGCCTGTGGTGAGGATGAGACGCTAAATGCCTATCTGGAGGATATGAATACCTTCTTTTCGCGGGCGGCTGAATACAATGAAAAAATGAACGCCATCGACCGTGAGTCAGATACGGCCATGCTGGAACTTCTTGGCTATCTTGACGCGCTGGAGGAAGATATTGCCTGGATGGCGGAGCTTGAGGTGCCGGAACAGTTTTCAGCGGCGGAGAGCCTGGCAGATGAGGCAGCTGAAAATATGGAACAGGCTGTGGCTCTTTTTCATAAAGCCTGCGAAGGCGAGACATTTGACGATGGCACCGCACAGGCAGCCATAGAGTACTATAACCGCACTAATATCCGTATTCAGTATATCATTACCATCCTGCACGGCGAGATCCCTGAGGGAGAAGGCGTCACCTATACGGAGGAAAACGGTCTTCTCGGCGGCGGCTATCTGAATAAGCAGGATGAGGAAGAACAGGACGCAGAAGAACAGGATGTCGGGGGAGATGGTGCTGAGGATGACTTCGACACTGACGATACGGTCTTTTATGAAGAACCTTCCGGGGAACAGACAGAGTAGCTTGTTTCACAAAGAACTTTTACGGAGAATACTATGAACAGACAGAAATTTCAAGCGCTCATTAAGGACAGGCCTCTTTTTCTGGATGGAGCCACCGGCTCGAATCTGCAAAAACAGGGAATGTCTGCGGGCGTATGTCCGGAGCAGTGGATCTTAGAGCACCGGGATATCATGATCGAACTGCAAAGGCAGTTTGTGGATGCGGGAAGCGATATTGTCTATGCGCCGACCTTTACATCCAACCGCATCAAGCTTGCGGAGTATGGTCTTGCGGATACTGTTGATAAAATGAATCGGGAATTGGTGGCGATTTCAAAGGAAGCGGTGGGGGATCGTGCCTATGTGGCAGGAGACCTGACCATGACGGGAGAGCAGCTTGCCCCCATGGGGAGGCTTACCTTTGAGGAGCTGGTTGAAGTATACAAAGAACAGATTCGATATCTGGCGGATGCCGGGGTGGATCTGTTGGTGATCGAAACCATGATGAGTCTCCAGGAGACCAGAGCGGCGGTGATTGCGGCAAAAGAGGTCTGTGATCTGGCTGTGATGGCGACGCTGACTTTTGAGTCGGACGGCAGGACACTCTTTGGCACCGATGCGGTCACGGCGGCTATCGTGCTGGAGAGCCTTGGCGTGGCGGCGGTGGGAACGAACTGTTCCACCGGACCGGATCGGATGGTAGAGAATGTGCGCGCCATGGCACAGCATGTTTCCATCCCCATTATTGCTAAGCCAAATGCAGGGCTTCCCTCTCTCGATGCAGACGGAAACACAGTTTACGATATGGATGCCGAAACCTTTGGCCGTGGTATGCGAGATCTTATTGCGGCGGGCGCTTCCATCATTGGCGGATGCTGCGGCACCACGCCTGATTATATTCGGGCTGCAAAACAAGCAGTGGCAGACATACCGCTTTTATGCCATGAAAAGCCGAAGCTGCGGTATCTGACCAGTGAGAGAAAAACCGTCGCTTTCGGTCTTGACGATTCCTTCCTGGTGGTGGGAGAGCGCATCAATCCCACGGGAAAGAAAAAGTTACAGGCAGCGTTAAAAGAAGGTTCCATGGAACTGGTATCTTCCTTTGCGGAGGAACAGGAAGCCTGCGGTGCGGCCATTCTTGATGTAAACATGGGTATGAGCGGCATTGATGAAAAGGCCATGATGCAAAAGGCGATCGAGACTGTCAGTGCAGTTACCGGTCTGCCCCTGTCCCTTGATTCCAGCCATGTGGAGGTATTGGAAGCGGCGCTTCGCATCTATCCCGGCAGGGCGCTTGTCAATTCAGTTTCAGGGGAGAGCGAGAAGCTTGAGAAACTGCTTCCCATCGTGAAAAAGTACGGTGCCATGTTCATCCTGCTTCCCCTGTCGGACGCGGGTCTGCCAAAGGATCTTACGCAAAAAATAGAGATCATTGAAACAATAGAGAAAAAGGCATACGAACTTGGTTTTACGAAGGAAGATATCGTGGTGGACGGTCTGGTGGCCACTGTGGGCGCCAATAAGAACGCCGCCTTAGAGACGTTGGAGACGATCCGCTACTGCAAGGAAAAGGGACTGGCTACCATCTGCGGCCTGTCCAATATTTCCTTTGGCCTGCCGGAGAGGAGCTTTGTCAACACAGCCTTCCTCACGATGGCTATCCGTGAAGGGCTTACCATGGCCATCGCCAATCCTTCTCAGGAGCTTCTGATGAGCTGTGCTTTCGCCTCTGACCTTCTGCTGAATAAGAAAGAGGCGGATGTCCGTTATATCGAATTGATGGATGCGGTGCGGGCCAAACGGGAGGCGGCGGGAGAGACTGCACCGAAGGAGACGGGGATTCGTATCAACACTCCCGTAAAAGAACAGGAAGCCTTGTCGTTTCGGGATAAACTCTACCGGGATGTCTTAAAGGGAAATAGAGAGGGCATCACGGCAGATACAAAAAAGGCGCTTGACGAGGGCCATGCGGCCAAAACGCTGTTAGACGAAGTCCTTCTTCCCGCCATCAATGAGGTGGGGGAACTGTTTGACAAGGGCAAGTATTTCCTGCCCCAGCTCATTGCCAGCGCGGAGGCCATGAAAGCTGCCATTGAATATATGGAACCCCTTCTGCTGCAGGCAAATACCGATCGCAAGATGCCAACGGTGGTGATTGCCACGGTAGAGGGCGATATTCATGATATTGGAAAGAATCTCGTGGCGCTGATGCTGAAAAACTACGGTTTCCATGTGGTCGATCTGGGCAAGGATGTGCCGAAGGAAACCATTATCGCGGAGGCGAAAAAGCATAACGCGCAGGTGATCGCGCTCTCGGCGCTGATGACGACCACCATGCAGCAGATGCGCCATGTGATAGACTACGCGAAAGCGCAGCAGGTCGATGCAAAGATCATTGTCGGCGGCGCCGTTATCACGCAGGATTATGCGGATGAAATTGGTGCGGATGGTTACTCCGAAGATGCGGCCGAGGCCGTGAAACTGACAAAACGCCTGCTGGGGATCAATGAATGATAGCAGGATATATCCTTTTAGGGTGTATCAGATGATTTGTAACAATAATCGAAACGATTTGAGATGGAGAAAGGAAACAATATGATAGGTGCAGACGCAATCGTAAAATGTTTGGAGGCGGAAGATGTGCAGTATGTGTTCGGTTATCCGGGCGTTGCCATCTGTCCCTTCTACAACAGCATTTTGGATTCAGACATTCAGACCATTTTGATCCGTACGGAGCAGAATGCGGCCCATGCGGCCAGCGGCCTTGCCAGAGTTTCCGGTACGGTCGGCGTATGTGCTGTGACTTCGGGTCCCGGCGCAACGAATTTGATCACAGGTATCGCCACCGCCTTTGCTGACAGTATACCGCTTGTGTGCATCACGGGACAGGTGAACAGCGAGCTTTTGGGTTCCGACGTCTTTCAGGAGGCGGATATCACGGGAGCGGCGGAGTCCTTTGTAAAATACAGCTATTTAGTGAAAGATGCGGCAGAGATTCCGCGTATTTTCAAGGAGGCTTTTCATCTGGCGAATACCGGGCGTAAAGGCCCTGTACTGATCGATGTTCCCATCGACGTGCAGAATGCCCCCATTGCCAAATTCAAGTATCCGGAAGAAGTCAATATGCGCACTTACAAGCCTACCGTAAGGGGCAATATGGCGCAGATAAAGAAAGTGGCAAAAGAGCTTTCCCGCGCAAAAAGGCCCCTGATTTGTGCGGGCGGCGGCGTGCTCTTAAGTCAGGCGGAAAAAGCGCTCAGACACTTTTCCGAAAAATATCAGATTCCCGTGGTGTCTACCATGATGGGCATCGGCGCCATGCCGACAAAGGATCCTTTATACTTCGGCATGGTCGGCAATAACGGCAAGCCCTTTGCAAACCGTGCCATGAACGACTCAGACCTTCTCTTGATGGTGGGTGCGAGAGTGGCGGATCGGGCGGTGAACCAGCCGGATGTGATCACGGAGAATAAAGTGCTCGTGCATATCGACGTGGATCCTGCGGAGATCGGAAAAAATGTTGGCCCCGCGATTCCATTGGTCGGGGATGCCCGGCATATCTTTGAGGATTTGGAGACGGAAGAATTTTCCTGCGATACGGCGGCGTGGATCAAGACGCTTACCAATTACCGTGAAACCATGCAGCCCATCCGCAGACCGAACGCTTCTTACGTGGATCCGGCAGCTTTTATCACGAAGCTGTCCGAAACCATGGAGGAGGATGCGGTCTATGTGGCTGATGTGGGACAAAACCAGATCTGGTCCTGCGGCTATCACATCGTGAAACAGGGACGCTTTTTAACAAGCGGCGGCATGGGTACCATGGGGTATTCCATCCCTGCAGCCATGGGCGCAAAACTGGCGGCTCCGAAACGTCAGGTAGTCGCAGTCTGCGGCGACGGTTCCTTCCAAATGTCCATGATGGAACTCGCTACCATGCGGCAATTTGGCGTGGCGGTAAAGATCATCGTCCTCAAAAATAATTATTTGGGTATGGTGCGGGAATACCAGCATTACACTTATAAGGACAATTATTCGGTGGTCGATCTGTCGGGAAGTCCCGATCTGGAAAAGCTGGCGTCGGCCTACGATCTGCGCTTTATGCGCCTTGAGAATATGGCGGGAGCGGACGAGACCATCCGCAGTTTCCTGGAAAAGGACGAATCGGTGCTTTTGGAATGCCTGATCGATCCCATGGATCTGGTGAAATAACAGCGCTAAATCTCGTGTGGGAGAATACCAAAAGAGGCATTCTCCGCCATTGATAGAAGATATATGGAGGTTAGAATGAAAAAAATATATTCCGTACTTGTGGAAAACCGTTCGGGCGTGCTCTGCAAGGTGGCAGGCCTGTTTTCCAGAAGATGCTTTAACATTGATTCCCTGGCAGTAGGTGAGACAGAAGATACCATGGTCTCCCGCATGACGATCGTAAGCAGCGGCGATGAGCGCACCATCGAACAGATCGAAAAGCAGCTCAACAAAAAGATCGATGTTATCAAAGTAAAGACTTTCGACGAGCCTGCCAGCGTGAGCCGCGAACTGATGCTGATGAAAGTAAAGTATAATAAGAACAACAGGCGCGACATCATGGAGACCTGCCAGATCATGGGCGCGGATATCGTGGATATGTCAAAGAATATGATGATCATTCAAATCTGTGACGTGCCGGAGCGCGTAAAGCTCCTCATCAGCATGATGAAGGGCATCAGTATCGTGGAGCTGGCCCGCACGGGGACGCTGGCGCTGCAGAAATGTCTGGATATGGAGGAGTAGTGCCGCTTAGTTGACTTTTTGCTCTAAAATTGCTACAATGATTGACGATGTTTGTATCAGACAGGCATCATGGTGCAGATGATAGAAAACAGCGGAAGGAAGGGTTCTTGTATGCAGAAAAAGGTATTTCAGTTGTTGGTGGACAATACTTCGGGTGTGCTTAGCCGCATTGCAGGGCTCTTTTCCAGACGCGGTTACAATATTGACAGCATCACCGCAGGCGTGACGGCGGATCCCCGCTACACCCGCATCACCATCGCCACGTCCGGAGACGACGAGATCTTAGAGCAGATCGAGAAGCAGGTGGCGAAGCTTGTGGACGTGCGGGATATCAAGGAGCTAAAGCCTGAGGAGAGCGTCTACAGGGAGCTGGCGCTCGTCAAGGTTCGGGTAACGTCCGCCAGAGACCGTATCGATGTCTTTGCGGTGGCAAACGCTTACCGTGCTGACCCCGTGGATGTATCCCCCGGCAGCATCACCATTGAGCTGATCGGCGATCAGGACAAGATCGACGCTTTCATTGCAGTGCTTGACGGTTACGAGATCTTAGAGCTGGCTCGCACGGGTATTGCAGGACTGTCCCGTGGTGTCGCGCATGTGACTTATCTCGAGTAAATAGAAACAGGGTAATGAAAGGGAGCGATCCCTCGAAATTATAAAGGCTGTACAAATTTTTATTTAATCATCGAACGGAGGAAAAGTAAAATGGCAAAGATTTTCTATCAGGAAGACTGTAACTTATCTCTTTTGGACGGCAAGACCATCGCTGTCATCGGCTACGGCAGTCAGGGACACGCGCACGCGCTCAATGCGAAGGAGTCAGGCTGTCACGTGATCATCGGTCTTTACGAGGGCTCCAAGTCCTGGGCAAAGGCTGAGGCACAGGGATTTGAGGTTTATACTGCGGCTGAGGCTGCAAAGAAGGCTGATATCATCATGATCCTTATCAACGACGAGCTGCAGGCGGCAATGTACAAAAAAGACATCGAGCCCAACTTAGAGGCAGGCAATATGCTGATGTTTGCACACGGCTTCAACATTCACTTCGGCTGCATCGTACCGCCTAAGGATGTGGATGTGACCATGATCGCGCCTAAGGGCCCCGGCCATACCGTAAGAAGCGAGTATCAGGCAGGCAAGGGCGTTCCCTGTCTGGTAGCGGTGCATCAGGATGCGACCGGTAAGGCACAGGATAAGGCACTTGCTTATGCACTGGCAATCGGCGGCGCGAGAGCAGGCGTTTTGGAGACTACCTTCCGTACCGAGACAGAGACAGACCTTTTTGGTGAGCAGGCAGTCCTCTGCGGCGGTGTCTGCGCGTTGATGCAGGCAGGTTTCGAGACGCTGGTAGAAGCAGGCTACGATCCGAGAAACGCATATTTCGAGTGTATCCATGAGATGAAGCTGATCGTAGATCTGATTTATCAGTCCGGTTTTGCAGGCATGAGATACTCCATTTCCAATACAGCGGAGTACGGCGATTACATTACCGGTCCGAAGATCATTACCGAAGATACCAAGAAGGCAATGAAGAAAATCCTTTCCGATATTCAGGATGGTACCTTCGCGAAAGACTTCCTGCTCGATATGTCTTCCGCAGGCGGTCAGGTACACTTTAAGGCCATGAGGAAGCTGGCTTCCGAGCATCCCGCAGAGGTTGTGGGCGAGGAGATCAGAAAACTCTACAGCTGGAACGGCGAGGACAAGCTGATCAATAACTAACTTTTAGGTACAATAAGATAATGGGAGGCATTCCGCCGGTCATCCGGCAGGGGTGCCTTTCTTCTTATTCGGATATTGTGTGGAGAAAGACAATATTTAGAAATTTTTAAGAACTATCTGCGGTTTCTGTTTAGATGTTGGGGTTATGATAAAGCAGTGCAAAGATGAATTGAAGGCTTGTCTGATTTGCACTGTGGATAAGAATGAGGAGTTTTTATCATGGAAAAAGAAACTTATCAAATACTGATCGTGGAGGATGATCGGGACATCAGAGAGGGCATCGAGATCTACCTGAAAAATCAGGGCTATACCGTCTTTCAGGCCGCTGATGGGATAGAGGGGCTTGCCGTGATCAAAAAGGAGACCGTACACCTGGCCATCGTGGACGTGATGATGCCGAGGATGGATGGGATCACCATGATGATGCGGGTGCGGGAACAGGGGTATGAATTTCCGGTGATCATGCTTTCCGCAAAGTCGGAAGAAGTGGATAAGATCATGGGGCTCAATATGGGAGCCGACGACTATGTGACCAAGCCCTTTACCACCATGGAGCTTTTGGCCAGAGTCAATTCCCAGCTGCGGCGCTACAGCCGCTATCTGGAGTTGAAGGACGCCGAACATAAAACGGAAGAAGATACGAAGGTGTTTATGGTCGGCGGTCTGGAAGTACACGAGGAGACAGTGGAGGTCTATCTGGACGGCAGTCCCGTGAGACTGACACCTACGGAGTTTAAAATCCTTTTACTCCTGATCAAGAGTCCGGGCAGGGTCTTTTCTGCGGAGGAGATCTACGAGCGGGTCTGGAATGAGCAGGCAATCAATACGGATACGATCATGGTGCATATCAGAAAGATCCGGGAAAAGATCGAACTGAATCCCCGGGATCCCAAATACTTAAAGGTGGTGTGGGGCGTTGGCTACAAAATTGAAAAACAGGGAAGAACAGGAACTGAAAAAAACGAAGCGTAGATGGCTGTCGGGCACAAATCTGATCGCATGGGGTCTTTGTCTGGCGGCGGCGCTCGCCTTTTTATTGCTCTATCCGGGCTTTCAGGAGCGGGCGGAGGAGGAAGAACCGGACATTCTCTCAGGAAGCGAATTTCTGCATGAAATCTATCAGGCGAATATCGTGCTCTATCACCGACTGCAGGAGGCGGTAACGGGAAAGAAGGTCAATGCGCAGGACATTTATTTGGCGGCAGCAACGAACAAGGCGGCGGGTTATCAGGGGAAATATTATGACTTTGACGGGGAAACGCCGCTTTCCTATGCGGGGGAACGGCTTGACTCCCTTGTTGACACCTGGGATGCCAATATGGCTGACGGGATCGGCGCTTTGATCGACTACGAGATCGTTGACAATGTATCCGGAAAGAGAGTCGGAAATACCGAGCGCCAGTTAAGTCTTTTGGGAACGGAGGCGGTATCGCAGGAGGCGGAAGACTACTGTCCGTATTATATCAAGATGGAATTTGACGAGACCGGGCGGCTTTCCCGTGTGTGGGCACGAGGCGAGGATGGGGATGCGATCGCGGAAGGCGCTTCGGTTGTGATGCGCAGCCGTTATTTGGAGCGGAATCTGTACGAGTCGCTTTCCTATTCGACTTATGGAAATGTCGGCTGGGATGATTTCATTTTTTATCTTGCCGATGGTGAGGTTTGGCGGGCCCGGCTGCGGGTGACGAATCTGCCGCAAAACTGTACGGTCTGTTATGCCATGACGGAAGCGCAGTTTGCGGAATTAAAGGCTTCCTCACGCCTTTTCCACTCGGTAAACAGTTTTATCGGCAATTATGCAAACATTGGCATCCAGGAATGTTTCCGTTTTCTGCTGATTTTGTTGTTTGCAGCAAGTCTGCTTTTACCGCTGTTGAGAGGGTGGCATCTGCATGAGAAGCAGTTTTTACCCTTGCATTTTGAGGTGACGGCGGTTCTGCTTGTGGTTGCATTTGTGCTCTTTGGGGAACTGTCCGTACAACTTGTCCTGCTATCTGTGTCGAATCGATGGGATTACAGTCTGCCCTATACGATCCACTCGCTGCTGCCGGGAGTGTATTTGCAGGATGCGAGCGTTATCGTGCGGATCGGTAACTTGCTTTTGTTGACGGCAGTCTTTCGGTTGTGGTTTGCACTGGCGGTGCCACTGAGTCAGGTCTATGTGTTTGGTATCAGAGGGTATTTCAAAAAGAGAAGTTTGATCGTGCGAGGTGGCAGAAGGCTGCGTGTAGTGGTAAAGAGAGGCAGACGACGGCAGCAAAAGACAAGGTGGCAGAAGAAATACGGTTTTCTGCTCTCAGCGCTGCAATCGGTGTCCGAAGGAAATCTGCAGACAGAATTTAGCGGGGACTGGGGGGAGTTTGAACCGCTGAAAGGAGAATTGACAAGGATTCAGAACGGTTTTGCGCGGGCGGTGGAGGAGGAGGTCAAGAGCCAGCGGATGCGTACAGAGCTGATCACCAACGTCTCCCACGACCTAAAGACTCCGCTTACCGCCATCCTTACTTATACGGAGCTGTTACAGGGAAAAAATGTCACGGAGAAACAGAGGGAGGAGTATCTGGCGGTACTGAAAAGAAAATCCCTGCGCTTGAAAACGCTGATTGAGGATCTCTTTGAGGTGAGCAAGGCGAGCAGCGGCAATGTGACCTTTGAGCGGGAAAAGGTAGACATTTGCAGCCTGATGCGTCAGGTCTGGCTGGAATATGAGGATGGAGCAAAGGCCGCCGGGCTGATATTCCGCTTTGCATTTCCCGAAGATAAGGTTTTTCTGTTATTGGATGGCGAGAAAACCTGTCGGATCTTTGATAACCTCTACACAAATATCTTGAAATATGCCATGACTGACACAAGAGTTTATATTTCAGTAACGCGCGAAGGGGAGGAAGTCAGGGTCGAACTGAAAAATATCTCAGGCTTTGAGTTGAATATTCCGGTGGAGAGTCTGACAGAGCGCTTTGTGCGGGGCGACAGTGCCAGAACCAGTGAAGGAAGCGGATTGGGGCTTGCCATTGCCAGAAGCTTCGTAGAGGGACAGGAAGGACGGATGCAGATCGAGATCGACGGCGATTTGTTTAAGGTGACGTTGATTTGGAAGGGGCTTTAGAGTCCCTTCTTTTTTGTGACTTCCATTTTTACGGCTGTACGGAATCACTTTTTTATGCTATACTAGCGGAGAAAAGACAATGAGCAGTACATAAAAAGCCAAAGGATTTCGGGCGTACCACGAACATATGCGGACGAAAGATAAAAATGGCAAACTGCTGACAATATAAGGAGGAACAACTATGGGAATGACAATGACACAAAAAATTCTGGCGGCGCACGCCGGTTTGGATCATGTGGAGGCGGGACAACTGATTGAGGCTGATCTGGATCTGGTGTTGGGCAACGATATCACCAGCCCGGTAGCGATCCATGAAATGGAAAAGATGAAGGTGAACGGCGTCTTTGATAAGGACAAGATCGCGCTGGTGCCGGATCACTTTGTACCCAATAAAGATATCAAATCTGCGGAGCACTGCAAGTGTGTGCGGGAATTTGCCAGAAAGAATGAGATCACCAATTACTTTGAAGTGGGACAGATGGGCATCGAGCACGCTCTTTTGCCGGAGCAGGGACTGACCGTAGCGGGCGACGTCATCATCGGTGCGGACTCCCACACCTGTACCTACGGTGCGCTGGGCGCTTTTTCCACGGGCGTGGGCAGTACGGATATGGCTGCCGGCATGGCTACGGGAAAGGCATGGTTCAAAGTGCCTTCGGCAATCAAATTCAACCTCACGGGAAAGCCTTCCGAGTGGGTGAGCGGCAAGGACGTGATTCTGCACATCATCGGCATGATCGGCGTGGACGGCGCCCTTTATAAATCCATGGAATTTGTCGGCGACAGCATCAAAAATCTTTCGATGGACGACCGCTTTACCATTGCGAATATGGCGATCGAGGCGGGCGGCAAGAACGGGATCTTCCCGGTGGATGAACTTGCCATTGCTTATATGAAAGAACACAGTACCAGAACTTATAAGGTTTATGAAGCGGATGCGGACGCCGTATACGATGAGGAATACACCATTGATTTAAGTACCTTAAGGCCCACCATCGCTTTCCCGCATCTGCCGGAGAACACAAAGACGATCGATGAGATCACCGAAGATATCAAGATCGATCAGGTAGTGATCGGTTCCTGCACGAACGGTCGTCTCGATGACCTGCGCATTGCGGCCAAGGTGCTGCAGGGCAGACACGTGGCTGAAGGGATGCGCTGTATCGTGATCCCCGCCACTCAAAAGATTTATTTACAGGCGATGGAGGAAGGGCTTTTAAAGACCTTTATCGAGGCGGGCGCTATTGTCAGCACTCCGACCTGCGGACCGTGTCTTGGCGGTTACATGGGGATCCTGGCGGAGGGCGAACGCTGCGTCTCCACCACCAACCGTAATTTCGTAGGACGCATGGGCCACGTGAGTTCTGAAATTTATCTGGCAAGCCCTGCGGTAGCGGCGGCCAGCGCGGTAGCAGGAAAGATTTTCTGCCCTTGTAAGTTATCTTAAAGGGAGGCGGCTTATGGGATTGATCGCCAATCAAATGGCAGTGGAAATGCTTGTTAAAATGACGAAGAAACTCAAAAGAGCCTGCAGTAAGGATGAAAAGAAATCGGAGCGGAATCATAAAGAAGGAAACGGAAAGGAACAAAAACTATGAAAGCAGCAAAAGGAACGGTATTTAAGTACGGAGACAATGTAGATACGGACGTGATCATTCCCGCCCGTTACTTAAATTCCTCCGATCCGGCGGAGCTTGCGACGCATTGCATGGAGGACATCGATAAGAATTTTATTTCTAAAGTGAAAAAGGGCGATATCATTGTCGCTACCAAAAATTTCGGTTGCGGTTCATCCAGAGAACACGCGCCCATCGCCATCAAAGCGGCAGGCGTTAGCTGCGTGATCGCAGAGACCTTTGCGAGAATCTTTTACCGCAATGCCATCAATATCGGCCTGCCCATCGTGGAATGTCCGGAGGCGGCCTGTGCAATCGAGGCGGGAGACGAGGTAGAGGTGAATTTCGATACTGGCGTGATCACGGACGTGACCAAAGGGACGACCTATCAGGGACAGGCTTTTCCTGAGTTCATGCAGAAGATCATTGCAGCGGAAGGGTTAGTTAACTATATTAACACAACTCAGAGCCATGCGGATTTAGGATGAATCAGACCATGAGAGCTTGCTCTCGATGGGATGATGCAGCATAAATCCATATGGCGAGAGCCATCAATGAACAAAAGGAAAGCTGCGAAGCAGTGATTTTGCGAATTGGCTCTGAGTTGTCTGAGGGAAGGAAACTATGATCTATCGGGTCGGTGACAGCGGTGACCCCACCTTTGACTATAGCAGTCAATTAAAACCTGCCAAGAATGCGGAAAGCCAGGAGAAATTCAGCCTGGATAAACAGAAAGAGCAGGAGTACACTGCTAAGAAAGAGGAAAAGGGCGAAGACAAAAAACTACATGAAAAGCCCGGCGCACAAAGCAAGATGCGGGATGGCGTCAAACTGGAACTTTCGGTTGGCAAAGATACTCAGGAGACGTCGAAAAAAGAAAAAACGGCAAAGAGCCAGACTGCTGACGGGCCCTCCTTTTTTTCGATTGTTCAGAGTTTGATCGCCGCAGTAAAAGATTTTTTTTATCGGGTATGGAACGATGTGCCTCCGGAGCCGCTTTCTGAGGAGGTAACGCCGGAGGAAGCGGAGCGTTATACCGAAGAATATTATGCGATGAAGGGCATTTCGCCTGAACGCGCAGAAATGGAAGATATCGATACTGATTCGGAGTCAGAAGTATTGCAGATCGGAAAGCCGACGGCGGAGACGCAACAAAGCTACGCGGCAGACCAGGCCGTGCGGGATGAAAAAATCAGGGGACATCTCCGAACGGGAGATTTGGACCGGGTGATCAGTCTGCTAACAGATGACGGCAAAAAAGCGGTTGCCAAAAATTCAACTTTGTTGACTTATTATGATAAAAGCGGGAAGCTGACACAAATCAATGCGTCAGACAGAGAGCGGATCCTCCACGGGGACCGCAATGTGAGAACATTATAATACCACGGCATTTTTTCCGCCCCGTTTGCCGCGATAGAGATTATAATCAGCTCTGGTGATCGTTTCCTCTACTGCCTCCCGTTTTTCATGCAGAGCGATTCCTAAGGTAAGCGAGCAGTGAATCCATTTCTCATTCAGATCAAACACTTTGTTCGCTACGTTTCTGCGGATATTCTCTGCGATGCGATAAGAACTTTCCTCCGAAGCGTTGTTTAACAGGATGAGAATCTCCTCGCCGCCCCAGCGGCAGACATAGCCCTTTTCCCGCACCTGTTCCGTAGTTATTTTTGCAACGCCTTTTAAGACCACATCACCAAAATCATGTCCGTAGGTATCATTCACCTTCTTGAAATCATCGATATCACACATGATGAGTGCAAAGCTAACATCGGATTCGACCGCCTGCGAAAGAAACACATCCATACTGCGGCGGTTGTATAATCCGGTCAAAGGATCCGTACTGGCAAGTTTATCCAGAATAGCATTCTGATGCTGCAGCTGATTGCTGGAAAGCCTGATTTCAAATACAAACACCAGCGTAAACAGAATCAGGAAGACAAAGGTGCAGCTGGCATTGAAAATATAAAGAGAAAGTTCGAAAATCTCATTGTCCAAAATGATAAGGGGCTCTCTGTAAAATGACAGTATCTTACAGAGAAAAAAAGCAAACATGGAGATGACAGCCAGTGAAATGGCAATCTTTATTTTCCTGCGGTTGATGTCCAGCATATAGCAGATATAGAAACCGACAGGAATGATGGCGATGATATACTGGGCAAAGCCGTACTGCCAGCCGAGAACCAGGCAGGCGGCGAATGAATGCAGGATAACTTCCAGATAGGTAATAAAATAAATCTTGAGATAATGCTCCCTGCCTTTGTGAATCAGATGAAAGCAGGTGAGGTAAGTGGCAATGCTGCAAATATTAAAGATAAACAGCGGTATCACACGAAAGACATAAAATACACAGAGCAGGAGCACATGGACAGACATAACAGAGCCGATCATCAGGTAGAATTTCAGCTTGTTTGTGATCTGCGTCCTGCCGATCAACACATCTTTCAGTTGTCTGATGCCTTTTCTCAGGCGGTGTCCTAGTGTACGCATATCTGTGGTTCCCGTTCTATGTCCTGTCTTCATATAATGGCAAATTCCGTAAATATTCTATTATAGTATATCCTACAATCATTCTTTTGTAAATTATTTCTCATACATTTGCGCATATTTTGTGAAAACACTTGTTCGACGCCACTATATCTGGTATACTGAAGGACATGAATGAGAACGCATTTGAACGTGCAAAATGTAAGGTGTTATTAAAACAACATGATCCTCACGGGTTCGGTACGCTGCAGGAAAAGACGGTCCATGCGGTGATGAAGCTCTACTATGAGCCGAATGAAGATTATCATGAGGTGCCTGTGGAGGGATTTATCGCGGATATTTACAAAGAGGGACACATCATCGAGATCCAGAACGGGCATTTTGAGAACCTGCGGCCCAAGCTTGCGGCCTTTCTGCCCCTTTATCAGGTGACGGTAGTGTATCCGATCCCTCATGCGAAGTGGGTGCTGTGGATGGACGAGGCGACCGGGGAACTCTCCGAGCGCCATAAATCCCCCATAAAGGGCAGCATTTACCATGCCTTTCCCGAATTATACCGCATCAAGGCGTTTTTGAAGGATCCTAACCTAAAGCTTATCTTTCCGCTGATCGATATGGACGAATACCGTCTTTTGAACGGCTGGAGCAAAAACAGGAAACGCGGTTCCTCGCGCTATGACAGGATGCCGCTTGCACTGGTCGAGGAGACTGTGATCGAGCGCGCAGAGGACTTTATGCAAGTGATTCCCTGCGAGTTAAGCGACAGCTTTACGGTAAAGGAGTTTGCGGCGGCGGCCAAGATCCATCGGGATCTCGCGGGATCTGTGGTGCCTGTTTTGCGGGAAATCGGGCTGTTGACACGGATCGGAAAGCGCGGACGGGAGTATTTATATGAGGTCGTCGAGAATTGACATGGCTTACCATCCTGTCTGCACAGATGCTGACAGCGTGGAAGACATTCTGACTGACAATTTCCCACAGGATATGGTATTTTGCCTTTGCAAACGCACTAAATGTATGGTATACTACGCATGTTAATATGCAGCAATAATTAGCAGTGCGCAGACATTAGGGTAAACAGGGAAGGGAGCTTGCACTGTTGACTAAAAAAGTAAGAGGTAATTATGGCAAAAACGGAAACAAACACATATGACGCTTCCAGCATTCATGTTTTGGAGGGGTTGGAAGCTGTGCGGGTACGCCCCGGAATGTACATCGGCAGTGTATCCACCAAAGGCTTGAATCACCTGATCTACGAAATCATGGACAACGCGGTGGACGAACATCTGGCGGGCTTTTGCAGCACCATCAGGGTGACGCTTGAGGCGGACGGTTCCGCCACCGTCTCGGACAACGGACGCGGCATTCCCGTGGGGATGCACGAGAAAGGAATCAGCGCGGAGAGGCTGGTTTTCACGACCCTCCACGCGGGCGGCAAATTTGACAACGACGCTTACAAGACCAGCGGCGGACTCCACGGTGTGGGTTCTTCGGTGGTCAATGCTCTGTCCACCTATCTGCATGTGACCGTAAAGACCGGCGGGCAGATCTATGAGGATCACTATGAGCGCGGCATTCCCACGCTGGAATTAAAGGACGGCCTTCTTCCCGTGGTGGGAAAGACCAGAGAATCGGGCACCACTGTCAATTTCCTGCCGGACGATACCATCTTTGACAAAACGCGTTTTAAGGAGGACGAAGTCAAGAGCCGCCTTCATGAGACTGCTTACTTAAATCCGGAACTTACCATCATCTACGAGGATAAGAGAGGGCCTGAGGTCGAGCATATCGAGTATCATGAGCCCGAGGGTATCGTTGGCTTTATCAAGGATATCAACAAGAGCCGCGAGGCGGTCTGCGACGTCATCTACTTTAAAGGCGAAGCGGAAGGGATCACCGTAGAAGGCGCCTTCCAGTATGTGAACGAGTTTCACGAGAATGTGCTGGGTTTTTGTAACAATATCTACAACGCCGAAGGAGGCACCCATCTGACAGGCTTTAAGACCATGTTCACAAACGTGATCAACACCTATGCCAGAGGGCTTAACATCTTAAAGGAAAAGGACGTGAACTTCACCGGCGCAGATGTGAGAAACGGCATGACGGCGGTCATTTCCATCAAACATCCCGATCCCCGTTTCGAGGGCCAGACGAAGACGAAGCTGGACAATCAGGACGCGGCCAAGGTGGTCAGCAAGGTGACGGGTGACGAGATCGTGCGTTTCTTTGACCGCAATCTGGAGACCTTAAAGAGCATCATCGGCTGCGCGGAGAAGGCGGCAAAGATTCGTAAAACGGAGGAGAAAGCAAAGACCAATCTGCTGACCAAGCAGAAATTCTCCTTTGATACCAACGGCAAACTTGCCAACTGCGAATCGAAGGACGCTTCCAAATGCGAAATCTTTATCGTGGAGGGTGATTCCGCGGGCGGCAGCGCGAAAACTGCCAGAAACCGCATGTACCAGGCAATTCTGCCGATTCGCGGTAAAATCCTGAACGTGGAGAAGGCCAGTATCGATAAGGTGCTGGCAAACGCCGAGATTAAGACCATGATCAATGCTTTCGGCTGCGGCTTTTCGGAAGGGTACGGCAACGACTTCGACATTTCCAAACTGCGCTATGATAAGATTATTATCATGGCCGATGCGGATGTGGACGGCGAACATATATCCACGCTGTTGTTGACTCTGTTTTATCGATTCATGCCTGAACTGATTTATGAGGGTCATGTTTACATCGCCATGCCGCCCCTCTATAAAGCGATGCCCTCCAAAGGGGCGGAGGAGTATCTCTACGACGATAAGGCACTGGAAAAATACCGAAAAAAGCATAAAGGCCCGTTTACCTTACAGAGATATAAGGGTCTTGGTGAGATGGATGCCGAACAGCTTTGGGAGACCACGCTGGACCCCGAGACCAGATATTTAAAGCAGGTGGAGATCGAAGATGCCCGCATGGCCAGTGAGGTCACGGAGATGCTGATGGGCACGGAGGTGGCGCCCAGAAAGACTTTTATCTACAAGAACGCCCAGGAGGCGGAACTGGATATATAGCGTAACGGCGTGAAGCTGTAGATGTCATGATAATTATGATCAGAAAATAGATGAGCAGGAATGCTTTCCTGAAAAGAGAGAGAATAAAAATGGATGACAGAATCATCAAAACAGAATACTCAGAGGTCATGCAGAAATCTTTTATTGACTATGCCATGAGCGTGATTATCGCCAGAGCTCTGCCCGATGTCAGGGACGGTTTAAAGCCGGTACAGCGGCGGACGCTCTATGATATGCACGAGCTGGGCATCCGTTATGACAGGCCTTACCGCAAATCAGCCCGTATCGTCGGCGATACCATGGGTAAATATCATCCCCACGGAGACAGTTCCATCTACGAAGCGCTGGTGGTGATGTCGCAGGACTTCAAAAAAGGCCTGCCTCTGATCGACGGCCACGGCAACTTTGGCAATATCGAGGGCGACGGCGCGGCGGCCATGCGTTACACGGAGGCACGCCTGGAGCAGATCACGCAGGAAGCTTTTCTGGCTGATCTGGACAAGGACGTAGTGGACTTCATTCCTAACTTTGACGAGACGGAGAAGGAGCCGAGCGTCCTGCCCGTAAAGATCCCCAATCTTTTGGTAAATGGTTCGGAGGGCATCGCCGTCGGTATGGCGACCAACATCCCGCCTCACAATCTGGCGGAGGTGATCGATGCCACCAAAGCCTATATGCTCGATGAAAACATCACCACCAGAGAGCTGATGCGCTATGTCAAAGGCCCCGATTTTCCCACAGGCGGCATCGTCATCAACCAGGATGAACTGCCTGAAATCTATGAGACGGGCATGGGCAAGATCAAACTGCGCGGCAAGGTGGAAGTAGAGAAGGCCAAGGGCGGCAAGACCAACCTGGTCATCACCGAGATCCCTTATACCATGATCGGCGCTAATATCGGTAAATTCCTGATGGATGTGGCGGCCCTTGCAGAGACGAAAAAAACGCAGGATATCGTGGATATCACGAACCAGTCCTCCAAAGAAGGCATCCGCATCGTCATTGAGCTGCGCAAAGACGCCGATATCGAAAACTTTAAGAATCTGCTCTACAAAAAGACCCGTCTGGAAGATACCTTTGGCGTCAATATGCTGGCCATCTCAGACGGACGCCCGGAGACCATGGGCTTAAAAGAGATCATCCGCGAGAGCGTCAATTTCCAGTACGAGGTCGCGGCCAGAAAATATAAAAATCTGCTGGAAAAGGAACTGGAGCGCAAGGAGATCCAGGAAGGTCTGATCAAAGCCTGCAACGTAATCGATTTGATCATCGAGATCCTGCGCGGGTCCAAGGACCGTGCGATGGCCAAAGCCTGCCTGGTGGAAGGCAAAATCGACGGCATCAAATTCAAGTCCAGAGAATCCAAAGTGATGGCGGCCCAGCTGCAGTTTAGCGAAAAGCAGGCGAACGCGATTTTGGAAATGCGCCTCTATAAATTGATCGGTTTGGAAATCGAGGCTTTGATCGAGGAGCATGAGGAGACGCTTGCCAATATCTATCGTTATGAAGACATTCTGGCACGCCGCGATTCCATGGCACAGGTCATCATCAATGAATTGGAGGAAATCAAGGAGAAATATAAGCGCAAACGGCGCACACAGGTCACCAATGCGGAGGAAGCGGTGTATGTGGAAAAGCAGATCGAGGAAATGGATATCGTCTTCTTGATGGACCGCTTCGGTTATGCGAAGACGATCGACACGGCTACTTATGAGCGCAATAAGGAGGCGGCGGATACAGAGAACCGATTCGCCTTTGTCTGCAAAAATACCGGAAAAGTCTGCCTGTTTACCAACACAGGTCAGCTTCATACCGTAAAAGCCATGGATCTGCCGTTTGGTAAATTCCGGGATAAAGGAGTGCCCATTGACAATGTGAGCAATTATGATTCCGCAAAAGAATCCCTTGTCTATGCGGCAAGTCAGAGCGACCTAAATCTTTACCGTGTGATTTTCGCCACCAAACAGGCGATGCTTAAGGTGGTGGACGGCGGCGAGTTCGACGTGGCCAAGCGCACGGTGGCAGCGACAAAGCTGATGGACGGCGACGAAGTGGTGAGCGTGGTGGCATTTAAAGAGCAACGGAATATGATTTTACAGACAAAGGGCGGCTATTTCCTGCGCTTCCCCGTGGAGGAGATCCCCGAGAAGAAAAAGGGAGCCATCGGCGTGCGGGGTATGAAGCTTACCGCTTCCGATGAGGTTGAGGCTGTCTATTATTCACAAAATGCGGTGGAACAGAGCATCGAATATGGAGAGCGAACGCTGGAACTCAATAAGATCAAGCTTGGGCATCGTGACTGTAAGGGAGTAAAGCTTAGACTGCAATAGTCATGAATATAACGGGCACCCTTTGTTCCTGCGCAAAACTCGCAATAAATTGCTCAGACAGTTGCTTCGGAACAGCAGGTGTGTTCATCATATTCATGTCAATCGAGCTGAGAGTTAGGAGAACACATGAGAGTAATAGCAGGAACGGCGAGAAGCCTGCGCTTAAAAACCCCGGAAGGGATGGATACCAGACCTACCACTGACCGGATCAAAGAAACCCTTTTTAATATGTTGCAGCCCTATCTGCCCGACGCAGTGTTTATAGATTTGTTTGCGGGAAGCGGCGCCATCGGCATCGAGGCGTTAAGCCGCGGTGCAAGGCATGCTTACTTTGCGGAACACGAGAAAAAGGCTCTGTCCTGCATTCGGGAAAATCTGCAGTTTACGCATCTGGCTGATCAGGCAACCATCCTGCAGACGGATGCGGTAAGCGCCCTTTACGGCATCCATGAGGCGGAAGCAGACATTATTTTTATGGATCCGCCTTATGACTGCGGTCATGAGGAGAGGGTGTTACAGGTACTCGCAGACCTTCCCTGTGTGACGAAGCAGACATTGATTGTGATTGAGACCTCTTTGAGGACGGACCTGACTTATTTGGATGAGCTTGGGTTTTCTTTGGAAAAAGAGAAAGTTTACAAGACAAACAGGCATATTTTTTGTCAAAAAAAGTGATTTTACGCAGTTTTTTATAAAAAAATCCCAAAAAAGTAAAGACATTTCGACAAAAGTGTTTTAATATAGTATCATAGTTTTAGTCGTGTGCTATCACTTTCCCGATATTGAAAAAATGGCGAGGGCTTTTCATGAAGGCAGCAATCTATCCGGGCAGCTTTGATCCGGTGACTTACGGGCATCTGGACATTATCAGGCGTGCCTCTGATATTTTTGACGAATTGACCGTTAGCGTCTTGAATAATAAAACAAAGACTCCATTGTTTTCTGTGGAAGAACGTGTTAAAATGTTAGAGGAAGCGACCAAAGATCTGCCGAATGTAACGATCGATTCTTTTAGCGGGCTGTTGATCAATTATGCCGCTGATAAGGGCATTCACGTGGCAATCAGAGGGCTGCGCGCAATCACGGATTTTGAATACGAGCTGCAGATCGCACAGACCAACCGTAAGTTTTCCTCGGGAAAACTGGATACGGTGTTTTTGACGACCAGTCTTGAATACGCATACCTGAGTTCCTCCACAGTCAAGGAGATTGCCAGTTTTAACGGCGATATTTCAGAATGTGTGCCTGACTTTGTCGGGAGGATGATCTATCAAAAATATGGATATCAGAGATAGGAGCAAGCATGAGCAGCAGAATTGAACAACTGATCGACGAGATTGAAGATTACATCGACGGCTGTAAGTTTCAGCCCCTCTCCAAGACGAACATCATCGTAAATAAAGAAGAAATCGATGAGCTCTTGCGGGAGCTTCGCATGAAAACACCGGATGAGATCAAGCGTTATCAGAAGATCATCTCCAACAAGGAAGCGATCTTAAATGATGCCCGCTCCAAGGCGGAAGCACTGATCAAGGACGCGACGGTGCAGACCACGGAGTTGATCAATGAGCACGAGATCATGCAGCAGGCTTATGCACAGGCAAATGAAGTTGTGCGCATGGCAACGACGCAGGCACAGGATATCCTGAACAAAGCCACCATGGAAGCGAACGGCGTCAGGACTTCAGCCATGCAGTATTTAGACGATATGCTCTCCAATCTGGAGAATATTATGACAGCTTCCCTCACGGCATCCACGGAACATTATGAGAATTTCTACAATACCATCAGCGGCTATTATGAGGTTGTTAAGGCAAACCGTGCGGAACTTCGCCCCGTAGAGGTGGAAAAGATGCTCAAGGAAGCCGAGGGTGAGGGCGATTCCGGATCCGCACCGGAGTTAAATCTGATGTAGTTACATAGCAACCATGATATGACCAGAGCAAATGAGCCGGTTTCCAAAGAAGCCGGCTTATTCTTATCATAATATCATCAATTGCGACAGTAAAATAGTGCAGTCATCCATGCCAAACGATGATTTAGTTTACAGGGAGTAGTACGGTCCATGCGATTTTCCATTTTCAGAATCTGCCGCAGTCAATTGAAAACAGCGATGGGAATACTCGTCGTCCTGTTGGCAATCTTTTCATATGCACCCGAGGTGTTAGCCGTAGAAGTCGGTTACGACGATCCGGAAGGGAACCGGGCGACAGCCGTCGGCGCGCAGGAGGGCGAAGCGCCGCAGGAAACACCGGAAAATATTGTTATTGTCATTGATCCCGGTCACGGCGGCGATCAGGAGGGCGGCATGTATGACGCCTTTGTGGAGAAGGAGATGACCCTGATCACCGCAAAGGCCATGAAAGAAGAGTTAGAACAGTACGAGGGCGTAACGGTTTATCTTACCAGAGAAGACGACCGCAAAATGTCGCTGGAGGACCGCGTGGCTTACGCAAAAGAAAAAAACGCGGATATGCTGTTCTGTCTCCACTATAATCTCTCAAAAGATCACAACACGCTTTTTGGGGCAGAGTGCTGGGTTTCCGCCTTTGACAAGTATTACAGCGAAGGCTACAGCTTTGCCGATATCGAAATCAAAGCGCTTGAGGAACTGGGGCTTTACTCACGGGGGATCAAGACCCGCTTAAATGACGACGGCGATGATTACTACGGCATCATACGCCATGCCAGAGAGCAGGATCTCACCTGCGTACTGATTGAACACTGCCATATGGATCATGGAAACGACAGGCCTTTTTGTGAGGGACGAAAGCAGTGGGAAGCCTTTGGCAGGCTGGACGCCGACTGCGCGGCAAAATACTTTCATCTGCGTTCTGAAAAGCTGGGAACGGATTATCGGGATTATCAGACCTTAAATGTACCAATTCCCCAAGGCGTGATGCGGCCCGACACCACAGAGCCCGACGTCTGTATGATCGAAGTGACGGATCAGGAGCCGGATACAGGCATGATCACCGTTTCTCTGGCTGCCGCAGACTATGACAGCGGCATGCTTTATTATGACTACAGCTATGACGGCGGAGAAACGTTTTCTGCCAGATACGCCTGGGCGGATAAGGCCGCAGACACCATCACCTTCACCATGCAGGCGCCTCCGCACATCATTCCGCAGATCGTGGTGCGGGGCTATAACGGCTATGATTTGTATACCGTAAGCAATCCGGTTACGCTGCCTTCCATGGATTATAAGACAGAGGAAGAGATTGCTGCGGAACTTGCCGAAACGGAGGCACTGGAAGCAGCCGCGCGGGCGGAGGAAGCAAAAAAACTGCAGAAACTGGACGCGGATCAGAAAAACTATGTGGAGATCCGTCGGAAACAGACAGAAGATGCGTCCTATACCCCGACAGTAGGAGATTTCCTGAAGATCTGTCTGGTCTGTGCCCTGATCGTTGTCGGCGCAGCCCTTACTGCGGCGGTCTTCCTGAAAAGCAGAAGGATGCGGAAGCGACACAAGAAGCGCAGAAAACGCAAAAAATAGGATAGATGATAAAAAATGCAATCGTATCAGAGAGGGCCGCAGCCAGGGCTAAAAGGGTTGCCAGAGCGCATAGCAAAACGCCGTAAGAGCGGTTTGTACGATTTTATGTACCAGATATGGGCCGATCGAGAGGTCTGTGCTGCAGATCATACTGTAAGTCTGGCCGATACAGGATAATCCGCCGAAAGGCAGAAGAATCAACACGGTATAAGGGAACAACTGGCCGCATCGGTCAATTCCGCTGGTGATCTCCAAAATGCAGTTGTAAAGGCCCAAAAGTCCCGGTGAAAGCTGAGAAAACGGCACGAAAAGGATGTTGAGCAGATTAAAAAATACCATGTAACCGCCCAGCTTTGCGATGCCAAGCAGTCCTGAAAGGATAGCTTCGTCAGCGGCAGCCAAAAGAGACGGCGGAGTTGATTTCACGGATTTATTGGAAGGCTGCAGCATCTTGCTTGCCTGCATACCATTGACCATATTAGTCATTTTCATGCCGCGCCTTTGTTTCATATGAGGGAAAATGCGCATCAGCATGAAACCGTAAAGCAGGGGAATCCCATACATGATAAGAAATGGCCCTGATACCTTTTTGATTCCAAGCATGGGCATGGCAAAGCTCAAAAAATAGATGGGACCGATATTATTGCAGAAAGCGAGCAGACGTTCTGCTTCCCATTTGGAAAGCTTTCCCGCAGCATACAACTCGCCGACGATCCGCGCGCCCATGGGAAAACCGCATAGAAAGCCCATAATCAGAGTGTATGTGCCGTTTGGCGAGGTGCGAAACAGGAAGCGGAGGAAGGGATGAGCGAGTCGGACGCCCCCTTCCGTCAGATTCAAGCGGATCAGGATGCCGGAGAGAATCATAAAGGGCAGGAGTGTCGGTATCATCTTTTGAAACCAGAGATTCAAGCCGGTAGAGGCATACTGCAAAGACAGAACGGGAAAGCGCAGCAATAAAAAGATCAAATAAATGCCGATTGCCATATACAAAAAGCGGAATAAGGGCTGCCAAAGTCTTTGCAGCGATTTGCGATAAACTGTCATATAGATTCTCCATGCAGGCACTATGGCGATGACATTTGCCCGGAACTTTGGAATCACACGGGCAGCCGGCGCTGATAGTAACTGTATTGCAGATTTGTACATGTATATTCTCAAAACACACTGCGGCATGACAACATACGGAAGAAATACCGTAAAAGCTCAGAAAACACCAGAAAAAATACAAAATATACAGAACAAAAACGATAGAGGAACATTACAGCGAAACACGCAGAGAGGGACACAGGATGGTAGAAGCGGTTATCTTTGATCTGGACGGCTCCATGGTGGATTCCATGTGGATCTGGAGAGCCATCGATATCGAATATCTCGGAAAGTTTGGCATTGAACTGCCGGAAAATCTGCAGGCCTGTATCGAAGGTATGAGTTTTTCCGAGACAGCGGCTTATTTCAAGGAGCGGTTCGCCCTGCCTGACGATCTGGAAACAATCAAAGCGGACTGGAACCGCATGGCATGGGACAAATATGCCCATGAAGTGCCCGTCAAGGAGGGCGTGCGGGAACTTCTTGCCTACTGTCAGGAACACGGCATCAAAGCAGGGATCGCCACCAGCAATTCCAGACAGTTAGTGGAAAATGTGGTGCAGGCGCATCAGATGGAAGCCTGCTTTGGCTGTATCATGACGGCCTGCGAGGTGGAGAAGGGTAAGCCTGCCCCTGACATTTATCTGGCTGTTGCGAAAGAATTGTCCGTTGCGCCCGAAAACTGTCTGGTTTTTGAGGATATCATCCCTGGCATTCAGGCAGGAAAAGCAGCGGGAATGCAGGTCTGCGCTGTCTATGACAAATATTCCGAATACCAGGATACGGAAAAGCGCAGGCTGGCAGACTATTATACGTATGGTTTTAGGGAATTGATAGACGAGGGAGTGCTGGCATGAGTTTTCTACCGATTTCACAACAGGATATGGAAGCACAGGGCATAGCGCAGCTTGACTTTGTCTATGTGATCGGGGACGCCTATGTAGATCATCCTTCCTTTGGTCATGCCATTATCAGCAGGGTTTTGGAGGCCCATGGCTACAGCGTAGGCATCATTTCCCAGCCCGACTGGAAGGATGAGAAAAGCATCACGGTTTTGGGAAGGCCCAGACTGGCTTTTCTTGTCTCCGGCGGCAACATGGATTCCATGGTCAACCACTATTTTGTCTCGGGAAAACGCAGGCCAACGGATGCCTACACCCCCGGCGGCGTGATGGGAAAACGTCCCGACCATGCGACGGTCGTCTACGGAAATCTCATCCGCAAGGTCTATAAGGACGTGCCCATTGTGATCGGCGGCATCGAGGCCAGCTTAAGACGGCTTGCGCACTACGATTACTGGTCAAACAGCTTCAAACGTTCCATCCTGTTAGACAGTCAGGCAGACCTGATATCCTACGGCATGGGAGAGAAGTCCATCGTGGAGATCGCGGAGGCGCTTAATAGCGGCATTGCCGTGCGGGATATCACCTTTATCCCGGGGACGGTTTGGCGCACAAAGGATAAAAGCGGCATTTTAGACGGTATCGCCCTGCCTTCCTATGAGGAGCTGAAGGCAGAACCGAAGCGGTATGCCGAAAGCTTTCAGATCCAGTATCAAAATACAGATCCTTTTACGGGAAAGGCCCTGATCGAGGCTTATCCGAATGGTATCTATGCAGTGCAGAATCCGCCTCAGCCGCCGCTTTCCGTGCAGGAGATGGACGACGTTTATGATCTGCCTTATATGCGGACCTATCATCCTTCTTATGAAGCGGCAGGCGGCGTTCCCGCCATTTCCGAGATCAAATTCTCGCTGGTCAGCAACAGAGGGTGCTTCGGCGGCTGTAATTTTTGCGCCCTCACCTTCCATCAGGGCAGGACGGTACAGGTCAGAAGCCACGAATCCATTTTGCGGGAAGCAGCGCTGATGATAGAGGATCCCGATTTTAAGGGCTATATCCACGATGTGGGCGGTCCCACCGCCAATTTCCGGCATCCTTCCTGTCAAAAACAGCTGTCAAAAGGTGTCTGCAAGGACAGACAGTGCCTTTTTCCCACGCCCTGTCCCAATCTGGAGGCGGATCATGGCGATTACCTTGCGCTCTTACGAAAGCTGCGTGCGCTGCCCGGCGTAAAGAAGGTGTTCATCCGCTCAGGTATCCGCTTTGACTACCTGCTGGCCGATTCTGATGATATGTTTTTCCGTGAATTGGTGGAACATCATATCAGCGGTCAATTAAAAGTTGCACCGGAGCACATTTCGGACGCAGTGCTGACTCTGATGGGCAAGCCGAAAAAGGCCGTCTATGAAGCCTTTGTAAAGAAATACACCGGACTGAACGAAAAACTGGGGAAAAAGCAGTTCCTCGTGCCATACCTGATGTCATCGCATCCGGGCTCCACCTTGAAAGAAGCAATCGAACTGGCGGAGTATCTGCGCGATCTTGGCTACATGCCCGAACAGGTGCAGGATTTCTACCCGACACCCTCCACCGTGTCCACGGTCATGTACTACACGGGTATCGATCCCCGAGACGGGATAGAGGTGTATGTCTGCAAGAATCCGCATGAAAAGGCGATGCAGCGGGCGTTGATCCAGTACCGCAATCCAAACAATTACGAACTGGTGCGGGAAGCCCTCATCAAGGGCGGCAGGGAGGATCTAATCGGTTTTGATAAAAAATGCCTGATTCGGCCGCAGAAGATGAAAACAGCAGCAGAAAACGCGGGAGGGCGGAAGAAGACGGCCATGAACAGCGGCGGCAGACGACCTGCCAAAGCTGAGCTGTCTGCAAAAAGGACAGGAGGCAGTCAATCGGGCGCACAGAGCGGCAAACAAAACCGCATGGCGGATGTCGGAAAAAGAAGAAAGAAGACGATCCGCAATGTGCATCAGAAGAAAAAGTGAAAGGAAAGCGTAATGAATATTGCCATAATCACAGGCGCATCCTCCGGTATGGGCCGGGAATTTGCGGGGCGCTTGGACAGCCTGCTAAAAAAGACGGACGAGATCTGGCTGCTGGCCCGCAGAAAAGAGAAGCTTGACGCGCTGGCTGCGCAAATGCAGACAAAGACCCGCGCCATCGCCATCGACCTGACAAGTGAGAAAGAGCTTGCGCAGTTTGCGGAAGTGCTGGCAATCAGCAATGCGAGGATCACCGTGTTGGTGAATTGTGCGGGCACGGGGAAATATGGTCCCTTCTTTACACTTGACACAAAAACTTGCATGGAGATGCTGCACGTAAACGTTTTCGCCCTGACAGAGATGACAAGGATCTGTCTGCCTTACATGAGGAAGGGCAGCCGTATCATAGAACTGGCTTCAGGAGCGGCCTTTCTGCCGCAGGCGGATTTTGCGGTCTATGCCGCGTCAAAGGCCTATGTGTACTCCTTGGGCCGTGCACTGGCAAAAGAATTGCAGTCGAAAGGCATCCATGTGACAACGGTCTGTCCCGGGCCCGTGGATACGCCTTTTTTGGAATATGCTTATAACGATCCATCCTCTATGGGCAGCCTTAAGAAACTGACCATGGAGACCGCAAAGCGGGTAGTGGAAACGGCTCTTAGGGACAACCTGAAAGGAAAACCTGTTTCGGTCTGCGGTCTTCCGATGAAGCTTTTGTATCTGGCGACGCAGAGCGTACCGAATATGTTACAGATTTTGATGTGAAGGAGAAATGATGAAAAATCTTTTGACCCCCAAGGGCAGCTACGGCTACCTGCAAAACCGAAAACTCTACACTGTGCTCAGAACCCTGCTGTATTTTGCAATCAGCTCAGGACTCTACTGCAGCGGATACGTAAAAACCGGGAGCAGCAAGAATCTGCTGACGATCGTTGCTGTTTTAGGATGCCTGCCAGCCTGCAAGAGCCTGATCAACTTTATTATTTTTTTCAGGGCGAAAGGGTGCAGTGAGCGCTTAAGGAATGTTCTTTGCGCCTATGATGAGAAACTGACCGTCTTTTATGACCTATACTTTACCTCCTATCAGAAGAATTTTTCCATCAGCCACATGGCCTTAAAGGGCGGTATCCTCTGCGGGATTACGGAAGATGCGGCCTGTGATGTACAGCAGGCGCAAAAACATTTGGAAAAGATGCTTGTGCAGGAAGGCATAAAAAATGTGACGGTTAACATATTTTCTCAGGAGGAAGGATATATTGACCGACTCAGTCGGTTGGTGGAGATGGATGTGAAAGAACATCCGCAGAGAGAGGAAATCATCGAACTGCTGTATTCCGTTTCCATCTGATAAAGAGGCGTGGATCGGGAAAAGCACGAAACAGCCGAATCATTACATTTGTAGCGAGTCAAACGGGATAACATTGCCATGTATCAAACGATCATTACCGACAGGGAAGCCGGACAGCGGCTTGACAAATATCTGCATCGGCTCCTGCCAAACGCGGGCAGCGGCTTCCTCTACAAGATGCTGCGAAAAAAGAATATCACCTTGAATGATAAAAAGGCGGACGGAAGCGAAAAAATTGTCACGGGAGACTGTGTCAAAGTGTTTTTTGCGCCGGAAACACTCTCTAAGTTTATGGGAACGGCCGCTGCATTGTTAAAAGACGGCGCAAATACGGCAGAAGATGAGGTCGCGTCAATTGACCACTTGAAAACTTTGGTGCCGGAGTATGCGACGGCCTATGAAAAACTGGCGGACATTCAGGTGATCTATGAAAACGATCATGTCCTGATTGCGGATAAACCGGCGGGTATCCTCTCTCAGAAAGCCAAAAAGACGGACCTTTCCCTGAACGAGTGGCTGATCGGCTATCTTTTGCGAAGCGGCTTTCTGACGGCGAACGAGCTGCGCTTTTTTAAGCCTTCTGTCTGCAATCGCTTAGACCGCAACACCAGCGGTATCGTGCTTTGTGCCAAGTCCTTACAGGGCGCACAGCTGTTGGGGAAACTGTTGAAGGAACGGACACTCCACAAATTTTATCAAACCTATGTGAAAGGGCAGATTACTAAGGCGCAGTTGATCGAAGGTGTTCTTTGGAAAGATGAGCGGACAAATCGGGTAACGGTATCTTCGATGCTTAAGACGCGCCTGTCTGCGCCACAACATTCGCAAAAGAATATAACTGGCAACGTTACCTCATCGTGTCCGCCAAAATCAGATGCCGCCCGAATTAAAACCGCTTACCGTCCCCTGCGGATCGAACGTGACAAAACCCTTCTGGAAGTGGAACTGTTTACGGGAAAATCCCACCAGATTCGTGCGCATCTGGCAAGTATCGGTCATCCGCTGTTGGGAGATTACAAGTACGGCGACAAAAAGTGGAATGAAAGCTACCGTCAAAAATTCGGCGTGCAGGCACAGCTTTTACACGCGTATCAAGTAGTATTTCCGCTGCTTGACACGCCTTTTGCGGATCTGAGCGAACGTACGTTTTCTTGCGAAATGCCATTCATTTTTAAGTGTGTCTCCGATCCAAACTAAAGCAGAACATTTGTTCTTGATTTCTTTTTTCGGTAGGAGTATAATCAGATAAACGAAGAAGCTTGTTTGACACAGGGTTTACGCATTGCCGTAAAATCCATTGCAATTCCATTCCTATATAGAGTAGAATAGAATGATACTTCAAAACGAGGATTACAATGGCAACTTGGAACTCCCGCGGGCTGCGCGGCTCCACACTGGAGGATCTGATCAACCGCACCAATGAAAAATATTTGGAGAACGGCCTGGCCTTGATCCAGAAAATACCGACTCCCATCACGCCCATCAACATTGATAAGGAGAGCCATCATATTACGCTGGCTTACTTCGATCAGAAGAGTACAGTAGACTATATCGGTGCGGTGCAGGGGATTCCCGTCTGCTTTGACGCCAAGGAATGCGCCGTCGACACCTTTTCCCTGCAAAATATCCACGATCATCAGGTGGAATTTATGGGACAGTTTGAAAAGCAAAAGGGAATCGCCTTTTTTCTGATTTACTATTCCCACAAAGACCTCTTTTATTATCTGCCCTACGAGATGCTGCGTTATTTCTGGGACCGGTCCAAGGAGGGTGGGCGCAAGAGCTTCCGCTTTGACGAGTTGAATCCCGCATATATACTGCCGAAGAAGCACGGCATTTTAGTGCCTTATCTGGATATGCTCCAAAAAGATTTGGAAGACAGAGTGGATTAAGGGGCGATGAAAGGATTTACAAACCGGCGCAAGTAGAGTATAGTGTAGAGAGCTTAACTTAATAGCGATAATACGGAAAGTTACCGATACAGAAAGGCATGGAAATCAATGAATAAAAAATTAGTACATACCCCCGAGGGCGTGCGTGATATCTACGGTGAGGAAAAGGCCAAAAAAACGATCGTGGAACGCTTCTTGCAGGAGAAGATACACTGCTTTGGCTATCTCGATATCCAAACGCCGACCTTCGAGTTTTTTGATGTATTTTCTAAGGAAGTAGGGACAACGCCTTCCAAAGAACTGTATAAGTTTTTTGACAAGGAGGGAAATACACTGGTACTGCGACCTGACTTTACACCCTCCGTTGCCCGCTGTGCGGCAAAATATTTTACAGACGAAAATGTACCGATCCGCCTCTGTTATCAGGGAAATACCTTTACCAATACTTCCGAATTGCAGGGAAAACTGAAGGAAGTGACACAGATGGGAGCGGAGCTGATCGGGGACGATTCCATACAGGCGGACGCGGAGATGATCGCCCTGACGATTGAGGCGCTTTATCATGCAGGGCTTTCTGATTTTCAGATCAGCGTCGGCAATCTGGAATATTTTAAAGGCATCTGCGAGGAGGCAGGGCTTGACGAGGAGACGGAGCTGGAGCTTCGGGAGTTTATTTCCGGAAAAAACTATTTCGGAGCAGAGGAACTGCTGGAACGTGTGGGCGTAAATAAAAAGGACAAGGAACTTCTGCTGCGGGTAAGCGATCTGTTTGGGTCTGTCAATATTTTGGAGGACGCTAAAAACGCAGTCTCCAATAAACGGTCCCGCCATGCCATTGAGCGGCTGGAAAAAGTGTATCAGACGCTTTGCAGCTACGGGGTGGAAAAATATGTTTCTTTTGACCTGGGGATGCTCAGCAAGTATAATTACTACACAGGCATCATTTTTAGGGGTTACACCTACGGCGTAGGCGACGCGATCGTAAAGGGCGGGCGCTACGACAAACTGCTTTCTCAGTTTGGCAAGGAAGCGGCAGCCATCGGTTTTGTGATCGTGGTGGATGACCTCCTGGCGGCAATGGGGCGGCAGAATGTGATGATCACAGGAATAGAGGAACCTGTAAAACTGTATTATACGGAAAATGATTTCCCGGAAAAACTGATGGAAGCTAAGGGAATGCGGGCTTCCGGAAAGAGAGTGGAACTGTTGCATGAGTGAAGAAAAATACCTGACATTCGCCCTGGGGAAAGGGCGTCTTGCCAATAAAACCATGGATCTTCTGGAGAAGATCGGTATTACCTGCGAGGAAATGAAAGATAAGGCTTCGCGCAAACTGATCTTTGTAAACGAAGAACTGAAATTAAGATTTTTCCTGGCGAAAGGGCCGGATGTACCGACCTACGTGGAATATGGCGCCGCGGATATCGGCGTTGTCGGTAAGGACACGATCATGGAGGAAAACAGGCGGGTCTACGAAGTGTTGGATCTTGGCTACGGCAAGTGCCGAATGTGTGTCTGTGGACCCAAAAGTGCCAGGGAACTGTTACAACATCATGAAATGATCCGCGTTGCCAGCAAGTACCCTAACATCGCCAAAGATTACTTTTACAACAAAAAGCACCAGACGGTGGATATCATCAAGTTAAACGGTTCCGTGGAGCTGGGGCCGATCGTAGAACTTTCGGATGTGATCGTGGATATTGTGGAGACCGGGTCTACCTTGAAAGAAAACGGACTGGTAGTTTTGGAGGAGATTTGTCCGTTGTCTGCGCGGATGATCGTGAATCAGGTCAGTATGCAGATGGAGCCCGAGCGAATCAAACGGTTGATCGGTGAATTGAGAGAACATCTGTAAGACTGAAAACGAAACATTAGACAGGCCAAGGAGCATAAAGCTTTGGAAGAAAAGACAGAAATGAAAGCAGAGAACAGGGAGGAGAAAAATCGTATGAAAGAGTGGAAGGGTATTATCATTGCGCTGATAGCAGGAGTGTGCGCCATTGCTTGTGTCACCATCTTTTCGCAGAATATCGTCAGCTATAAGAAGACTTCCGGCAGTGAAGGCCTGTCCGCGACAGGTTCCGCGAACTGCGATTTTGAGGCGGATCTGATCGTCTGGCGCGGCAGCTTTTCGGGACAGGGAAAGACCACGCAGGATGCTTATCGTTCCATCAAGAAGGATGCCGAGCTTATCCGCAAATATCTGGTGGACAGTGGCGTGAAGGAGGACGAAATGGTATTCAGCTCCGTTACCATCAGCACACGCTGGGAGTATGAATACAACGAAAACGGCGACAGGATCCGGGAATACATCGACGGCTACGATCTTTACCAGAATGTATCCATTACATCGACAGACATCGATAAGATCGAAAGTATTTCCCGTGATATTTCCGGTTTGATCGAATCCGGTGTGCAGTTTGCCTCGGATGAACCCGAATATTACTATACCAAACTGGATGAATTAAAGCTGGATCTGATTGCGGAAGCCACCGAAAACGCAAAGAGCAGAATCGATCTGATGGCGCAGGGATCCGGTGCACGTGCGGGACAGCTCTTGAATGCAAATCTGGGTGTTTTCCAGATCACGGCCCAGAACAGCAATACCGAATACAGCTACGGCGGCTATTTTGACACCAGCTCCAGAAAGAAGACCGCATCCATCACGGTTCGCTTAAACTACAGCATTGCGGATTAACAGAGAGGGAAATAAGAAAATGAGAACAATACGTTTGACGGCTGAGACCAGAAAGGATATCCTGGATAATCTTTTAAAAAGGAGCCCCAACAATTACGGACAATATGAAAAAGTAGTAGCGGATATTATCGCCAATGTTCGTGAAAAGGGCGATGCAGCAGTTTTTGACTATACCAGTCAATTTGATAAATGGAATGTGAGTGCGGAGAATCTGCGTGTCACACAGGCGGAGATCGACGAGGCCTGTGCGCAGATCGACAAACCGTTTTTTACGGCGATGGAACGCTCCGCCGCAAATATTGAAGCGTTTCACAAAAAGCAGCTGCGCAACAGCTGGATCGATACCAAGCCTGACGGCACGCTGCTCGGGCAAAGAATTTTGCCGATTGCCATAGCAGGCGTCTATGTACCCGGCGGCAAAGCGGCTTATCCCAGCAGTCTTCTAATGAACGTTATCCCTGCAAGGGTGGCCGGTGTTGAAAAAATCATTATGACCACGCCCGCAGGAGCGGACGGTAAGGTTCCCGCAGCTACGCTGGCTGCGGCTAAGATCGCGGGCGTTGATGAAATCTATAAGGTGGGCGGTGCGCAGGCAATCGCCGCCATGGCATTCGGGACCGAGAGCATCCCCAAAGTCGATAAGCTCGTGGGACCCGGCAATATCTTTGTTGCCCTCGCAAAAAAAGCCTGCTTCGGCTATGTGAGCATCGATTCCATTGCAGGACCGAGCGAGATCCTGGTGATCGCTGACGAAACCGCCAATCCCCGCTATGTAGCGGCGGACCTTTTGTCGCAGGCGGAGCATGACGAGCTGGCAAGCGCCATCCTCATTACCACCGACGAGTCTCTGGCGGATAAAGTATCCGCTGAAATCGAAGGCTTTTTACAGGAACTGCCCCGAGTGGATATCATGCGGAAGTCTCTGGACAATTACGGCTATATCCTGCTGGCAGACAGCCTAGAAGATGCGGTTGAGACGGCAAACGCCATCGCCTCGGAACACTTGGAGATTCTGACAAAGGATCCTTATCAGGTGATGACAAAAATCAAAAATGCGGGCGCGATCTTTCTGGGCGAATACTCCTCGGAGCCGCTGGGAGATTACTACGCAGGCCCTAATCACATTCTGCCCACAAACGGCACGGCGAAGTTTTTCTCGCCCTTAAATGTAGACGATTTTATGAAAAAAACCAGCCTGATTTCTTACTCACGGGAGGCGCTTGAGAAGGCACACAAAGAGATCGAAATTTTTGCCGAGAGAGAAGGACTGACTGCACACGCGAACTCGATCAAAGTACGATTTTCCAAATGCGAAAAGTAATTCTAAAGGCGTCCCATCATAGGATGTGACGCCAAGAATTACTAAGTTTCGCATAAGAGAATGCCTAAAATGCGGCATTCTCTGTATGAAAAAGAGGGAGGGCATCATCATGGATAGAACGGCACACATTACCCGTAAGACGAAGGAAACGGATATCGACCTGACCCTGAACATCGACGGTGCGGGAAAGAGTGAGATCAAGACCGGCATCGGTTTTTTTGACCATATGCTGGCAGGCTTTTCCAAACACGGCTTCTTTGACTTGACCCTTTCGGTCAATGGCGATCTGGAAGTGGACGGTCATCACACGGTAGAGGATGTCGGTATTGCCCTGGGCACTGCCATCAAAGATGCCATTGGCGATAAGGCGGGCATCAGACGCTATGGTTCCTTTATCCTGCCCATGGACGATGCTTTATGCCTGTGTGCCATTGATTTATGCGGCAGACCCTGGTTTTCCTGCGATTGCGTCTTTCCGACAGAGCGGGTGGGAGAGCTGGACACGGAACTGGTGCGGGAGTTTTTCTATGCCGTCAGCTACAGCGCAGGCATGAATCTGCATTTGAGAATGATGAGCGGCGAAAATGCCCATCACATGATCGAGGCCATGTTTAAGGCCTTTGGTAAGGCGCTGGACGAAGCGACTGCTTTTGATCCGCGCGTTGAGGGTGTTCTCAGCACCAAGGGCGCGCTGTAACAAACAGACGCAAAATCGGCTGTCGGCAATGAAGTACGGCGTGACGGACAGTAAATACACACGAGAATAAAAATGATAGATTGGACGAAAGAAAGGACAGACATTTAAGTATGAGATACAAGAAATTTATTCCCTGTATTTATCTTTATAAGGGAAACGCCGTAAAAAGCTTTACGGACAGCACTATTTTAGATACGAATCCGGCGGCTCTGGCAAAATATTACAGCGATAACAACGCCGACGAGCTGATTGTTTACGATATGTCCGAAGGCGATGCCGCCCACGAGGAAGCCCTTGATATCATCAAGGATATCTGCAGCGAGGCGGAGATTCCCGTGATCGGGGCCGGCAATGTGAAACGTATGGAGGATGTCAAAAAACTCCTCTATGCGGGTTGTAAAAAGGCGGCCTTAAACTATTCCAAGCAAAGCAACATTGAAATCACGGAGGAGGTCTCCAAGAAATTCGGTAAAGATAAGATCGTAGCCTGTGTGACGGAGGTTTCCGCCATTACGGAACACGAGGAGTTGATGGAATCTTATGTAGATGAGATCATTCTGGTAAAGGAAACCTGTCTCAAGGAAGCCATCGCTGTTTCCCGTTTCCCCATGATCGCATCCGTGCCGGAGGTCTCTTTGGATAAGATTCTGGAGATTTTGGCAAAGGACAATATTTGCGGCATTTCCGGCTATGCCATCAACGAGAACGCCAAAGAGCTTCTGCCCATCAAGGAGCTGTGTAAAAACAACGATATCCCAGTCAATACTTTTGAATCTGTACTCCCTTGGGAAGAATTTAAGCTAAATTCCGACGGTCATGTGACTGTGGTGGTGCAGGACTATAAAACGGACGAGGTGCTGATGGTGGCTTACATGAACGAGGAAGCCTATCAGATGACCCTGCAGACTGGTAAAATGACCTATTACAGCAGAAGCCGCGATGAACTGTGGATCAAAGGCGAGACGAGCGGCCATTACCAGTACGTGAAATCCCTGACCGCAGACTGCGATAAGGATACCATTCTGGCTAAGGTCTCTCAGGTAGGCGCGGCCTGTCACACGGGGGCACATTCCTGCTTCTTTAACAAGATTATGGAAAAGGAATATGAGGAGACCAATCCCTTAAAGGTCTTCGAGCAGGTCTTTGCCGTGATTCAGGACAGGAAGGTCCATCCGAAAGACGGTTCCTATACAAACTACCTCTTTGATAAGGGGATTGATAAAATTCTCAAAAAGCTGGGAGAAGAAGCGACAGAAATCGTGATTGCCGCCAAAAATCCCAATGCCAACGAGATTAAATACGAAATTTCAGACTTTTTATATCATATGATGGTGCTTATGGTGGAAAAGGACGTCACTTGGGAGGAAATCACGGCGGAACTTGCCAGACGTTAGCCATAACTGTCGCCTTTCAGGGAAAATCATTGTCACTGACAACAGGAACGCTGCCCGTAAGGGCGCGTTCTTTTTTTGTTCGGTTTCACATAAAATGTAGGGACAAAATGAGATAAGGGAATCAAAAATGACAGAGAAAAAAGTAACACCCGAAAAACGGGTGGAACTGGCCAGATATATCAGGGAAGAAAATATGGGAAACCGTGTGAAACTGCGCCAACGGGAACATATCCTTTACGGGCGCGATCTGACGATGCCGCCGGATGAGAGAGGACTGTATGCGAACCCGACCCTCACGGACAGCGAGCAGGGGGAGGAAATCCCCGGCGGAAGCTCCATGGGAAGTTTTAAATACCGTATGACGCTTGCCGTGCTCTTATTTGTCGGATTTTTACTCTGCGACACGAGTAAGGGCAACATTTTATCCTACAGTACCAATGATGTCTATGAGATGATTCGCGCGGATAGCCTGCATCTGTATGACGGCGGGGAAAATGCCTTGATGGAGGAGCTTGCGGAACTGTTCCGGTAACGATTACATAGAATTGTCCTGAATAGCCCTCTGCCATCTTATGGCTGGTAAATAATATAGGAATTGCAAAAATGGCACCATCGGCAACGTTTTCTGTTTCCGAGATCGATCAGACGATTGACCTGAATTGTAAAGCGCCTGCCGTGTTGATCAATCTCTGTCTGCCGTTTATGGAGAAGGGTGCATTTTCCAGGTATGGTAGCTCCCGAAAAAGTAGTGAAAAAGGCGTTGAAAGATGCTAAAAAAGGCAGGGATATGTCTGCCTTTTCCCTCTAAGTGAAATGCCAACATCTCAATGTAAAACTATTACCGCAGAAATTGACCATGAAAGTTTGGCTGCATGGGATCAGAAAGTATTTATGAGGGAAAATGAACGAAATCGTAACGAAACGTCCGAATTTATTTGAGCCTAATGTCTATATCACGGTAGCTGTTGAAATAGCAGGAAAAGTATGCCCGCAAAAGCTTTTTCCGCCATCGAACAAGCGTTTCTTACGGGAATTATCAAATCAAAAATATAGTTTTTGTTCCTCCTGCGATTTTCTATTCCCATAATATCATCGGTGTTTCTACCGTTAACGGGAGAATGACGATTTCCTATCACGATATCTTTTCTCAAAAATAGCACAACCGCCATTTTGACTTTATGAGATAAGTCCGATATACTTAGAATATCGACCAAGATGAAAAAGGCAGGATATTTGTCGTATGAAAAAAACGGCTCTTAATGATGAAATCTTAATGCGCGTGGAAAAACCCGCCCGCTATATCGGAAATGAGGTAAATGCCATCGTAAAGGACAAGGCGAAAATCGCCGTGCGCTTTGCCATGTGCTTTCCTGATGTTTACGAGATCGGTATGTCCCACCTCGGTATCCAGATTTTATACAGTATGTTCAATGACTGGGAAGACGTGTGGTGCGAGCGCGTCTATTCCCCATGGGCGGATCTGGATCAGATCATGCGCGAACAGTCCATTCCACTGTTTGGCTTAGAATCTCAGGAGCCCATCAAGGATATGGATTTTCTCGGTATCACCATCCAGTATGAAATGTGTTACACCAATATTTTGCAGGTTCTGGAACTTTCACAGATTCCGCTGCTGGCAAAAGATCGCGGAGAGGATATGCCCATCGTGATCGGCGGCGGTCCCTGTGTCTACAATCCGGAACCGATCGCGGATTTCTTTGATCTGTTCTACATTGGCGAAGGGGAGACACAATATCGCCCGCTGCTTGACTGGTATCTGGAAAATAAGAAAACCGGCGGCACGAGGGAGAATTTTCTGCATGGCGCTGCGAAAATTCCGGGGATTTATGTGCCGCAGTTTTATGAGGAACTGTACAACGAGGACGGCACCGTGGCGGGACGGCGAAAGCAATTTGAAGATATTCCTGACGTGATCTTAAAAGAAATCGTGACGGATGTCACGCAGGCTGCTTATCCCTTAAAGCCCGTGGTTCCCTTTATCAAAGTGACGCAGGACAGGGTAGTGCTGGAGATCCAGCGCGGCTGTATCCGCGGCTGCCGTTTCTGCCAGGCGGGTCAGATCTATCGCCCCGTGCGAGAGCGGAGTGCGGATAAATTAAAAGAATATGCGGTAGAGATGCTGAAAAGCACAGGGCATGAGGAGATTTCCTTAAGCTCTTTAAGTTCCAGCGACTATTCGCAGTTGGACGAGCTTCTTACCTTTTTGATCGAAGAATGCGGGAATAAACACGTCAATATTTCCCTGCCCTCCCTGCGCATCGACGCCTTTTCCCTGGATGTGATGAGCAAAGTGCAGGACGTGAAAAAGAGCAGCCTGACCTTTGCACCGGAGGCTGGCAGTCAGCGGCTTCGCGATGTCATCAACAAAGGATTGACCGAAGAAGTCATTTTGAAAGGCGCATCCCTCGCCTTTGAGGGCGGTTGGACCAAGGTAAAACTCTATTTTATGCTGGGGCTGCCTACCGAGACAGAGGAAGATATTCTCGGAATCGGCGACCTTTCCAACAAAATTGCCGCCGCCTTTTTTGAGACAGTGCCGAAAGATAAACGGGTAAACGGCAAAGTGCAGATCACGACCAGCACCTCCTTCTTTATCCCCAAACCCTTTACGCCCTTTCAGTGGGCGCCTATGTGTACTAAGGAGGAGTTTCTGGATAAGGCACATCTGACCAAACAGGGCATTATGAACCAGTTAAACCAAAAAAGCATCAAATACAACTGGCATGAGGCGGATGTGAGCGTCTTAGAGGGTGTGCTTGCCAGAGGAGACCGCAGGATAGCACAGGCGATCCTGAAAGCCTATCAGAAGGGCTGCATGTTCGATTCCTGGAGCGAGTTTTTCCACAACGACCTGTGGCTTCAAAGCTTCGAGGAATGCGGCCTGGATATCGGCTTTTATACGACCAGAGAGCGGGCGGACGGCGAGATCTTTCCCTGGGATTTCATCGACTGCGGCGTGACGAGGGAATTTTTGCTGCGGGAGTGGAAGAAGGCGCAGGGACAGACAATCAGTCCTAACTGCAAAGCGCAGTGTCAGGGCTGCGGGGCGAACCGCTTCGGAGTCGGTATCTGTTGCGACAGATAAGTGCCAAAAACCGTCAAATCATTTGAACTGTTGGACACTAAAGGGCAAACGTTATGATTCAGAAAGATATGATTTCGTTTTCAGGACAAAGGAATGAACCGCTTCAAACATACATGGAGAAATTTGTTCTGCCGGAATGTAAAAAGGGGAAGATTCGGTTTTTTGACGATGCCCAGAGGGTTTTCATTTTTTGTACCGACAAACAGATGCAGATCGACGTTGCCGCTGCCAACGAAGATCTGTTATGTGATATTTCTGTCAAAAAATTATTGTGGTTAGCGGAAAATTTCAGAATCTGGCGTGACGAGTACTGTGCCTATAATCAGGTGTTAAACAGAGATCAAATGGAACGGCTTCTGACATTGGAACCGACAGGCTATGGGCAGATGCTGCTTATTCTTGGAATTTTCAAACAGCATGGCTATGACAGATTACAATCAGAGCAATATCTGCGGGCAAAAAGCGCAGTCGTGCGCTATCACACGCTGGTCTTTCGTTACGAGCAGGAACACAGTAAATGGGATGGACTTGATGCGATGTTGCTAGACCCGTCCAGACGAGTTCGCGATTATGCGGCTTACATTTTGAAAAAACATACGGATATCAATATCATCACGTTTTATCGTGAGGAACTTGAACGACAGGCATCAAAGATTACGTTGTACAGCATCGGAGAACATGGCACAAAAGCGGAACTGGAAGTAATCAAACCTTATCTGGCAGATGAGTGCGAGTCAATCTGTAAAGCAGCACTGCACGCATACGGAAAACTTGCGCAGTCGGACGGAAAAGATGTTTATTGGAAGTTTTTATTTGACAAACGGCAGGTCCTTGCAAGGCAGGCATACCGCTGTATCCGAAAATACGAGATTTCATACGGTGTGCAGCAGTTATATGAGGCTTATCTGCAAAAACGCCTTGATTTTCCGGCCGATTACCTGCTGATGCTGCTTTTAGAAGAACCTTTCTGGAAAAGACTGCCTTATCTGCTGATGCTAAACTGTGATGAGAAAGTTACCGAGAAACAGCGGCAAATAATTACAGCCGGAATCTTCCGCGGGTATCTGTATAGCGGAACTTCTGACCAACAGACTGTAAATTATATGTATAGCAGTGTTACGAATCAACAGGCTGACATGATTCGCCATTTGCTAGAACGAAATAAAGAACACATTCCGGAATCTGTCAGGAAAAAAATCTTATTTGACTTAGAACACATTTCAAAAGGATAGCGGGGTAATCTATGAAAGTCAGAATCAAATTTGCCAAATACGGCGCTATGAAATTCATCGGACACCTGGACATAATGCGTTTCTTCCAGAAAGCCATCAGGCGCGCTGATATCGACATCAAATACTCGGAAGGATTCAGCCCGCACCAGATCATGTCCTTTGCGGCGCCTCTCGGCGTTGGCGTGGAAAGTGTGGGAGAGTATTTTGATATGGAAGTCCTGTCCATGACGGACGAAAATGAGATGAAAGAGGCCTTAAATCGGGTGATGGTGGAAGGGGTAAAGATCCTCTCCGTGACCAGTCTCCCCGACAAAGCAAAAAACGCCATGGCGAGCGTTGCCGCGGCCGCCTATCAGATCCATCTGAAAGAAGGAACATTTGCCATCTCTGACTTGAATGATGCTGTAAACGCCTTCTATGCGCAAAAACAGATTCCCTATACCAAAGAAACGAAAAAGAGCGTCGTGGAAACGGACTTAAAGCAGGGCATCTATGAAATCGGTGCAGGTGAAACAAATGTGCTTGCAGACATCATGTCGGCGGCTGCGGCGATGTTTGTCACCGATCCGCGGGAAGACCGCATGACAGTACCTTGTATCCGCATGACGGTGGACGCCTCCAGCGGCGGCAACATCAAACCGACCGTGGTCTTTGAAAAATTCTGCGCCTTTGCCGGTTGTGAGTTTCCGTCATCCGCGATTCAGGTAACGCGGATGGAAACTTATACAAACTTGGCAAAAGAAAGGGAGCCAAGGCGGCTTGTGCCGCTTTCTGAGGTAGAATAACATATGATTTGAGAATCAAAAATTTTGGGAACTTTTCGTACAAAAATTGTTTGAAAGAAATTGCCAAAAAGTCTTGACCTTCCCCCTTGTGGAAGCCTTATTCTGACGGTAACAGAGGAGAGCGTATTACAAAATGCTTCAAAAAGAAGAAAGGAAAGGGGCGTTGCATCGTATGAAGATCAACGAGGTGGAACAGCAGGTAGGCATCACCAAAAAGAACATCCGTTTCTATGAACAGCAGGGGCTCCTGCATCCGAAGCGCAACAGCGAGAACGGCTATCGGGAATACGATGAGACAGATGTGGAATGTTTAAAGAAGATCAAGCTCTTACGCAAACTTTCACTGCCCATCGAGGAGATCAAAAAGATTCAAAACGGCGATCTGCTGCTTACGGATGCTTTGAGGCGGCAGCTCATCGTATTGGAACGTGAGCAGACGAATCTTACAGAAACTGCCGGCCTGTGCCGCCTGATCCTTGAAGATGAGACCCTCTACCATACGCTTTCCCCTGACCAATATTTGGAAAGGATGGTGGAAATGGAGGAGAAAGGTACGAGATTCAAAAATGTATCAAATGATACAATCAGGAAAAAGCGAGGTTCGATTCTGGCTGCCGTGATCTTTATTTTGATCATGTTTGCTTTTATCGGCATACTCGTTTGGGCTTACACGCAAGACCCGATTCCGAACATTTTATTTGGTCTGTTTTTACTGGTACCCATTATAGTGATTTTGGCTGTAATCATTGCGCTGTTGCAGCGCATCAAAGAATTAAAAGGAGGAGAAGAAGATGTTGCTCGTAAATACTGATTATATATCCGGAAAAGAACTGGAAACGCTGGGGATCGTCAAAGGAAGCATTGTGCAGACGAAGAATTTCGGTAAAGATTTTATGGCAGGGATCAAGACACTGGTCGGCGGAGAGGTGAAAGAGTACACCGATATGCTCAATCAGGCCAGACAGATCGCCGTAAAACGCATGGTGGATGAAGCGGAAGCGATGGGCGCCGATGCCATCGTCAATATCCGTTATGCGTCTTCCTCCCTGATGCAGGGAGCCGCCGAAGTAATCGCCTATGGCACAGCGGTGAAATATATGATATAATGAGCGCAAAGGAAAAGAAGCGGCAGCGAAGCCGATATTTACTTTTCCTGCGCCATTAACGAGCAAATGTCCGATGAAGTCGGACAAAAAGCGCGATAGCGCGGATTTGCGAGTCCATAATCCCATGAACAACGGAAAAATCATTATCACAACCGTAAACAACCGCATTCTTGCCCTGCTCCACAAAGATAACCGCATCCTCTCCGCTCAGGTACTGAAAACGGACGAACATGCGGTGGGAAACATCTATGTGGGCAGAGTACAGAGCATATCTGAAAATATCGGAGCCGCCTTCGTGGACATCGGAGGCGGCTGTCTCACATTTCTGCCGCTTGCGGAAGCAAAATCCGCCCATATCACGAACCGCAAAGCGGATGGGAGACTCAAGGCGGGAGATGAGCTCATTGTTCAGATCGTGAAAGAAGCCATGAAGACCAAACTTGCGGGGGTAAGTGCAAAGCTTACCCTTACGGGAAGGTATGCGGTAGTGGGAGAAAGGCCCCCTATAAAGGCGGCAGAAGAAAGCACACGTCAAAAACCTGTCAGTAAGAGGGCAGGCGGCGCGGTACATGTTTCCGCCAAGCTTACGGAGCAGGAAAAAGAGCGTTTCCGTAATTTGGAACCACTTAAACAATTTGCTGCGGACTACGGTCTGATCGTGCGCACCAATGCGGCAGATCTCTCGGACGATGCACCCCTGATTACGGAAGTCGCAAAACTTTCTGAAACACTCGCTCATACCTTGCAAATTGCAGACATGCGCACCTGTTACAGCTGTCTGTACCGTTCTTTGCCCGACTGGGCGCTTTTTGTGGAGAACGCCTACCGCGCGGAATACGATGAGGTGGTCACGGATCTGGCCGACGTGTATCGTGATTTGCATGATGTATGCGGCATGGCATCTATTCCCGTCCGTTTCTACGAAGATGCAATGCTGCCTCTTGGCAAACTCTACGCTCTGGAAGCACGGCTTCAGGAGCTTACCGACAAAAAAGTCTGGCTGAAATCGGGCGGCTATCTGGTCATCGAGCCGACGGAAGCTCTGATCTCGATTGATGTGAACACGGGAAAGTACGAGGCAGGAAAAGAACCGGAAGAAACCTACCTGCGCATCAACAAAGAAGCTGCCGAGGCCATCGCCTGGCAAATCAGGGCCAGAAATCTCTCCGGCATGATCCTGGTGGATTTTATCAATCTGAAGAACAAAGAACATGAGGCGGCACTCATGAAAGAAATGCGGGATCTGCTAAAAAAAGATCCCATCCACACAAGAGTCGTGGATATGACCGCGCTGGGCCTGATGGAGATCACCCGAAAAAAGATCGATCAAAGCCTCGCACAGCAGCTTGCAAGATAACGCGGAATCAGTCATAATAGATTTAGTCACTGCAATCGAAACTGAGTCAGAAGCTTACGGAAAGGGAACAAAAGAAATGCCGATGAAACTGCTTCACATGGAAAAGGTCAAGGATGGAAAATATCTGAAAAACTATGAACTGACCTACTTAAACAAGGCCGGAAGGGAAAAGAAATATGAGATTGTCAGCCGCAGTGAGATCCCTTCTCCGGAGGCGATCGGAGCGCGGGTGAGCGGCGTTTCCATCGTTGCCTTTCATGAAGATAAAATGTTGCTTTTGCGGGAATTTCGCATGGGCGTCAACCGTTTTGTCTACAATCTCTGCGCCGGTATGATCAACGAGGGCGAATCTATTGAAGAATGTATTCAGCGGGAACTTTACGAGGAGACCGGACTGGGCGTGAAAAAGATTCGCACGATCCTGCCGCCTTCCTTTGCCGCAGTTGCTTTTTCCGACGTAAAGACACAGATCGCCTTTGTGGAGGCGGAAGGTGATTTTGAGGACCACACCTCCGAGAATGAGCAGATCACAGCGGATTTTTATACCAAAGAAGAAGTGAGGGAGCTTCTGGAAACGGAAGATTTCAGCTCGCGTGCGCAGATAGCCGCCTATTTTTTTACGGAAAGGAATCCTTTGTTTTCATGATGAAACCATTAAAACGAAATCTATTTTCGCTGATCGGTATTTTTTTGCTGATCCTGCTGGACCAATACACAAAACACCTTGCTATCCTGCATCTGAAAGGACAGCCTTCCTTTGTCCTTTTAGATCGCATCCTTGAGTTTTCATATCTGGAAAACACCGGTGCGGCTTTTAGTTCTTTTTCCGGGAAGCAGACCTTTCTGATTGTATTGACTACATTGGTCATCATCGTGCTTGCCTGGCGGTATTTCACCCTGCCTGCGGGGAAAAGGTTCCTTTGGATACGCACCTGTCTGCTCTTTATCTTGAGCGGCGCCGTCGGCAACCTGATCGACCGCTTGTGCAGACGATATGTGGTGGATTTTATCTACTTTGTTCCCATCAATTTTCCCAAATTCAATGTGGCAGACATCTACATTACCGTGGGTGTCGCTGTCCTTGCTGCGCTCATGTTATTTTATTATAACGAAGAAGAGTGTGGGACTTTAGTCTCTATTGACAGTTTCCTGCGTAAATGATAAATTTTTTTTAAGTAATTCTATATCTTTCTAATGAAAAAATCTAAAATCACGAGGGTTGAAATCATGAACAAGAAGAAAACAGCAGTTGAAGTCTACATCTCTACCGTTTTTAAGTGGGGCCTGTTCATTTTGGTATGCGCATGCATGTGCGCCACTGTCATGTTCAATGTAGAAAAAATGTTTGGCCTGTATCCCACGGTGCCCTGGCTTGCCACGATCATGCTGGGAGTCATGGATACCTGCTTTTTTGTGACAGCGATCATGATCATCCGATCTTCTTTCGACGAGGAAGGCTTTTTGAAGGAAGGCAGGCTGAAAATCGGCAAGCTGTTTTCGGCTATCATTTTGGTCATACAGTGGAATTATCTTCTGTATATGCTTCCGACGAGGACCTTTTGGGGCTTCCTGTTCTTTTTCCTGATCCTGATTGCATTCTTTTTGGATCTGAAACTGTTACTTGCCTGCGGTCTGGCCTGCTCTGTCTCCCTCTTTATCGGCTGGGGGATCCGGGGCACGAATCTGCTGCCCGTCAAAGACGAGTTATTTCTTTCGGATATCATTATGTGCCTTGTGGCATTGACACTTTCTCTGGCAGGCCTGCTGATCTTCGTTTTCTTTGTTGCGCATTTTCTGGTCAATGCCAAGAAAGATGAGCTGGAACAAAACAATGAGCACGTTAAAAATATCCTGACCTCCGTACGGGAACTGTCTGAACAGTTATCCGCGGCAGGCACAACACTTTCACAGGTTTCCGAAAATGAGAGCGCTTCTGCGGAAGAACTGGCCTCAACGAGCGAACAGCTGGTCATCAACAGCAACCGCCTCAGCGCAAAGACAGAAGAAAGCATGACCAATTTAAGCGAGCTTGGAGAGTGGGAAGGTATCGTCATTTCCAACATGGAAAAGGTGGAGAACGTTTCTACGGAACTGCTTGATAAATCCAAAGAAAACGAGAACCTGCTCAACAATCTGCATGAGATCAACGGTGAGGTATCCGAATCCATCAGGGAAACCACCGATATCGCGGTACGACTCTCAGAGGCAGTACGGGAGATCGGTATGACCTTAAACCTGATCAGCGATATTTCCAGTTCCACCAATCTGCTGGCTTTAAATGCTTCCATTGAAGCAGCCAGAGCAGGAGAAGCCGGAAAGGGCTTTGCGGTCGTGGCCACAGAAGTCGGCAATCTTGCAAACAGCACACAGGAATCCCTGAAAGTGGTACAATCCGTGATTGAGCGGGTACAGCAGAACGTAAAAGAGATTACTGCGCAGGTAGATGAAAACACTGCAAAACTTGATAAACAAAGCGAATACTATGAAAATGTATTTTCCGGAATACGGGATATGACGGCACTCTTAAACACTTCCGTTGAAGCGATTCGCACCATGGGTGAGGCGCAGAGCAGACAGTCCGGTGTGATCAAACAGACGATTGCCATCAATCAGGACATTGCGGAGAATATCCGCAACGAGAACGAGCAGTTCGTCTCGATCAATGAAATGGCGGAGAGCAGTGCCAACGATACGTCAGAGGTAGCGGCACAGGCGGGTGCAATCAACAGCATGGTCGATAAAATGACGGAAATCTTGAATATTGAATATTGAATAGATTTGGTGTTGACAAACACTGGAAAGTCCGTTACAATATTCGAGTATGCCGCATAGTGAGGTCAAAGTATGCCCTTTCGGGTATCACCGAAGCTAGCGAGTAAATGGACGGGAGTCCATGAATAGGAGGTGTGCAGGTATGTACGCAATCATTGCAACCGGCGGAAAGCAGTACAAGGTATCCGAGGGCGACGAGATTCGTGTGGAAAAGCTCGATGTCGAAGTTGGCTCCACGGTAACGTTCGACCAGGTAATTGCTGTCAGCAATAAGGAGCTTAAGGTTGCAGGCGATGTGGCAAGCGCTACCGTGACAGGAACCGTTACGGATCAGGGCAGAGGCAAGAAGGTCATCGTCTACAAGTATAAGAGAAAGACCGGATATCACAAGAAAAACGGTCACAGACAGCCTTATACGCAGATCAAGATCGACAAGATCAATGCGTAATGACTAAGGTCACCATTTATAAAAATAAGTCAGGAGACTATCTGAAATTTATTTGTGAAGGTCACGCAGGTTATGCAAAACGCGGAGAGGACATTGTCTGTGCCGCCATATCAGTGCTGGTGATCAACACGATAAACTCACTGGAGGAGCTCACAAAAGAGCCGATACAGGTGGAAACAGATGAAGCGGCAGGAATCATTCGCTGTACCTTTCATCAGTATCCCCTGCGAGAAACCTCCCAAGTTCTGATGGATTCCCTGTCGCTGGGACTGCAGCGGATTCAGGCGCAGTACGGCAAAAAGCATTGCAAATTGACAGTTGAGGAGGTGTAATACCATGTTAAATATGAACCTTCAGTTTTTCGCACATAAAAAGGGTGTCGGTTCCACCAAAAACGGCCGCGATTCCGAGGCGAAAAGATTAGGTGCAAAGAGAGCTGACGGCCAGTTCGTCAAGGCAGGAAATATCCTGTACAGACAGCGCGGTACAAAGATCCATCCCGGCGTCAACGTCGGCAGAGGCGGAGACGACACGCTGTTTGCACTGGTGGATGGTGTGCTTCGTTTTGAGAGAAAAGGCAGAGACAGGAAGCAGGCTTCCGTTTATCCTGTAGAGCAGTAAGAAACGCAAAGCTTAAGCTCCGAACATTCTGATGTTTGGAGCTTTTCTTTTATAACAGGGAGAAGAATGAAAAATCACACTGATGTGAGGGAAAATCATGTTTGCAGATCGCGCAAGAATTTTTGTAAAAAGCGGTAAGGGCGGGGACGGTCATGTCTCCTTCCGTCGTGAAAAATATGTGCCAAACGGCGGCCCTGACGGCGGAGACGGCGGCAAGGGCGGAGATGTCTACTTTGAAGTGGACGAAGGCTTAAACACCCTCACCGATTTTCGCCATATCCACAAATACAAAGCCGGGAACGGCGAGGAGGGCGGCAAGAAAAACTGTGCCGGTAAAGCCGGGGAAGACATCACGATCAAGGTGCCTGAAGGCACTGTGATCAAAGAGGCCGAAAGCGGAAAGGTCATCACCGATATGTCCGGGGCAAATCGCCGTTTTCTGCTCTTAAAAGGCGGACGGGGCGGCAGCGGCAACCAGCACTATGCCACCAGCACCATGCAGGCTCCCAAGTATGCGCAGCCGGGTCAGCCTGCGCAGGAACTGGAACTTCTTCTGGAACTTAAGGTGATAGCGGATGTAGGACTCGTCGGCTTTCCCAATGTCGGAAAGTCCACTTTTTTAGCGAAAGTAACCAACGCAAGGCCAAAGATCGCTAACTATCACTTTACCACCCTGAATCCGAATCTGGGCGTGGTAGATTTAGAGGACGCGAAAGGCTTTGTGATTGCCGATATCCCGGGGTTGATCGAAGGTGCGGCGCAGGGTGTCGGCCTGGGGCATGAATTTTTGCGTCATATCGAGCGTACCAGACTGATCGTACACATCGTGGACGCAGCATCCACCGAAGGACGCGATCCCATTGAGGATATCCATGCCATCAATAAAGAACTGGCCGCTTACGACGAAAAACTGGCCAGCCGTCCGCAGATCATTGCCGCCAACAAGATCGATATGATCTACGAAGGTGATGAAGATCCCGTAGAGAAAATCAGAGCGGCCTTCGAGTCGGAAGGCGTCCCTGTCTACGGTATATCTGCTCTCAGCGGAAAAGGCGTCAGAGACCTTCTCTATGCGATCAATAACCGTCTGGAGGAAATCGGGGAGGAACCCCTTACTTTTGAGCAGGAGTTCTTTCCGGAGTTTCACTTTGATACGGAAAATGAGCCTTATACCGTTGTATATGACGAAGCGGCGGACGAATATGTCGTGGAAGGCCCCCGCATCGAGAAAATGCTGTCTTACACAAATTTAGAGTCTGAGAAAGGCTTTAAATTCTTCCAGGACTTCCTGAAAAAGCAGGGTGTTCTGACGCAGCTTGAGGAGCTTGGCATCGAGGAGGGCAGCACCGTCAGGATGTATGGATTATCATTTAATTATTATAAATAGTCAAGGAGATTTCAAGTATGGAATTAACGAGCAAACAGAGAGCCTATTTAAAAAGTTTGGCAAACGGTATCGATCCCATCTTTCAGGTGGGAAAATCCAGCCTGACGCCGGAATTTACAGCTTCCGTCAACGATGCGTTCAATACCAGGGAACTTTTGAAGATTGCCGTCTTAAAAAACTGTGCGGACGATCCGAAAGAGCTGGCGCAGATGATCGCAGAACGCACCCATTCCCAGGTGGTGCAGGTGATTGGCAAAAAGATCATCCTCTATAAACCTGATAAAAAGGATCCCAAGATTGTTCTGCCCAAAGCAAAAGCGCGCGAGGAGAGCAAATGAAGCGGATCGGCATTATGGGCGGCACCTTCAACCCCATCCACAACGGTCACCTTATGATTGCCGAACAGGCGAGAGAGCAGTTTGCGCTGGAAAAGGTGCTGTTTATGCCAAGCGGCATTCCCTATATGAAGGATCAGCGGGAGATTCTGCCTGTCGATATCCGCTGTGAGATGACGACACTTGCCATCACGAACGATCCCTATTTTGAGTTGTCCACTCTGGAAGCAGAGGATGCCATGCAGGGGAAAAACACATATACCTATGCAACGCTGCAGAAACTGCGTCAGAAGGATCCGGAGGCGGATTATTATTTTATTTTAGGGGCAGACAGTCTCTATGCAATTGAGAATTGGAAGTATCCTGCACTTATTTTTCAAAATTGTACCATACTGACGGCTGCAAGAGCAGCGGAAATGCCTGCTGACATACGATTGCCGCATTCAATGGCACACAGGCCATCCGAACAGTCAGAGAGTGATGCAGTCCCTGCTGAATCGCGAAATCGTCTGCGGCAACAGGTGCAGCATCTGCGCGAAAAATACGACGCTTCCGTAGAACTTTTGGAATTTGCAGGAATAGAGGTGTCTTCCACGCAGATTCGGGAAAACGTACGACGCGGAAAATCGATCTGCGGACTGGTGCCCGAGGCAGTGGAAGCCTATATCCGAAAGAAGCATTTTTATGAAAAGGATTCGTAAAATAACATTATTTATGTTATAATGAACGCAGACTGTTTGGTCTGCGTTTTATAGGTGCCTGGCATATTTCGTGCAGAAAGGAAACGATTATGAAAAAACAGAAAGCATTTAAATGGATCGCCGGTTTGTTGAGCGCCGCTGTCCTTTTCACGAGCGAGGGCATGTCCTGTCTTGCCTTTGCTGCACCTGATGAAAATTTGATTTTATCCCCCCTGACCATTGACGCGGCAGCGAGCGGAGAGGAACGATCCCCGGAAGATGAAGTTACGCTGTCTGAAAATTCAGAAGATAGTACAGAAAATCCTGCTGATGATGCCGGAGTACCCGGAGACGAAACGGAAAAGGAACCGGGAAATCCAAATGAGGAAATCCCTGACGAGAAAGAGACAAATTCTGAAAATAATCTTTTGCCTTCCAACGGGCAAAATGATGATGGAGACGAGACAAAAGATCCGGAGGAACAACCGGAAGAAGTGCCGGTTATTGATACCGTGTCGGATAATTCCCTGTCCTCCAATAATCTGATGTCATTGGAGGAAGAAACGCCTGCCATGACCGACTTTGCGATTGTGGATGAAGGCGGTAATCTGTTGGATGAAACACGGATTCTTTATATTGAGGAAACTTCTTACCGACAGCTTCATGTAAAGCTTACCCCTGAGAATGCTGTTGCGGATACCATTATATGGTCTTCAGACAATGCGCGGATTCTGGTGACAGACGGAAAAGTTTCCTTGAAGCCGTCGGAAACAGAGACAGTTGAAAGCAACGTGGTAACAGGCATTGTGAGCGCCCGGATCGGAGAGCTTATAAAAACATGCAAGGTTGAGTTTCAGCCTTTGATGAAAGATATCATTATCGTGAATCAGAACGGTGTCGCGATCCCTGAATCCGGTATAACAATTTTGCCCGGACAGCAGAAAAAGCTTGGGATAAAGATACAGCCCGAAGGAGCAGTCGTGGAGGGTCAGCGGACCCGTTTCACTCTTGGCGATACCAGTTGTCTGAGAATAGATGCAGCCAAAGGTATTTTGACCGTAAGGCAGGCTCCCAAAACATTTCCCTATGAGACTACCCTGACGGCCACTATCACAAATCCGCATACCAATCAGAAAGTGAGTGCAGCCTGTAAGGTCACCGTTCCGGCGCCCGGCGAACAGGACGGTATCCGCTGCGGAGATATCTTGTTTTACTGTGACGGTATGCAGCCGGATTACAAAAAGATTGATGATAAGAATTGGGAAGTCAGCGCAAACAGGAACAGTAAGATGACACTTACTTTTCTTGGGGAACAACAGCCGGATACAGAGTATGCTATTTTTTATAATGATAGTGGAAGAGGCATTGACACCAGCCGTCCGCAAAGGCCGGGAACCAAGTACAGTAATAGTCTCACACTTAGAAATGACAAGTATCCGCTGCAGTTTGTGCTGGGGACGAAGCCTACCAATCAGGGATATGTGAGAGAGTATACCCTTTCGGAAGTTTATACCATAAACTTTAAGATGACAAATTACAGATCATATTTTAGACTGTCATCGAATGTCATTCAGACCATTCCCGGTGCACCTGATCAGGAAATTCAGGTAAGAATGCTTCCGGATACCTGTGAAATGAAGGATGTCACTTGGGTCTCCGGCGATGAACGCCTTGTTAAAATAAAGGAAAGAACAGAAAAAGGCGTTATCGTGCAGTTTGGGCAGAGCGTGGGCACGACCCAGATTACGGCAATAGCCAAGGACTACCGCGGCCAGGAGTGTTATGCCTCCTGCGAGGTCAGACTGAGTATGAAACTGCCATCTCCATCCTTTGAAAGCGAATCCGGCGGAGAGACTTCTGAGGAAACTGCTGACGGTGATACCAATTTTTATTGGCTGATCGATAAGGGCGGTAACGTTTCGATCACGATAAGAGGTGCGTCGAAAGCTAGTATTTATTATACCACAAACGGGCAAAACCCCGCCACAAACGGCATCCTTTACCAGTCGCCGATCACTGTAAACGAAAATACTACCATCAAGGCATACGCCAGACTGGAAGGTTATGTGGACAGTTCTGTGTATGAAAGTGAATTTCGAATCGGAAATCCCAAATTTTCGATTTCTCCGTCCTCTGTCACGATACCGCAGGGCAAAGAAGCCAAGGTCTCTTTTGCTCTGCCCACAGGCGCAGATCCCAGTACCATCATATGGGACAGCAGCGATACTGAAATTGCACAGGGGATAACAAATTCTGACACAGATGCTGACGGCAATACAACCTCTGTCTCACATAAGATTTTTACCGGCATATCCGCCGGTAAATGTACCGTTACGGCAACGATTACCGATTATGCCGGAAGAGAGCAGACGGCAGCCTGTCAGGTTACTGTTCCCGGCCAATTGGAGATTACTCCTGCGGTTACTTTGGAAGAAGAAGATACGGCTGCCATAAAGATCACAAAACTTCCCGCAGGATACACAAAAGACGATGTCAGCTGGATGGTGGATTATTCCATTACCGATGCTTCTCTTATCACATTTGGAACCGATGATAGTGGCAATAAAACCATTACAGCCAGCAGGCTGGAAAACACGCAGGAAGTGCGAACCGTTACAGTTAGGGCATCCTTGTCCACGGACGGGGATGATATTTGTGCACGTTGTCAGGTAACGATCGTGCCCAGACAATATAAAGTCAACTTTTTCGGATATAATAAAAAACTCATCAAAACAGAGAATGTGTATCGAAATCAATCGGCCACACCTCCCTCAGCCGAGATGATGAGCAAGGCGGCGCCAAAGGGTTACCGCTTTGATGGCTGGGAAGTTCCGGACAGCTGGAAAAATATTGTTGAAAACAAAGATATTTATGCCAAAGAATATGTACAGATCATATACACCATTAACTATCAGCTTGGGTCGGAAGGAACAAATTCGGCTGAAAATCCGACTTCTTATAAAGTGACTGATAAAACCATTGATTTACGGGAGGCAATTCCCGCTCCTGAAAGAAAATTTGCCGGCTGGTATTTGGATGAGAATTACTCCGGCAGTCCTATTGAAGAAATTCCAACAGGGAGCACAGGTCATATTACACTGTATGCCAAATGGATTTCAGCAATTACGGGTTTACACATTGATCCGATTGCAGACCAGCCCTATACCGGTAAAGCCATCCTGCCGGAAATCAAGGTTTATGATGGCGAAAAGCTTCTTTCTGCCGGGATAGATTATACGATAAAATATAAAAACAATACGAAAGCAAATATGCAGCCGGAGGCAGATAGCGGAAAAGCACCTACGGTGATGGTAACGGGAAAAGGGAATTATGAAAGCGCAGATATCGAAACCTTTCGTATTGTTCCCCAAAGTATTGCCGCTGATGCTGCAGAAGTTGTCATTCCGGACCTTTACTTAGCATATACCGGTAAAACGCTTACAATCACGCCCACTGTACTTTGGAATGGAAAAAAGCTGAAACACAAAACGGATTTTGAAGTACTGAAAATATCACAAAATAATGTTGACGTAATAGACTGTGTCAATGAGGGCATTTATAATGTTACGATTTCCGGCAAAGGGAATTTTTCCGGAGAACGCGTTATTTCATTGACGGTTACTACGAAGACGCTTCTTAGCAAAGTATCTTTTAAGCCAAATAAACTGAAAGATATTTTCTGGGCAGATTTACAGGGAAAGACTTTGGGTGAAGCAAACATTGAAGTAGACAAGGGAGTTGTCTTAAAAAAGGGTGCCACTGAATTGCAAAAAGGGTCAGATGCTGACTATACTGTGACTTTTGATACCAATGCAAAAGAAGTCGGCACATACGAAGCCATTTTTACCGGAACAGGTACGAATTATGTGGGAACAGTGACAAAGACCTTCAAAATTACAGGGAAACCGCTTACTGCCGGCAAACTTAAGATAGAAGGATTAGATCAACTGGTCTATAACGGAGCAGAACAGATGCCGTCCCTGTCAATTTCCTATAAAGACGGGAACAATTTGATTCCCATGACATCGGGTACGGATTACACACTGACCTACCAAAATACGAAAAATGCCGGAAATAAGGCTTCTGTTACCATTACAGGATTAAATGGCTACCATGGTACGGTTAAAAAGACTTTTAAAATTGCCCCGTATTCCCTGAAAGATGATGCCACGGCTACGGCCTCGCTGATAACGACCTCTTTGATGAACAAGTCTGTTCCCTATGAAAAAGGTGGCGCAAAGCCAAAAATTACTGTAAAATATGGGGAGATGATACTGACAGAGGGGAAAGATTATACCGTCAGCTACAAAAATAACAACAAGATTGCATTGGCTGAAGACGGAACAAAGGCACCTTCTTATACGGTAAAAGGAAAAGGCAATTTCAAAGATGCTTTGACACCGCAGACTTTCTCGATCGTACCGCAGAATATCGGGAAACTTCCCATCACGGCAGAAGATGTAATGGCTGCCGCTCCAAATACGAACAAAGGGGAAACGGTAGGCATAACCGGAAAAGGAAAATACAAGAGTACACCCAAAATAACGGATTTCAACGGCAAAGCCCTTTCTGCCGGTACAGATTTCTTAAAAACCTATACCTTTACAGATGAAAATGGCGTCGTGCTCGGCCCGAAAGACCAGATACCGGAAGGCTCTATATTGACAGTGACGGTACAAGGCACTAATAATTATACTGGGGAAACCCAAGTTTCCTACCGTGTACTGGCCGCAAAGATGAGTCTGAAAAGCGCCAATATCTCTTTGAAAAAGGGTGTCGTAAAAACGTATGACCTGGAACCTGTCGTACTTAAGAAAGAGGATCTGGTCGTGAAATTGAACGGCAGGGAATTATCTAAGGATGACTACACGATCGTCTCTTATACGAACAACAGAAAGAAGGGTACTGCTAAAGTCACCATACAGGGAGTAGGAGCGTACGGCGGTCGTAAAACTGTAAACTTTACCATCAAAGCACGGAAACTGTCATGGTTTAAAACACCATAGTTCGTTTCTTTGAAAAGAAAGGATCTCTTTCATGAGTCAGAGTCAACATCAGTCAGAAACAGAAAAACTTCGCCGGTCGATGGAAAAAGAATTGTCCGCCGGGCGTTATACCCACACCCTGGGAGTGGCATATACGGCCGCGGCTTTGGCGATGGCCCACGGTGAGGGCATGGAAAACGCCATGACAGCTGGTCTGTTACATGACTGCGCAAAGTCCATGCACGGGTCGGAACTGGTAGCCATCTGTGAAAAGGGGCATCTCAGCATGAATGCAGCGGAGCGCAGCAATCCCACCGCACTTTTGCATGCCAAAGCCGGAGCATATCTGGCAGAACATAAATATGGCGTGACCGATGGGGATATACTAAATGCGATCCGTTATCACACCACAGGCCGTCCCGACATGAGTAAGCTGGAAAAAATCATCTATATTGCCGATTATATTGAACCCGGCCGCAAGCAGCTTGCAGAACTTGAAATGATTCGTCGGATCGCCTTTCAGGATCTGGACTGGACCATGGAAAAGATACTGGCAAACACTCTGGCCTATCTGCGCACCACGGATGGACAGGTGGACGATATGACAACAAAAACATATCAGTTTTATAAAAGGCAGTAAGCATTTGCTGCTTCCATATGACTCAGAGAAAGGTAAGGTTATTTATGAACACAAAGCAAACCGCATTGATTACCGTAAACGCATTGGAGGACAAAAAAGCAGAAGATATCCGCATCATCGATATCAGTGAGATATCAACGATCGCCGATTATTTTATCATCGCGCATGGCACAAATAAGAGCCAGATTCAAGCGATGGCAGACACTGTGTCGGAAGTCCTTGGAAAAGCCGGTGTCACAATGCGTCAGATTGAGGGCTATCAGAATGCGAATTGGGTCCTGATGGACTTTCAGGACATCATTATTCACATTTTTGATCAGGAAAACCGCCTGTTTTACGATTTGGAACGGATCTGGAGGGACGGGGTGCCCATTGAAAAAAATGCGCTTTCCGAAACGGAGTAGTTCACAAAAATGGAGAGCAGGACGTACAACGAAAGGGAAAGGCTTCGGGAGAGATACTCCGAAGCCTTTTTTGATCTGCTAAACCCTGCCTGATTCCGTAGCGTTTCCGGTATACATATAAAACGTAATGATATACAGCCCGGCAATACCTACCAGAGCATAGATGATTCTGGAGAACCACGACATGTTACCGAACACGAATGCTACAAGGTCAAAGCTGAACAGCCCGATCAATCCCCAATTGAGAGCACCGATGATGGCAATCGTCAGGGCAAGACAGTCTAACGCTTTGTTTCTCATGTTTTCTTCCCCCTTCATAAGACATCAATCTTCTTCGCAAACGAGAACTACGATTTGATTTCACGATCATAATCGACGAAAAATTTGTCCGACAATTACGATCACTAGCTAGTATGCACCGAGGAATTTATCCTATGCTGGAAAATTTTCGCCGTTTTATGCAAAAAAACCCTGCAAAACAGATTCGCAGGGCTTAAAAGCAGTAATACTTTCTTATATTTTATCTAAGATTACATCAATGCTTGTACAAACGGAATACACCAAATACCTTTCCCAAAATCTGGCAATCGTTTACAATGATGGGATCCATCTCATCATTTTCCGGCTGTAAGCGCACATGACCGTTTTCTTTATAAAAAGTCTTTACGGTAGCAGAGTCATCGATCAGCGCCACGACAGTGTCTCCATTATCTGCTGTCTGGCAGCATCTGACAAAAATCTGATCGCCGCTGTAGATACCGACATTGATCATGGAATCGCCTTTTACTTTCAATACAAAAGATTCACCGCTCGGCACCATATCCGCCGGAACGGGGAAGTAGCTCTCAATATTCTGCTCGGCCAAAATCGGTTCCCCGGCAGCCACCCGGCCGATTACGGGCAAAGAAACCATCTCCGTACGTACCATTTGGAAATTATCGTCACAAATCTCAATAGCTCGGGGTTTGGTAGGATCGCGCCTGATATAGCCGTTCTTTTCCAGTGTCTCCAGATGAGAGTGAACGGAAGAAGTTGATTTTAAATTGACTGCTTCACAAATTTCACGAACAGCAGGCGGATACCCTCTTTTTAAGATCTCATCTTTAATATAATCAAGAATCTGCTGCTGTTTTACGGTAATTTTTCCCTGTGCCATAGTAAAATCCCTATCCTTTCCATTTGCGATCGTTTTTTGCGATATTTGAGTTCCCCTCTGTAAGTTAGCATAAATAAGCAATCGATGTCTTTCAATCATCGAATCTTCATGATCCGTATTTGTATTCGCTGCTTTTTCTGTAGGTATGCGTATAGTATAACACAGGATTTCGTAAAAAGCAAACATATATTCTGAAAATTTGTTCGATTTTTACGAGAAAGGTGTTGACATTCGAAAATTTGTTCGATATAATACTTGCATAAGGAACATTTGTTCGCAACGTTTGTTCGGGATATGAGAGAGGAGTTGAAACAACTATGACACAGAGACGCAGAAGCACACAGGATATCAGGAGTGAGAGAAGAATCCGCAATAATCGCATTCGCAGAAGACGGGAGATGAGAAAGAACTTCCTCTTATTTGTAATGACGCTCTGTCTGATCGTCACTACTTCCGTGGCAGTCGGTTCTTTCCGCTCCAATGCAAAGAATGATCCCTCGAAGGAAACTTATCGCTATTATAAGAGCATCACCGTATCCGATTGCGATACGCTCTGGTCGATTGCGGAGAGATATATGGATGAAATGCACTACGATTCCATACAGGACTATGTCAACGACGTCATGTACATCAATAACCTGAAAAACGACTCCATCTATGCGGACGCGCACCTGATCGTACCGTATTATGCTGAGGCAGTCACAACACCATAATATCTATTTATGAACAAAATTTGGTCAATGTTATTTTGGGGGATTATGTACAGCAGACGCAGGAAACGTATTTGACCAAACAAACCCCAAAGTGTATGATAAAAAAGAAGTTTTATTTTGATGTTTCTACCAACGGCAGGAATCACAATCGAAACTGCCGTTGTTTTGTTTGAAGAAACCCTCAAAATATGCTCCGGTATGAATATGATGGAGGTTTGCATGAAGATTGACCGCATGATCGGCATCCTGTCGATCCTATTGCAAAAAGAAAAAGTTACCGCTCCCTATCTGGCAGAAAAATTCGAGGTTTCCCGCCGCACCATCAACCGCGACATCGAGGCGCTTTGTATGGCAGGGATCCCGCTGGTGACAGAACCTGGCCGAGGCGGCGGTATCTCCATTATGGAAGGCTTTTCCATCGACCGCGCCCTGTTCACATCTGCGGATCTGCAGGCGATCTTGGCGGGGCTGCGAGGCCTTGACAGTGTCAGCGGCACAAACCGCTACCTGCAATTGATGGAAAAGTTGTCTGCGGGCACCTCAAACCTGATAGCTGCAGATACCCACATCCTGATCGATCTTTCTTCCTGGTATAAGTCCGCTCTGGCCCCGAAAATAGAACTTTTGCACAGCGCAATTCTCTCAGGAAATAAAGTTTCTTTCATTTACTTTTCTCCCAAGGGCGAATCAATAAGAACTGTCGAGCCTTACTATCTGGTCTTTCAGTGGGCAGGCTGGTATCTCTGGGGACGGTGTGATGAGAGAGAGGACTTCCGCCTGTTTAAGTTGCTGCGGATGGATGATCTGTGCCTGCGGGAACCCTTTGAAAAAAGAGCCGTCCAACCGCCCGATTTAAGTGCAGATCGAGTCTTTCCGCCTACGTATCTGGTCAAGGCCAAAATCGATCCTTCTTTTCAATGGCGGCTGGTGGAGGAATTCGGCCCTAAATGCTATCAGGTTTTGCCGGACGGAATGCTGCTTTTTACCGCCGACTTTTCCGATCGAAACAATGTTGTCGGGTGGATCGCCTCCTTTGGCGGCGGCGCAGAATTGTTGGAGCCCGTGGAACTGCGGGAAGAAGTTTTACGGTTTGCGGAGGATATTCGTCGAAACTATCTTCCTGACACCGAAACATGACATACAGATGTCGTGTTTACACTGATAAAATGTGATAAAAAGAGAGGATGATTGCAACATGGCATTCGATTACAAAAAAGAGTATAAAGAATATTATCTCCCGAAGAACAAACCGTCTCTGGTCACCATCCCGACCATGAACTTCATCGCGGTGCGCGGCAAGGGCAATCCGAACGAGGAGGGCGGTGCTTACAAACAGTCCATCGGCCTGCTTTACGGCATCGCTTTCACAATCAAAATGAGCAAGATGGGAGACCACAGGATCAAAGGCTATTTTGACTTTGTCGTGCCGCCTCTGGAGGGTTTGTGGTGGCAGGAGAACACTGTCGGTATCGACTATGCCAGAAAAGAGGATTTTGAGTGGATCTCCATGATTCGCTTACCTGATTTCGTGACTAAGGCAGAATTTGACTGGGCGATAGCGGAAGCGTCAGCAAAGAAACAGACAGATTTTTCGCAGGTGGAATTTCTCACTTATGAGGAAGGTCTTTGCGTACAGTGTATGCACATCGGTCCCTATGACGACGAACCCGCCACCATTGAGGCTATGGATCGATTTGCTGCAGAACAGGGATATGTTTTGGATTTGGAAGGCGCACGCCGCCACCATGAGATTTACTTGAGTGACGTCAGAAAATGCAATCCGAAGAACCTAAAAACGGTGACAAGACATCCAATCAAAAAAGTGGGAGTGGGAGAGCAGTAGCAGCTCATCCCTTCTCATTCAGCGTTTCTATATTTTCTTCACATTCCTTGATCTGCACAGATAAGGACTTTAAGTTGCATTCTCTTACCAAAAACTTTGCCACTGTATTTGCGGAGTTGATAAAGTATCGCCAAATGCTTTTGATAGAAATAATGATCAACAGGATGCCAAACAGCAGAGAAAACCGATATAAAATATAACATCCTGCCGGCAACAGCGGGATACCTAGCAGCGCGCTTCTTTTGAGTTCGTGAAGCCGCCGTTCTAATGTATCCAGCCGCATTTGTTCTGCCTGCAATTCGTAATCGCTATTATATCGCTGTTTCGTATTATGTTGTTTTCCATCATAACGATAGCCGGATTTTTGAGTAACAGGTTTTTCATCCTCTGATTCTTCCATCACAATATTTTTGAGACCGCCGGCGCTGAAAAATCGTATCATCGCAACCGCTAACAAAAGAATCCCGATATATATCGTATCTTTTATTTTCCCGAAATCTTTCTCTACGATCACAAGGGAAGTGATCAGGCTCTCCATACGGAAACCATCCATTGATTGATACCAAGCCAGATTGATATCAACTGGCGGTTCGATGATTTTTCCCTCAAATAAAATGGCTTCGCCGTGTCCATCTTTAAAAGCTTCCAGCTGACTGGTCAAAGATTTGCTATGGGCCATAATGCAGATATAGGACTCTTTTCCGACAGGAACGGTATAGAAATCATATGACTTACCAAACACATTCAAATACCCCTGACTCATGCCGGAAAATTTATTACTGCCATACATATACTGCCCGATATAGGAATCAATGTTCCCGGTTACATAGGCTCCCTCCTTTAGTTCATACTCCTGCACGGTATTTAAATCGAGCGCATTGTGGTACTGATAAGCCGCGCGGAGCCCTTTCCCTAAAAAAATCATGCCAACTATGAATAGGATGGCCGTCAAAATTTCTTTTTCCGTAACAAATACACGGTATTTCATAATGCACCTTTTCTTACAACATTCCCAATTCTGATGGATACGTCTGGCTGCGCAGGATAAATATATATCTAACTATGAAACAAATACACATTTATTTCATAGTTGCGTCATTTACACAACGCATCCGTCTTGGAATCCTATTATTATCAATTCTCCCGCAATTTCACCGCCTTCGCCGCCTTCCTGCGGTTCTGATCCTTGATCGCGGCATAATGCTTTCTGGTCGTACCCACATCGGAGTGTCCGAGAACGTCCGCCACCAGATAGATATCCTCGGTTTCCTGATAAAGGCTGGTGCCAAAGGTGGAACGCAGTTTATGAGGCGTGATTTTTTTTTGAGGGACAAAGGCTCTCGCATACTTGCTCACCAGATCCTCCACGGCGTGTACACTGATGCGTTTCTTCTGCAAAGAGAAAAACAAGGCGTTTTCTTCCCCCGCAAGCGCCTGCGGCGCAATCTGTGCCCGCGGACCTTCGATATAGTCCAAAAGGGCCTTTTCAACTTCCTCCCCAAAATACAAAACAGCCTCGTTTCCGCCCTTGCGGATAACGCGAATGCTGTTTTCACGGAAATTCACATCAGTCAAATCAAGTCCCACGCATTCCGACACACGGATGCCCGTGCCCAAAAACAGGGTCACAATGGCGATGTCCCGCACCTTTGTTTTTAAGAAAAAGTCTTTTTTCTTTCCTGAAAGGCTGTTCTCGTAGGTTTCCAGACTATCTAAGAAAATTGCCACTTCGTCAGGCTCTAAGTGAATGATCGCCTTCTCATGGAGCTTCGGCATATCCACCTGCATGGCCACATTTCTGGTAAGCAGCTCTTTTTTATAGAAATAATCCAAAAAACTGCGCAGGGAGGACATTTTGCGGGCGATGCTGCTTGCGCCGTTTTTCTGACCTGTCCCCTCCGTCACATAATATTTTAAATACTCCTGATATTCCTCGATATCGATTGCCGTCAGCAGGTCGATATCCGCCAGGCTGATATCCCGCATATCTTTTTCAGAAAGCGCCGGATTGCGTTCGATCAAAAACCGCAGAAAAACCTGCAGGTCGTAAGCATAGGAAATACGCGTCTTTGCGCTGGTCTTTGCCTCCACTGCCCGAAAATAATCTTTTGCATACGACGGCAGCTCCGCCAGCATATTCCTAAGTTGCAGCGTGTAGCCCGTCGCGATCTGTTCATGGTATGTATGATTTCTACCGGCCATTTCTTACCTCCCATCCGTCCATCCCACTGCCAAGAATCGCCGTGAACATCCGCTCTTTCACGCCCGGCGCCTCCAGATTGATCTGCTGCACCAGATTTTTCACGGTTTCCCGTTTCGTATGACCATCCGCAGGACAGGGGCTTTTGACAACGGGAACGTTATGCTTGCGCACAAAGCCAACCACATCCGCCTCATTCATGTAAAGTAAAGGCCGAATGACCGTGATCTGCGTGCGATCCAGGTACGTGACGGGGCGAAAGGTATGAAAACGCCCCTCATAAATCAATGACATCATCATCGTCTCCACCACGTCGTCCTTATGATGCGCATAGGCCACCTTATTGCAGCCAGCTGCCTTCATGGCATCGTTTAAAGCACCTTTTCGCATCTTCGCACACAGGGAACAAGGATTCGTTTCCTGTCTGTCTGCAAACACGATTTTAGCAATATCCGTTTTAATGATACGGTATTCAACGTCAAGTGTTTGGCACAGCGTCTCGATTGCGGAAAGATCGAGATTTCCAAAGCCTAGATCCACCGTCACCGCACACAAGTCAAAGGGAATGGGATAAAAGCGCCGCAGTCCCTGTAAGGCATAGAGCAGGGTCAGGCTGTCCTTTCCACCGGAAATCCCCACCGCAATACGGTCATGCGGCTCAATCATATGAAAATCGTCCACGGCCTTTCTTACAAGGCTCAATACTTGTTGTAATTTCATATGATTATTTTAGGGTATTGTTTCTCCCTTGTCAAATTGCTATAATTACTTTAAAAGAATACCTGACAGCATTTTATCGGCTTAGAGGGAAAGGATGACATAACCAAATGAAGTTTAAATTTGATAAAAAATACTTATATTGGGGACTGACAGCATTTCTGGCGCTTGCGGGGGCTATCCTCTTCTACTATCTCCTCTTTCACCGCGCGAATTTTATGGGTGGCCTGAAAATGATCGCTACCATTACCATGCCGATCATCGACGGCTTTGTGCTTGCCTACCTCTTTACGCCGATCCTGAATAGAATCGAAAAAAGTGTGGTAAAACCGCTCTGTAAAAAAGCAAGCATTTCCACAAGCGGTAAGAACAGGGGCCGTATCCGGGCTGTCTGTATCTTTGCTACGCTCCTTGTCGTTCTTTTGATCCTCTATGAACTGTTTGCCCTCATCATTCCCGAGGTCATCCGCAGCATACAGAGCATCATTTACATGTTTCCCGTCTATTTAAACAATCTCTCTGATTGGGCGCTTCTTTTGTTAAAGGACAATCCCGATCTGGAAGCTACTGTAAACAGTTATTTTAATCAGTATTCTGCCAAATTGACAGAGTATGCCAACAGCCATTTTCTTCCGCAGATCAACGATATGCTCAAGGATGCGCTGAGCGTTGTCTCTACTACCGCCATCGGCGTGTTTAAGGCGCTCTGGAACCTTGTCATCGGCTTCATAATCTCCATCTATCTGCTGGCAAGCAAGGAGAAATTTGCGGGTCAGGCAAAAAAAATCGTTTACGCTGTCTTTGACAGACAGACAGGCAACGAGATGGTGACGAACTTCCGCTTTATCCACAGCACCTTCATCGGCTTTATTGGCGGCAAGATCGTGGATTCCATCATTATCGGTATCCTCTGCTTTGTCTGCACCAGTATCATCGGCACACCGTATGCGATTTTGGTAAGCGTGATTGTGGGCGTGACCAACATCATCCCCTTCTTTGGTCCATGGATCGGTGGTATCCCCAGCGCCCTCCTGGTATTGATGGTGGACCCCAAGCAGGCGCTCTATTTTGGCATTCTGGTCCTCCTGATCCAGCAGTTTGACGGCAATATCCTCGGCCCTAAAATCCTGGGTGATTCCACGGGGCTTTCCAGCTTCTGGGTCATCTTTGCCATCACCATATTCGGCGGTCTTTTCGAAGTCTTTGGCATGGTGGTCGGCGTACCCATCTTTGCGGTATTCTACGCCGGAGTCAAGGCCATGGTAAACCGCTCCCTGCAAAAAAAGAATCTGCCGACAGACCTATCTCCTTATATGACGGTAGGTCAGATTGAGGAATCCATGACCTTTACCGAATATGTGCCGCCTGTCAAGAAAAAAAATAAGAACAGACCTCACACGACATCTTCTTCGAGAACCAAAGACGACAGCCGCAAAACATTCTCTGACGCTGCTCATACAAATGCGTCAAACGATAAAAAGGAGTAAGACTCATTGTCTTCTTTCCAAACAATAGCTTCCTGAATCCATAAAAAAGGTGCGCTGTATTGCATTTATCTGCTCTACAGCGCCCCCTTACTTTTATGGATTGTATCGCTTTCCTCAATCAGCGGTTTTCAAAATCCTCCACAAACTGCGTAATCAGCTTTACGGTCCCGTCAATACCGAGCACGCTGCTGTTGATGGAAATATCGTAGCTGTCAGAACGCCCCCATTTCTTGGAAGAATAATAATTGTAATAACTCTGTCGCTGCTTATCCTTCTTGTTCATCATATCAAGCGCCTTCTGCTCCGAGGTAACATCCGCGAAACGCTCCATGATCCGCTTCACCTTGCACGCCTGATCGCCATGAATAAAGATATGCAGACAGTTCTGATAATCATGCAGCGCATAATCCGCACAGCGGCCGACGATCACACAGGGTCCCTCTCCCGCAATCTTCTTGATCGTGTCAAACTGCGCCAGAAAAACCTTATGGCTGATGGGCATATCCACGAACGAAGAAGAATTGTAGCCAAACGAATAGGTGTCCATCACCAGGTTGTAAAGAAAGGAATTGGTGGGTCTCTCATCGTGATTCTGTATCATTTCCTCACAGAAGCCGCTCTCCTTTGCTGCCCTCGTCAACAGATCCTTATCATAAAAGGGAATCCCAAAATGCTCTGCGACCTTCTTTCCGATTTCCCGGCCTCCGGAACCAAACTGACGTCCGATCGTAACGATTGTATTCATAAAAACCTCCCCTTTCTGCTCTAAATAGATTCGTTACTCTTATTATATATAATATGCACAAATTGTGCAAGCAAAATCGCATTTTCACTGTACTAAATGCGCAAAGAAAGAGCCGTACAGTCAAACTGCACAGCTCATTTCTCATTTATTCCGATTCATTTTTCAACACTCTTATGCCGCTTTCTTCTTACCGGAAAGAATCTGGATTCCCTCGATCACAAGGATCACTGCCAGTACGATCAACAGCACCGCCAAAATGGACTGTGCATAAGGACCCCAGTCTGCGCCGCCTGCCATAATCATGCCAACCTGATTCTTTACGGTCACGCACAGAGAGCAGATGGTCACTATGATCATGAACGCCATGGGCAAAAGGAACATCTTGTTGTTCTTACCCACATTCTTCAGCCAGGTAGCGACTGCCAGAAGGCCGATGCCCGCAAGCAGCTGGTTCGCCGCGCCAAACAGGCCCCAAATCTTGGAGTAACCCGTCATGCCCAACGCAATGCCGAGGATCACGGTGATAATAGTCGCCACATAAGGATTCACCAACGTCTTCTTCCAGCCTTCCTTAATATCATCCACGGTCTGTCCGGGCTCTAAGAAGAACTCCTGGAACATGAAGCGCGCCAGACGGGTCGCCGTATCCAGAGAAGTCAAGCAGAATGCCGAATAGGTAAGCACCAGCAGCGTATTCAGCACTGCTACAACGCCCTCGGAAGCAATGCCCGCATACATCTGAGAGATACCGCCTGCAAAGATTGCCGTTGCGCCTGCGGTGATGCCGTTCTTGTACGCAAAGTTGATGGCGCAGACCGTGATCACTGCCAGCACACACTCAAGAAGCATGCCGCCGTAAGCAATGGGCTTGGCGTCTGTCTCTTTATCGAGCTGCTTGGAGGTGGTTCCCGAAGATACCAATGAGTGGAAACCGGAAATCGCGCCGCAGGCAACCGTGGTAAAGAGCACCGGGAACAGGAACTGTGTGCCGTTGCCGTTGTCTACTGCAAAGCCGTTGAAGGCCGCCAGACCGTCACCGCCGCCCATGCCTGCATGGGAAATGATAACGCCCACCAACGCCACCGCCAGCATCGCATAAAGCAGGAAAGAACTCAGATAGTCACGGGGCTGCAAGAGGATCCACACCGGCGTCACCGATGCTACCGCAATATAAATACCCACAATGATCATCCATGTCTTGGTAGTCAGATAAATCGGGTGGAAATTCATACCGATCGCCATACAGATCGCAATTGCAACCACACCAAGGATGGTGGAAACCGCCATCGATGCGTTGCGGCGGTATACCATGAAACCGAACGCGATCGCGATCATAATAAACAGCAGGGATACCATCGCGACAGATGCGTTTGTCGCAGAAGCTGCTTTATCGATCGCACCTGCATCGTCCACCACTGCGCCAAAGGTGCTGGCCACGATGGATGCGAAGGCCGCTACCACCAAAAGCAGTGTCAGATACGCAAATGTGGTAAACAGCATTTTGGATTTCTTACCCATATTGGTAGAGATGATCTCACCGATGGACTGTCCTTTGTGGCGGATGGATGCGAACAGCGCGCCAAAATCGTGAACGCCGCCGAAGAAAATACCGCCGACCAGGATCCAAAGGACAACGGGAACCCAGCCAAACATCGCCGCACCGATCGGTCCGGTGATCGGTCCTGCTCCCGCAATGGAGGAGAAGTGATGGCCCATCAGCACAGGCGCCTTGGCCGGTACATAGTCAACACCGTCTTCCATCTCATGAGCGGGCGTAGCCTTCTTGCTGTCGCCGACGCCCCATTGTTTGCACAGCCACCCGCCGTAAAATATGTAACCCAAAACGAGTACTGCGATACAGATGATTAACAGTAACAATGAATTCATACAAATACTCCCTCCTTCTTATTTTTTGGTATATAATACCTTTTTCAAAATTTTCGCCGTCGTGCGGCCGGCGCGGTTGCTTATGATACGGTCAGTATCCCTGATGACCGCCGCCATGTGAAAATCCATCCAGCCGTGCAGTGAAAAATGAAAACTTTTGTAAATGTGACACTTTTTTAAGGCCTTTGCCGCCTCCTCATCGCAGATATCACAAACGATAATGGGGGTGATATATGAATACATATGTCCCGGCCCGATGTTAAGACGGGACATGCCGTCCTCAAAGGCTTCTTTCCTGCACTGCTCAAATACTTCCAAAGTCAGATGCGAAACGTCAAAAAGATAGATAAATTCCTCACTGTCCGCAGCCCAGAGCGATACCTTTTTGGAGACCATGTACTTCTCGGCATGTTCATAATATTCACAAAGAGCCCGCAAAGGCTCTCTGGAAGTCTCATAATCCGTGATGTCATAGTAAGCCTGATAGCTTTTCAATAAAATATCTATGATTTCTTTTCTTGAATCTTTCATATTCCCTCAGTTTTTCCAAATCCCATACTATATATAGTATCATCTTATCCTTTTATTTACAAGATATTTTATTTTTCCCCAGACAGACCGTTTCAGCGCATCCCTTTAGAGGATTTCCAGCAGATGCTCAAAATACGCAGGCAAGGGTGCCTCCACCTCTACATATGCCCCGCTCCCCGGATGGAGAAAGCCCAGCTTATGCGCATGCAATGTTTGTCCTTCCAGATAAAAAGGCGTCTTTCTCGCCCCGTAGACCTCATCTCCCAGCAAAGGATGGCCGATGGAAGTCATATGAACCCTGATCTGGTGCGTGCGTCCTGTTTCCAAGCGGCATTCTATATAAGTGTAGTCTCGAAATCTTTTTAATACCTGATAGTGTGTGACGGCCGCCTTTCCATTCTTTTCATTGACCGCCATCCGCTTCCTGTCGCGTTCATCTCTGCCGATGGGTGCGTCTACCGTGCCCTCCTCATCCTCTAAAACACCATGCACGATTGCACGATAGGTGCGATTGAGGGAATGTTCTTTGAGCTGGGCCGCAATTTTCCTGTGCGCCTGATCGTTCTTACAAACGATCAAAGATCCTGTGGTGTCCCTGTCGATACGGTGAACAATACCAGGTCGCAGGACCCCATTGATGCCCGAAAGCTGCCCTTTACAATGCCAGAGCACCGCATTTACCAGCGTACCGTTCAAGTGTCCGGGCGCAGGATGCACCACCATGCCCTTTGGCTTATCCACCACCAGCACATCCTCATCTTCATAAAGAACGGACAGCGGGATATCCTCCGCCGCGACCTCGGGTTCCACCGCCTCCGGAATCAAAAAAGAGACCTCGTCGTCGACCCTCAGCCGATAGCCGGCTTTTGCTGGTTTTTCGTTGACGGATACCTGTCCGTCTCTAATGCACTTTTGAATATAGGAGCGGGAAAGCCCGGAAACTGCAGCCACCAGCCATACATCAAGCCGCTCCTCGTCCTCTCCCACCCCGATCTGATAGCTAAATTGGTTCATCTGATCCCCCAACTGCAGAGAATACTTCTTTCCAAGCGTTGTTATTTGAGTTCCCGATATCGTTTCTGCTTAAAGCTGATAAAGCTCAGATCCTTCTCCCGATAGACAAACAGGAGCAGAAAAATCAGTATTACCGCAGAGACTGTCGCATAGATGTCTGCCACATTGAAAATCGGGAAATTGATCCGCACAAAATAGATAAAGTCTACCACGTAATCATAGCGCACACGATCAATCATATTGCCGATACAGCCCGCAACGATCAGACTAAGTAAAAAATGCAGGATCGTATATTTCTTATGGTCAGGCACCTTTAAGAGCACATAATTCGCTACGCACAAAATGACCACAGCCACAAAGACAAAAAACACTTTCTGGTTCGGGAGCATGCCAAAGGCCGCGCCCTGATTCTCCAGATAATTCAGCTCCAAAATCCCGTTGATCAGATTATAAGCCGGTTTATCTTTCAAATAGATCACCGCCTGTCTTTTAGTATATTGATCAAAAATGATCAGGGCCGTGATCATCAACATATCAAGCAAGAGAAACAGTTTTTTCTTTAGGCTCATTGTTTTGCATCCTCATCCGTAAACAGGATCTCTCCTATCGCCGCAAGGAGCTCCTCGTCGGTAACGCTCCTGTCGATCACTGCTTTGCCGACTTTCTTTAAGAGTACAAATTTGATCTGTCCGCCATCCATCTTTTTGTCCGACTTGGTCAATGAAAGAATCTCCTGCGGATCGATATCCTCTATGCTGATCGGCAGATTGAACGGCACGAACATATCCCGCACCTCGTAATATTCTTCCATGGAAAGATTTCCGCGCTTCCAGGAGATAAACGCCGCCGCTACCATGCCAAGAGCGATACATTCCCCGTGCATCAGCGCAAAATTCCTAGCCTTTTCAATGGCGTGGCCAATCGTATGTCCAAAATTCAAGAGCGCCCTGTCGCCTTTCTCAGTGGGATCCTTTTCCACCACCAGCTTCTTAATCCCGCAGCTTCGTTCCACCATTTCCATAAGCGTACCCATATCCCGGTCATGAATCTCATACATATGATCGAGGAGCCACTCATAATACAAGGCATCCTTGATCAGTCCATGCTTCATCACCTCGGCAAAGCCCGCATAAAACTGCCTGTCGTCCAGTTCCTTTAAGGCGCCGACATTCATATAAACCAGCCTGGGCATGTTAAAAGCGCCTACCATATTTTTGTAACCGTCAAAATCCACGCCTGTCTTACCGCCAATGCTGCTGTCCGACTGTGCGATCAGCGTGGTGGGAATTTGTACAAAATCCACGCCCCGCAGGTAGGTCGCCGCCGCAAAACCCGTGATATCGCCCACCACGCCACCGCCGAGGGCAATGAGAAGATCCTTTCTGTCAAATTTCTCCTCGATCAGATGCCGATAGATTTCCCGCACCGTATCCAGGGTCTTACTCTCCTCCCCGGCAGGAAAGGCGTGCACGATCAACTTTTTACAATGCACTGTAAGCAGAGACGATACTTCGTCTGCAAAAAGGCGTTCCGTATTGGTATCACATATGATAGCGAGTTTTCGCTCCTCAATCCCCAAATCGGCAAGCTCATCCGCAAGTAGCGCAAAATCTTCCGTAAATACAATGTCATAACAGGGTTTCTTCTCATAGTTGATTGTCATTCGATTCGCCATATTGTTCCTCCCAAAATCGTCATTCGGATGTCAAGAAAAATCGAGTGCGTTAGGCACCCGATTTCTTTTTTTCTGAACAAGCAAGGTTTCTTTAGAAGCCGTTGTCAATCGGCACATCAAAAGATCCTGACAGGATATCCTGAAAATCTCCGGAAATATCCACGCTTGCCGGTGTAATAATAAAAATGTAGTGTGATATCTTTTGTAAATTGCCGGAAATCGCAAAGCAGGAACCGGAAGTAAAATCGATGATGCGCTGGGCAATATCAACATCAAGCCCCTCCAGATTCAAGACTACCGTCCTGTTAGCCAAAAGCGTTTCTGTGATTTCTCTGGCATCTTCTACGGTGGTGGGTTTGATTACGCAGACTTCCATGCCACCGCCCATTTTTTTTGTCTGACGAAGCGGCGTCACCTTGGGCGTAAGCTTTCTGACCTTGTCCTCCTCCGCAGCGTCATTCTCCTTTATCGTTGGTTTTCTCGCAGGCATCGGATCTTCATCATAAAAATCGTCATCGTAGTATCCGTCGTCCTCTTCCTCGCTCAGTTTCATGGCGCTGATAAACTTGTCCATAACACCCATCTGTAACATCCTCCATACTGAATTTGCTTAACTTTTCTGTAACATATAAGCAGATTCGAAATGCTTCGCATTTCTCATTCGCGTTGCTCGTCAGAAACCGTTACAGCCAGTCCTGTGTGCAAGCACACGTTCTGTCTATAACGTTTTCTGACTCTGCTTATACGCGCACGTTATGTATACTAAATACTCCCGTAATTTCTTTCTCCAAAGATGCCCGTTCCGACTCTGATGTAGGTCGCGCCCTCTGAAATCGCGACTTCGTAGTCCCCGGTCATACCCATCGAAAGTTCCTCCATAAAAACATTATCAATGTTTTTATGTATTATGTCAACATAAATTTTTTTTATTTTTTCAAAATATGGTCTATTTTCTTCCGCATCCTCTACATATGGTGCTATGGTCATCAAGCCTCTTACCCGTATATGCGGCATTTGGGCAATCTCTTTTACCAGTTCCAAAACACTCTCAGGCGTTACTCCAAACTTGCTCTCCTCCCCTGCTACATTGACTTCTATCAGGATATTTACCGTCCTTTCGTGCTTCGCCGCCTCCTTCTCGATTTCCTGCACCAGTCGCAGGGAATCGACGCTGTGGATCAAAAAGACCTTATCCACGATATATTTTACCTTATTGCGCTGAAGGTGCCCGATCATGTGCCAGCGGATATCTTTCGGCAAAGCTTCGTATTTCTCCACCAACTCCTGTACCTTATTCTCTCCAAAATCCCGACAGCCACAGGCGTACGCCTCCTCTAAATCAGGCAGCGGCTTCGTTTTACTCACCGCGATCAACTTCACATCCGCTGCCGCCCGCCCGCTCTTTTCGCAGATCTCCGCTATGCGTTCCCGTACATTCTCCAAATTTCCCTTGATTTCCGACATTTTATTTCCCTCATATTTGCGCAGGATGCTAAGGCATCCTCCTGATTGAACGGTCACGTTCAATCACTCGATTCACTCGTATATAAATTCATTATCGTTCACCGTCTGTGCATCCAATACAATATAATCATACACATTCAGCCCGTAAACCGTATTGGACTTCACCACGGAATACTCCTCATTCTGATACAATACACTGATCTGCTTGAAATCTGCATACCCTTTATTGATATTATAAACACCCTCCAACGTACCGGTCTTGCCGATGGCATATTTCTCTCCCGTCTCCGGCATGACGATGTAACTGTTTCGCCTGAGTACCGTGTTATCCAGATAATATTCCGTTTCTGTCTCCTCGTAGATCTCCGTCTCCACAAACTGTGTGGTGGCTGTACCTTCGTCCGTATAGGTCTCAAGCAGTACACCGTCCCCACCGTTTACACCGCCTCTTGTCACATAGGCTTTAGGTACGATGAAAAACTCCTTTTTCACGATGGCGGAATTCGGGATCTTTAATCCTTTTTCCTCCTCCAATAAAAGTTCTATGTCGATAAACCGCTCTGTACAAAAAGTGATCATGGAATTGGTAAAGGTCAAAGCCACGAAAGTGTCTCCCGCTTCGTTCGTGTAACAGCTCACCTGTCCCCAGGCCGTATACTGATTTTTTAGAAACCGCACCTCCACATATTCCTTTTCCATAAGATCATCCGCCAGGGCTTTTTCCACCGGAATGATGATAGACCAATCCTCCGACATGGAAAGCTTGTACACCGGATCTCCTGCGGCAACCAAACTGTTGTTCACCAAATAATTACGCTCATATGCCTCCTCGTCAAAAAGTTCCTTCGTCATGTCCTCCAGCGTAAGTTCCTCGTAACCGTCCATGGAATAAAGCACGATTCCGCTCTTTCCGGCATATCGATAGTTGATGAGCGTTGTGCTCGAGGCGTCGTTTAAGGCATCGGCATTCTCAAGGATATTGTAATTGGCCAGCTTGACTGCCATACTCTCCATATTGTGACGAAAACTGTATACCTCGTCAAAACGTTTCCTGTCAAATCCGTGCATAAAAGCAGTGATATCCGTTTTGAGCGCGGCCAGATCACTGTCCGAGAGAGAATTTTCCCCGTTTGCGCCAGCCTTGATGTAATCTGACAAGCGTCCTGTTTCGTCCACGGTATAGATCAGATCACCCACTGCTGTACGTTCGCCCTCTCTGGCAAAATAATTGACATATCCGGCATCCTGACCGGTCACGATCTCCTCCTGTCTGAGAGCGATACCCCGATAGATACTGTTAGAAGTCAGAGAGCCTTCCTGTACACTGTAGCGCACGACGTGGTCTGTTCTAAAGTACATAAATACACAGATTACCACATAGACCAGGATCACGAAAAAAACCATCATGCCAATGTTTAAGTTAAGAGGTCTTCTGTATTTTCTGATATTATTACGATTTTCTGCCACGGTGCGCTCCTAATCATAAATACATTGCTTTTTAAAACAGAGTGTTAACAGATAAGAATAAAACCCCGGAATAAGTCTTCCGAGGTTTTATGGAATTATCTATATGGATTCTTTTATGTACACTTTAGAGGGATACAATAACATTTTTACGAATGCTCTCGGGAAGTTCGCTCTCATCACGGGATAAACTGATCACAAAATCCACGTGAAACTTTTCGCTGATCTTTTCGATCTTCGCCACGATCTGTTCCAGCTCGTCCTCCTTCATGCAGGCGATCTTCAAAAAGCTGTCAAAGTACATTTTCTGCAGATCGTGATCCTGAGAAATGATCCCGCAGATAAAGCCGATAAATTCATCACTGTCCGTCACCAGATATTCTGGCACGTCGATGAGTCGGATCTTATTATTTAACTCAAACATATGTTTCGTACTCTTGTCCAGATACACGACATTGCCCTGCGCGTCCTTGATCTCCATATTCACTTTATCCAATAAATGTTTGGTCTTGCCCTTTCCCTCTTTACCTACAATAAACTGAACCATGTCGATACCCTCCTAGTGTAAAAATATTAAAATTCCCTTTCTCAATTATACAGGAAAACTCCTAAAAAAACAACTCCCTTATTTGATGATTCCGAGCAAACCACCCATGTCTTCATACAACCTTTCCCTGGACTCATCCTTTAAGATCACAGAAATGTAGGGCGTCCCGTTGCTGCTTCTGGAAAGCAGGAGCAAACAGTGCCCCGCCGCATTGGTCGTTCCTGTCTTGCCGCCCACTACCGTCACGTTTGCAGGTTCCTCATACGTCCCCCGTAAAAAGAGATTTGTCGTCTCCAGTTCCAATGATTTTTCCGTCCCGTCTGCCGCCATGTACACAGTGCTGTAGGAGGTCATCTGTATGATTTGGCTGAAAAGCTCGTATTTTAAGGCTTCCTGAAAAATCAAATAGAGATCATACGCCGTCACATAATGCCCGTCCTCTGTCAGACCATTTGGGTTCATAAAATTACAGTTGGTGGCGCCGATCGCCTTTGCCTCCTGATTCATCAGTTCCACAAAGGCTTCCACGGAACCGGATATCCCCTCCGCAATCAAAATCGCCACATCGTTTGCCGAATAAAGGAGCAGAATATGCACTGCCTGATCAAGGGTCATCTTATCCCCCGGCTTTAAGCCGCAAAGCACCGCGCCGGATTCCGTGACCAGCACATTTTCTGAAGCGGTATAGATATCATCAGGAGAACCGTGCTTTAACGCTACCAGCGCCGTCATCACCTTGGTGAGGCTTGCCGGATGCAGCTGATTGTTCACATTCTTTGCGTAAAGCGTCTCCAGATTCTTCGTGTCAAAGAGGGCTGCCGCCGCCACATGGGACAGATCCACACCTTCGGCCGTCACCTCCCCGGAGGCCACGCACAAATCTTTCGCGAAAGGCTCCAGTGTCTCTCTGTTTGCAATGTTGATAAGCTGGTAGCTGCTGACGCTTCCCTGCTGTTCGTAAGGCATATCAAACTTCGTGCTTCCGCAGCCCGTGAGCGTAAGAGACACAGCAGCCATAAAGGCAAGGATACGCCACATTTTCGTTGAGGCTGCAAAAGGCAGCCCCCGCAACCGGGCTCTGCCCGATTCGTTACTTGTACATTTCACGCCACTCAAGGTCTCCTCTGTCCAGTGATTTAATCAACAGCTCTGCGGACGCCAAATTCGTAGCCAGCGGAATATTATGTCTGTCACAGAGCATGACTACATTATTGACATCCGGCTCATGGGACTTAGGATACAGGGGATCCCGCAGAAAGATCACCAGATCGATCTGGTTATGCTCGATCTGTGCGCCAATCTGCTGCGCACCGCCCAGATGACCCGCCAGATACTTATGGATGGACAGATTCGTCACTTCCTCGATCAGGCGCCCCGTCGTTCCCGTTGCATAAAGCTCGTTTTTACTCAAGATACCTCTGTAAGCAATGCAGAAATTCTGCATCAGTTTTTTCTTTGCATCATGTGCAATCAACGCAATATTCATTTGCCAACACCCCTGTCGTTTTTACACTGAAGCCGCACGTTCATTACAAACCCGATCCCGATATACAGACTCACAAGCGAGGTGAGTCCGTAACTGACAAACGGAAGCGGAATCCCCGTATTCGGGCTTGCAAAGGTGGCAACTGCAATGTTTAACATTCCCTGAAATCCAATCCAGGCAGCCACCCCTCCCGCAATGATCGTTCCAGCCAAATCTTTTGCCTTCCTAGCTACCATAATACATTCAAATGAGATTAAAATCAATAACACAATTACGGTACAGCCGCCAATGAAACCAAATTCTTCTCCGACAACCGCATAGATAAAGTCCGTTTCCACCTCCGCAATGAAATTGCCGTTCTTTACGGAACTGATCTCATTGGTGTTATAACCCTTGCCGTAGAGCATCCCCGAACCGATGGCCATCACGGAATTGGTCTGCTGGTACGCCTCGGTGGTTTCATATTCCTCCGGATACAGAAATGCCAAGATACGCCTCTGCTGAAAATCATTGATGATCTTCTGCTCCGGCTGCAGGATCAGGGTCAAAAGGATGACAAAGGCCGGAACCGCCACGGAAATAAATAAGATCACATATTTCCAGCTCACACCGCCCACAAACATCACCGCGCAGAACAAAATCGCCACCATGATGCTGGTCGACATATCCGGCTGCTCCAAAATTAGATAAAGCGAAGGCAGAAAAAGGATCACACAGCTGCCGACGATTTTAAATTTCCCCATCTCATCCTTATGTTTCATGATGAACTGTGCATAAAATAAAATCAGCAGGATCTTGGCCGTCTCCGAGGGCTGAAACTGGATGCCAAAGAGATTCAACCATCTCTGGGCGCCGCCTCGTTCCGTGCCGATGGTCCACACCAGCCAGAGAAGGACCAGATTGACCGCATACATGAGCCAATAAAATTTCAGGATCACCGTATAATCAAACAGGGAAATGACCAGCATCAAAAAGAATCCAAACACCGCCCCCGCAAGCTGCCTGCTCTGTAAAGATTCCTTGGCGCTGCCGATGGCTAAAACGCCAATGGCGGTGATCGCCACCACCAAAATGATCAATTTGAAGTCATAGTCCCTGATGTGATAGTGCTTTAACATTCCTCTTTTTCTCCTACCGAGGCCGCCGCAGGCAGGCCTCAAGACTGAGCCGCACTCAATCTGTTACTGTTTCAAGTCAAGGATCGGTATATTTGCATAGAGAGTCGGATTCTTGATCCCATGCCCCTTGCCGTTTGTCTGTGTAATCTGGATCTCCATGCTCTGAGCGTCTATCTTCATGTATTTGGATATTACCTTGGCAATGTCATTTTTGATCATCTCCATCATCTCCTGGGAACAATTGACACGATCCGAAATAAGCAGTATCTTTAGCCTGTCTTTGGCTATTTGTCTGGAGCTTTTCCGTCTTAACAGATTCTTAAACACTCTGATCCCCCCTAACCTTTATGGAAAATACCCGATACTTTAGCCCAAAACGAAACGCCCTTCTCAAAGTCCATGAAGGGGACTTCCTCTCCGAGCAATCGGTAACAGATATTCTGGTATGCCTTTCCCGCCAGCGTATTACTGCCCACCAGCGGCTCTCCCTGATTTGTGGCTATCACCACATTCTCATCGTCAGGCACTCTGCCAATCAGCGGCAGGGACAGGATATCCACCACGTCTTCCGACGACATCATGTCGCCTCGTCTGATCATATCCTGTCGGATCCGGTTGATGATCAGATCCATCCTATGTATCTCATTGGCTTCCAAAAGGCCGATGATCCTGTCTGCATCCCGAATCGCCGAAACCTCCGGAGTTGTCACGACAAGCGCCCTGTCTGCGCCCGCAATGGCATTCTGAAAGCCCTGTTCGATCCCTGCGGGACAATCCAGGATGATATAGTCGAACTGATCCCGCAAATGGCTGATCATACGCACCATCTGAGAAGGATTGACTGCGCTCTTATCCTTTGTCTGAGCAGACGGCAAAAGAAACAGGGTCGGATATCGCTTGTCCCGAATGATCGCCTGTTTGATACGGCAGTTTCCCTCCACCACATCCACCAGATTGTAGACGATCCTGTTTTCAAGCCCCATGACGACGTCGAGATTTCTCAGGCCGATATCCGTATCGATCAGGATCACCTTCTTGCCCATAGCTGCCAGACCCGTTCCAACGTTTGCTGAGGTGGTGGTCTTGCCCACCCCGCCTTTCCCTGATGTGACGACAATCACTTCACTCATCGCAATGCCTCCATTCATGAATTGTTATCGTCTACCAAATAATTTACACCGGTAAATCATTTAGTAATTCTTTGGTAATCGGCTCTATGATCACTCTGGCGTCCTTTACATAAGCAATTTTGGGCAGGATCTTGGGTTTGATCGACCACTTGCTCTGTTTTTCTGAAGTTTTGTATTTGAAATCGCCGATTTTAAGCTTTTCCGGCGACATTTCAAGCGCTACCACAAAATGACCTTCCTCACCGTTCCCGCCTGCATAGGCTTGTCCATATAGACCGCCCAGCACCACAATATCCTTGCTTGATATGATGCAGGCACCCGGGTAAACATCCCCCAGTACAATGATACTGTTCTCCGTCTCCAGGATCTGACCGTCCTTTAACGTCCCTTTATAGAACTGCCCGGCATTTTCCATCGATTCCTGATGAAAAGAAAGCTTCTGCAGAGCGCGGACGAAGGTCTTGTCCGTCTCCGGGTCCTTGCCCATGATGCAGACGATGTTCAGTCTGGAATTAGCCGATATGGTATCTATGATCTGCCGTTCTTCCAGCTCGGAGAGCTCCCGCCCTTCAAAGGAAAGCACCATACTGGCATCCTTAAAGAAATTGGAGGATTCCCGAAACTTCATGGCGATTTCCTCGATCAGCTGTGAAAAAGCGATCTCGCTGTCTAAAAAGATGGAAAGACCGTTTGGAAAACTCTTGATAATGACTGCGTTTTTCATATTCTTACCTCACTTCTTACTCCGTACCCATTAGTCTGCATTGATCGCACCGCCTTCCAGGGTGCCCGCCGTACCGGTGATGATTTCACTTTCATCTTTGAGTCCGTAGTAATATTCGTACACATCTTTGGCAATCTGCGCCGCATAGTCGGAAGTATAGCCGTTTGCCACACGCACCGTCACCGAAATTTCCGGATCTTCATAGGGCGCGTAGCTGATAAAGAGCGCATGGTTGGGGCGGTTCCTGCTCTCCTGCGCCGTACCGGTTTTGCCGGCCACGTTTACATCCAGATCCGCAAAGTAGGACTTATTCTCCACCACCTGGCGCATCCCCGCATGAATGGCATTCCAGTAAGCCGGATCCATATCAATGCGGTTTCTGACAGCCGCCGCATTTTCCCGGATCAAATCGCCGTTTTGATCTTCCACCTTGTCCACTAAGGTTAAATTATAACACGTCCCGCTGTTGGCAACGGTTGTAACGTATCGCGCAAGGCCTGCCGTCGTGTAGTTGTTCGTACCGTGACCGATGGCGGAACGCACTGCATCCAAGTCGGATACCCCCGGTGCATACTCCTCGATCTCGATGCCGGATGTCTCCGAAAGGCCGTACATATCCGCATATTTGGCCAGTTTCTGCAAGCCTACGCTGTCGTTATAGGTATCTCCCACTGTCGCCAGACGGTATCCCACCTCATAGAAAAACCAGTTACAGGAATGCCGCAGTCCCCCCGTTACATTTAAGGAGCCATGTCCGTTTCTGTTCCAACAACTGGGCGGTATCGGCACCTTATCGAAAAGCCCTACACAGGTAATGGTATCCGTGGTCGTGATGACCCCCTCCAAAAGCCCCGCCGTCGCCGAAATCGGCTTAAAGGTAGATCCGGGCGCCGTCCGCTGCTGAGTCGCATAGTTAAGCATCGGGCTGGACAGATCATTTCTCAGGCTTGCAAAATAAGCGGCATCCACACCGTTTGCCATCCTGTTGTTGTCATAGCTTGGATAAGAGGATATGGCACGCACATCCCCCGTATTCACATCCGTGACAACGATAGAGCCGGAATACGGGTCAATGGCAAGCTGTGCCGGCGTTAAGTCCAGCTGCTCGATACGATTTCGAAAAAAGACGTACGGCGTAAGCTCGCCCGCCCTAAAGCGGGCTATCTCCTCCTCCGGAGGATCCACGATATGTTGTTCCATCAAAAGTTCGCAGATCTGCCGCCCCGTGATCTCATCATTGAGAATCATATAACGGTAGATTTTCTTATCGAAGTCCACATCCTTATCAAGTACATCGAATGTGTATTCCAGAATTTTATGATAAATCTCTACCGAATCAGAATATCGGGAATCAATCGAAAGTTTGGCAACATTGACCCAATTCTGCGCAATGGCATAATTTAAGAACTCGTTCAAACTGATTTCTTCGTCCTTTGTCCACGCAATATAGGTGGCATCATTCTTATCCACCACATCCTTCATGAGAATGTTCCGGTCATAGAGGGTGGAAACAAAATAACTCTCGTAAACTTGATATTCCTCCGTCAGCACATTGTAGGGGTTGTAGGAGGTCATAAGCTCGTCCTCCAGTGTGGCAAATACCCGTGCTTTTTTATCCAAATACGCCGCTCGAACGGCCATTTCCGTATCACCCGCATATTTTGAGGTAAAATGGGAAGTATCGATCACATTATTGTTGATGCAGGCATAGTACACGTCATAGATCGGTATGGGGATATCCCCGCCGCTGCCGCCTTCCGGAGGCGTGTATTCCTTGATGTTTTGAATCTTAGCAAGCAGTATACTGGCCAATTTGGATTCCAGGATATGATAACAAGCCTTTTGTAATTCTGCGTCTATCGTTAACGTAATATCGTTCCCCGCGGACGGTTCCACCAAATCACTGGTTTCTACCACCTTACCCATATTATCCACGTGCACCGTTTCGGAACCCTTTTTCCCTTGCAACTCCATCTCCATGGATGCTTCAATGCCAGACTTTCCTACAGTGTCATTCAAATCATAATCCGGATTCTGTTCCTGCAGCGTCTTTAGTTCTTCCTGATCCACGCGCCCCGTATAGCCGATGATCTGAGCAAAATAAATGCTTTCATTATATTTGCGAATGGTTCCTTCCGCAATGGATACCCCATCTAAACTGTCTTCGTTCTCCATAATGACAGCCACTGTCTCCGGCGAAACGTTCTCGGCTACCGTAGTAGCAATGTAACGCTGATAACTGTTGGCACTCATGGCATAACGGATGGTGAGGATCTTTAAGACTTCCTCTTTTGTGAAACCAAGTCCCTCCACAAAACTGTCGGAATCCTTATCATCCGTATAATCTCCAATTCCGTATCGGGCGGTGCTGCAAAGATAAGTGATCACTTCGTCAGGGGTAGCGCTCTTGTACTTCTCTTTCATATCATCAATGGAGGCATACCCGTAAACATCCGCCAGAAAGCGCAGAAGCTGTGTCCCTTCCACGTTATAGCAGTACTCCCCGTTTTTGTCCATCTCGATATGAAAATCATGGATCACCTGGTCGCCATTTTCCTCAATCATCGCGATCAGACGACGGATTGTATCATTCAGCATGGCATTTTTTCGTCTTCCCGACTCATACACATCCTCAATGGTAACCGCATAAGCCAGCTCATTGTACGCCAAAAGATTTCCATTTCGATCAAGAATATTGCCTCTTGTTGCCGGCAGCGTCCTCTTTTTGGTGATCTTGAGCTGAAAGTTATTGTAATACTCCTCTCCCTTTACGATCTGCAGATGAAAGATCACGGAAATCAGATATCCTCCCATGCCAAGAATCACGAGCAGCAGGACGATCAGGCGTGAAGTGACCATATTCATGAAATTTTCTTTAAATCGCTCTAAAAACTCCTCAAACAAACTTTTTTCCGCTCCTCACTTCGTTTCGCTCAAGCCCCGTATTGATCCAGAGGATGAGCGGGTATAAAAGCAGAGTGACCGCAATGGTGTACACGATCTCCGGCAGGATCACGTGCAATACATAATATGTAAATTCAAAGCGTCCACGCAGCAGGAACAATATCACATAACAACCGATCCCATACAGAAAATCACTGCACAGAATCAGCGCAACAGGCAGCTTGATGTCCTGGGGATAAAAAATCGCCGCAAATTTCCCGTTCATATAGCCGATATACATATATAACAGCGCATAGAAGCCGATCACACTGGCAAAAAAAATATCAACCAGAAGCCCGCTGAAAAAACCGATCACCAGTCCCGTCTTCTCTCCCCTCATAAAGCCGAAAGAAGCCGTCAGCACAATCAGCAGATTCGGCACCACGCCGCCAAACGCCAATGCACGGAATACCGTACACTGCAGCAGGAAACATATGAAAATCAATAAGGCAGTAACAAGAACACGTTTCATATAGAATCTCCACTCTACGAAGAATATGCCTACTCCGGGATGGTCTGCTTGAGCTGCTTGATCACAAGCACCTCCTCCAGATGCTCAAAGTCAACAGCTGGTGTAATGTGACCCGATTTTGTCAGATTATTGGCATCCGGCGAGATGGTATTGATGTAACCGATCAAAATACCCGGCAGATACTTGTCGCTGATATCGGAGGTGACGACCTTGTCTCCTTCCACCACCACATTTTTACTGTCCACAAGCTGACCAAACTCAATCACGCCGGAAGCATAGAGTTTCAGGTTCCCCGATACGATCATGCGGTCAGCACTGGAGAGCACCATGGCGCTTACGTTGGAATCATCCGCAATAATGGACTTTACTTTTGCCCAATTCGGTCCCACGTCAACCACACGTCCCACCAGTCCGCTTCCTGCCATCACATTCATATCGACGGCAATGCCGTCCATGGCGCCCTTATTGATCACAAAGGCGTGGAACCAGTTGCCGGAGTCTCTGGCAATAATGCGCGCGCCCGTCTTCTCGTACTCGTCATACTGCGCATCCAGACTGTAGAGCTCCCGCAGATTTGTCAACTCATAGCGATCCTGCTGGAGCCTGGTGTTCTCGATCGTGAGCTCAGCCACCTGTCTTTCCAGTTCTTCGTTTCTGGCGATCAGCTCTCTGATCTGCACAAGCTCCTCAGAACGTCCCGCGAGCCAGCTGCCAACCACACTGATCCCCTCCTCGAAGGGAACCACGATATAGCCTGCTACCGCTGACAACGGACCGCTGAATATTTTCGTGTTAAATGTCAGCAATACCAAAGCTGTGCAAAGGATTGTTAAAATAAAAAGGAGATATTTACCGGGTAACGTAAATTTTTCTCCTTTTTTCCTGACGATTGGACTCATTTACTCATTCCTTCTATGGCATAAGCTACCGTTTTATAATTATCGTCCTTGATGATCCTGGCAAGGCCCAGCGCCACGCTTGTTACCGGGTTCTCGGAAACATTCACCTGAAGCCCGGTGCCTTTGCTCATCAGCTGAGCAAACTTGCTCACCTGAGAAGCGCCTCCTGTCAAATAGATTCCGTGACGGTAGATGTCCGCTGCCAGTTCCGGCGGCGTGCGCTCCAAAATCACCTTGATATTATCTATGATGGAATTAAAATGCTCCACAAGGCATTCATCCACAAGCGCTGTGGGAATCTCTCTCTCCACGGGAAGCCCCGTCACGATGTCGCGTCCATAGACAAGCGCTCCCTCGCGCTCCCGTTCCAACTCAAGCAGCGAGGTTTTTACCACCTCCGCCGTCTTGCCGCCGATGATGAGACTGTATTCCCTTCTGATCGCTGCCTTGATCGCCTCATCAAATTTTCTGCCGCCCACTTTGATCAGGCGGCTCAAAACGATGCCTCCCAGCGAAAGGATAGATATCTCCGTGGTATCAAACCCGACATTCACCACGATAACGCCCTGCGAATTTTTGACGTCAATCCCCAGTCCCAAGCCGTCAGCGACCGCTTTATCCACCATCATGACCCTTCTCGCCTTGACGTTTGATTCCTTGATCAAATCTTTGAAAGCGCGCTTTTCCACTTCCGTCACATCCCAGGGAACGGCAATGTAATAATCGGCAGGACGAATGTTATTTCTCATCATGCCATTCAAAAAATACTTTACCAATGTCTCCATGTTTTGGATATCCGCAATCACGCCGTTGCTCAGCGGATAGGTAATACTGATGTTACCCGGCGCCTTCTCATACATCTCAAACGCCGCGTCTCCGTATGCAAAAAGCGTTCTTTTGTTCTCGATGGCGATCATGTTTTTTTCCACAAAGACATCATCGTCCGCACGGTTGTAGATTTTAATGTTACTGGTGCCCAAGTCGATTCCAAATGCGTTGTTTGCCAAGGTAGATTTACCCCTCTTTCTCTCTTTTACTGCCCCTTTACTTCCCCATCAAAACAGGATACCTCTGTCAGTAATTTACTTTCCCGAAAACTGAAATAACAGTTATCACCAAGGATGATATGATCCAAAAGCGGAATATCCGCCATAATACCTACGCGCCCGATCCGCTCCGTGATCTTAATATCACTCTCGCTGGGGACAGGATCCCCGCCCGGATGATTGTGCAGCAGCATGATATTCGCCGCACCACCACGAAAAGCGTAGGCATAGACCTCTCGCGGCGACAGCAGGGAAGCATTCACCGTACCCTTAGAGAGGATCTCCTCCCCGATCAGATGCAGTGCCGAATCCAAAAGCAGGATTCGGATATGCTCCACATTCTCATGTCGGAACAGCTCCATATAATAGTCCGCTACCGAGTAAGCATCACGAAAGCTAAGACCACCCTTTGCCTTCGTCCTTGCCATCCGCCTTGCGCATTCGGCAATTGCCTTTAACTGGACCGCTTTTACACTGCCAATGCCTTCGATCCGTCGAAGTTCCGTTTCCGGAATGTGATAAAGCCCGAGAAGGCCGTTCCCGTAGCGGGCTGTTTCCGCAAGCACCCGTTCTCCCAGCGCTTTTGCACACAGACCTTTTGTCCCCGTCCGCAGCAAAATAGCCAAAAGCTCCGCGTCTGTCAGATTTTCAGCTCCCAACGCCGCAAACCTCTCGTAGGGGAGGTCCTGCAGCCTGTAATAATCATTGTTCACACACTTGCCTGATTTCATGCAGTCTCTTTCCCGACAGCTTCTCTCCAAAAGCGTTTGTGACTAAATCAGACGATATATGACGATCGCCAATGCGATCCCAATAATGCCTGCTATCGTGAGCCTGATCGACAGACCGAACGTGACGCTTAAGATCCCCAGATCCAGCACCAGAGGCTGTGTTAAGCCAAAGGACTGCCCATAATTCAGCCAGGTGGAGGGAAATAGGCTTCCGATAAAACCGCCGATCACGATTCCTGCCATGATCAGCAGGACGCAGACCCAACCATTCTTACGCATAATTAAGTACGATCTCCTTTCTCCAAGGCCCATTTTAACACAATCGGATATTGATGTACACAAAAAAAGGGATTTTTTTACAACAGCTTACAGATTCCACGATCGACCAGATTCTGTACGCTCTTTAGGATGCCCAGCTTCGCGTGGGGAAAGGTGAGCCCGCCCTGGAAATAGACCGCATAGGGCGGTGCGATCGGTCCGTCCGCCGAAAGCTCAATAGAGGAACCCGAAACAAAGGCGCCTGCCGCCATGATAACTTTGGAGTCGTACCCTGGCATATCCCAAGGCTCAGGCTTCACGAAACTGTCCACCGGAGCCGACGCCTGAATGCCCTCGCAGAAAGCGCAGACCCCTTCCGGCGAACCAAGAGTCACGGCCTGAATGATATCGTGGCGGCTCTCCGTGCCGTCTGGTATCACGGCAAAACCCATCTTCTCGTAAAGATTCGCTGCAAAGATCGCCCCTTTTAAGGCAGCAGCCGTCACCGTAGGCGCCAGGAAAAGCCCCTGATAGAAAGCGGAAAGAACGCCCAGCGATGCGCCGACTTCCTTGGCAAGCCCAGGTGAGGTCAGGCGGCAAGCCGCATTCTCCACGCACTCGCTTTTCCCTGCAATATAGCCGCCGATGGGCGCCAGACCGCCTCCGGGATTCTTGATCAAAGAACCGACCACCATATCCGCCCCCACCTCGGACGGCTCGATGGTCTCCACAAACTCGCCGTAACAATTGTCCACCATCACCAGAACATCGGGCTTTATTTTTTTGACAAAGGAGATCAACTCGCCGATCTTTGACACAGACAGAGTCGGTCTGATCTGATAGCCCTTGGAACGTTGAATGGTGACAAGCTTTGTTTTTTCGCCAATAGCCGCGCGGATGCCCTCATAGTCAAAGCCGCCGTCAGACAGAAGGTCCACCTGCCTGTAGGTTATGCCGTACTCTGCAAGGGACCCTCTGGAGGGACGGATGCCGATGACCTCCTCCAGCGTGTCGTAGGGCTTCCCCACAGGAGATAACAATTCGTCTCCCGGACGCAGATTGCTTAAAAGCGCCAGCGCCAGCGCGTGCGTGCCGCAGGTGATCTGCGGACGTACCAGGGCGTCCTCCGTCCGAAAAACGGCAGCATAGACCTTTTCCAGCGTATCCCGTCCCAGATCGTTGTAACCGTAGCCCGTGGTTCCCAGCAGACAGGCTTCGCTCACGCCCGCCGTCTGCATGGCGCGGATCACTTTCAACTGATTGTACTCCGCATTTTCATCGATCTGCGCAAAACGCGGCGCCAAAGAAGCAAAGGTCTCCTCCCCGAAGCGATATACCGCCTCCGATATTCCAAATTGTTCGTATTGTTTCGATAATTCCATCATTTTTTCGTTTTCCCTTTCTACCCCTGTCAGGGCTTTTGATGAAGACGCAAAGCTCTGCATGTCCGTGCAGGTGGTGCCCCATTGCTGATTTTCCCCGAAAACATCAGAAAAAACCATCATTTTCTCAGGCGTTTCAAAGTATGGTATCCGTCAAATTTTTTCCTCGATTTTCGTGTTTTGCCTGTATTTTTTCGAAAAATAACAATAATTATGGTAAATAACACAGTCTATTAAATCGTAATTTCGACAGTGCCTTTCTGCAGTCCTATGGAAAACGCTGTATTTATCCCGATTTCCAGAACTTTACAGGATGATCGCTTTTTCGTGCAAGATTTCCTGCATTCTATCCAGCGCATTTTGACCAGCTTGGTCAACTTGCGGTTTCTCCACCCAAATGACCTCTTTTTCCCGTCGAAACCAGGTCAGCTGTCGTTTGGCAAAGTGCCTGGTATCGCGCTTTATCAGGTAAATTGCCTCCTCCAGCGTAAGCTCTTCCTCCAGATAACGCAGGATTTCCTTATAGCCAAGTCCCTGCATGGACACCATGTCTTTTGTACAGCCCATTTCTTTCAGCCGCTGCACTTCTTCCACCAATCCTGCCGCCACCATCTGCTCTACCCGCAATTCGATCCTGCTGTAGATTTCCTCCCGGCGGTCATTGAGGACAAAGTAAGCAAACCGATAGGGCGAAACATTTTGTCTTTGCACTTCATTGTGTGCAGAGATCGGCTGTCCCGTCTTTTCATAAAACTCCAAGGCGCGGATGACCCGCTTTACATTGTGAGCATGAATGCTCTCACAGGCGGCGGGATCCACAGCTTTCAATCTTTCATAAAGCGCTTCCACCCCTTCTCGTTCGGCAAACGCTTCCAGTTTTCTTCGCAGGGAAGTATCTTCATCATTTTCAGTAAAGTCAATATCATAAAGCACTGCCTGAATATAAAAACCGGTACCTCCCACCAGAATGGGGATGTGTCCGCGCTCATAGATCCCCGCCATTGCCTCCTTGGCAAGCTTTTGGAAGATCACCACATTAAAAGCCTCCGTCGGCTCCAACACGTCAATCAGATGATGCGGCACGCCCGCCATCTCCTCCGTCGTGATCTTGGCAGAACCGATATCCATATGACGGTAGACCTGCATGGAGTCGGCAGAGACGATCTCGCCGCCAATCGCCTTCGCCAAGGCAATGGACAGGGCGGTCTTACCCACAGCCGTCGGCCCCGTCAGAATCACCAGCGTCTGTCCTGTCTCCTGTTTGTTTGATGCCATCTGATATTTATCCCTTCCAGACTATTTTGTCACTTACGAAACGCATCCTATTTGTACATTTCTCACAACCTAAATGCGTTTCGCACTATTTAAACAATCCGCTTGAATTTCCGCTCCAGCTCCTGCTTTGACATGGAAATGATGGTAGGTCTGCCATGCGGACAGTTATAGGGATTCTTAAGCGTCAATAACTCATCTAAAAGACTTTCCATCTCCGCCCGACTGATGCGCATATTGCCCTTGACCGCCGCCTTACAGGCCATGGTCGCAATGCGGATACGGATGCTCTCAGGGGTGCCCGAGACCGCTTCCTCCACCAGCTCGTCCAGCACTTCGCAGAAAAACGCTCCCTCCCCGTAGCCGTAAAGGTCGAGCGGCACACCGCGGATGGCATAGTCGTTTCCGCCAAACTCCTCCACCACAAACCCTAACGCCTCAAAATCCTCCTTATGCATCGCCAGACACTCCTTTTCCCGATTATTAAGCGTCAGAATTGTCGGGGGATTTAAGGTCTGGGACAGGATATTCTTTTCCAAAAACCGTTTCATCAAACGTTCATACTTTACCTTCTCGTGAGCGGCATGCTGATCGACGATCAAAAGCTTATTCTCAAAGGTGATGAGCCAATAAGTATCGAAAATCTGACCGATGATCTCAAACTGCGGCCTTGTTTCTTGCGTGAGGATGCGGCTGTCAAAGAGATTCATCTGTTCGGGCTGCGAAGCTGACAAAACTTCTGCCTTCGGAGCCGCGACACTCTCTTTTCCGGACAATAATGCCTGTTTTTGAGTCGGTGTTCCATCTGTCATCTTTTGGTCTGCGTCCCCGCCATATAACGGCACATCCTCGTGCAGCATATTTTCATCCACGCCGTTCTTCTGATTTACATAACTTTCCTCCCCTGTTGTCCGCTGCTGACTGTTCTCACGAACTGCACTGATTGCTGCGCTGTACACGTTCTCTGCCGGCACTGTCGCAGTATCCTGTTTCTTCTGCTTCGTTTCAGAGCTCTGCCGCGCCTCGAAGGGTTCCCGTTTACTTTCCTGCCGCAGCGCTGCGTTTCCCAGCTCTTTTTGCTGTAGTTCTAAGATTCGCCGCGCCTCAAACGGTTCCGGCGCACTGTTCCTGCCTTCCCGTCTTTCAGCTTTTCCGCTCTCCCGCCTGTCACTGAGCGTGACCTCCGGAATCATCTCCCGCCCGTAAAGTGCCTCATACACAGCGTCCTTTACCGCCTCATGAAAGGCGGGACCGTCGGCAATCCGCACCTCCAGCTTGGAGGGATGGACATTGACGTCGATTTTTTCCGTGTCGATCTGGAAATGCAGGATGCAGAAGGGGAATTTGTGCTGCATCAGATACTCGCGGTACCCCTCCTCCACCGCCTTGCTGATGAGGGCACTGCGGATATAGCGGCCGTTGATGTAAAATATCTCAAAGGAACGGTTGGCACGGTTGATCGCGGGCTTCCCCAAAAGCCCCGTGATCCGCATCCCTTCCCGCTCGCAGGAAAAGTCAAGCAGTTCTGCGGAAATCTCCTTTCCATAGATACGGTAGACGATCTCCCGTAGGTCGCCGCTCCCTGTCGTATAGAATTTCGTCTGCCCGTTTAACTGAAATTTGAAGGAAATCTCAGGATTTGACATGGCCAGATGCTCCATCAGCTCCGCCACATAGGAACCCTCCGTCCTCGGCATCTTTAAGAATTTCCTGCGCGGCGGCGTATTAAAAAAGAGATTGCGCACGATCAGTGTGGTGCCCGTCGGTGCGCCGATCTCCTCCCGTTCCTTTTCCACGCCGCCTTCGATCACATAGCGGATGCCCGTCAAATCTTCCGGCGTCTTGGTAACCAGCTCCACCTGCGCCACCGCCGCGATGCTGGCCAGCGCCTCTCCACGGAAGCCAAGACTGACCAGACTGGTCAAATCCTCTGCGGACGAAATCTTACTGGTGGCATGACGTAAAAAGGCATTTTCCACCTGAGATTTTTCAATACCGCCGCCGTTATCCGTGACCCGGATCAGCGTGGTACCGCCTTCCCGAATCTCCACCGTGACAGCCGAAGCTCCCGCGTCAATGGCGTTCTCCACCAGCTCCTTGACCACACTGGCAGGCCGCTCCACCACCTCCCCGGCGGCGATCTTGTCTATCGTTTGATTGTCTAGAATGTTTATTTTAGCCACGCAATCTCCTATCTGCAACAATATGCGGAGAATGCCGCTTTTCAGGCATTCTCCTGCGTGAAACTTAGTGCTTCTTGGCGTCCCGTCCAATGGCGGGACGTCTTTAGAAGCACTTTTCACGCTACCACCTATTTTTGAGCCGATTCTGCAGCCGATACAATGTATTGAGCGCATCCACAGGCGTCAGGTTGCTCACGTCGATCTCCTTTAATTCCCGCACCACATCCTCATCCGTCACGGTGTCGAACAGGGATATCTGCTCCAAATCCACCTCATCATAGTGCACGGGCTTTTTCCGTTCGCCTCTGGAATGATCCACCTCGATATTCTGCACCCGCTCGGTGATATCGTTGTCGCTTAGCTGTTCCACGATCTCCTTGGCCCTGTCGATGACCATATCGGGCACCCCTGCCAGCTTTGCCACCTGAATACCGTAACTCTTATCGGCCCCACCCTTCACGATTTTCCGCAGGAACACGATATCGTCGCCCTTTTCCTTGACAGCGATACAGTAGTTATTGACGTTGTCCATCTTCCCTTCCAGCTCGGTCAGTTCATGGTAGTGGGTGGCAAACAACGTTTTTGCGCCCAAAAGTTTTCGATTGCTGATATGTTCTATCACTGCCCAGGCAATGCTTAGGCCGTCAAACGTGGAAGTTCCCCTGCCGATCTCATCAAGCACCAGCAGGCTGTTGGGGGTCGCATTTCTTAAAATGTTCGCCACCTCGTTCATCTCCACCATGAATGTGGACTGGCCGCTTGCCAAATCGTCGGAAGCGCCCACCCTGGTAAATATCCTGTCTACAATGCCGATATCCGCCTTCGCCGCCGGCACAAAGGAGCCGACCTGCGTCAGTAAAACAATCAGCGCCACCTGCCTCATATAAGTAGACTTACCCGCCATATTGGGGCCTGTGATCACGGCGATACAGTGCTTTTTGTCGTCCAGATGCGTGTCGTTGGCAATGAACATATCATTATGGATCATCTGCTCCACCACTGGATGGCGGCCTTCTTTGATATCGATCACACCCTTATCATTCAAGGACGGTCTTACATAGTGATTCTGTTCCGCCACAAAAGAAAGCGAAGTGAAGACATCAAGCCTTGCCACCGCCCGCGCCGTCTTCTGGATCCGCTCCACCTCATTTGCGATCGCATCCCGAATCTCACAAAAGAGGTCGTATTCCAGACCAAACAACTTATCCTCCGCATTGAGGATAGAATCTTCCAACTCCTTTAAGCGCGGCGTCGTATAACGCTCCGCGTTCGCGAGCGTCTGCTTGCGCACATAATCCTCCGGCACCTGATCCTTGTAGGAGTTTGTGACCTCAAAGTAATAACCGAAGACCTTGTTATATTTGATGCGCAGATTCCTGATGCCCGTGCGCTCTCTGTCTTCTTCTTCCAAGGCTGCCAGCCATTTCTTACCGTCTGTCTTGGCCTTGCGTAGGGAATCTATGGTCTCATGGAAGCCTTCTCTGATGATGCCGCCTTCCTTCAAGGCAATCGGCGGTTCTTCATCAATAGCATCTTCGATCAGATGATGAATATCCTCTAACGGATCCATATTTTCATAAATTTCCCGAAGAAGCGGCGCGTCAATATCGGCAAGGATCGTCCGCAGGGAAGGAAGCATGGCCAAAGAATTGCGAAAGGCAATCAGGTCTCTGGGGTTTGCAGTCTTATAGCTTACCTTGCCCAGAAGCCTTTCCAAGTCATAAATCGTATGCAGGTATTCCCGCATTTCCTCCCTGTCTACGCTTTTTTTACAAAGTGCCTCCACCGCGTCCAGCCGTTTAGTGATCCTGTCTTTGTCGATCAGAGGCTGCTCGATATACTTTCGCAAAAGCCTGCCGCCCATGGCAGTCTTTGTACGGTCCAGTACGCCCAGAAGCGAGCCCTTTTTCTGTTTTTCACGCAGAGTCTCGATCAATTCCAGATTGCGCCTGGTGGAGCTGTCAAGCAGCATATACTTGCTGGTCAGATAAGGGTAGATATGGGTAAAATGGGCAAGCGAGGTCTTCTGCATCTCGTAGAGGTACTGCAACAGTGCCCCCGCCGCGATCAGTCCCACGGGAAAATCCTCGATTCCCAGCCCCTGCAAGCTGCTCACTCCAAAATGCTTCATCAACAGCTTTTTGCAGCCGTCCTCGTCGAAATAATGCTGCGCCAGCGAGTACACACTCACATTCAAACGGTTTTTCAGATCGTCAATGTCGTAGCCGCTGACGAAGAACTGCTCGTTGCAGATCAGCTCCGAAGGGCCATATTTATTGATCTCGTCCTGCAATTTTCGGATATCTTCAAGCTCCGTCAGATAATAATCCCCCGTGGTAACGTCCGCCACCGACATCCCGATCTTGCCCGGAAAATATGTCACGCAGATCAGATAATTATTTTTCGTATCGTCAAGCGCCTGTAAATTCAGGTTCGTGCCCGGCGTCACGATACGGATCACCTCGCGCTTGATGATACCCTTCGCGCTTTTCGGATCTTCCACCTGCTCGCAGATCGCTACCTTAAAGCCCTTGGAAACCAGCTTGTTCAGATAACTGTCAACCGCGTGATAGGGAACGCCGCACATGGGTGCACGCTCCTCCTGACCGCAGTTTTTCCCCGTCAGCGTGATTTCAAGCTCCTTGGACGCCGTGATGGCATCCTCAAAGAACATCTCGTAAAAATCCCCCAAACGGTAGAACAAAATACAGTCCTGATACGACTTTTTCGTCTCCAGATATTGCTGCATCATCGGTGTTAATTCAGCCATTGATCATCAACCATCTTTCCCAGTCTTGTATGTTTTGATTGACCCAACCAGTCAACCATCCTACCTGTATAATAAAAACCGTGACAGCAGTCAAGCACCACCATCACATATTTTCCGACCAATCTTTTGTCCGCCTTAAAGTGCACCAGCATATTGTTGGAGAGGCGTCCCGTCACAAGGGCAGGATCCTGTTCGTTGACTTCCTCCACCAGCGCCTCCATCACCTTACCCTGTAAAAGCGCCGCCCGCTCCTTTGCCGTCTCCTGTACAACAGTAAGAAGCTTGTCAAAGCCCTCCCGCACGATCTCCTCGGGCACCTGGTTTTCCATGGCGGCGGCTGGCGTCCCCGTCCGTTTGGAGTAGATAAAGGTAAAGGCATTGTCATACTGCACCCGCCGCACCACGTCGATCGTCTCCTCCACGTCCGCAAGCGTCTCCCCCGGGAAACCCACGATCAGGTCCGTGGTGATGGCAATGTCAGGGATCTCCTTTTTCAGCCTGTCCACCAAAGCCAGATACTGCGCCTTCGTATACTGCCTGTTCATGGCCTTTAAGATCCTGTCAGAACCCGCCTGCAAAGGCAGATGCAGATGGCGGCAGATCTTTTTCGAGTCCCGCATCACCGCGATCAGCTCGTCGGAAAGGTCTTTCGGGTGGGAAGTCATAAAACGGATGCGCCTGATCCCCTCGATCTGCTCCACTTCCCGCAAAAGCTCCGCAAAGGTCATGGGATGTTCCAACGTTTTCCCGTAAGAGTTGACATTCTGCCCAAGCAGCATGATCTCTGAAACACCGTCTTCCGACAGCGCTTCTATCTCCCGCAGGATGTCCTTGGGCTCCCGGCTCCTCTCCCTGCCGCGCACATAGGGCACGATGCAGTAGCTGCAAAAGTTGTTGCAGCCGAACATGATGTTGACGCCCGACTTGTAGCTGTATTTGCGCTTGACGGGAAGGTCTTCCACGATTTTGTCGGTGCCCTCCCAAATCTCAGCTACCATGCCGTCGCTCTCATACATATCTGCCAGCAGCCTTGCAAACTCAAAAATATTGTGCGTGCCAAAGATCAAATCAACGAAGCGATAGCTTTTCTTGATTTTTTCGACCACCTTCTGTTCCTGCATCATGCAGCCGCAAAGAGCGACCTTTAAGTATGGTTTCTTCTTTTTGAGGCTGTTTAGAACGCCCAGCCGCCCGTAGACCCGCTGATTGGCATTGTCCCGCACCGTGCAGGTGTTATAGAGGACAAAGTCAGCCTCGTCCTCGGTTTCCACCAGCTCATGTCCGCTTGCAAGCAGGATGCCTGACAGCTTTTCCGAGTCTCTGGCGTTCATCTGACAGCCGAACGTGACCACGCAGGCTTTGGGGGCTGCGCCGTGAGCGCGCACAAAAGCGTCCACCGCTTCGCGGCAGCGCCCGATATCCGCATCCTGTCCTTCTGTTTTTATCACCTGCTCCTCCTGCAATGTCATCTCCACTTTTCTGATTTTCCAGAATGTCGAAAATCATACCGTATAGAAACCGCAAAAACAAAATAGAGCGGAACCCCGGCCCAACATCTTCGGCTCACACTCTAAATTTGCATGACAAAATACCATATATAGTATACTGAAACATCTGAAAAATAGCAACTCTTTTCGTATGTTTTTCACGTTGAATTGATTTTTTATGCAGAATATATGAGATATTCAATCAGAAGTCGTCGGGTAATCGTACAATAGGGTTCTCCTGCGTAATTCGCTTTCTCTGCTTATAGACCACTTCCTGCAAATCCATATCTTCGATCAGCTGTTTCGCGCTCCTATCATCAGCGCCGATGTCCTCCACAATATGCGCATCCGAACCGATGGTCACGTATTTCCCGCCGTTTACCCGATAAATCTCTAACAATTCTTTTCCCGGCATGGTCTGCGCATGCCCTTTTCTCAGGGAAGATGTGTTGATCTCCAAAATGATATCCTTTTCCAGCAGCGTCGAAAAGATCTCCTTTATCACAGCTTCCGTATAATAAATCTCGCCATAATAGCTCTTCGGAAAATCAATATGCCCCAATACGTCAAAGCCGCCCGCCTGAACGGTCTTTAATACTTCCTGCCAGTACATCGTATAAAATTCCTTAGCAGAATACCTCTCTCTCACTTGTTGACACGGAAACAACCCGCCGATCCAGTGAATGCTTCCGATGATAAGATCATAGGGGTATTTTGACAGCTCCGCCAACCGTTCCTGATACAGATGCGGCTCCCCAAACTCAAAGCCTGCCAATACTTCTATGTCATTGCCCGCCTTGCTTTGAACTGCCCGGAACCGTTCCCAAAACGCTTCCGCCGAATAATAGCCATATCCGTAATCATCCGGATTCATATCCACATGATCCGTAAAGCAGATCGTTTCGATTCCCTTCTTTTTTGCTTCCGAAATATAGTCTTCCATTTTCGCTTCCGAATCACATGAAAATGCTGTGTGGATGTGCTGATCTCTCATTTTGTTAATTCCTTTCCGCTGCCGTATGCTGCAAATACTTCCTGCCACGGACTGATTTATCCCTTCACCGCCCTGACCATAAAGTAAAGCTCCGTAATGTCCTCCTTCTGGCATTCCATGTATCCGTCGATTACGAAACCGACAGCAAGCAGCCCGCCCAAATAGGTCTCCATGGTGTGACCGTACTCGATCCAGTCAGAATCGTCATGCTCTTTGGAACAATAGGGCATTCTGTGCAACGCCTTATAATAGCCGCCTGTTTCGTCCTCGATATAATCGCACATATAGTTTACGGGATTCGGCGCCATCATCAGAAAAACGCCGCCCTTTTTTAACACCCGAAAACTTTCCCGATATGCCGCCGCAGGATCGGGAAGATACATGAAGGACGGCGGGTTTATGATCAGGTCAAAGCTGCCGTCGCCAAACATCGACAAATCGCACATATTTCCCTTTACCAATTCAATCTGTAAGTTTTCCCGCTTAGCAATCTCGCGGTCTTTCTCCAGCATTTTACCGGAAAGATCAATAACGGTCACATCCGCCCCGGCACAGGCAAGCAGCGGTGCCTGCAAGCCGCCTGCGCCCGCCAGACAGAGGACCTTTTTGCCTTTGACATCCCCCAGCCACTCTACCGGCACTTCCCTGTCAAAGAACATCAGCCGCAGCCTGCCTTCCCGCGCAGCCTGAAGATCCTCCCCGGCTGCAGATGCCGTCCAATCCGCGCTGTTTTCCACCAGCTGATCAATATTTTTTTCTACCTGTGCAAAAACATCTTCTTTCATACCTTTTTCCTCTCTCCCTATATCCTGATTTAACCGCTCCAATCAAAAACGGTTCATAGTCCATGCCCACTCTAAAAGATACATACAGTTCAAATAATCCTTAAACCCGGAAGAACGCGAATCGATATCACTTGCTTCTATTCCCTGCATTATTTTGATTTCAAACTGTAATAAAGAACAGTTTGAATCAAGATAATCTTCTTCTCTGCTATAAAAAATCAAAATAGGATATTCCTTGGAAAAACGATCTTCATGATACTGATAATATTTTTTTGAGGCGCTGTTTCTATTCAATTCATAAATACCTAAATGACTGCACACAGCAAACGCCTGCTTTACATCATGATAAGAATCTAACTTCCTTGCTTTTAAATCACTTTCCTGCAAAAGTGTTAATCCAAACACCCGATCTATTTGATCGAATACTTCTTCCTTTGATTTTTTACAGGGAACTATTTTGTCCCGGTAATAAACTTCTAATTGTTTGAAAAAATCGGGTTTTGTTGCATCAATATCTTTGAATTCCATATGTAAGCGTTCTTTCTTTCACAATCAAACTGTTGCAAATCATCTTTTAGATTTTTAATGGAATTATTATAGCATGTAAATGATAGCAGGTAAACGTCAAATCAAATACTGCCAATAAATGCTTCTGTCTCACGACATTTTACCCAAAATATCAAACCTGCCGCACAGGGTCGTGTTACAATAAGCTTAGATTCAGCAGTGCACCTGTTTGCCGCGAAACCGCAGGAATGGAGGAAGGATTGAAAAATCATGCACAATATTAAGCTTCTTATGGCTGCTCTTACCTATATCGAACAGCATTTAAGTGACGAGATCAAAACAGAAGACATTGCCGGCAGCTGTTTTTGTTCGAAATCCACCCTCGAAAAGCTGTTTCGCAAAGCGCAGCATATTTCCGTCCATGATTACGTGGTCCGCAGAAGAATGATGCTGGCGGCAAAGAAAATATCGCTAAATCCCCAAACGCCCATTCTGGACATTGCAATCGAGTACGGTTACAGCACGCATGAATCCTTCGCGCGCGCATTTGAACAAGTCTGGAACTGTAAACCATCCGAGTTTCGGCAAACGAAATTCACGGAACTGTTTCCCCGGCGAAACGCGCCGTGGGAGGAAGGAGAAAATATGATACCGAGAACATCTGTAGATATCAGCGAATTATATGATTTATTTCAGGAAAGAAGGGACTGCTACTTTGTTACCAGCGACATCAAGCATCTGATCCCGATCAATGAGATTTCCCATAAAGCGGGCGATCTGGCGATTTTGGAGCAGATGCGGCGTATGACGGCATCCGCCGGAGAAGACGATATTGTATTCCGCATCGGCGGCGATGAGTTCTGTATGTTGACTTCCAGCAGTGAAGCGGCTTATGCGGAAGAAATCGCCGAAAAAATCCGCGGCATGAATCAACAGACCTTTTCCTATGAGAACCGGGAAATCCCCCTCTCGCTTCATGTGAATACCGTAAGTCTGCAAAACTGCCGCCATATCGAGGAAGTCTTTACGGGGCTGCACAGCGCGATCAGCGAAAACAAGGTATAAGGCGGCTTTTCACCAAAAATTTACCAATTGATAACCATAAATTCACTGAGGACCTTTTATTCGTAGAAGGTCCTCAGCGCTTCTATCAGATAGTCGATATCCTTCGCTCCCGCTGTCTCCAATGCCGAGTGCATGGCAAGCTGCGGCAAGCCGATATCCACCGTATTGACCGACACCTGCGACATCGCGATATTGCCAAGCGTTGACCCGCCTATGATATCCGCACGGTTGGCATAAGACTGAAAAGGCACTCCGGCCCTGTTGCAGATATCTTTCATCACAGCTGCCGAATACGCATCCGTGGCATATTTCTGGCTTCCGTGGTACTTGATCACGATACCGCCGTTTACTACGGGTCTGTTGGTCTCGTCAGCCTTACCGGGATTGTTCGGATGGAGCGCATGAGCGTTATCTGCGGAAATCAGAAAGCTGTCAGCCAGCAGACAGCGATATTCTTCCCCATCAATATCAAGCGCACCGCTGATCCGTTCCAGCACATCCCGCAAAAAAGTAGAGGCCGCGCCCTGTTTTGTGCCGCTTCCCACTTCTTCATTATCGAACACCGCACATAGGTTTACATAATTATTGGACACTCTGTCTGCCAGTGCTGTCATCCCAGCATAAGCACATTCGAGGTCGTCAAGCCTCGGTCCGGCGATAAAGGCATCGTCCAAACCAACCAAGCGGCATTTGTCCCTGTTATACAAGTAGAGATCGCTGCCCAGAATCTCCTGTTCTTTCACACCTGCTTGCTTTGCAATCTGCTTCATCAAACTGCCTTGATCAGACGCCTCACCGATAATAGGCTGCATATCCGTCTGGGGATTATATTCTACCCCCTTATTCATATCCCGGTTCATATGGATGGCAAGATTGGGAATGATGGCTGTGTCCCGATCCAGATTGACCAGACAGCTGCGCAAGTCCTCGCCGTCTTTGATCACGATCCTGCCCGCAATGGAAAGCGGTCTGTCCAGCCACGTGGAAAGGATCATCCCGCCGTACTTTTCCACGTTCAGCTTGAGATAACAATCATTCACCGCGATTTCCGGTAACTCCTTGATCTTAAAGCACGGAGAATCGCTGTGTGCCGCCGCCATATGGAAGCCCGACGGTTTCTCCCTCGGTATTGTAAAAGCAATCAGGGAAGAACCGTTTCGGTTTACATAATACTTCTCTCCTAGTTCCAATTTCCAGCGTTCTCTTTCCGACAATTTCAAAAATTCCCGCGCATCCAGCAGTTTTTCCAGATTTGCCACTGCATGAAAGCTGGTGGGACTTTCGTCGATAAAAGTAAATAAATTTTGCAGGCTTTTTTTCTTCATATCTCTTTCATCTTTCCTCATTTTACTTTTTTAAACTTCTTCTGTTTTCACGATAGAGAAACCATTTTTCAAATAGATCCTGAGTGCGCTTTGATTCCAATCCGCGACATGCAGAATGATGGGAGAAGTATGATTGCTTTGCAGGCAGGAAACGGCAAACCGCAATAACGCTGTTCCATACCCCATCCTTTGAACGCTCTTTTCCACAACCAGATCGTCGATTTCATTGCCGTATATGGCAACAGAACCGATTATGTTTTCATCGTTCTCGAGAATATAGATTTCCCCTTTTTTGCGTTCCAATTCTTCTCGACTTCCACAGCACTCTATCGGAAATCGCTGTAAAGCGATTCTCATATCGCGGAAGCAATCATCATAGATCCTCTTATACTCATTATAATCCAAAGCCGAGTAATTCCTTAACTGCAAATTTGAGATAATGCGTCCTCCTTGATATTCCATTGTATGTGCTGCAATTTTCACTCCCATTCCTCCCACAAATAAGGACTTAGAAAACAAACATGATCCATAAAATCGGATAGGTTTTCCGAATATCCCTGTTTGTCAAAAGATAAACGCTTCCAAAAGCCAGACTGGAGAGCATGGTTACGATCCCCGTTATGATATCTTTGGTAAAAAAGTGCCCGATGCCCCAAGTGATGGCAACAATGATACCGCCATAAGGGATATTTTGTTTATGAAACCACTTTTCAAAGGCGATTTGACCAAATACCAGAATCAGCGTGACCAAAATCGTCTCAAAAATATAATAGATATACTGAAAAACGAATTTCACGGGACCGTTTGCATAAAATTCCTTCATCACCTTGCTGCCGCCCCAGTCAAAATAGGAAATACATAAAAATCCAATGATAAACAAAAGAATAAGCAGCCACTGCCAGACTGCCATTTTCGTCCCTTTTTGAAAGATGTCAAACGCATACTTTTTCTTTGCAAACAAAACGATGCCAAAACTTGCAGCGCCCCATAAAATACACGTCATCACCCAGTGCAAAATCGCCTGCAAATCCGTCCATTCTTTCATGGAAGTCCCATACAAAATCGGCTCAATCCCAAAAGCCAGCGCTATCTCAAACCCGATACTCGCAAAAGCCGCCAGCGCCAGCAAAAAATACCCCATCCCCGATTCTTTTTTCATAAAACCATCCCCCTCATATGGAATTTACTGCAGCCGAGTTTCACGCAGTGGAACTCGCGTAGTTAATGCCGAAGGCATTTACTACAGGCTACTGCCAGCGCCCCCGGTCCGATATGACACGCCACACTTAAGGAAAGCGGATCCATATGTGTCTCAAACCCCGGAAATGCTTCCTCCACTTCCCGCTTCAGCTGCTCCGCTGCCTCTTTATCATAAGTGTAAGCGATCTGCAGATGGATATTATCAGGCGCCACGCCGCCGAACCGCTTCTCCATATCGTTTCGGATCGCGTTTATCATAATGCTCTTTCCCTGAGAGACCGTCCTCGCCTTTGCAAAGGCATCCAACTTTTCCCCCTGGATCTGCAAAACAGGCTTCAGCCGCAGGATCGTCCCCAGCGCGGCCGCCGCAGGCGTGATCCTGCCGCCCTTTTTCAGGTAATAGAGTGTATCCAGCATAATATAAATGCTGGAATTAAACTTATCTTCCTCCAACGTCTCTTTGATCTGCGCCGCATCCATGCCTTGTTCCGCCAGCATCAGGGCGTCAAGCGCCGACTGTCTCTGCGTTACGGAAATACGCTGGTTATTGACCACCTGCACCTTCCCGTCATAATCCTCGGCCAGCATGAGCGCGCTCTGGCAGGAACCGCTAAGGCCGCTCGACATGGGGATGTGCACAATCTCATCGTGTGTCGCAAGCACCTCATCCCAAAGCTTCAATATGGATTCGGGGCTGGGCTGACTGGTAATCACGTTTGCATTTTCGGAGAGCCTTTTATAAAATTCCTCCTGCGTCAGCGTGATATCCTCATAGTAGGTCTCCTCATCGATCATAAAAGGCATCGGCAGCACATAAAGGCCGTACTCTTTGGCCTGATTCTGCGTAATGCCGCTGTTACTGTCGGTGATGACTGCAATTTTCTTTTCCATAAATTTGCTCCGTTTCGGCGTTATTGTTATCTCAGCCCGACTGAGATTCGCATATACAAATTTGTGTCAAGCAACATACAGACACAAATTAGCGCTTCTAACTCAGTTTAACGTCAGATACTCCTAAAGTCAACCTCATTTCCGCCCGCGGCCAGTTTCTCCGCCAGACACTGTTTAAGCCCCGCGTGCTCCTGTTTCATAAGCTCAGGGTCCTCCGCCAGGATTTTGTCCGCCCAGTCGCTGGCACTCTGTAAAATAGCGGCATCCTGATAGATATCTCCCAGCGCAAACTGCAACTCGCCGCTCTGCCTGATGCCGAACAGATCTCCCGGCCCGCGCAGGGCAAGATCCTTACCCGCGATCACAAAGCCGTCGTTCGACTCATTCAGGATTTTCAAACGTTCCATGGTCTCCGGACGCTCAGAAGAACTGATAAAAATGCAGTAAGACTGCTTGTCGCCGCGCCCCACCCGGCCCCTTAACTGATGAAGCTGTGCTAACCCGAAGCGCTCCGCGTTTTCAATCAACATCACCGTAGCATTGGGCACATTGATGCCCACCTCGATCACGGTGGTGGAGACCAGCACATCGATGTTGTGCGCCTCGAATGCCTCCATAATTCGGGTTTTCTCCGCAGGCCGCATCCTGCCGTGAAGGGAGGCCACCCTGACAGATGCAGGCAGCACACTTTGTAATTTCTTAGTGTAAGTCCCCACGTCCTCAAGCTCCTGAGACTCCCCCTCCTCCACCATCGGGCAGATCACATAGACCTGACTGCCGCCGGCCACCTCTTTTTCTATAAATTTATATGCCATATTACGATAATTCGTATTCACCACGCAGTTTTTGATAGGAAGTCTGTCCGCAGGAAGCTCATCCAGCACGGAAATATGCAGATCGCCGTAAAGGATGATGGCTAACGTCCTGGGAATCGGCGTTGCGCTCATCACAAGCACGTGGACGGCACTTGCTGCATCAGAAGCCGCACCTTCTTTCTCTGCATTGCCTGCCCTATCTGACGGCGAAATGCCCTTTCCAGCCAACATTTCCCGCTGTCTGACGCCGAAGCGGTGCTGCTCGTCGGTAATGACAAGGGCCAGGTTTTTGTAAACGACTTTTTCCTGAATGAGGGCGTGCGTCCCCAGAATGATATCCGCCTCGCCGCTTGCGATGTTTGCATAGATTTCCCGTCTGTCCTTTGCTGTGACTGAACCGGTCAATAAAACAGGGTTGATTTCCAATCCGTACTTCTTTTTCAGAGAAAGCAGGCTCTCATAGTGCTGTCTGGCAAGGACTTCCGTCGGGGCCATCATTGCCCCCTGATACCCGTTTGCCACACACATGATGAGCGAAAGAAACGCCAAAATGGTCTTTCCCGAGCCGACATCACCCTGGATCAGGCGATTCATCACACTTTCCCCGCATAAATCTGCCTCAATCTCGCCCCATACACGCTCCTGCGCCCCTGTCAGGCGATAAGGCAGGGCTTCGATCAGCCGCTTTGTCTGCGCCACCTCGATCATGGGATAAGCATTTTTCTCCTGCTCTCCCGCCTCTTTCAGCTTACGCACCGCCAGAATGAACTGGAAAAACTCGTCAAACACCAGCCTTTTTCTGGCCTCCACCAACGTCTGTCTATTCGTGGGAAAGTGCATCTGCGAGACCGCCTCCGCAAGGCTGGCAAAACCCTCCTTCCTGCGAATCTCCTCCGGCAGCGCGTCTTCCGCGAACGTCACCAGTCCGATGGCCTGTCTGACTGCCTTGGTAACGGCGTTGTTGGTCAGGCCCTTTGTCACGGCGTAGCGGGGCTGCATGGCATCCACCAGCTTTCCGTACTCCTCCGGTTTATAGATTTTGGCCTGCTCCATGGAAAAACGCTCTTTCCCCCGATGGAGCCGCCCTCTGAACAGATAGGGGACACCGCGCTTTAAGCTGTTTTTCAGAAAAGGCATGTTAAAGTACGTCAAGTGCAGCACGCCACCCTCGCAGGAAGCCTGAAAGCTCGTGATAGACAACCCACGAACGTGCCTGGTTGCCACATTGCCCGCAAGGATACCCTCCACCGTCACGATCTCCTCCGGCTGCGCAGAGGAAAGTGGCACAGGATCCGAAAACTGCTCGTAGTCTCTCGGATAATAACGGATCAGGTCTTCTGCCGTAACGATATGTAATTTTTCAAAGAGGGCGGCGGTTTTGTCACCGACGCCCTTCAAAGATCTGATATCCATATTTCCCCGTTTCATCTACTCCGCCGAAATGATATAGTAGTAGATCGGCTGACCGCCGTACTGCAATTCGATATCACAGTCAGGATACTTCTCAGCAAGCCGCTCGCTTAACTTCTCGGCATCGTCCTTGTCGATCTCCTCACCGTAATAGACGCTGATCAGTTCCTTTTCCGGTGTCATCATGGCATCCACCAGCTCAAGTGTCACACCGGAGATAGATGTTCCGACCGCCAGGATTCCGTGATCGCCAAGCCCCATAAAGTCGCCCTGCCTGATCTCTCTGCCGTCAATGTGGGTATCCCGCACCGCATAAGTGACCTGCCCCGTCGCTACGGCTCCGATCTCCGCAAGCATCGTCTCCGTGTTCTCATCCACGGACAGATCGGGCACATAGTTGATGACCGCCGTAATGCCCTGCGGCACCGTCTTTGTGGGGATCACCACGATTTTTTTGTCTTTTACCAGCGACTGCGCCTGATTAGCCGCCAAAATAATGTTTTTATTGTTCGGGAAGATGAAAATGCTGTCGGCGTTTACCTTATCGATGGCATTCAACATATCCTCCGTGCTGGGATTCATGGTCTGACCTCCCTCGATGATGTGGTCCACTCCAAGCCCCTTAAAGATCTCGCCAATGCCGTCCCCCACGGAAACTGCAATAAAGCCGACATCCTTCTTCGGACCGGGAAGATCGTCCTCCTCAGGTTTTTCCTCCTGCTTTGACATCTTGAAAAGCTTCTCCTGATGCTCCAGCCGCATATTGTCGATCTTCATATTGGAGAGTGCACCGTACTTTAACGCTTTTTGGATAGCCATACCGGGATCGTTGGTATGTACGTGCACCTTTACCACGTCCTCGTCCGCTACCACCACGATAGAATCTCCGATCGACTCCAGATACGCCTTGAAATCCATCTCCATTTTGATATTGAACACTTTGTTCAGCATAATGATGAACTCGGTACAGTAACCGAATTTGATCTCCGCACCGGCCTGAGCTTCAAAGCTTTTCGCCCCGGTCACGCTATCCGGAGCCGGGCCTGCGCTCTTTTCAACCGTCAGGTCAATCTCCTTGCCAAGATAGGCATCATAAGCGCCCTTTAAGACCTGCATCAATCCTTGACCACCCGAGTCAACAACGCCTGCCTGCTTTAAGACGGGAAGCATCTCCGGTGTCTGCTGCAATACTTCGTCCGCATGGGCGATCACCTGCTCCAAAAACGCTGACAGATCCGTAACGCCCGCATCCGCAAGCTCTCTCGCCTTCACCGCGCCGCCCTTAGCCACTGTGAGGATCGTACCTTCTTTAGGCTTCATTACCGCCTTATAAGCCGTCTCCACCGCCTTCTCAAAGGCCGATGCAAGAACGGGGACCGTGATTTCCTGACACTCCTTTACCCCTTTGGTAAAACCGCGGAACAACTGGGAAAGGATCACGCCCGAATTTCCCCTCGCCCCTCGTAGCGATCCGGAAGAAATCGCCTTACAGAGGGAAATCATATCGATATCTCCCATATCGTAAAGAGCCGACACTTCCCTCGCCGCTGCCATGATCGTCATGGTCATGTTCGTGCCCGTATCGCCGTCCGGCACCGGGAACACGTTTAACTCGTTGATCCATTCCTTTTTACTTTCCAGATTTTTTGCGCCGGCTAAGAACATCTTAGCCATCAATTTGGCATCAATCGTATTTGAACCCACCGTTTCATCCTCCTATCGTCATTGTCTCAATCTATCACCCGCACACCTTCTACGAAGATGTTGATTTTTTCTACCGCGATTCCGGCAAACTCCTCCACCTTGTACTTTACGCTGTCGATCAGATTATCAGACACCGCAAGGATACTTACGCCGTAAGAAACAATGATGTGAAAGTTGATGGTCAGCTTATTGTTATTGAGGAACACCCGTATGCCTCTGGTCATACTGTCCTTTTTTAAGAGCTTTACAAGCCCATCCTTGACGCTCATGCTCGCCATACCGACCACGCCAAAGCACTCCATTGCCACGGTGCCGGCATACTGTGCGATCACTTCCTGGTCGATCGAGATATTCCCCATATGGGTATCCATTGAAGACACTTTCATAGACTACCTCCTGTACAATAAATAATTATATACATTATAGCAAAAAAGAATCCGAAAAGAAACCGAAAAAAAAGTATAATTTGCGCTTGCATTTCCTTCCACTTTCTGCTATCATGTAAACGTTATTGATTGGAGGTGTATGAATGAATCATTTCTCTGATGAGCAATTGATTCATTCGAGAATTTGCGTAGAAGCGGCGCAAATTCCCTTGATCGCAGGGCAAAATCTGACAATTTGCCCGCGTTCCTCAGCGAAATACACGCTTCGGAATGGAGGGTAAAAATGGCTAAATGTGATATTTGTGGTAAGGGCGCTCACTTCGGTAACAACGTCAGCCATTCTCATAGAAGATCCAACAGAATTTGGAATTCCAACATTCAGAATGTGAAATGTAAGGTAAATGGCGGCAACAAGAGACTTCACGTGTGCACGCGCTGCTTACGTTCCGGCGCCGTTGAGCGCGCATAGCGTTTCACAAAAACATAAGATCAAAGAAAGAGTCGGAAGTTTCCGGCTCTTTTTTCGGTCTCATTCCAAAATGCACGTCGAAATTTTTACAAATTTAATTCACAGATAAACTTCATCATACGTGCAGACACCAATTCCTGCTCTCTCATCTGTAACAAACTGCTCCTGTCCACCCATCTGTAATCGATCGTCTCCCCTTCCTGAAGGACGATGGCATCCTTTTGGCAACCCGTGACACACAAATACTCCACAAAGAGGCAATGTTTCGCATCCTGTACGACACGCCCTATTTCTTCTAAGTTCGACGCGGTGATTCCCGTTTCTTCCTGCAATTCCCTGAGTGCACAATCAAAGGCTGTTTCCCCCTTAAGCGCCGAACCGCCTGCTGACAGTTTCCACATACCGCCATAATGCTTATTCGAATCCCTCTGCATCAGCAGATAACTGCCGTCCCTGTGCTTTACCGCAACATCACAGACCAGATGATAAATCCCGTCGGGGATCGCTTCGTCCCTCACTAACGTCAGCCCTTCTATTTTGTTCCATGTTTTGTCATAGGCATCCCACAACTCAGCCATAATTACACCCCTGCAAAGAAAAAGCAGGCTCCTCTCCTACGCCTGCTTAGACTTTTCAAACTCTCTTTTCAAGCTCTCGTACTCCCTGTTGATTTTCTGAATGATCTCCGTATCCCCGGCAAGGTTGTCCGGATGGAAAATCTTCGTCAGATCCTTATATCGCTTTTTCAGGGTCAAAGGATTTTTCACGCCACGGTAAAAGACGCTCACCTCGGGCAGTCCGTCGTAGAGACCATGCTCCTCCATAAACTCCTTCTCTGCCGTCAACCTTGCCCACTCCTTCTCAATCCGCCTGCGGTCCATATCAAGCTTCTGAAAACCGTCCTTGATGATTTCCAGTTTTTCCGCCACCAACTGATGATCTTTCTTGATTCGACTCTGCTCGTTCGTCATCTTGCGGTTGAGCGCCTTCATTTCCTCCTGAAACCGCTGCTTTTCCTCGGTAAACTTTGACTGTTTTTCCTCAAGTTCTGCCGCCGCCGTCGCCAAACGGATATTTTCCCGAAACAGCCAGGCCTTCAGCTCCTGCAACTCATCCTGCGTGGTCTCCTCATTCGCAAGCAGTTCTTCGACATTCCGATTTTCGTCTTTCATACTGCCGTTTTCTGCGCAGTCCTTCTCTATCTTTTCACGCACAGTAATATTCCTCTCCAAATCATTCTAAGCATGTCCGCACGGAGAATGCCGTTTTGGGGCATTTCTCCTTAATTCCGCCATGTGTTCATGCGGAAAATGCCGTTTTAGGGCATTCTCCAGAATAAGATTAGTGCTTCTTGATGTTCCGTCCAATGACGGAACATCTTTAGAAGCACTTCTTATTCAGTCACAACAAAAAAAGCCGTATCCTACCAGCACAAGCAGCGCGATCAGCACGATCCCCAGAAAACGATTCATCAGAAACAGCATGATGATCATGCCTGCGGCTACGCACAGCGCAACAAACCCGATCATTTTTTTCATAGGCCACCTCTGCTTATGCTCTTATGATACGATATGCCGCACCCTCATAAAAGGTGCTTTTCCTTTTTATTTATCTTCCTCAGGAAAGGCGATATCCACCGCCTTATCGTCCTCCATCATTTCCTCTTTGGGGGTCGTAAACTTCTCAACGACGTCAGGAATCATATCAAGCACCTTCGTCACCATATCCTGATTTTTAACATTCACCAGTTTGGTGGAGCCGTTTTTGATCACCAGCACCGCGCTGGGGCTCATCTTAGCGGAAAATCCGCCGCCACCGCCGTTTTTCTTATCAGACGCGCTTGCGCCCGCACCGACACCGAAGCTCACATCCACCAGAGGCAGGATAATGGTATCGCCCACCTGTGTGGCATCTCCCACTACCGTCTTGGTACCGATCACCGCATTCATCCCCTTCATCAGGGAGTCTATCACACCGCCAAAATTATTCTCAGCCATTTACTGCCTCCTTTTCAATAGCCTGTAAAGTTTTCTGATATCTTTGTTGAAATAAATTCTGACCGCCGTCCGCAAAAAAGTAAACATACGAAGTTTCCCGACGATAAGGATTTCTCCTTCCAAACGTTTTCTATCAAAATCTCCCCTGACGTCCACATGGCCGCCAATGATCGGATACAACATGCCACAGACCGCCAGGATTTCTCCCGTGGAAGCCGGATCGTCCATGCCGACGATGAGTGACGCCTCAAATTTTCGGGGTCTTAATCGCTTGATGATGGCGGTAAGCTCGTCCTTACACAGGGCGAAGGAACGCTTAAAGGCTTCTCCCTCCACAACCTCCCGATAATATTCTATTGTATCCGATACAGACCCTATTTTATCACAGAATTTATTGATTGTGTACTCAATATTTTCAAAGAGACCGCGAATCTTCTCGAACAACCTTTGTAACATCTCCGGAATGACACGTAACTTGTCCCAAAAGCCGGGGGTTTCCTGTGTGCCTGCTTCTTCTTCCCCCTCTTCGGCTTCCACAGGGCCCGCGCTTTCTTCCTCAGGCAACGTTTGTGTGATTTCAGCAGGTTCCTCGCGGTGCTCCTGTGATAAATCTTCCGGCGCTAAGGCTCCTGCCGCATCTGTCTCATTCTCCTCTGATGTACCGGTTTTCAACAGCCTTCCGCTGTCCGCCATTGATTCGACTGTTGCTTCTGCCTGCCGGCCTTTTTCTTCTTCCCTTTTCGACGGCGCTGCTTCTTTATTCCGTTCCTGTTCTTCCTGCTTTTTTTGTTTTTTCTTCTTGCCGCCGCTTTCCCTTTTCTCTGCTTTTTTGCGACGTCCTTCTTTTTGGGGAATACATAATATAGTCAGAAGAGAAATCCTTACCCGCACAAACAATTCTCCGTCAAAACGGATCAGGAAGTTGATCAGATGCAACAGCCAGGTGACTTTCACACGGACTGCCGCAGGCGGCTGTCCCTCGCCCTCTTGCCGCACCGCCTCGATCCGATAGCGGATGGGCACAAAGAGCGCGCAGACGATTCCCAGAAGCAGTATCCCCAATATGCTCAAGAGCACGATCCCTATGATCTTTAAGATAAGCAGCAGAATATGTAGCATATTTTCTCCAAAAACGATTTTAGTCTGTTCCCGTCTTCCCTGGCACGACCGAAAATCCGTCCGGGTCAGTCTGCGCCAAATATTTCACAAGAGAAACTTCCCCTGTGAAGGCCAGTGCGTCTCCTGCCATCTTTTCAACCAACGCCAAAGCCTCCTCCTTACCGTTTGCCAATCCGACAATACAGGCAGGCGGATTTTCCTTGTAGTACCACTGGGCAAGTAAAACACTTGAGCAGATCTCCAGACGCGCGGTATCTTCCATGTAAGCAATCACAAAAAATCCCGGCTTACACTGATGGCGCTTCAATTTCTTTATGAGCCTTTCCGGCTTTTTCACAGTATCCCCAATATAGAGGTTTTTATAAAATTTCATGCGTCTACTATACCAAATCTCAAAAGCTGTAATCCCAATCTGCGTCTATTATAGCACACCGTACGCAAAGAAAACAGAAAATTTTCCGCCTCCTGCCCTCACATCTGTTTTCGAACGATACCATACTCGTCGTCTCTTTGGTAAAATGCGCAGTCAAAACTCCCGCCATCGAGGAAATGCCGCATATCGTCCTCATCCAAATCCACCATGCACACATAATACTCGTAGTCCTCGTCATACTGATAATTGCTGCAAGTATCGCACATACTCATATGCCGCCTCATTTCTGCGCTGCTTCCCGCATACGCCTTTTCAAACTGTCTCTGTACTGCTTTTCGTTTCTATCAAGCAATCGGTATCTTGCATGATCTTTCCCGTTTCAGATGTTGATTCGGGAAGAAATGATTGACTTCTCAGACAGAAGTTTTATACTAAATATGTACCCCATTTTAAAAAGTATATGATGTAACCACTACATCTAGGGAGCTGCCCGATCTTTTCGGAGCCTCCCGCAGACAGGAGGTCATACTGTATGAAGGACGTAGCCCGCATGGCTTTGGAAAACGGCATGGTGATCGGCGAGGATATCTGCAACTACCAGAATGAACTGATCATCCCAAAAGATACGGAAGTAACCGAAAAAGTAATCAAGAAGCTCGCGCTCCACTCCATTATCTGTGTCCCCATCAAGGAGGAGATCGACTTCGCTACCACACATTTTGAGAAAGTACGTCTAAGCAAGGCATTCCAAACCTTCCAGCTCACCTACAACAACCTGATGCCCATCTACGCAAAACTGATGAACGCATTCGTTGAAACCGGAGTCTGGAAAAACACCAATCAGCTCAGGGATATCTATACAAAACTTACTGCCTGTGCCGGTACGGGAGAATCGCTTCTTGACTTTCTCTACAATATGCTGCCCAGAGAGGACGCCATGACCCACGCGCACTGCTTAAACTCCGCGCTGATCGCCGGCGTGTTCGGCACCTGGTGGGAACTTTCTCAGGAAGATCTTCTGCTGCTGGTACAATGCGCCTTCTTCTATGATATCGGAAAACTGAAACTCCCTCAGGACCTTCTTTGGAAATCAGATAAGCTCACTGACCTGGAAATTACCAAACTGAAAACCCACACCATGCTCGGCTTCGAGCTGTTAAAGGATCAGCCCGTTGACGAGCATGTGATCAAGGCCACCCTTATGCACCACGAGCGCTGCGACGGTTCCGGCTATCCTTCCAAACTGAAGGGCAGCAAGATCGACGTCTTTGCCAAGTACATCGCTGTCATTGACGCATACGAGGCCATGACCTCCGCCCGCACTTACCGACAGCCCCTTCATCCCTTTCAGGTGATCGAAAACTTTGAGCGGGATGGTTATGAAAAATTTGAAAAAGGCATCCTGCAGCCCATCCTCTATCACATCTCCGCCACTCAGCTGGGCTTTACGGTGCGCTTAAACAATGATGAAGAAGCAAAAGTAACTACCATCAATAAGGATAATCTGGCAAGACCGCTTCTGACCAGAGCGGACGGCACTTACATCGATCTTTCCTCAAAGCCGGATCTGAGCATTATGGCCATATTCTAAGCCTTTTCGTGAGGCCGGGTGTTTCGGCACCCGGTTTTTTACTTCCTACTCTGCAAAACAGGCATCCAAAATGCGCTTCGCGATCGGCACGGCATAGTCGCCGCCGCTGCCTGCCCCTTCTATGATAATGGTCACGCACACCTCTGGATCTTCTACGGGCGCAAATCCCGTAAACCAAGCGTGAGAATCTGTCTTGACCTTATTATACTCCGCGGAACCCGTCTTGCCCGCGGCCGTATAAGACAGACCCGAAAGTTTTTTTCCCGTACCGCTCTCTATAACCTCCGCCATCAGTTCCGTCATGATCTGCGCTTCCTCCTCGCTCAGTAACCGCTTGTAAGTATCCGGAGCAAACTGCTTCACTACTGCTTTTTCGTGGTTTTCCACGCGATCGATCAAATAAGGTTTCATCAACATACCGTCATTTGCAATGGCGCAGGTGATCATATTCAGTTGTAAGGGTGTCATCTGCGTAGTTCCCTGCCCAATTGCTGCCTGCATCACGTCCGCGTCCGTAGTTTCTGCATCCATATGCAGACTGCTCTTGTTGTAGGCAAAGTCCACTTCCAACGGTTGATTGAACAACAGCTCGTCCACCGTTCTGCCGAATTTGGCGCGGTCAAGGGAGAGACCAATATTCGCAAACGCGGAATTGCAGGACTTAGCAAAAGCTTTTGTGAAGTCTTCGCTGCCATGTGCGGAGCCATGGTAGCAGTTGATGCGCTCCTCCCCATGGGAAAAGTGGCCGTTGCACTGAAATTTGAATTGACTATACGAGTCAGCATTTTCTTTGATATACTCTAAGGCTGTCACGATCTTAAAGGTAGATCCCGGCGGATAAAGTCCCTGCGTGACGCGGTTCACAAGCACGCCGCTCTCCTTGTCCGCAAGCAGTCCGTCCCAGATCTCCTCGATCTCATTGGGATCAAAGTCCGGCTTCGATACCATGGCCAGGATGCGCCCGGTTTTCGGCTCCGTCACCAGCACGGCGCCTTTGTAGACGCCAAGGGAATCATACGCAATCTGCTGCAAATCCACATCCAATGTGGTAAACACATTGTCTCCCGGGTATTTTTCGCCCGCCATATCGCTTGCCACCTTCTCGGAAAGCTTGGTATTGGAATTGATCAGGTAATAATTAGCCTGTGCCTCCACGCCGAATCTGCCGTTTACAGCATAGCCGACTGCATGGGAAAAAAGGTTTGCATACGGGTAAACCCGCACTTCCTCACCTTCCGTATCCGTCTGCGTCTCTGCCAGCTTCTGACCGCCTGCCGCATAAATCGTGCCTCTCTTATTCTGCGCAATCAACAGGTTCTGTCTGCTGTTATAACTATTATTGATGAGCGACTGTCTGTGCGTTGCGGCATAATGACCGGTGTAGCCCATCATCAGTAAAAACAAGCCCACAAAAAACCATGTGACCGCAAGAATCTGCCGGTTACGCTTCCTCTTTGCCTTCCCGATCTTCAGATTCTTCCTGCTCCCATTCGACGCTTCTCTCTCTCTTTTTTCGTTTTCTGTTCCTGGCACGTCTGTCTCCTTCGTCCCGTCTGATAATGTATAGTCCTTCTATGATAAAAAACATAAGCAGTGTCGTCAATACTGAACTGCCTCCATAGCTGATAAAAGGCAGGGTCACGCCCGTCATGGGAATGAACTTGGTTCCTCCGCCCACCGTCAAAAATACCTGGAAAATATAGGTAATGCCAAGACCAAAGGCGATCAGCCTGTAAAAACGGTCCTGCAGCTTCATTGAGATGTTCATGCACATGATGAAGCTGCTGATACAGATCAGGATCATGCACATGGAAAAGATGATCCCCAGCTCCTCTGCCACCGCAGAGAACACAAAGTCGGCCTCCACCAGGGGAATCGCCGTGGGATTGCCCCTGAAAAGTCCCAATCCGAACCACCCGCCGCTGCTGATCCCGAACAGGGACTGGGTAATCTGGAAACCTGCATCATCAATGCAGGCAAAAGGATCCTGCCAGGCCTGTACCCGCTGCTGTACGTGGGTAAACAGCTTGAAGGCGATCACCGCCGCCGCAGAGCCGCCCGCCGCGCCCAAAAACAGATAACGCCACTTTCCTGTGGCAATAAAGACCATGAACACATAGACCACAAAGAAGATCAATGCGCTTCCCAAATCTTTTGATGCCACCAAGATCAGTACATGCAGACCCGCCAGCACCGCCGTCACCGCCACCCTGAGAAAATCCCAGGATTCATGAAAGGCGCTGGCCACAAAGAAGACAAAGAGGACCTTCACAAACTCGGAAGGCTGGAACGTAACGCCCGCAATGGAGTAAGAAATCTTAGAGCCATAGGTGACAGAACCCAAAAGCAGCACCACCCCCAGCGCCAAAATACCGACTCCCGCATAAACCCAAGTCAGACTCTTTAGAAACTTTAGATTCCGCATAAAGAAAGGAACCGCCATCCCAATCACAATAGAGACCGTGACAATAAAAAACTGCTTAATTGCTTTCTCATAGGACAGTCTTGTCAAAATCACAAAGCCGATGCTCAAGAGCATACAGGTATTGTTGATGATGAGCAGATTCCCCTTCGGGTAGATCATGCGAAAGAGCATGATCGTTGAAAACAGTAAGATCTGCTGCAATACATAAAAGAGCAGATACTCAATCTTTCCCGTCTCAAAACAAATCACCAAAAAGCACGAAAAATGCACCAGAAACATCCAAATGTTCTGGCGGATATACCCGGCTTTTCGCCGCTCCTCCTCCTGAAAGCGGAACACCAAAAAACACTCCAGCGTGTAGCAGGCGATAAACAGGGTGATAAAATATTTAGAAAGCTCTGTGATATAAAGTTCCATAATCGTCACCAAAGTTTCCAGTCATTTCAATTATTCAATGCGGAGAATGCCGTATTGCAGGCAATTTCACTCCACGCCCCGTTTGCAGTGTCCGGCAGTATAGTTCGAAAACGCATAGGTCCTACGCAGAATCTGCTCACAGACTTCCCCCGCTTCTATCGTAAAATCATAGCGATCAGCGGACGCGGCGATCCGCTCCCTCTCCTTTACGGCGGTATGCAGCGAATAGGGCACGGCATTATATAGGACATTATAACAGTGATCGCAGTTTAGCACTACAGGAAATGCGATTTCTTTACGATCTTTTAAGAAAATTTGTCTTTCCTCCCCGATCCTGCTTCCCGCCTTTTCGCCTTTCGCTGCTCCGTTTCGGCAGGCATCAACAGTCTTTGCCAGACAGTTTGCCGTGACCATCATGGGAATGTGGCTGTAGACGATCAAATTCGCAGAAAGGCCATGCCTTTTTGCTGCCTGCACAAGATGTGCCGCCTCTCCCGCATTCAATTCATAGGGCAGCGTGATTTCATCCACATAATCTGCCAAAAAAGCGGCCGCCTCCCCGTTAAAGCAGTATAGCCCTGCATCCGCCACCAGCGAATACGCCTTACCTTCCTTTTCCATTCCCTCAGAAACATCTCTCGCAAAGGCAAGGCCTTCCAGAGAGCGGATCAGGAATCCCTGTATCCTGCCGCGAATCTCAGGTGCCCGCAAAGCCTCCGTAAACCGCCGCAGCCAATCTTCATCCCGCTCCCGCAGAATAAAGGGCAGGGCCAGATAGCAGGCAAAGGATCTATCTTCATCCGCAGCCGTCCCCTCTGAACCTGCAATTCCTGCCTCATCCCCGTTTTTCAGTATCGCCAAAACCTCATCCCGCTCCCGCAGGAAAAGATCGCTTTCGATGTAAATACGGCTACAGCCGCAGGAGACAGCGGCACGAAACTGATCCAACGTCGCCACCAGAGCATGGATGGGACGAGATTGCGCGTCTTTATTCGTTGACTGACTTAGTCGGTCTTGGTTCATATTCTGTCTGAACTCATCTCCTGCGCTTACCGCGCTCCTCTGTTCTGCTCCTGCCAAAAGCCTGTTTTCCGCATCTTCGGCGCTTCCGCCACCGAACTTTTGCGATGTCTCCTTTTCACAGACTATCACTTCAAATGCCGCCACCGCCTCCCGCCGCAGCTCATTTAACGCGCGCACCGGCACGAAGCCTTCCCCTTCCATCTCGATTTCGCATTCCGTCACACGAAGCAGGCTATCACCCATCTTTGTGAGTTGTTTTCTGACGGCCTCCTCTGTCAGAGGCGCCTTCTTTGCGGGCTGCACGGTCTCGCCGGTCACTTCCGCAGCATATGCGGCAGCTTTCGTATCCACCTTGCATATACATTTCGCGGCAGACTCCTGCCTCTCCTCAAACACGCTCTCGTCTGCTTTTGACTTCACCCCGTCATCTCTCCAATCTGATGAGATACATATCTCCAAGGGCTCGTCCACCGCCACACGCGCCTTAATCCGTACAGGCATCTTTTCCGGTTCCCTAATATACTCTTCCCGAATCTCGCCAAGCAACGCCTCGTCACAGTTCTCATACCCTGGCTTTTCCAGGGTGATCATCTCCTTACCGTTATGCCTCTCGTAATAACCCGTCTGAATCTCACTGCGGATATAAAGGCGTTTCAGCCTGTCAAGATCGGCCTTTTCCACCTGATAACGCGCACTGTCCCCGTAACAGCGATCAATATACTTTCGATAAATGGCGGTGACGCCCGCTGCATACTCGGGCCGTTTCATCCGTCCCTCGATCTTGAAAGAGTCGATCCCAACCCCGATCAGGGCCGGCAGATATTCCAGCGTACACATATCTTTAAGACTTAGCGGATAGCCCTCCCCTGCCAGTCGCTTCTTTCCCTCAAAAATCTCATAGGGAAGTCTGCACGGCTGAGCACAGCGCCCCCTGTTTCCGCTCCTGCCGCCCAAGATGCTGCTAAAAAGACACTGTCCCGAATAACAATAACACATGGCGCCGTGGATAAAACACTCTACCTCCACGCCTGCTTCCTCTCGAATCTTTTGCACTTCCAGCAAAGACAACTCTCTGGCCGGCACGATACGGCTGATCCCCGCCTCTTTGAGCAGGGCGGCTCCTCCTGCTCCCGTCACTGTCATCTGGGTGCTGGCATGCAGGGTAAGTCCCGGAAAACGCTCTCTCAGATAGCGAAGCACCCCCAGATCCTGCACGATCACGCCGTCAAGCCCCGCCTCATAAAAGGGCGTAAGGTAATCAAACAGCGTCGCAAGCTCCCGCTCCTTCAAAAGGGTGTTCACAGTCAGATAAATCTTTTTCCCGTAAAAATGGGCGACGTAAAGCGTACGGAGAATCTCCGCCGCCGTAAAATTATCCGCATAGGCTCTGGCGCCAAACTGCTCTCCGCCCAAATATACCGCGTCCGCGCCGGCATTGACAGCCCCTAAAAAAGCCTCAAAATTACCCGCCGGAGCAAGAAGCTCCACTTTTTTCCCCATATCTTCACTCCGCTTCCAAAAACTTATCGTCAGACGACAACCTTTCCTGTCGATTAAAAAGAGCAGACCACTGATCTGCTCCTTCCCTTTTCTATTGATATTCTTCTATTGTTTCCCTTTGCGTTCCTTAAGCTCCGTCTCCATGCGGACGATCTGCTTGGCATTCTCGTTCGCCTCATTCTGGAGAGTTTTTACGTTCTTTTCCGTGTTCTCAAGCTTCATCTGCGCCGCGATCAAGTCATGCTTTAAGGCGTAAACCTCATCGTTTTTGTTCTTCAAATCTTCTTCCAGGATACCGATCTGCTTCTTTGCTTTAAAATAATCATCAGCGATATTGAGCTGGAGGAGTACATTCTGGGTATCCATCGGTTGTCTCTTAAAGCTGTCGATCTTGTTGTATTCAGCAATCTTATTGTTTATGTAGGAGGCCACCTTCTGCAGATATTCCTCACTCTCGTAACCGCTCAGCGTAAAGACCTTGCCGGCGATGATTACTTCCGTATCTGTTTTTGTTGACATAAGGAACACTCCTCCAACGCTGTGCTTACACTATCAACCTCATTATAGCTGTCCTAAGACGGAATTTCAAGCCCTTCTTTCTCCTATGCGTAACATTTCCGTAACATTTTATAGGAATATACCGCATAAACAGGCATTACTGAGCGCCTGTAAATAACATATAAGGACTACAATTCGCCTCCTTGTCAAAGGCAAGTGCAATTGCAAAAGGATTATGCAGCTGTGGGAACTCCCAGTTCTCCCTGCCGTAAAAGGTCTCCGAATCAAACTGCGCCTCCTCAAGTTCCGCTCTGGTGTCCACAAACGCCGCCATATAAGGCACCCGCAGCATCACATCATGACTTTCTCCGATGTGCCAATGCGGTTTCAAGGGCTGTATGCCAATATATTCCACCAGCATATTCTCGCTGAGACGGTATGCGGTCTGACAGACCAGTTTTTCCTCTTTTTTGTATACCACAAAGGAATAACAGTAAAGGTTTTCGCCGTTATCCAGTGTAAAACAATCAAAGTTAAAGGTATCCACCGAATTTCCCCAGTAAGCGGCTGCGCTCTTTTTGATACTTTCCTGCACCTGTGGCCAGCGGTCTGCAAAGAAATCCCCGTCCGGATTGACGTCCATCCGATAGAAAATACGGATATCCTCAGACTCAGCGGCGTCCGGCGTTTTCGGCCACAGCGTATTAAGCCCCGCAGCTGCCGCAAAGTCCATGCTGCCATAATACCAGTCGATCGGCTTAGAAAGCACATAACGGGTGGGAAACATCTCTCCGGAGGACAGCCCGCAAAATGCCCAGCCAAATCCTTCCTCATCGTACCGCCGCACCACGGCAAGATCCCTGTGTGGAACGGTGATCTTCATGCCCGGCAAAAGTACGCTCTCCTCCAGTTTCGGATTCGCCCATTCCAAATTCTGATAATATCGTCCGTCCCCGAAAAACTGCCTGGCAATCTTCCAGAGATTATCTCCCACCGCCACCTCATACTCCACATCCTCTGCCGGACCAAACCCCAGATGTACATAATTTCCGTTGTCGTCCTGTGTCTCCGGATCATAAGGAATAACCCCCAAAAAGTCCATAAAGTCCTCATGTTCCAGCCGTTTCACTCCGGAAAAATACGCGGCATACCACGGCATCTCCTCAGACGAAAGCTCCCTTACGCCGCGCTGTGGATAGATCTGCTCTGCCGTCCCCGCAAGATAGAAGCTGTTCTCGATCGTGCCCTTTCCCGGATTTACAGTATTGCAGGCTACGCCGTAAATGGGTGTGACGAAAGACAGCCGTTTCTGGCTGATGGTAACGGCGCCGCTATTGACGCAGGTATCCACCGTCCCGCCATTGGAGGCACAGATGCCCGCGCTGACCAGCGTTTCCGCGTGGTCGCGCACTATCTGTTCTATATGGACCTTCCCGCTGTTTTGACATTTGTAAATACTGCCCCAGCTCGCGCCCACGATACCGCCCGCAAGCTGGACGCCGCTCACATCTCCCATATTTTGGCAATCCTCTATGCTGCCCTCCTCCGCATTCCGCCCGGAAATCCCTCCTGCGGCAAAATCATGTACATAAAAGGTATCGGAGATAGCGCCAAGCGTCACCTTACCTTCATTGACACAGTTTTGGATGCTCCCGTAATTGGAGCGGCAGATGCCGCCCGCAAACATGGAATGTTTCGTATAAGTGTTCTCAGGCGCTTCCGTACTCCGGTCCGTTCCCGCCTCCACGCTTCCCGTAAATCGGCAGTTTTTCATCTGCCCGTAATTGATGCCCGCGATACCGGCCGCGTCCCACGCGCCGACCACTTTTGCCTGCACCTTGCAGTTTTCGATCACGCCATAGTTGGCAAAGCAAAGCGCTGCGGAAGTAATCACATTTGTCTCCCCGTTTTCCTCCTCGTAGGCACAGTCCTCATACGTGGTGACAAACAGGCTCTCACGGATCGTGAGGTCTGTCACTTTCGCACCCTCCTCCAGTATCATAAAAAGAGAACTCAGCCAGCTGCCGTAGGGCGTACAATATCCGATCAGGGCATGACCGTTTCCGTCAAAATGCCCGTAATAACTCGGAATGGAGCCATACCCGTTTTCCGGCAGCGTATCCGCCCAGTTCTCCCATCCTTCCGTATCATTTAAAATTAAGTCATTTACAAGACGGACATTGGAATGCGGGTCCATTTTTGTGGAAATGAACCACCTGAAATCTTCTTTCGTGGACAGCAGATAATAGCCGTCCACATCCTGCGGCGGCGTTTGCCCGATTTCTCTTTCCGTCTCGTCAGTCTCAGACGTAAGCCCCTCCGTCTCCCACATCGCCGTCAGCGAATCATCTTTCCGCAAGCAATCTCCGTACCCAATCAACAGCCAAACGCAAAGACAGCCCATAACAACAATTATCTGCGCCAGCCGTTTCCAAGGAATTTTCTCATTCATGACGGAATCTCCAGCCCAAAATGACGATAGGCCAGATCGGTGACCGTCCTTCCCCTCGGCGTGCGGTTCAGGAAACCGTTCTGGATCAGATAGGGCTCGTACACATCCTCTATCGTCCCTGCATCCTCGCCGATGGCTGCCGCCAGCGTATCAAGCCCCACCGGACCGCCCTTGAATTTCTCCATCATGGTCATAAGAATGTTTCTGTCCACGTGATCTAAGCCCATCTTATCCACATCCATTAAATCAAGCGCTACCTTCGCCACATCTTCCGTGATTGCACCATCATATTTCACCTGGGCAAAATCGCGGACACGCTTCAAGATGCGATTCGCCAAACGGGGCGTACCCCGGCTCCTTCTCGCCAACTCCACCGCACCTCTATCGTTGATCTCCACTCCCAGCTTTTTCGCCGACTGCCTGATGATCACCGTAAGCTCCTCCACGCTGTAAAACTCCAGCCTGTGGATCACACCGAAACGGTCTCTTAGCGGCGCCGTGAGAAGCCCTGCCCTGGTGGTCGCACCCACCAACGTAAAATGGGGCAGATCCAAACGGATGGAACGGGCCGTCGGTCCCTTACCGATCATGATGTCAATGGCATAATCCTCCATCGCAGGATATAATACCTCCTCTACCTGGCGATTCAATCTGTGGATCTCGTCCACGAAAAGAAGGTCACCCTCCTGCAGATTGTTTAAGATCGCCGCCATCTCTCCCGGCTTCTCGATCGCCGGACCGCTGGTCACCTTCATATGAACCCCCATCTCATTGGCAATAATGCCTGCAAGGGTGGTCTTCCCCAGTCCCGGCGGTCCATAGAAAAGCACATGATCCAGTGCATCCCCTCTCTGTTTTGCCGCCTCGATGTAAACTTTCAGATTATCCTTTACCTTTTCTTGACCAATATAGTCAATCAACTTTTGAGGACGTAAAGACCCCTCGATCCTGATATCTTCCTCAATCAAATTCGTCTCAATCATTCTGTTTGGCATTGTTATCTCCATATCACAGCCTCTGCTGTGAGCGGCTGGAACTTCTTTTCACCTAATTTTAGCATCTTCCCGTCCACTTCGCAAGCCGACGGAAATCGATGACCGCTGCGTCTTCGGCTTCTCTGTTACAAAAACCGTACTTTTTCTCCCTTGCCAGAACATACGATACAAGATATCATATTAGTAAACTATTTGATCTGACTTTACTCTGACTTAGAAGCGAGGAAACTGTTTGCGCACAAAATCCATATTTCTTGAAAAACTGAAAGAAAAGCTGCGTGAGGCGCTGGTGGCCGTACTGCCGATCATCGTCATCGTTCTCGTTCTGTGCTTTTCCGTGGCGCCGATTTCACCGAGCATTCTCCTATGCTTTCTGATCGGTGCGGTCCTCCTGATTCTGGGCATGATGTTTTTTACCCTCGGCGCAGAGGTTGCCATGACTCCCATGGGCGAAAAAGTCGGCACCTGCATGACCAAAAGCAAAAAACTTACCATAATTGTAGCGCTATCCTTTCTGCTTGGCTTTATTATCACCGTCTCTGAGCCGGACCTGCAAGTGCTCGCCGGGCAGGTTCCCTCCATTCCCAACGGTATTCTGATTGGAGCCGTGGCAGGAGGCGTCGGCCTTTTTCTGGTGATTGCCCTGCTTCGTATGCTGTTTCGAATACCGCTGCCGCCCCTGTTGGTATTTCTCTACATAGTTGTCTTCTTATTGACGCCTTTTGTACCGGAGGATTTTTTGAGTGTAGCTTTTGACTCCGGCGGTGTGACCACAGGTCCCATGACGGTCCCCTTTATCATGGCGATGGGACTGGGTGTGGCCGCGATTCGAAACGACCTCCATGCCGCAGATGACAGCTTCGGACTGGTCGCTCTATGCTCGATCGGTCCCATCGTGTCGGTGCTGATCCTGGGAATGATCTACCGTCCTGGGGAAAGCAGCTATGTTCCGCCTGCCATTCCATCCGTAGAGACTTCCGTAGAACTGTGGGCACTGTTTCATCATGGATTTCCGACCTACATCGCTGAAATTGCGGTTTCCCTGTTCCCGATCATCCTGTTTTTTGGGCTGTTCCAGGTCTTTGTCCTGCGTCTTTCCAAAAGAACGCTCTCAAAGATGTGTGTCGGGCTCGTTTATACCTATATCGGGCTGGTTTTATTTATGACAGGCGTCAACGTCGGTTTCATGCCTGCCGGTAACTATCTGGGACAAATGCTGGGCTCCTCGTCCAATCCCTGGCTCCTGATCCCGATCGCCATGGTGATGGGCTTTTTCATTGTAAAAGCGGAGCCTGCTGTCTATGTACTGAACAAACAGGTGGAGGAGATTACCGACGGCGCCATTTCTGCAAAATCCATGGGTACCTGCCTCTCCGTAGGTGTTGCCATCTCTCTTGGCATCGCCATGCTGCGCGTGTTGACAGGCATTTCCGTGATGTGGTTCCTGATCCCCGGCTATACCTTTGCGCTGGCGATTTCCTTCTTTGTGCCCAAGATCTATACCGCCATCGCTTTCGATTCCGGCGGCGTTGCTTCCGGTCCCATGACGGCAGCCTTTCTGCTCCCGTTAGCGCAGGGAGCCTGCAGCGCTGTCGGCGGCAATATTGTAACAGATGCCTTTGGTATCGTGGCAATGGTTGCCATGACACCGCTCATCACGATACAGCTTCTCGGCATTCTCTCCAGACGTCGCGCCGCAGTCGCCTCCGGAGATCACCAGACAGCCCAAGCTGTCGGACCTGCAGCCACTGTATGCGCTACAGAAGATTTGATCATTGAACTCTAATAAAACAGAGCAAAAAGCTCCGACATGGAGGAAAACATGAGCGAACTATATCTGATGACCGCCATCATCACTAGGGACCGCACAAAAGATTTTGCGGCATTCTACGACAGATATGGCGTCTCTGTCAATTTTATAACCCTTGGCAACGGAACCGCCAATCACGAAATTTTGGACTATCTCGGCTTGGACGGTACGGAGAAAGCCGTTATCTTCTCCGTCGTCACTCGCGGGACCTGGAAAAAAATCAAGGCAGGTCTGGAACAGGAAATGCGGATCGATATTCCCGGTACAGGCGTTGCGTTCATCATTCCGCTTGCAAGTATCGGCGGTCTTCGTCAACTCCGTTTCCTGACGGGGGAAGAAACCTTTGAAAATGGGGAGGAAACAGTTTTGAAGGACACCAAATATGAACTTTTAGTCATTATCGCCAACCAGGGCTATACGGAAATGATCATGGATGCCGCCAGAAAAATGAAGGCAGGCGGCGGCACCGTCATCCACGCCAAAGGGACAGGTATGGAGAGCGCCGATAAGTTCCTGGGCGTTACCCTTGCCTCCGAAAAGGAAATTATCTTTATTGTCGTTAAAAAAGAGCAGAAAAACGCCATCATGGGGGCAATCATGGAAGATGCCGGGTTGACCACCAAGGCAAAATCCGTTATCTTTTCCCTGCCGGTCACCGAAACCGCGGGCATGCGCCTCCTTCAGGCGTACGAGGAGGACGCGAAGGCGGAGGAAACGCCCTCCTAATAAATTCCGTCCATCCCGTACGAAATTTATTGCGCCACCTGCCGCTCTTTCTCCATCTCCTCCCTTCTGGACTGCAGGTGGTAAAGTCTGTAATACTTCCCCTGCATGGCAAGGAGCTCCTGATGACTGCCCTGCTCTATGATCTTCCCATGAGAAAGCACAATAATGTTGTCCGCGTTGCGAATCGTTGAGAGCCTGTGCGCCACCATCAGCATGGTGCCGATATTCTGCATCTTTTCCAAAGAATCCTGAATCAAAAGCTCCGTCTCCGTATCAATATTTGCCGTCGCCTCATCCAGAATCATCACCACAGGCTGATGCACGATGGTACGGGCAAACGACAATAGCTGCCTTTGGCCTGCGGAGAAATTATTGCCCCGCTCCCTGACTTCCTCGTCAAGTCCCTTCTCCAGTTTCTTGATAAAATGATCGGCATTGACGTAGTGACAGGCCGCAAGAATCTCCTTTTCAGCAATTGACTCATCGCGCAACGCGATATTGCTGCGAATGGTTCCCGAAAAAAGGAATACATCCTGAAGCATCTGTCCGAGCTGCCTGCGCAGGGAACTGATCTTGATTTTACGGATGTCGATTCCATCCACCAAAATCTCCCCTTTTTGATACTCATAATTCCGGCATAAAAGTGACAGAATTGTCGTTTTTCCGGAACCTGTGGAACCCACAAAGGCCACGGTCTGTCCCGGATCCACATGGAAGGAGACACCCTTCAACACCCATTCGCCCTCCACATAGGCAAACCACACGTCCCGAAACTCGATCTCACCGCGCAATTTAGAAATTTCGATGGCATCAGGCGCATCTTTGATCACAGGCTCCATATCCATGATCGTAAAGACCTTCTCCGCTGAGGCGAAGGCTGACTGAAGCCAGTTGAACTGCTCCGCCAGACTCTGGATTGGGTTATAAAATTTTGAGATATACATATAGAAAGACACCAGCGTGCCGCTTTCTATCAACTGCCCCAGAAAGACCCTGTTTTCCAGATACCCTTTGCCGCCCAGATAAAGCAGACAGAGTACGGAGCTGACATAGAGCATATAGACTAACGGCCTGAAAATACCAAACACCAAAATCTGCTCCTGCTTTGCCCGTCCCAGCGCATTACTTCGGTTTCTGAAATCCTCCATCTTCGCCTCCTCCCGGTTGAAAATCTGGGTGATTTTGATACCGGAAAGATTTTCTGAAAGGTAGGTATTAATGTCTGTAGTGCAGTCTTTTACCCTGCGGTATGCCCGTCTGGAAAACTTGCGAAAAATCACCGTAAACAAAATAATAAAAGGTACAAAGCACAGAACCATCAGCGTCAGTTCATAGTTTAACATAAGCATTGCCGCCAATACCCCGACAATGACAAATATATTTTTGACCAGGTTCACCAGAAGATTGGTGAACATCATGGAGATCGCGTTGGTATCGTTTGTGGTGCGCGTCACCAGCTTCCCCACGGGAATGGCGTTTAGCTGCTCCTGCGAAAGGCTCTCTATCTTGACAAAAAGATCCTCCCTCATTACGGAGATAATGCGCTGTCCCGTCCTTTGCAGCACGATCGCCTGTATGTAGGTACAGACCATGGATACCGCTAATATGCTCAGATACACTGCCACCGCCCGATAAATCTGCGCCATGGCAAACTCGCCCACCATGAGCTGTTCGATCCACCCGATGATAAGAGGCGCCACCACATCATAGGCGATCGATAATATCATCAAGAAACCCACCAGCAAAAACGCTCGTCTGTAAGGCTTCGCATAGCCAAGCAGCCGCCGCATGATCTCCCGATCCTTCATCTGCCTTTCAAAGCCCATGGACTGTTTTTTATCCTTCACCAGCAGGTACGCTGTCAAAAGAATAATCGAAAAAACACCAACGACTGCACCCACTGCAAGTAACGGATAATACTCAAACATTGGCTTCACCTCCCGCTTCCTCCTCCAGACGCTGCAATTCCACCATCTTGCGATAAGCTTCACAAGATGCGCATAAGTCTTCATGGCTACCAACGGCTTCCACCCTGCCATCCTCTACAAAAATGATCTTATCCATGCGCTCCACCGTAGAAATCCGATGCGCGATGAGGATGGTCGTCCTCCCTTTCCTCTCCGTCAGCAGATTTTCGAGGATCTCTTTCTCCGTCTTCATATCCACAGCCGATACGGAATCGTCTAAAATCAAAATCGCTGCATCCTTAAGCAGGGCTCTGGCAATGGAAATACGCTGCTTCTGTCCGCCGGAGACGGTCACGCCCCGCTCACCCAACACCGTCCGATAACCCGCCGTAAAATCCATGATATCGTCGTGCACATCGGACAATTTCGCTGCCCGCTCCACCAGCGCATCGTCCGCTGCATCCATCGCAAAGGCGATGTTGTTTTCGATGGTATCGGAAAAGAGGAAGTTATCCTGCGGTACATAGGAGCAGCCTTCCCGCAGGGAGTGGATCGAGATGTCATTCACATCCCGTCCGTCAATAAACAGCGCCCCGTCAGACACGTTGTAGGCGCGCAGAATCAGGTCTACCAGAATGGTCTTGCCGGACCCTGTCCTGCCCACGATGCCCACGCTCTCTCCCGCCTTTATGGTAAAAGAAACATCGCGCAGCGCATCGCTCTCCCCGTCCGGATAGCGGAAGGTAAGATGCCGAAACTCGATCTCTCCGCGCATATTCAGAAGTTCCTCCACCCCCGGGCGGTCCTTTACCGTGATTTCCGCCTCTAACAGTTCTCCCACACGGTTTAAAGAAGCCTTTCCGCGGGAGGTTTTCTCGATCAGCATGGAAATTGCCATCACAGGCCAGACGATGGAATTAAAGTAGACGATGTACTCCACCAGCTGTCCCGCGTCGAAACGCCCGTTGTAAACAAGATAGCCGCCATAGCCCAAGATCACGCAGAGCACCGACTCCACAAGCAGAGTGATCAGAATATTTAACAGCGTAGAAATCCTGGTATATTCTACATTGACTTCTTCATTTTCCCGATTTAGCTTCTGAAATTCCCGCAGTTCCAAAATTTCTTTGACAAAAGCCTTGACAACGGCGATCCCCGAATAATTCTCCTGGGAAAAATCGGAAAGTCTGGAAAAAGCCTCCTGCCTGATCTCCCATTTTGCCGTCATCGCCTTTCCCACCACCGTGGCCAGAACAAGCAAGATCACGAGGGGAATCATGGACAGCCCCGTCAATACAAGATCCATGCGCCACATCTTATAAAAAGCCATCAGTCCCAGACACAGGGCATCGCAGAACATCAAAACCCCGTCGCCAAAACATTCCTGCACGGTATCCAAATCGTTGGTAAACAGACTCATCAGATTGCCGACCTTGTTGACCTGAAAATACTCTCTGGATAAATTTTTGCAATGGTCAAACATTTTGTTGCGAAGATCCGTCTCCACCTTAATGGCCGCTCCATAGATACAAACGCGCCATAAAAACCGCCCCGTGACCAATACCAGAATAATCACGATCAGTTGGAGACAGACCTCATTCAAAAGCACCTCCATCGTAAAAGGCACCAAAGCACCATCGATCTCCACCGGTCCGCCGTTCATGCCATTTACCACAATGCGGTATAATTCCGGCAGGATCAGTTGAAAGTAGTCCACAAAGATAAGCGCCGCGACACCCGTAAGGAGCATCAGAGCGTGTTTCTTATAATATTGGTTAATGTGTTTTCCGAAAATCACCTTGTATTCCTCCGTGTAATGCTCCGCACGCGCCCGCAAAACCAAGCTGTCAAAACATATATTTCAGCGCCGATTTTAGAATGCTCTCCGAAGTGGCATCCTCCTCCACCGCGACCTTTTTTACCGCCGCCGTAGCGTCGGACGCAGAATAGCCAAGCGCCACCAACGCCTCGATGGCCTCCCGCCGCATCAGATTTTCTCCAATGCCGCCATCAGCAGTCCCCGCGGACACCTCCGTAGGCGCAAGCCCCCGCAGTGTATCCTCCACAGAGATCTTATCCCGCAGGTCTAAGATCACGCGCTCCGCCGTCTTCGCCCCGATGCCAGGCGCCTTGGCGATCGCTTTCGCATCTCCCGCCGTCACCGCAAAGCGCAGCGCATCCGCACTCATCACCGAGAGGATGGCAAGCCCACCTTTGGGCCCGATGCCGCTTACCGTGATCAGCCGCTTAAAAATCTCCAAATCGTCTCTGGTCAGAAAGCCGAATAACTGAAATGCGTCCTCTCGCACCAGCGTGTATGTATAGATCTTGACTTCGCTGCCAAGCCCCGGCAGCAGATCCGCTGTCGTGGTCGAGACTCGAATGTTATAGCCGATCCCGCCTGCCTCCACGATCACCGCATCCTCACCGATTTCTTCCAATGTTCCTTTTATGTATGCGTACATAAGAGCCTTCCCTTCTCTGTTTATTCCCTCTATATCTGTTTCGGTAATTATTTCTGTTTCGTGACTTCTCTACCTATTCTATGCAAATAAGGTAACAGTTCCCGCCCCACAACGCCGAGCAAAGCCCCCGTCACCGTGCCCGCCACCAGCAAAAAAGGCGCATAATAGGCCACCGCAGTCGTCTCCATCACCGCCATCGCCACCAGAAGCTGCCCTATATTATGAAAAACGCCGCCCAGCACGCTCACTCCGACCATGGAAAAGCATTTCATCCGCCTGCCGAAAATCATGGCAGTAAAACTAAACGCCGCTCCCGCAAGAGCGTACAAAATAGCGTAGAGATTGCTGAATAAAAAACCAGACAGAACAATACGAAGCCCGTTCACAAGAAGCGCCTCCCGCTCCCCCTTTGTTAAGAATTTCACAAGCATCGTCCCTGATTTCTCATCCACACCCGCCACCCTGACTGTATCTCCATGACCGCCAGACACTCTGTCTGTTTCTGGCTTTTCATATAGCAGTAACAGTACGATCAGATTGGGCAGCCCCAGCTTGATTCCCGGTATCCCGAAAGAAAAGGGGATCAGGGACTCCACATAAGAGAGAATCAGTGCCAAGGCCAGCATAAGCCCAAGTTCAGCCGTTCTTCTCATGCCTCTCCTCCCCTTATTTCCACCACCAGCTTATGCGGCAGACAAATGATGCTCTCCCCGCCTCCTTTGATGGGAATATGGTGCACGCAAATCTGATCGGGACAGTCGGCAGCTTCCATAGATACACCAGCCTCTGAAACCGTCAAGAGATTATAACTGCTTCCTTCCGAAACTGTAGTAACAAGATCAGGTTTTGTCTCGTACCACTCACAGGATACATGCCCGTTCACATTAAGAAGCAGACAATAGCGCACTGTTTCTGCTGCGCTATCGCTCCCTGCTCCCGCCGGGTCATGCTGTCTGATCTGTGCCAGAGACACTTCCTCAACGATCTGCCCGTCACAGGATATCCGCAAAGTTTGTCCATCCTCCCGGCTCAAGGAAGACCAGCCAAAAATCCCCAGCGCCAGAAACAGGAAAAAGGCTGTCAGACAAAAGTCAGCCCTGCTGATCCGTCTGTCTCTATTTTTATTGCTTTTCTTCCCGTTTTCAAACATATTGATAGTTTACCACAACCGAACATATGTTTCAAGTATATTTGTTGCACTAAAAACTGACACCAATCCACAGCCTCCACATAAGATATAGCATAAACAACATTTGGAGGACACAAAGAAATGAGCGATCTTACAGCAACTCACTGCGGATGCAACAATACCAGCCCTGCCAGCAACAATGGATGCGCTTCCTGGATCTGGATTCTGATCCTGTTATCCTGCTGCGGCGGCAATGGCGACGGCTGCGGCTGTGGCGGCGGCTTCTTTGGTGGCAACAGCCTTTTTGGCGGCGACAATAACTGCTGCTCTTGGATTTGGATCCTGATCCTGTTATCCTGCTGCTGCAACAACTAATCTACCCCGAACTTATCTTTATCACATCTGAAAAGCACATCGGAAATAGGCTCCACGGCTTCGGCTCTGAAAGGAGCCTATTTCTCTCATGTGCAGCATATACTTTAGGGATAAGCGCAATGATGGCAGGGCATCGGAAAGGCATGGCTTATGACTGATAAACAGGAAGATGCGTCCAATGTTATGACATTCGATGCCTTATACACCACAAACCAGATGCAAAAGCTCAAAGTCTTTCTCCCCTATCTCGAACCCTCTATGCAAAAGCATCTGGCAGTCTACATCAAATATATGGAACTACAGTATACCATGAATTATGTGAAAAGGCATACCGTCACCCTCTGCGGCTGCGGGCTCTCTCAACAGGAAAAACCTGACTTAAAAGAGCTTGTCAGGCAGCTTTGCCGCTACTCCACGCCAGAGGAGATCAGGCAGCTGGAACAGATTGAAAATATCCTGCAGACCATGGAGACCGTACAGGAAATGACACAGACCATGAACGCCATGAAAGAAATTTTTCCCGACATGAATCTGGATTCCCCGTTTGGCGTTCCGTTGTCAGACGCAGGACAAAACAAAGATTCCGAAGACGGCTCAGAAAAACAGCCTTCCCCGGGGTTTTCGATGATGGATATGCTCATGAATATGCTCACCCCCGAGCAGCGGGAAATGTATGAAATGTTTCAAAACGGACCACCAACTCTATAATACTAAAAGGAGTGCCCCATGACAAATGAATGGATGAACGATCCGGCGCTTGCCGACATCGACAGAACAAAGCTCGACTTTTTACAGGCTCTCGTCTTTGAGAGCCGCTCGCTGAACAAAGAACAGATGCTGCCCTTTCTGATGGCGGTTGCCAAACGGGGACAGACAGAACATATCACTTTTTCCAATGAGGAGATCGAGACGATTGCCGCCACCATCAAAAACTATTCCTCAGCGGAGGAAGCCGCCGCCATTGATAAGATGATGCGGATGCGAAAAAAATAAGGGTGATGCGCCGTGCGCACCGCCCTTATTTCACTGCTGATTTGATATTCTTTCCTATGCTTTTGTGCGACTTTTTATTTCTGCACGATATTCACCAGCCTGCCGGGCACATAAATCTCTTTCACGATCGTCCCCGTCAGCTTATCGGCGATCATTTCCTTCGCCTTCGCGATCACCTCGTCCTTCGGATCGTCCTTGCCGATATTGAGAGTCGCCCGATTCTTGCCGTTTACCTGCACCATGATCTCCACGGTGGACTCTACGGTCTTGGCTTCCTCATATGTGGGCCATGCGGTCTGATACACCCTGCCTTCAAAGCCTACTGCCTGCCACAGTTCCTCGGTGATATGGGGCGCAACAGGATTGAGCAGGGTGAGTAACGTTTTGAACTCGCCCTTCGTGACCGCGTTTTTCTTATAAAATTCATTGACCAGAGTCATCATCGCCGCGATCGCCGTGTTGTATTTCAGATTCTCAAAATCACTGCTGACTTTCTTAATGGTCTGGTGCATCTTGATTTCCATGTCGGCGGAGTAGTCCATCCCGTCCGTCAGAATATCCTGCAGCTTCCACACTCTCTCCAGGAATCTGCGGCACCCCTTCACGCCGTCCTCGCTCCAGCCTGCACTCAGTTCAAAGGCACCGATAAACATCTCGTATGTGCGCAGCGTGTCCGCACCGTACTCCGTCACGATATCGTCAGGGTTCACCACATTGCCAAGGGACTTGGACATCTTGACGACAGGGTGATCCGCCATCTCGCCGAACTTTTCTTTTAACGCTTCTTTTGCCGCTTTCTCGCTGCCGTGCTCCTTAAGGAGCGCCTCCTGCTCTGCCGCAGGCAGATTCGAGAAGCAGTGCGGATTCAATCCTAAGATCATGCCGTGAGAGGTTCTCTTTGCGTAAGGTTCCGGGCAAGGCACCACCTTCTCGTCATAGAGGAACTTATGCCAGAAGCGGGAATACAACAGATGCAGGGTCGTATGCTCCATACCGCCGTTGTACCAGTCCACAGGCATCCAGTAATCCAATGCTTCCTTGCTTGCCAGCGCGTTCTCATTCTTCGGATCCGTATAGCGCAGGAAGTACCAAGACGATCCCGCCCACTGGGGCATGGTGTCCGTCTCCCGCTTTGCGGGGCCGCCACAGCAGGGGCAGGTTGTATTGACCCAATCAGTCATTGCTGCCAGAGGCGATTCGCCCGTGTCGGTCGGCATATAGCTCTCCACCTCAGGAAGCTCCAGAGGCAGCTCACTCTCATCAAGCGGCACAAAACCGCATTTTTCGCATTCTACAATGGGGATCGGCTCGCCCCAGTAACGCTGTCTGGAGAAGACCCAGTCACGCAGCTTGAAGTTGGTCTTGGCGCAGCCCACGCCCTTCTCCTCCAAAAAGGCGATCATCTTCTCTTTGGCTTCCGCCACCGAAAGCCCGTTGATGAAGTCAGAGTTGACCAGCGTGCCTTCCGCCACGTCCGTGTAGACTTCCTCCTGCACGTCTTTGCCGCCGGCTACCACCTCGACGATGGGCAGCCCGAACTTTTTGGCAAACTCCCAGTCTCTTTCATCATGAGCAGGCACTGCCATGATCGCGCCCGTGCCGTAGCTCATCAGCACATAGTCAGAAATATAGATGGGGATCTCTTTGCCGTTCACAGGATTGACCGCCGATAAGCCGTCGATACGCACGCCTGTCTTCTCCTTTGCCAGCTCCGCACGCTCAAAATCGGACTTTCTCGCCGCCTGCTCCCTGTAAGCGCAGATATCATCCCAGTTTTTCAATTCATCCTTATACTTATCAATGATCGGATGCTCCGGCGACACTACCATATAAGTCGCGCCAAACAAGGTATCACAGCGGGTCGTATAGACACGCAGCTTATCTTCCTTATCCTTGATGGAAAAATCCACCTCCGCACCCATGGACTTGCCGATCCAGTTCTTCTGAGACACTTTGACACGCTCCACATAGTCCACCGTGTCAAGCCCCTCGATCAGCTTATCGGCATATTCCGTGATCTTTAACATCCACTGGCTCTTTACCTTGCGGACTACCTCCGCACCGCAGCGCTCACAGACGCCGTTCACCACTTCCTCGTTGGCAAGTCCGACCTTACAGGACGTACACCAGTTGATCGGCATCTCAGACTTATAAGCAAGCCCCGCCTTAAACAGTTTGAGGAAGATCCACTGCGTCCATTTATAGTAATTAGGGTCTGTGGTATTGACCTCTCTCTCCCAGTCAAAGGAATAGCCCAAAGAGTGCAGCTGACTCTTAAAGCGTGCCACATTATTCTTGGTTACGATCTTCGGGTGGATATGGTTTTTGATCGCATAATTTTCCGTGGGCAGACCGAACGCGTCCCAGCCCATGGGATAGAGCACGTTGTAGCCCTGCATCCTCCGTTTTCTCGCCACAATGTCAAGCGCCGTATAGGGACGCGGATGTCCCACGTGCAGTCCCTGCCCCGAGGGGTAAGGGAACTCCACCAGCGCGTAATATTTCGGTTTGGAATAGTCCTCCGAGGTCTGGAACGCCTTCTCGTCATCCCAGATTTTCTGCCATTTTGTCTCCACTTCTCTGTGATTGTAAATATCCGCCATGTAATATCCAACCTTTCCCGCCGTATTTTCGGCTATATCTTACCGCGATTTCCCGCAGGTCATGCGCAATCTGCCGCAGTTTCCGCGATTCTTCTCATACCCTTCTCATTTTATTATACTTATGGGATTTGTCAACAGTTATTTCCTCCCTTTCTGAACCTGATAGCATCGAAACAGACAGAGCCACTGAATATAAAGCGTGACGCCGTCTTCATGATCCTGATACAGACCAGCCTGCCTTAAGGCCGCAGACACCTGTCTTTTGGTGAGCAGCCCGCCCTTCCCGGTAATACCGTACTTCATGCCCCGCTCGATAAACTTCTGAAATTCCCGGTATTCCCCCTTATTCAGGTCGGGGACCGCTTTCTTCTTAAAATGAATAAGAACCGTATCCACAGAAGGTTTAGGATGAAAATCTTCTCTGCGGAAATGATAGACGATCTTCATCTCCCAATGTACCTTAAGCTCCAAAGACTTTATCGTCTCCCTCGGCAGCCCCATAAACCGTTTGGCTGCGCCTTTTTCCATCACCAGCCAGATATGTTCCGGCGGATTATTCCCCTGCGTCAGCTTTTCCACGATCTGTGTCGTCAGGAAAAAAGGGATATTGGCAAATACCTGATACGTCCCCTTTGCGGGCAGACGGTACTTCATAAAATCTCCCTGAATCAACTCTACATTGTTAACCTTTGACAACCGCCTTTTTGCACTCTCCATCAGCTTGCTGTCGATTTCTACCGTGCATACTTTTCCTGCCTTTTTGCATAGGGCTTCCGTCAGATGCCCCTTCCCTGTTCCAATCTCCAGAATCTCATCCTTTTTCCCGATGTCTGCCAGACCAACGATTCTTTGCAGCAGTTTTGTATCCGTCAGAAAGTTTTGGGAATCCGACACCCGTTTTACATAGTCATAGTGATACCCTGCCTGTCTCCTGTCCTTTCGCATAGCGCGCCTCCTTTTTATCCTCTACACTTCATAACCATGTGTTGATAAAAAACAGTAAAAAAAGCAGGACAGACCCCGTAAACAGAATCTTCCCGCTACACGCTGCAATCAGGCAGGCCAAACAGACATGACCTTATCACATCTGTCTGAAATCGGCAATCCGGCAACTATTATTCGCACGCAAAAAAATCCCATCTACATGAGACACTATCTTCTGCTTTTTACTGCCCCTGATACCGGGTGCGTGCACAACGAATAATAATTCCCACTCTAAAGCCGCCTTTCTGACTATATTTTATGATATATAAGAATGTATTTACTATAGCACAGCATCTGACCTGCTGTCAACAAAATCGATCCGCCCGGCAAACCCGCCAACCCGGAGTAACCCGCCCATATCTCTTGAAAGCAGTCGATTTTAATGTTACAATAATCTGGTCTGTTTTTTATAAAATATTTGCGAACCTACTGAGGAGGAACTTGAAATGCGCATTCTGAAAAAATTGCTTGCCTCTATCCTGATCATCGCCATCGCACTTAGCGACTGCGGCAGTCTGACGGCACTTGCAACGGAAAACTCTGTCTCGGAAAACACCATCTCAGAAAACGATATCCCTGCGGAGGAAACATCGGAAAATAGCACTGAAGCAGAAACGGAAACGAACATCGAGCTGCCCGCTTTGCATATCGGACAAATCTCTAACGGTGAACAGCTCCCCACTGCTAAGGACGATTCCTTTTCCTATGATCTTCCGCTTTCTTTTGCCTCCTCAGAAAACCTGATTTTGTTTGTCAATTACGACATAGAAATGGCTTCCACCTACAAAGAGGCCGGGACGCTGGAATGGAGCATTCTCCGCGGTGAAAAAGGATTAGCTGTCGGGAGTGCCAGCCTCCTTAACGAGGCGGACGACTGGAACGGTTTTGAGACAGTGACTGCCTCCCCTTACTTTACCATGGAAAAAATCACGGACACAGAAGATGCGTACCATCAAATGATGGCGCTCCTCCCCCTGGAACCCTCTTTATTATCTGATGATAAGAAAAGCGATGAAACCGACGATTCTTCTGCTCAATATGACTATTTTATCCGAGCAGCATATTACACACAAACCGAAAATGGGAAAGCCGAAACTTTTTATGCAGCGGCGACGATTCCCTTTGTCCCCCAGGATCATACAGCCGTTGAAACAGACTTTCCGGCTGAAGATGTTCCTGATACAGAAAGCGCTCCGACAGATTCCATAGAGGAGCCGTCTTCCGTTTCAGAAAACGACACTGAGAACGGCGCTGATACGATTTCAGGAAACGCCGTCGAAGCCAATTCGTCTGTGTCCGATAACGACATTCAGGATGTATCTGAGGATAGCGATACAGAGGATGTCGAAGCGGAACAGACCGCGGAAACGCTCTCCTCTCTTTCCGAAAACAACATTACCGCTACGGATGAATCACAAGAACCTCAAAATCCGGACAATCAGGAACCTCCTTTACTGGAAGAAACCAATGGAAAAATAATCCTCTATCAAGGCATCGTGACAGACGAGGCAAATATCCTTGCTGAAAAAGACCGAATCCCCATGGCACCTGGGGACACACAACAGATCACCGCAGCAATCGAGCCTGCAATGACACAGGCAAACATTTTGTGGGAAAGCAGCGATGAGACGGTTGCCACTGTAACAGCCGACGAAAACGGAAGCGCCGTCATCACGGCAAAAGCAGAAGGATATGCCAGAATCACTGCCTCCTGTCAGGGCATTACAGCCTCCACTGTCGTAGATGTTGTACGCGACAAAGATCATCCCGACAATGAAAAACTCCTCGATCTCTCAGGCGCCATCCGAGTGGCCGGGTTTGAAAAAGAAAGTGACGCCTTTGTCTATAACGGGCAGAAAATCACGCAGAATTTCCGCGTTTACCACAATGATACTCTATTGACAGAAAAAACGGATTATACTGTAAGCTACAAAAATAACGTCAACGCCGCCACATGGAATTGCGCCAAAGCGCCCAGTGTGACCATTCATTTAAAAGGCCAGTATCAGGGCAGCGTGACCCTGTACTATACGATCAAACCTCTGAATATCAACGACATTGACATTTACAATACGCCCAAAGTATCACCTTCATATGAGCAGACTGTTAATTACAGCAAAAACCTGAACATTCCCGCTCCTGTCCTGACCTACGGCAAAAAGAAACTGGCCGTTAAAAAGGATTTTATCTGTGACTATACGACTCCCGGTGAGAACATGACGCCCTTACCGGCAGATCAAAAAAACGGCGATCTCTATGAGATCGGTAAGCAATATTCTTACACGGTTCGGGGAACCGGCAACTTTACAGGCTCTTTTCCCATGCAGCTTGTTGTGCTCGATAAACAAAGTAAAAATAAAAATTTCGGCACCGCGTCCGTAAAACTTGATCAAAAACAGTACGAATATCACGGCACCCCTTTGACAAATCAGGATGTTCATATTACAGAGGTAAAAATCGGTCAAGAGGTTCTTGCCGAAACGCTTTATGAGTATGCGGTTTATGCCACAGGCACTGAAGGCGCCTATGTGATGGTATCTCCCAGCCCCGCCGGAAAAACCGCCGGCTACTGCGGCTGCAAAAAAGTCACGATAAAACTTGTGGGCGACAGGCAGCTTAAGGATGCTGTTGCCGGCGCAGACTGGAAAGAAAACATTCCTTTCTCTCAAAAGACAGTAGATAAAGAAGGCGGCCTTTTCCAAACCGGTTCCGCTCTGCTGGCCTTTGAAGAAGCAGGCGAAAAGAAACCTCTTACAGAAGGAACCGACTATACCCTCAAATACGGCAATGCCAAAAAAGCAGGCCGCGTGACGGTCACATTCACGGGAAAGGGCCGTTATAAAGGCTCTCTCCGAATGGATTATACCATTACGCCAAATACCAAAATCAAAATTTACGCAGGGAAAAATGTGACCATTAAGAATGGAGCTTATGAAGTCGCATATCAAAAAGACGGGACCGTGCCTGAACTGATCCTAAAAGATCAAGAGGATACCATTCTTAAAAACAAAACCGATTATACCACAAAATATAAGGATAACAAGGCTCCCGGAACCATGACCTGCGAGATCACCGGCAAAGGCAATTATAAGGGATATCTTGAAACGATAACGCTTACGGTGACAAAGGCAGATATCAGCCGATGCACGATATCTATTCCTGATAAACCGTTTCATGAAAAGCCAAACAAATGGCAGTCGACCGTCACGATCAAAGATGTGAACGGCAAAAAACTGACGGCCGGAAAGGATTATAGCAAAACCTTTACGTTTAGCCATAACCTGCCTGAATCCCCCAAGAGAGGCACTACCGTTACCGTCACCGTGGATGGCATGGGCTACTATGAAGGTTCTTCCATTACCGGCTCCTATCGTATTTTTGACAAAAATATCAGTACCTTGAAAGTTGTCGTTGATCCGCAGGAATATACCGGAGAAGCAATTACTTTGACACCGATAAAAGACATTCATATCTATGCCAACAATACCGATGCCAAGAAAAAACAAAATGAGATAAAGACATCATGCTATGAAATTGTTGAATACCAAAATAACGTGAAGTCGGGAAACGCTAAAGTAACCCTGCGCGGCGTTGGCGACTACGGCGGAACGAAAACGTATTCCTTTAAGATTCAAAAGAAAAACTACCGGATCAACCATGTAAAAGGAATCAAACTGGACAAAACAGTGCTCTCCTTCCCGCTGGCGGAAGCGGATGAGAGCAGAAGGACTCTTACTGCCACCATCACATCGGAAAGTAACGAAACCATCGCCAATCCGACAGTGATCTGGTCAAGTTCCAACAGCAGCATTGTCTCCGTAACAGAAAAGCCCGACAGCGCTGTCATCGGTTCTGCTGATAACAAACAAACTGTCTCCCTTTCCGCTGTCATTACGCTGCACAAAGAAGGCAGTGTAACGATCACGGCAACGACACAGGATGGTAACAAAAAGGCGCAGTGCAAGATCACTGTCGTCGACTCTCCGCTTCTCAGAGAGACCGGGCAGACCATTAGGGAAGAAATTGGAAACACCGTCCAGCTTCACATGGTCTTTGCAAATACACAGACACCTGATAAGCTCAGATGGGAAAGCAGTAATTCGGATGTGATATCTATTGTGAAAAATGAGGAAGGCGCTCTGCTTACCATGAACAAAGCAGGAGCCGCCGTCATTAAGGCAGTTTACACCTCCGGGAACCGCAGTTTCACACAGGAGTGCTATGCGCTGGCGATCGACCCGAACGAAAAGGCACCGGAACCCGAAACAGGCGCGTTTCTCACCTATAAACAACAAGAAGGAGTCAACGACGACACACCATACATCAACAAAATGCTTCGGGATTATGAATGGGGTGATGAAACTCACATCCGTGAGGTAACTTTGTATCTCCCCGCGGGCGTGTATCATATTGATGCGACAACAGGTGGTAATGATATATTTAGCAAATATAAGTTTGGCGGCATTGTCCTGACTACCAACCAAAAGCTTATTATGTCGCCCAGCGCATTGTTGGTCGTTCTCCCCAACGGTGCAAAAGATTATCAGGTTATCAATATCTTTGGCCGCGAAAACGTTTCCGTTTCCGGCGGACAGATTATCGGGGATCGCAAGGAGCATAAAGGCAGCGGCGGAGAACACGGGCATGGAATTTCCGTGCGCGGCGGCACAAATATCACCATTGAAAATGTGGATATTTCCCAGTGCTGGGGCGACGGTATCTATGTGGGCTTCTATGACGGACCCAACACCCCCAGCAACGGCGTTACCGTCACAAACTGTAACCTTCATCACAACAGACGAAATAATATGTCTATTACCGATGCGTCGAATGTTACGGTCAACAATTGCTCATTTAACTATGCGAACGGCACAGATCCGCAGTTTGGTATTGACATTGAGCCAAATAAAAACAGAACCTGCAAGAATGTAACCATATCCAATTCCACATTTAAAGGAAATGCCAAAGGAACCATTCAGATTCTCGGACAGTTGAACGCCCATGTGAATGGTGTCAAAATCGAAAGCTGCAAAGGCAACTCAGCGCCCGTCCAGTGGCAGGGATTCGGCGGCAGTGTGAGCGGTGTGAAAGAGATTAACAACAACTGGAATTGGAATGGAAATTAAGCCGTATAACGCATCAAAGAAGGAGCAGGCCAAGCGGTCTGCTCCTCTTTTACGTTATCGATATTGATACTCCTTACGTCTATCGGTATTTGGCTCTACGCTTCCGCATTCGCCTCCGCAACGGCCTTCGCTCTCGCCGCTACTTCCTTTTCCTGTACATCGCTGGGCGCCTGCTCATATCTTGCAAACTCATACTTGTAGGTACCGCGTCCGCCTGTCATGGACCGAAGATCGGTGCAGTAGCCGTTTAAGCAGGCCACCGGGATATCCGCCTCGACCACAGTCTTACCGTCGCCTGCGGGGTTCATGCCAAGCACTCTGCCCCTTCTCTTATTCAGATCGCCCATCACGTCACCCGTGTAGGATTCGGGGACAGTCACCTGCAGGTTGGCAATCGGCTCTAACAGCACCGGCCCTGCCTCCATAAAGCCCTTCTTAAATGCTTGAATCGTCGCCATCTTGAAGGCCATCTCGGAAGAATCCACAGGATGATAGGAACCGTCATAAAGAACCGCCTTCACGCCCACTACAGGGTACGCCGCCAAAGGCCCTGCCTGTACAGAATCCTGCAATCCTTTTTCCACCGCCGGGAAGTAATTCTTCGGCACTGCGCCGCCAACCACTTCCTGCTCGAACACGAACGGCGTTTCCAAATCGCCTGATGCTTCGAAACGCATCTTTACATGGCCGTACTGACCGTGTCCGCCGGACTGCTTTTTATACTTATGCTCCACATCGGATTTTTTGCGGATGGTCTCCTTGTAAGCGATCTTCGGATCTGACAGCTCGATCTCTACCTTATACTCGTTCACGAGACGGCTCATGACCACTTCCAGATGCAGATCGCCCATTCCGTAGAGCAGGGACTGCTTGTTCTCCGCATCATTGACCACCTGGAGCGTCTGATCCTCGTGGCGCATCTTCTGCAGTGCCTGCGATACCTTATCCACATCGGCCTTATTCTTTGCCTTATACCGTTTGTATGTATAGGGCGTGGAGATTTCTGCCTTACCATAGCGGATGATACGTGCTTTGGTGGAAAGCGTGTTACCTGTTCTTGCCGCCGTCAGCTTCGCGATAGCGCCGATATCGCCCGCATGAAGTTCCTTGACCTCGATGGGCTTGCTGCCCTGCATAACATAGAGCTTGCTGATCTTCTCCTCCACTTCCTTTTCGTCATTGTAAATCAAATCATCACTCTTGAACACGCCGGAACAGACCTTGATCAGCGAATACTTACCGATGAAGGGATCCACAATGGTCTTAAAGATGTAGGCAGACTTCGGCTTTGAGAAGTCATAGTTCGCCTGGAAAATTTCGTTTGTCTTTAAGTCAACGCCCGCGATCTCGCGATTCTCAGGGCTGGGTATATATTTTACGATATCGTCGAGCAGCGTAAAAATTCCCTGACAGAGCACATTGGAACCCATGGACATCGGCACCACACTGCCGTCCATCACGTTGGTACGCATCGCCGAACGGATCTCCGCCTCAGAGAAGGTATCTCCGTTAAAGTAGCGGTCCATAAAGTCTTCGCTGGTCTCCGCCACTGCTTCCATCAGCGTATCACGGCAAAGCTGTAAGTTCTCTTTGCTGTAGTCGGGCATCTCGCACTCCACGACTTCCTTGCCTTCCCATCGGTAAGCCTGCTCGGTGATGACGTTGATGTAACCTACAAATTTCTCATTCTCACGGATGGGCAGATGGAACGGCGCCATTTTTTTGCCATACTTTTCTGTCATATCCGTCACGACCTGCTTAAAGGAAGCATTGTCGATATCCATATCCGTCACGAATACGAAACGGGGCAGCTTATACTTCTCGCAGATCTCCCAAGCCTTTTCCGTACCGACTTCCACTCCTGCCTTACCGGAAACTACGATGATGGCCGCATCCGCCGCACTCACAGCTTCCTCCACTTCGCCTACGAAGTCAAAGAATCCGGGAGTGTCGAGCACATTGATCTTCGTGCCTTCCCACTCGATCGGAACAACAGAAGTTGCGATGGAAATATGGCGTTTCTGCTCCTCCTTACCGAAATCACTCACCGTGTTCCCGTCGTCGATCTTTCCCATTCTGGACGTGATGCCGGAAAGGTAAGCCATTGCCTCCACCAGACTAGTCTTACCACAGCCCCCATGCCCCAGCAAGACCACATTACGAATCTTATCCGTCGTGTAAACATTCATGTCCTGTAACCCTCCAATTCTGTTGTTCTTTTTGCAACCGGACCCATAATCATATTCCACGCAAGAAGCCAAGTTGTAAATACATTTTACTAAATTTTGAGGACAATTTCAAGACACAATTGCGTTCCCCTCCGTTTTGTGATATCTTAAAAAGCGGAAATATTGATCAAAAAATGCGAAAGGTCATAATACTATGAGCACTCTCACCTGCGGTTTTATCGGACTGGGACTGATCGGCGGCTCCATCGCTAAAGCGATTCGTCTGCGTCTGCCCGGCGCCCGCCTGATCGCCTATGACATCAACGAAACCTCTCTGCAGCTGGCCCTTGCGGAGCAGACCATAGACGTATCCTGCCGCGCTATCGACGATACTTTTACAGGCTGCGACTATCTCTTTTTATGTGCGCCTGTCTCCTGCAACGACGAGAATCTTGCCGCTATCAAAAATATTCTCTCTCCCGAAACGATCCTCACTGACGTTGGCAGCGTTAAGACTGCGATCCACAAACAGATCGAAGCCCTGGGCCTGCAGGATCAGTTTATCGGCGGCCATCCCATGGCCGGATCAGAGCGCATCGGCTATCCAAACTCTGACGCCGCTCTTTTGGAAAACGCCTATTACATACTGACCCCTACGGAAACTGTGCCGGCAAGCAGGCTGGAAGCCTATCGCATTCTGGTGGAAGCCATCGGCGCGATTCCGCTGACCCTTTCTTTTGAGGAGCACGACTACGTGACGGCTGCCATCTCTCATCTGCCTCATGTGATTGCCGCCTCCCTTGTCAATCTGGTCAAAAGCTGCGATTCTTCGGAAGGGATTATGAAAATGATCGCTGCGGGCGGTTTTAAAGACATCACGCGAATCGCTTCTTCCTCCCCGGAAATGTGGCAACAGATCTGCATGACAAACACGGAAAACATTTCCAAACTGTTAAAGCTCTATATCGATGATCTGACGCAGCTCGTCCACTATCTCGACGAGCGCTCGGAGACGACGCTCCACAACTTTTTTGATACTGCCAGAAATTACCGCGAGTCCTTTACCAGCGTATCCAGTGGCCCCATCAAGGCAGAATACGTCTTTACCGTGGATATTGCGGACAAACCCGGCGCAATCGCGGCCATTGCCTCTCTCCTTGCCATGCACGGCGTGAGCATCAAAAACATCGGTATCAACCATAACAGGGAATTTGCGGAAGGCGCGCTGCGCATTGAATTTAATGATAAAACCGCCCATGAGCGGGCGGTTGAGATTCTAAAGGATCACAGCTATCGGGTCCATACCAAAAACTGAATCTGCAATCTTTTATGAAAGTTTTACCAAAAGCCTGTTTAAAAAATAGGATCCGACCATGCAAAGTATTCCCGCCACGCTCCCATACCAGTTGAGCGCGGCGTCGGACTGCTGGAAATGTCTCCCTTCCACAAACTGCTTATAATATTCTGTATAATAGGCAAGCGCATAACAGACCACGCCTGCGCCGATCACGCCAATGATTCTGTAATAACCTCTAAAAACCGCCATCCCCGCAAAGGTCGTCACAAAACCCACCACAAAAAAGAGTCCCAGATGCGCTCCGTAACGAATCATCAGTGCGGTCGTTGCGATCTGATCCTGCGTGGGTTCTTCAAAGATCCGCCTGGCGATCTGTCCCGCCATCTTCATCGTGATATCAGAAGATGTCGTCCCGTTTTGAAAGCTTACTGCCATCACAAAATATAACAGCATAAGCAGCGCCGCCAGTGAGACAGCAATCACACACAGTTCCAAGATGAGGTTTCTCTTTTTCCCTTGATTCATAATTATAGTTTCCTTTATTCAAAAGGCTCCGGCACCTTAAGCGGCGGACTTAAATATGCTTCCTCCGGGTACGGTGTAACCGCCGGACTGGATCGGTACTCATTAGGCCGCGAGGTGTGCACCTGTATGGCAAACCGATAGGTCTCTCCCGGTTCGCCCACAAACTCCTGCCTGATCCGCATACCAGGCCATTCGCTGTCGATCAGGAATGACTTATGCACCATGGTATTCATCACATACTCACCGTCACCATTATAGACATAGACGTCGATTGCGTCTTTGTCTGCATAATCGTCCCAGTTGGTAAACGCCGTAAAATACCATCTGGATTCCTCCCCTTCCTTTGCGATCCAGTGAAGTTCTTCCGGTGCTGGCAGTCTCGGGGCATCCTCGCCTGTAAATGCAAAGACATCCGACAATACGTAGGGACTGTCTGCATAGGTTATGCCGTCTCCGGAAGCACGCACGGCAAAGTAATAAAAGCCGTTATCCTCAAATTCATCGGAGAAGCTCATACAAAACAGCTTTTCCTCTCCTTCTTCACTCATCTTCCCTTCACGGGTCCATGCGACATTTCCCCGCATCATTCCCTCTTTAAGCCATGCATCCTTTTCCAGATCCGGAGGCGTCGCCGTATCCTGCCTGTACAATCTCCAATCATACCTTTGATCGTCACCGACTCCCGATTCAAACACACAGCCCCAGAAACCGGAGCCTGTCTCACCGTCCCAGAAAGGATCGGCCGGTGTGGGCAGTACGATCAAATCCGTCCCGTTTTCGACAGGCAGCGAAGCTTCCTGCGACCTGTTATCGTTTAACAGCCCATTGCCGAAAACAATCGCTACGATTCCCACCGCCACCGCGCACAAAACAGCTGTCCCCAAAGCGGGAACATCCAAAAAAGCTTTCTTCACCTGCCTGACAGACCGATACCGTTTCTCAGGATCCAGATTGGTACACTTGGAAAGCACCCTCCTGTAGCGCAGTTTCTCCGCTTGGCCGCCCAAAAGCTGTTTGATGGTAACGCCCAGGGCATAGATATCCGCACGCTCGTCTGTCTGGGAAAACCCATACTGTTCCGGCGGCGCATAGCCTCTGGTACCTAACTGAATCGTGTCTTGTTCCCTGTCTTCTTTCGGCATACGGGCTGCGTCAAAATCGATCAAACGGATATGGCCGTCCTTTGCCATCAAAATGTTGGAGGGTTTGATATCCCTGTGAATGATTCCCTTTTCATGCAGATACATGAGGACTTCGCAAAGTTCCTTTATGACCGTTCGGCACTGCTTTTCCGTAAGCGCCGCGCTGCCTGCCGTCTGCCCCTCAATATATTCCTCTATGATCGTCGTTTCAGCATTGTCATACGAAACCTCGTACACTGTCGGCAGATAAGGATGCTGCAGTCCCTGCAATGTTTGATAAACGGAATGCTGCCCCTGCAAAGTCTTGCAAATCAAAAGCTGCCCGCTGCCCTGTTCTTTTACCAGCTGCACCTTACTCTTTTCACTTTGTTTCAGTACTTTTATCTCATCGTAATTCATGCTCATTTTTTCACCATTTGCATTATAACATATTTCTTACCGCGCAGACAATCATTTCCCCTTCGTTCAACGTTCTCCTGTCGCGATCCGATACCATCCCGGTAGCACTTTCTTAAAAATGTTTCCCGCCAGAATACAGCCTGCCATTACGCCAATCGGAATCAACAGATATTCTAATAGCCAAAATAACGGCTTTGCCGGGAGCAGTCGGAAACATAGTTTGCGCACGGAGGACAGTGTCATTTCATGCAGCACATATATCATAAAAACAGATTCTGACAATCTCAAAAAAATTTGCCGCAATTTCTCCCTGTCATAAATTTCCTTTGACAAGCGCAGCCAAAACACGATTCCCACAAGCACAGAAATATTTCTAATGATTGGATACTCTAAAAACAAAGCGGCAGCTGCACACACAAAATAAACCGTCCCGATCAGGGCCACGGAATAATGGTCAAAAATCATAAGCGTACCCTTTTTTTGAACGACAGCCGCCCCGATCAGAAACCAGGCAAGCGCTGCTTTTCCCCAAAAGGAAAATGGTAAAATGCTGAGTGCCATCCCCAAACACAATAGCGTGTTCGGATACCTTTTGGCGACTGTTTTTATCAACGGAAAGAGCAAAACCACCGCCATCAGATCCCGCATAAACCACAAAGGATAACACTGCGGATATTCCTGCCCGATCCCGTACAATTCAAACCACTCTTTTACAGAACATTGTAAGATCGGCGTATTGCTTCCCGAAAAATACGGGGCGGTAAACGAAAGGCTTTGCAATACGGCAAACACCGCGATCCAAAAACTATTCCAAATCAAATAAGGCACAAGCAGCGTTTTTGCCTTTTTCCTGATGACTTCTCCATAGGAATGATCGGCACGAAACAATAAAACGGCAGAAAACAGGAAAAAAGTCGGCACGCCGCATCTGGATATCACCTGTGAAGCGCCAGTCTCCAACAGCAGCAGCCATTCAGGAAGGGCAGCTGCATTTTTTCCATCTGCAAAATTGACTTCTGTCGTGTAGATATGTAAAAATACCACCATAACAATGGCGATCCATTTAACGATTCTGATCCTGTCACTTTCTTCTTTTGTCATTTGCATACGTATCTTCTCTTTTCTCTTTTTCGTCTCTCCGTTCAGTCCACAACAAAAACAGGACTCCGTTTTCGATTATAAACAGAGCCCTGTCCGTTTTGGTCTACCCCTGGTAGACATTTTGTTGAAACAAGGATTCAGAAAATATGACAGGAATTGAAAGCACCCCACTTGCCGTCCTATGTGGAAACAAGTATAATGATTCCAGCCGCATTATTTGCGTTTTTATCCTGCCTGCAATGCGTTGCTTGCTGCAAAGGCCATAAAAAATCCGAAAAGGAATCTCCCGCAAAATGAATGAAAAGTCTACGGATGAATTGAAACATGAAATCACGATAGCAACGGATATCGAAGATTATTTAACGGAAAATAAAGAACATCTGCTAAAAGACACTCTGGCTGAACATCTGCATATGCTGCTGGCGCAAAAAAGGCTCAGACGTGCGGACGTGATACGCGGCTCGCTCTTAGGCCGCGCCTATGTCTATCGGATCTTTGCCGGCGACAAAATCCCTTCCCGGGACAAACTGATCGCCTTATCTTTCGGGCTGAAACTGTCCGCAGAAGAAACGCAGAAACTGTTAAAGATTTCCAGCAATCGGGAACTCTACGCCAGAGATGAGCGGGACGCACTGCTCCTGTTCGCCCTGCAGCGAAACAGGAACATTATGGACGCAAACGGGATGCTGCTCGATCATGGGTTGGCGGTGCTGGATACAGCGAAGGAATAAAAAATCCTTTAATGAATCAGCATCGCATCCCCAAACGAAAAGAACCGATACCTCTCCTCCACCGCCTCCCGATACGCCGCCAGCACGTTCTCCCTGCCCGCCAGCGCAGACACCAGCATCACCAGCGTGGACTCGGGCAGATGAAAATTTGTGATCAGGCAATCCAATACCTTGAAGCGGTAACCGGGATAAATAAAAATCTCTGTGTCTCCGCAACCTGCCTGCACTCTCCCGTTTTCGTCTGCCGCGCTCTCTATGGTACGGCAGCTTGTAGTCCCCACGCAGAACACTCTCCCGCCGTTTTCTTTTGTGCGGTTTATGAGATCTGCCGTCTCCTCCGTGATCTCATAGTGCTCACTGTGCATATGATGATCCGAGAGATTTTCGGCTTTCACTGGGCGAAAAGTGCCCAGTCCCACGTGAAGGGTCACAAAGGCTGTCTCCACGCCCATCGCACGAATCTCCGCCAGCAGTTTTTCCGTAAAATGCAGGCCCGCCGTCGGCGCCGCCGCAGAGCCCTCGTATTTTGCGTATACGGTCTGATAGCGGTTCTTGTCCTGCAATTTATGGGTTATGTAGGGCGGCAGGGGCATTTCCCCCAAACGGTCCAAGACCTCCTCAAAAATTCCTTCGTAGGAAAATTGAATCAGACGGTTGCCCTCCTCCACGACTTCCAAAACCTCTGCACGCAGCGCGCCTTCTCCAAAGACGATCTTTGTTCCGGGTCTTGCCTTTTTCCCCGGCTTGACCAGCGTTTCCCAGACGTCGTTCTCGCGGCGTTTTAGCAGCAGCACCTCGATCGCTGCGCCAGTATCTTCCTTCACGCCCAACAACCTTGCCGGGATCACCTTGGTATTATTTAAGACCAGACAATCGCCCGGCCTTAAATAATTTGTGATCTCCTGAAACCGACGGTGCTCCACCACGCCCGTGTCTTTATGAAGCACAAGCAGTCTCGACGCGGAGCGGTCCTCCAAGGGATCCTGCGCAATCAGCTCCTGCGGCAGGTCAAAGTAGAAATCTGATTTTTTTAGTGTTGTCATATTTTCATCCATTCTGAATCCATGACAAGCCGAAAAAACAATGTTTCCCATTTATGCTATCCAGCTTCATTCGGCCATTTGATTCACATTTCGTCGACTGACTTAGTCAGTCCTTCTTTCTCTTATACTGTCTGATTTTTACAAATCGGCATGTTTCAAAAAAGCCACATAACCGCGCTTCGTCTCGTAAACATCCGCCTTGCTGGTCGCCTCCCAGGGCGCGTGCATATTGAGCACCGCCACGCCGCTGTCGATCACGTTCATACCATAGAGTGCAAGGATATAAGCGATCGTACCACCACCGCCCAGGTCTACCTTGCCGAGCTCCGCCGTCTGGAAATTGACCTTCTCCTTCTCAAAGATAGCACGGATATGCCCCAGATACTCGGCGTTGGCGTCATTGGAACCGGATTTTCCGCGGGAACCCGTAAACTTGTTAAATACCATGCCGCCGCCCAGGTAAGCCACGTTCTTCTTATCGAAACTGGACGCGTAAGTGGGGTCAAAAGCGCTGCTCACATCGGAAGAAAGCATACAGGAATGCGAAAGACACCTGCGCAGGGCGAGTTCACTGTATTCTCCTGTCAGACCCATGACTTCCGCCACGGCGTTCTCAAAAAACCTCGACTGCATGCCCGTTGCACCCACGCTGCCGACTTCCTCCTTATCCACAAGGATACAGCAGGCGGTACGCTCTGTCTGCCCGATCTCCAACATCGCCTTTAAGGAAGAAAAGGCACAAACCCTGTCATCCTGCCCATAGGCTAAGATCATACTCCTGTCAAATCCGGCCTCTCTGGCCTTTCCCGCAGGCACCACCTCAAGCTCAGCGGAAATAAAGTCCTCCTCCTCAAAGTCGTAATCTCTCTTTAAGATTTCAAGGATTCCTTTCTTTACGGCATCCTTTGGCGCACTGTTCTCTCCCTCTGAATCGTCTTTATCTTTCTTCTGCTTCTTTTCAATGACCAAAGGTTTATTACCGATAATGATATCCAGCGCTTCACCCTCGATCACTTTATTTGCCTTCTTCTCCAACTGCTCCTGCGCAAGATGGATCAGGAGGTCTGAAACAAAAAACACAGGATCATCCTCATTCTCGCCCACATTGACTTCCACCGTACTGCCATCTTTCTTCACCACCACGCCGTGAATCGCAAGCGGGATCGTCACCCACTGATACTTTTTCACACCGCCATAGTAATGCGTGTCCAGATAAGCAAAGCCGCCGTCTTCATAAAGGGGATTCTGCTTCACGTCAAGACGCGGAGAATCAATGTGCGCCCCCAGAATGTTAACACCCTCCGCAAGCAGCTTTTTGCCGATTTGAAACAGGACAATGGACTTATTCATCCACACGGCATAGACTTTGTCTCCCGCTTTCAGCTTCTTCCCGGCCTTTACCAGCGTTTCCAATTCCTGATATCCTGCCGCTTCCACGGTGTTCACGATCTGGTCGATGCACTCCCTCTCGGTCTTGCCGTTATCCAAAAAATCCATGTATTCACGCGCAAAGGCGTCCACTTCCTTTATCTGTTTCGCACTGTAAGTCTCCCAAGTGTTTTTCTGTTCCACGTTGACCACTCCTTTCTATTATCAGCTTCTCAGCTCAATTCCCATACCCTCAAGTCCATTGAGGATCTTCTTCATCGCTGCCGTCACATCCGCTTCCTCCAGCGTCTTATCCTTTGCGCGGAAGGTAATGGAGTACGCCATGGACTTAAAGCCCTCCTTGATCTGGTCGCCCTCATAGATATCAAAGAGCTGATACTCCTCAAGGATCTTTCCACCGCGCTGTGCAATGATGGCCTCGATCTCACCAGCCATCACTTTCTTCGGCACCACCATACTGATATCACGAAGTACCGCCGGGTATTTCGCGATGCCCTCATACTTCCTGTCGAAGGTCGCAAGCGGCAGGATCGCGGGAATATCAAGTACCGCCACATAGACCCTGGTCTTAAGCGCATAATTGTCGCAGACCTCGGGGTGCACCTCTCCAAGATAGCCGATTTGCGTGCCTTCATAGGAGACATTTGCCTGTCTGCCGGGATGCAGATACGGTCTGCCCGCATTCGGATCGTAAGTCGGTTTCTTCTTCATGCCAATGCTGTCAAAAAACTCCTCGATCACGCCCTTCATGGTAAAGAAATCGCCCTCGCCGTACATGCCGAGCGTAAACTGCATCCGCTCCTCCGGAAGCTCCGTCAGCGGCAGCGCCTTAGGAAGATAAACGTTACCCAATTCATAAAGGCGTACATCCTTATTTCTTCTGTTGTAATTCGTGGAAAGGCTGGTCAGCATGCCGTTCAAGGGAAGGGTCCTCATAATGGAGAAATCCTCACCCAGCGGATTGGCGATGGTGACCACCTTCCTTGCTTCATCATCCGCAGGAAGCAGCAGCTTATCGAACACCTTCGGGCTCTCGAAGGAATAGCACATACCCTGGGAGAAACCGCAGTATTCCGCAATATCTCTTGCCTTCTGCTCAACCCGCAGCTTGAAAGGCAGTCTGCCTGTGGTGGCCTCACCGTTCGGCAGCGTGGTCGGAATCTTGTCGTAGCCGTAAAACCGTGCTACTTCCTCTGCAATATCGCACTGACGTAAAATATCCTGGCGGAAGGTAGGAATCGTGAGCGTCCTCTTTGCCGCATCATACTCCACTTCGATCATCTTAAAGATAGAAAGCATTTCTTCCTCGGAAACATCCGTACCCAGAAGGTTATTGTAATATGCAGGCTCAAAAGGCAGCACCACCTTCTCTTTCATCTCGCCGTGCACATCCACCATACCGCTCACCACCTCACCGCAGCCAAGTTCTTCGATGAGCTGACAGGCTCTATTGATGGCTTCCTCTGCATTGTGGGGATCAAGGCCTTTCTCAAACTTGCCGGAAGCGTCCGTGCGCAGTCCCAGACGCTTTGCCGACTTACGGATGTTGGGTCCGTTAAAGGCCGCCGCCTCGAAAAGCACGGTGGTCACGCTGTCGGTGATCATGGAATTTTCGCCGCCCATGATGCCCGCGATCCCCACCTCTTTCTCCGCATCGCAGATCATCAGCACATCCGAATCCAGCTTCCGCTCCTGCCCGTCCAGCGTGCGGAAGACATCGCCGTCCTTTGCCCTGCGGACGATGATCTGATTTCCTACAATGGTGGAAAGGTCGAATGCGTGCATGGGTTGGCCATATTCTTCCATCACATAGTTTGTGATGTCAACCAGATTGTTGATGGGACGGATACCGCTTGCCGCAAGGCGTCTCTGCATCCACTTCGGTGAAGGCGCAATCTTGATATTTTTGCAGACTCTCGCACAGTATCTGGGACAGAGCTCTTTGTCCTGCACCTCTACGGAAATATATTCTTCCACCTTCTCATTGTTACCTTTTACCGTCACTTCAGGCGCGATAAAGGGCTTTTTGAAGGTAGCCGCCACCTCTCTGGCAATACCGATCACACTATAACAGTCTACGCGGTTTGAGGTCACTTCATACTCAAACACCGTATCCCGCAGTCCGAGTTCCTCCACCGCGTCCGCACCGATCTGCACATCATCGCCGAAAATATAGATACCGTTTTCCGGTGCTTCCGGATAAAAATTCCTGTCGGAGCCAAGTTCTTCGATGGAGCACATCATACCGTTGGAGGGTACGCCGCGCAATTTTCCTGCTTTGATCGCAATGCCGTCCTCCGGCAGAGGGCCGCCGTCGTGACCGCCTGCCACCTTGCCGCCGTCCAAAACAACGGGCACCTTATCACCCTCCTTCACGTTGGGCGCACCGGTGACGATCTGAATGACCTCGCTTCCGATATCCACCTGACAGACGATGAGTTTGTCCGCGTCGGGATGCTTCTCGATCTTTTTGATCTGCCCAATCACGATCTTTTCCAGATTCTTATCCAGTCTGCTGTAGCCCTCCACCTTCGTCCCTGAGAGGGTCATCGCGTCCATATATTCCTGATCGGTACAGGTTAAATCCGGTACATATTCTTTGATCCATGACAATGCTGTATTCATGCTGTAATCCTTTCCCTTTCTATTGCGTAAAATTGTTTATTCAATGCATCATTCTTCACTCGAAATAAAATTTAATCATATGAGTATCCCGGTTTTTTATATAGCAACTCTCTATCGGCAGCCATATCTTTATCCCAGACTTCCTCCTTCCATGCTTCTCTGTCGACATCTTCAATCGCCACGGAGACACTGGAAATATCGCATCCAAGTATTTCTGAAATGTCTTCCGCGATTTTTTCCGCACATTTCTTTTTCTGCTCCTGCGTCCTGCCGGAAAAGCATTTGATTTTTACATGTGGCATATTTACTTCCCTTCTTCATTCCTTTCACATCGGAACAGTTTCGTGCAATATCCAGTATCAAACGTGTCTGTTGCGTTTACATCCGCCGCACTAGAACTGCTTTAAGAAACGGATATCGTTCTCATATAGAAGCCGCGTATCGTCGATCTCATATTTGAGCAGAGCGATTCGCTCCAGTCCCACGCCGAATGCAAAGCCTGTATACTGCTCCGGGTCGATGCCGCTCATCTCCAGCACATGGGGATGCACCATGCCGCAGCCGAGGATCTCGATCCAGCCCTCGCCCTTGCAGAAACGGCAGCCCTTTCCGCCGCACTTAAAGCAGGTCACGTCCATCTCCGCGCTGGGCTCCGTGAACGGGAAGTGGTGGGGTCTGAACTTCACCTTGGTATCTTCCCCGAACAGTTCTTTCGCAAACTCAGCCAGAGTTCCTTTCAAGTCTGCCAGTGTGATATGCTTATCGATCACCAGCCCCTCGATTTGATGGAAGGACGGAGAATGGGTCGCGTCCACCTCGTCGGAACGGAATACCCGCCCCGGGGCGATCATGCGGATCGGCAGCTTGCCTTTCTCCATCTCATGCACCTGTACAGAGGAGGTCTGTGTCCGCAGCAGAATGTCGCCCGTGATATAGAAAGTGTCCTGCTCATCCTTTGCCGGGTGATCCGCAGGGATGTTTAACGCCTCGAAATTATAATAATCCTTCTCCACATCAGGGCCTTCCACCACCTCGTAGCCCATACCGATGAAGATACGCTCCACTTCTTCCAGCGCGATGGTGTTGGGATGACGGTGTCCCACTTTTGCCTTTTTTGCGGGCAGAGTGACGTCGATGACCTCTGTCTTCAAGCGGGTCTCACGAATCGCCCGCTCCATCTTTTTAACAGAAGCTTCTAACACTTTCTCAATTTCCTCGCGGGTCTCGTTGACAAGCTGTCCCACCTTCGGGCGGTCTTCCGGCGCAACGTCCTTCATGCTCTTTAACACCGCCGTCAGTTCTCCTTTTTTCCCGAGGAAGTTGACCTTCACCTCATTGAGTTTTTCGAGGGCGTCGCTGGCCTCGATCTGTCGCAGGGCCTCGGCTTTGATTTGTTCCAATTTTTCGTTCATAATCCGTTCTCCTTTTTCTTTTTACTCTGCTTATGCACGCAAAAAAATCCCATATGTCATAGACACATGGGACGAATCTTCTCCGCGGTACCACCCAATTTCCTGCTTGCGGTTTCTGCTTATTACACAGCCCGACAAACAGACGCTTCTTTTGGCGTAACGTGCCTCTACGTTCCGCGCTAATTGTTCAACGACTTAACGTTCGCATCCCGTTCACACAGACAGCTCCGGTGAGAAATTCGGAAAACTTTTGAACCGAAGGGAACTTACAGCCGATGATTCCCTCTCTCTGGCGGAAAAACGCTTCCTACTGACACCTTCTTCGCTTTTACACTAAAAATAAATCTAACTGCTATTTTAGTGGCTTTCTTTCGACTTGTCAAGCCACCCGAACAGAAATTTATATACAGGGCCGAAATAACGGTTGATATGCGCCCCAATCATCAATATGTACATCAGCATGTAAAACCAGAACATCAAAATGACCACAGTAGTCAAACTTCCGTATGTACCGAAACTGTTGTAATGATCCACATAGACGGAAAAGGCAAAAGAAGCTACGCTCCATAAAACCGCTGCAAACGCCGCGCCCGGAAGTTGTGTCTTAAACCGCAGTTTACAGCTGGGCACATAAGTATAGATCATGGCAAAGATAAAAGTAAGGATCAACCAGGAAATCAGGAAACGAAAACGCATAACCAGGCGCACTACCAGATGCAGCGGCGGAATATCCCGAAGCAGGATATCCACGATCACATTGCCGAAAACCATCACAAACAGCGCCACCAGCGTCGCTGCCAAAATAATCACTGTATAAAAGCAGGCAATCATTCGCAGCACAACATAGTTTCTCTTTTCTTCCACGTCATTAACCGCATTTAAGCCATAAATCAGCGCCAGCATAGCCTTTGCCGCCGACCAGATGGTAACGATGGCAAATACCGTGATCGTTCCCGCCGATTTCGCATAGACATCCGATACGATGCGCACCACCAGGCCGTTAACGGCATCCGGCGTAAACTGCGTGATCGCGCTGATCAGATTTGCTTCCGTCAATCTCGTAAAGGGTAAAATCGCGCATAACGCCATCAAAAGCGGTATGATGGATAAAAAGAGAAAGAACGCTGTGCTGGCTGCAAAAGCACTGATATTCTTCTTCGTCATCTGCCAGTTGAAATCGCGGAATATTAAAAAAAGGCGATAAATCATGCGCATCGTTTTCCTGTCTCCTGTTAATCCTGATTGATATCCGCGGCACTCCTGACCGTGCAGCCCGGATAATAGGCCGCAAGAATCTGCTCGCAGGACGCCCCTTGCTTACCGAGTGCTTTCGCGCCATTCTGAGCCATTCCCTTCCCATGGCCGAAGCCTCCCCCGGTCAAGGTATATCCTACCACAGTTTCTCCGCCTTTTCCAGTCTTTGCATCTGTATCCATCACAAAAAAAGCGCTGGGAACAAGCGTACGCTGCACACTCTTACTCCCATCCTGCCTGATCACAGCGCTTTCCCCATCACATAATACATAGCGGATATTGTACTCCGACAGGACCTGATACACCGCCTGCTCCGTCTCGATCACAAGCGTCTGCGCAATACCGCCGTCCCCTCTTTCCGTAATGGCAAAGCTCCTCACCTGCCCTGTTTTTTCGATTGGTTCTGACGCGTAATTACCGCCCTTCGTCCTTGTCAAAATCTGGGCAGGCACCGCCCGATATCTCTCCTGTAAGCGTTTGTAAATCTGCTTTTCATCGAGCTTTTCCACCTGATAGGTCCAGCGGTACCAAGGCTCCTCCCTTTCCACATCCTCCTCATGCGATGTTTCGATAAACGCCCGAAAAGCGTCTTCCTCCCGCAGCGACTCATCTGCCGGATCAGCACCGCAGGAAGTCGAATAATAGTAATTCTCCGCCGGTTCTCCCTGATACGTAAGAAGCAGCCCGTCGGTCTCCTTCACCGCTGTGGTCGTGTTTGCATTCTCGGCAATATTGTGATAAACCTGATAAGACGTCGTATCATCAACGTGAGCGCCGAGGGCCGCCAGTCCTGCATGGAGGATGTAGCGGCAAGCGTAAGTCCTTGCACAGACCGCCTGCGCCTTAAGTGCTTCGGCCGGATAGGATGCGGGCATCTCACTTGGCACCACCCCGTAGAGATATTCTTCCAGCGGCAGTTCGTTGACCACAACGATCCCCTCCTCCATCCGCAGGCATTCCACGCTGCCCCGATAGAAAGGATCTTCTCTATTGCTGTTCTCAAGTTCCACCAATACCTTGTCCGTGAGATTCTCACTTTGGAAAGTCCTGCGTTCTCCCACCTTCATATCCTTTTTTCGAAGGACCGTCTTTTCTCCGTCCACAGTCAGCGTGACCGTCTCGTGAAAACTGCTCCCCGCCGCCGTGTTTTTTAAAAGTACGCGAATCCGGTCCGCCTCCTCACGCTCCGATACCAGCCCGGCACAGACCTTTCCCTTCCTCAAAACAAAATCCGTGTCCGCGCAGCCCATCCGCAGATCACCTCGGTTAAGCGTCGCCAGATTCCCATAAAGCCTGTAAAACGCCGCATCCTCCGTCAATTCAAAGACGCCCTCTCCTTCGATCTCCAATTCCGTCTCCGAAAGCCGCAGCAACCTGCCATGCACCTTTTCCCGCTGCTCTTTGGCCTGCACAAGGATGCCGTCCCGAAACGTCAGATCGGCGATCTGCTCCCGCTGTGGCAGCTTTGAAACTGCCTCTCCTGAAACTTCCGCCGAAAAAACAACCTGACGGTAAAAACAGTCCAAGCGGTTCTCCGTGACCTCCATTACCCACACGCTGCCCAGATAGTGATCCTCAGGAAGCACCTCCACAATTGTCAGAAGTACGTCGTTTTTCACATAAACCTTCATCTCCTGTAACACATTTTCGGCAAAGGCCCCTGAGCAGTACGAAAAGGCCCCCTGCATGGCACCTGTTTCCGTGTATGCCTCCTTCATTTTCTCATCTACTTTGAGAAGGAAAATCGTCGTCTCCCAGATTGAAGACTCTTGGTCCAGATGTGCCAACAGAATACGGAAAGCTTTGTACCAGTCTTCCTTCAAGAGAGCGTGCGCCGGCTCATAGCGGTCAGAAAAATCGGGGAGCACAAAATCAGCCCCCGCAAGCTGCGCGCGCAATTCCTCATACTGCCCATATGTAAAATATGGCGATCGAACAGTCACCACATCCGAATCATCGCCTGTCACAGCAGCGTCCTCTGCTGATTCTTTCTCACCTTGCGGGAATATCAGCTGTCCACCCAGTGCGTCAAGCAGGATCCCCACATCCTCCGCCGCGATTTTTTCCCCTTCCGGTCCGGAAGTCGACTCCTGTTTTTCCCGACGGCCCAAAAGCAGTAACAACAAAAAGAGAAGTCCCAAAAAGATGAGCGAAAGCTTGGCAAGCCGCCTCATATCGTATCTCATAAAGTCGTCCTTATCGTTTCCTCCCTTATTGTTATGTTGGATAGAAAAGGATTATGAATCTAGCCAATCAAATTTTTCACCCGCTCGGCCGTATTTGCCGCAAACGCCTCATCTGTCATCGAAGGGTCTTTGGTGGCTTTCCAGATATCACAGGGGAGCTTCTCGCAGCGGGCACAGTTCGCAAACTTACTCTGGTTCACCGCACAGTGGTAAATCGGGCAAGCCTTACCCTTGGGCGCATGAAATACTTTTCCGTTAAGCGCATTACAGCCCTGACACATCTCTCCATAGCAGCCGCACTTTTGACAGTCCGTGCCACAGGCGGAAAGCGCGAGAATCTCCCGCTGCTTTTTCCCGCTAAAAGATGCAAGCTGCAAACGGTAAGCTTCATCCAGCATTCTGCGCATCAAATCATCCTGCACCGCCCCGTCAGGTTTGACCGAGTTCCAGTTCTGTTTGTTCATGTAATAACCGGGAATGATATCCTCGTACTGCTGTCTTAGAAAATCCCCTTCCACGGGATCACACTTCATGGTGATATAATAAGGTTCATCGTCCTGACCCAAACAGATCGCCGCAAACATTTTCCCGCCGATATGATACCTGATCCAATTCCAGTCTTTTTGGAGATCCTTTGTCACACTTCTCTTTGCCATTAAATATTCATCGATCCAGGGATATTTCATCTTTCAGTCTGCTCCTTTTTCTTTAAAGGATACCACAAAAAACATGACAACACTATGTCTCATTTTAAGATCTTATTATTTTTTCCTTGACAACGCTCTCCTCCTGCTTTATATTGAACATATATTCATTGAACGTACATTCAATGAATTTTGACAAAGAAGGGCTGCATTTCAAATCATATTATCATACTGCTTATCATCTTGAAATCAATGCCATTTTGAAAGGGAAAAGCCATGCCCACACGCGAAGAACAAAAAGAACAACGCAGACAATTGATCTTGGATAAAGCGCTGGAACTGTTTGTCAAAAAAGGCTACGCTGATACCAAGATCGGGGACATCGCAAAAGCCGCCCACATGAGCACAGGCCTGATGTTCCACTATTTTGATTCCAAGGAACAGCTCTATGAAGTGCTCGTGCAAATGGGTGCGGAGGGCACTACCCTTCCGCAGAAGCTCACCTATGATGATCCGCTCGCCTTTTTCGAGGGATTTTTAAACATACTCTTTTCTTATGCCAAAGAAAATCCCTGGGTCTTCCATATGTTTGTTTTGATGGCGCAGGCCAGGCGAAGCGAGGGAATCCCCGCGCAGATCAGAGAGATTGCCATGCGCGTTGATCAGGTCGAACAATCCGCTAAAATCATTGAAGCCGGTCAGAAACAAGGGTATTTTCGTGGGGGTGATCCTTACGCCCTCTCCTTTACCTTCTGGAGCAGCGTACAGGGCATCATGGAACAGCTGGCAGTCTCTCCCGTCCTTTTAGAGCAGGGAATACTGCCCGAAACGGCCTGGCTCATCGACATCATCCGAAACAAAGACAGGTGATTACTTCCGAACCGGAAACCAAAGAAAGGAAACAATAAAAGATGAAAAAAATCATTATCATCGGCGGCGGTATAGCCGGACTCTCCGCAGGCATTTACGGTCTGCAAAACGGCTACGAGGTTGCCCTTTATGAAAAAAACGCCACACCCGGCGGAGAATGCACCGGCTGGAACAGGCAGGGTTATCACATCGACAACTGTATCCACTGGCTGACCGGCTGTATTCCCACAAACGATCTTTATCCCATCTGGAAAAACATCGGTGCACTGAAAGACGATACCACCCTCTACCGTGAGCCCTATTTTTATTGCCTGCACAAGGACGGCAAAGCTCTGCATTTCTGGAGTGATCTGGAAAAGGCAAGGGCAGAATTTCTGGAAACCGCGCCCGAAGACAGCCTGGAAATCAACAAGCTTTTCGACCACATCAGATTGTCTGAGTCCGTCCGCGTCCCCTGCGAAAAGTCTCTTGCGGATATGAATATGATCGATTATCTGAAATTCGGCCTGACCATGGCAGATATGGGAAAAGTGATCAAAGAATACGGAAACGATACCATTGCGGACCTTGCGGCCCGCTTTCAGAATCCATTCGTGCGCGAGATGCTCACGCAGTATCTGCACACCTCCTATAAAGCCATCACCCTGTTAAGCTCCATCGGCTTTTACACCGGGGGAAGCGCCGCCATTCCCATGGGCGGTTCCGTCGGCATGATCAAACGCATCACAGACCGTTTTTTGTCACTCGGCGGAAAACTCTACACCAATATGCCCGCTACCGGCATTCAGATCGACTCTCGTCAGGCAAAATCCGTCTCCTTTGCGGATGGAAGTACGGCAGACTGTGATTTCGTGATCTGCACCGCCGACCCTGCCGTGACTTTTGATAAGCTCCTGCCCGCAAAGTGCATGGATAAAAAGCTTAAGAATATGTATGAGACCGGGGAAGGCTATCACGTCTCCTCCGCCTTTCATATTTCTTTTGGCATCCTTGGCACCGAGGGCTACAGACTGCCCTGCGGCTCCTCCGTCTATCCCTGCGAACCTTACCGCGTCGGAACGCGCGATTTCGATCATATCGGCATTCGCTTCTACGACTATGACGAGAGCCTGTTTCCTGCGGATAAACGAGTCCTGCAATGCAATATCCCACAGGAAAAGGAAGATTATGAATACTGGAAGGCCCTTCACGCAGACCGATCACGCTATCTTGCCGAAAAAGAAAAAATCGCAGAATCCGTAAGACTACGCATCTGTGATCTGTTTCCCGTTCTTGAAAACAAACTGATCGTTCTTGACACCTACTCGCCCTACACTTTCACAAAATGGTGCGGCGCATACAAGGGCGCATACATGAGTTTCTTTGAGCAAAAAGGTTATAAGAGCCTGACCGCCAAGAACAGCATCCGCGGATTAAAAAACGTCTTCCTGGCAAGCCAGTGGCTGTCTACAAACGGCGGTCTGCCGATGGCTGCGGTATCAGGCCGCTTCGCGGTGATGAATCTGATGAAAAAAGATGGGAGAATCAGCAAAAGCAGCCGTGCGTGACGACTGCTTGCCCATCTTTTGTATCTATGCACCCAAAATGCCGGATCTTGTATTTTGACTCCTAGCAACGCTAGGTGGGTAACCGCAACCATACTTCTGTCTTCCACTGCGTAATGCCCGAAGGCTGGAGGCCTGACATCTATATGACAATGTAGGAATCCCGTTTAAAGTATCTGTAGGTTCAAAATAACAAGACTTT